>Ga0256835_1000234_pt1 | contig 44656 bp, 90 predicted proteins | sample PIR30metaG_FD_185972 | JGI IMG/M metagenome (GOLD analysis project Ga0256835, IMG submission 185972) | Hydrothermal vent microbial communities from East Pacific Rise, Pacific Ocean - PIR-30 | ecosystem: Environmental > Aquatic > Marine > Hydrothermal vents | place: Pacific Ocean: East Pacific...
TATGGATATGATGGGTCAAATTGGCAACCCATAAAAGTTACATCTGACGGGAAAGTCGTGGGGGTGCTACAATAAACCCCCACGACCCCGAAATTAGTATTAGACCCATCATTCCTAAACAGTGTTCCAACAAACATATTACCATCATCTGATAATACCTATGATTTAGGTAGCACATCTCTTAGATGGAGAAAATTATATGTAAACCAAATAGTGAACAAGGATAACTCTGCAAATGATAGAGCAGTACTAGAATTTATACCACAAACATACGGATGTTTCGTAAAAGTAGGAGGTGGATCAACAACAATAGTTGGTGGAGGAGAAGCAGCAGATACTGCTAAAAACAACTACAGTTTAGACGCCGAAGACTTATTATTAGTCGCAGATCATGATGTGTTAATATATAGTAATCTAAACACTGGATGGAGCAGTAAAATACTTAACGCAAAATTTAGTAGCAGTGGAACAAACAGCATGGTAACAATACTACCAATCCAAGATAACACATATGATTTAGGCTCATCTAGTTATAGATGGAGAGAAGTGCATGCTACAAGATTTATAGGTGACTATAGCTTTGTAGGTCTAACAGACCTTGCTATAACTTATGATATTGCTAGATATGCTGCGATAACTAAATCAAATTGTCTAGCTCATCAATCAATAACTTCAGTTGAATATTATGATTTTTCATCAAGTACATGGACTAGTTGGAATGTTGATGCAACATCATTAATTGATAATGATCCTACGTGGGGAGGTCTAACAATAGACTATGATCATAGAAAATTTAGAATAACCATAAATGGTGGATTTGGATGGGCTGTTATAAGCCATTTTCTAATATATTTCGAATACGATGGAACAGGATCATATGATTTTACGGTAACAATAGAAAGATCGTCTGATGGTAGTACGTGGACCCAGATAGCAAGTGGGTCAGGCAAAACATCATCTAACATAACCATCATACCATTAGGTAGTAATCTAGGTGGTGATAGTTATTTAAGATTCACATTTGATATAAGTCTTCCAGATTCAACTAAGAAAGCTGTGTTGAGAGAGATAATAGCGTTTAATGTAAGATTTGGTGCACACACAACACCTGATCTAAAAATATATCATGATAGAACTATAGGATTCTACAACAACATAAAACCTGAGTCAGATGCATCATACACTCTCGGCACAAGCAGTAGTAGATGGAAAACGCTTTATATAGCAACTGGTAAAGGTGGTAGCGTAGCCGGTATATTTGTTAATGATTACGGTACTCATGTAATATCTGCACCAAGTGGTTTGGATAGACTTGAGTTTTATAGAGAAACAGATGGTAGATGGGGGTTCTATAACAGGAGTCAGGGTAAATGGTTATGGTTTGTGAAACAGGATGGAGTATGTATGGTTAATGAGCTACGCAGTAATCTAGGAAATCTGCCACAGGCTAAGCTCACAACTGCAGGTAATGTAGAGGTTCACCCATCTGAGGCTGATAGTTCAAATACTATTAGAAGCTCTCCTGTTTTCAGGCTATATGCTAAGTACTGGAACGGATCATCTAGTGTATCAAGATATTTTGATATACAGCACGTGATGTTGGATACATCTGGAAACTGTAAGCTAAGCATTAAACTTGATAATACTGAGAAACTGTATATAGACAGTAATGGAAACCTATCAACTACTGGTTATCTAAACGGAAGCAGTCTTAGAATCGGGGGAACTGAAGTAATAACAAGTAACAGGTCTATAAACAATATAAAGGTAATAACAATACAAAACCCGGGTTCAGACACCTATTTCGACATACTTAGTGGTGATGACTCTGGATGGGCTTCACAGATACGGTTCAAGAAGAGTGATGGAACTATTAGACATCTAATAGTCGATGACTATAATGATAATATGTTACACCTTGTTCCGGGATATAATGGTAATGCAACCTCTACAGTTAAAATTGATGGTAATCTAACAGTATCTGGTAACGTTACTGCTACCCAGTTTAATGGATCTATTGATTGGAGCAATGTAACTAATAAGAAAGTTGTAGTACAGAATGCTGGAAACACTAGCGATTCAAAAGTAACATCAACATCTGCTACTATGGTTCAAGAATATAGTGTGCAACCGGGATATATAGAAGGTATTCATCTAGTAGCAAATAATCCGAGCGGTAGTGGTTGTACATTATACTTACAGCTAAGAGCGTATCTTGAAAACGGTTCTGAGGTAGCTCTACACGATTGGGTAAGTGTTGGTGAAGGAGGATCTTTTGATGACTGGCTTAGATGGATTTACGAAAAAATAAATGATGGTTTAGCAATATCATCTATTAGGTTGTATGCATATGTGTCCGCAACACCTAATAGTGGTTATGAACCAACAGCACGTATAGATAGGGTGACAGGGGTGAGACTCACATGAGTTGGCAATCTAGTCTAAGAGGAGGTGGAATGAAATATCATGTACAGATAGTTAATAATCAAGCCATAGAGTCTACCACTGATGATCAATCATGGACTGTTAAGCTAGATAGTCCGAGTTTCACTGTTAAATATATAATTGCTAATGCAGAAGTATCTGCTCATGGTGGTGGAGAATACAGTCTACAGTTCCTAGTAAGCTATGATGGCGGGAGCACGTTCACTGTTGTTGATTCAATAATATTAGATAGAGATGCTGCGGTTGCAAGAACAATGAGAGCGTTTTTATCCGCAAATCCCGGGGACACTGTTATATTGAAACTACACTTAACCAATACTTATAACACAACTTACTCTGTTGGACCCGTATATATAGAGTTTGTAGGTGAATAACCATGAGTTTATCAAACATTAGGAATACAATACTACAACTAGTATTAGAGTTGATGAAGAAAGGAAAAGCACATATGAAAAGATACCGTAGAATAAGTTATATTGGTGAAAAAACAATCACAGAGTATAGACTAGGCGTAAAAACAGAGAAAATATCTGATAAAGTAATACATGAATCATACTTTGCTATAACAGATGAGCTTCTTGAAAATGCTACATTGGAAGAATTATCTGCGTTGTTAAACTATCTTAAGAAGCGGTTCCTAGGACAATGATTAAACAATATTGTTTTTTATCTAATAATATATTTTTTTGCTTTTTCGGGGTCATGCACATATATTATTTTATCGTTAAAGTCCATTATTAAATGGTTTATGTTGAATGCTATTTGCCCAAATCTACAATTTATGCATGAAGGATCCAACTGTATCCAGTCAGTCCCGTTTCTGAGCATTACCCATGCATGGTCAAACGTTCCTTTCTTAACATGTTTTATGTATTCATAAGCTGTCACATTACCTATTCTTACCCATGCATCATAACCCATAGCAATAAGTAGTGAAGCCAATAATATTGCCTTATCCTCGCAATCACCTGATACTCGATTTAAAGTTGTATATGCGTCTTGCCATACATCGAATGGGTCATCAACATATTTTATATGGTCACGTACAAAGTAGTAGGCTTTCTCAGGAGTTCTAAGAGAACTGGCACGCTCAACAACCTTGTTAGGCATAATATACTCAACACAGATTCTCCCCATAACCTTTCACCGATAATATAATATCCGTGAAAACCATTTTAATAATTGGTGGTGGAGATATGAGTGATAATAAGAAGATGCTTTTATCATTGTTTGACTTGGAGAAGATTGGTAGAGAAATATCTACTGCATTACAGACTGCTAAGCCTACTGAGGCTATCACAGTAGTTCTTGATGAAAAGATTAAGGAAATTGTTAAGGAGCACCAAGAACTTGTAGATGAAATATATCGTTTAGTGGAGAAACTCCGTGATACAACGTTTGAGACTGGGGAAGTTATTGGAGAAGATGTTGAAAAAATACTAGATGACCTATCAGAATATGCCGCTAACTTCAACATGTTTGTAGGTAAACTAGAAGAGGGTGAATGGGCTATAAAACCAGAAGAAGATGCACCAATATATGTTAATATTGCATTAAAATACTATATGGGTCATATAGCTGATCTTGCATGGGACCTAGCCGACCATCTACTGATATACTATACTTTACCAGAAGAGTTTGGAATGAAAGTTCATGAGATAAAGGATAAAGTCATAGAGCTTAATAAGAAGAGGAGGGATATAAAATACTTCATACAATTGATAAAGCAGATGCATGAAGAAAACAAGTATATAAGGAAAATAATCGTTGATACCCCGCCAAACCTAGTAGTAGAGCTTAGAAAATATCTTGAAAAAGTAGAGGACTTCATGACAAGCGTGAACAATATGTTGGGCAATAAACTGTATGAGATAGGGGACAAGATAATAGAGAAACTGGGTAAACATCCTGCGGATATAGATTTCAATAAGTGTGAAGACGAGTTGTGCAAAATGTATTTGAGAATAGATAGGTTAAGAGTAGCTGCACTCATAATACAACATATAGCAATGATTCTAAGAATGGAGATACAAAGCATCACAGATGTCCAAGCACACCACGGAGTCAGAGCAATCAAGGCGCCCGATCTCAAAAACTATAAGATAAGCGTTGTTGATAACACGAATATAGGGGATGTGCTTGTAGGTGCGGCTGACACTAGGTATGAGCATGCCTATAACCCGTCTATAAGGTCTCTGTTCAGATATGTTAGTAAAAACATTGGTAGAAAAGTAGGATACATGGTATGGTATTTCGACAAACTATCTATACCAGCACTAATCAATGACTTAGCCAACGCCATACACGTATTAGCTGAGGAACTATCCAAGCTAGGTATAGAGCCAAAGTATTGGAAACACGGTAAATGTGAAGCACTTGAAGAACCGGATGAACGGTTAGTAAAGCTCTGTATATACTGGGACAAATACACTGATGATAACTACAGGAGTGGTATGTATATAGATGAGGATTATGAAGCGTTGTTCGCAGAGCTTATGAGTGATAGGGGAGAGTTCCGTGTAGGTAGTGCTGAGGGTCATGCAACCGAGGTAATCATAAAAGATAATACTGTTAGAATTAGATATTATGACTATGATTATGATGTTAATCGTTACATCAAACAAGATTTTGAGGAATGTGGTCTCAAATGTGAACAGTTGGATGATGGTGTAGAGTGTGAGGGAACCTATACTGGGGAGGAACAGTTAAAGTGTATAGCTTCAACTATGGCTGAGGCTACTAGTATGGATATTAGGCTACGTGGATACTAAAACTTAATAAATTGTATAGTATAATTTATTATTTGGTGATTAGGCATGAGTGTCTTAGGTAAAATAGACCCAACCCCAAAGGCTGGAGCGATTCATAGGAGGCATGTAGTAGTGGAGGATTTAAAGGGACCCGGCTCTGATACCACAATATCTGCTGGGGGAACAGCTACAATAACATTCAACATTGCTGGAGAAGTTCCTAGAAAAGTAGAGTATGCTGGAGTAGAATCAATATCTGGCACACCTTCAGGAGTATATGTACAAAGCATAAGCTTTGATAAAACAAACAAGACATTATCTATAACATTATATAATTCTGGCTCATCTGACGTAACTGTTAGTGCTAACTCATTAACAGTCAGAGTTGTTAGTGTGGCATAACAATAATCAACAACTACTAATATATAATCAAATAATTGTTTTTTGGTGAATCTTGTTGCCAAGCCCTAGTATGCTGTATAGAGCATATAGGGAGGTTCTTGGAGAGAAGCTTAAGTACTCTATATTACAGTTTAGCGATGGAACAATGATGACTTATCCACGTTTCTTTATAAAAATTTTAGAGGAGAAAGGATTTATATGCAGTCATAGATTTGAGGGAGTTAGTGATGGCTCTACTATTGATTTATTAATAGATAATCCTAGCAATAGTGGTGTAAAGGTATATATTATTGCTATAGAGGTTGTCAGCTATGGTCAGGGTTGGATAGATTTCTATAGAGATAATACTGTGCAATCTAGTGGAACTGCTTTACCAATACTACCACTGTATCTTGGCTCAAATAAACAGAGCAAGATACACATAGAGTATGGTGGAACCTATAATGTTGGAACACTAGCAATGAATACTGCTACCCCCGGTGGAAGAAGGTCTAGGGCTGTTGGTAGTTTGGCTGAGATAGGGGAAACACTGGTTATTCCTCCGGGGCAAAACATGCTTGTAAGATTCACCAATAAGGCGGGAACATCTGTTGATGTATCAATAAAGGTTTTGTGGTGGGAAGAGTAATAAATAATTAATATAATTAGTGATGGCTTTATATACCACAAAACAAAATATATTTTTAGAGCGAGGTGAGACCCCATGTCCGTAACAGCTCTACACGTATTATATAAGAAGGAGTTCGAGCCGATAGTCCGACCTATGGAGAACGTTGCGATAGCCGAATCAACAAATGAGGGAACATGGAAATTCTATAAGGTAAAATACATAGAGCCATTCTACGTAGACTATACTACTCCATCGATAACAAATGGTAGCAGCACTGATGTTGATGTAACTGATTTGGAGCTTGGTAAGAACGAGATAGGTCAGATAAGAATATTATTACAGACAAATGGTTTTGAGATAGAGGTCAAACTACCAGAGGCTATAAAGAAGTTTGTTACAAAGAACCTTGTGAGCAAGATTGATAGCTGGCTAAGCAGTAATTATCCGCACCTAACAGAGCTATTCTACATGGAGGATAACACGCCTAAATTCACAGTATATAATAATTCTGGTTCAGATGGATCAGCAAATATAAAGTTCATAGGATTCAGATACATACTAGAACAGCTAGGATATGTTCCCAAAGAATACACAGTAATATACGTGTATTCAATACCGCCAAGAGTTAGCTAACGATAGATAACAACCAACATAAATAATATATTTTATAAGTTTTTTACCACATATTCATATTTGGTGATTAGGATGGTTAATTTAAAATACCTTAGAATACCTGAAAGCAGAATATATGAAATATCTGACGTATTCACTAGAATAGATGAACTCCTAGTACAAGTAGTAACAGGGCTAGACATGGTAATAGACCTATTGTATAACATAGCACAAAGATACGGCTATCAAGAAATAAGTATAACACCTACAGCACAGCCAGTAAGAAGAGTTGAGAACCCCTTATTCATATCAGGAGTTAAAGACATAGATACCGTTGTGGTAGATGCGCCTGCAACAGATTATAAGAAAATAGACCTATATGGTAATGGTGCAGTTATAACTGCTGATGATAAAATATTAATAGCTGGCAAACCAAATGCTCCCGGATTCCCATTATATGGTAACACATATATAATGATAACAAGATCACCTGATTTATCATGTATTTATATAAAATCTGGTACTGGTAGCGCTGTTAAAACATATATAATGTTCCTAAAATAATCACTGATACTGTGGTGATTTCATGGCTTATAATATTATAAATAATAATAGAACAGTGTTTATACCTACTACTATTATTGGTAGAATGAAGTATATAGATATAGAGAAGAAGCTTGAAGAACCGGGTCCATCTTTTACATGGTATGATCCGTTTCATGATGAGGGCAGCACTAATCAAGCATCTAGCGAAAACCTTATAATAGTTTATAGTCCACTTAAATCACTTAACCCAAGTAATCTAAACTCGTTATGGAGTAATGGTCCAAACTATGCTGTAGCACCAGTATCTGATGGAAATTATATATATGGTGTTGGATATAATCAAAACACTAGTAAGATAACAATATATTTATATGACTATGGTGGCAATCTAATTGCACAACATGATATAGAGTCTCCTCCACAATCTGAGGAACAAAAATTTATTCTATCACTATCATATAATAGGTTATTATATATAGGAACTAACAAATATTTAATTGACTTACAAACCATTAAAACCAGTCTAAATATCATAAAGACCCTTACTGGGTATAATCCACCCGTAACCAGTGATATGAATTATTTCTATATTACGTATGGTACTACTGATACTGGTTTGGAAATACATAAAATAGATGAAAACGGTAACGTTGTTGCTAAAAATACTAGTGCAACATCACAATACGAAGTCATATCTAATATTGTTGTTAGCAAAGATAGGGTGTTCTATGACAGAACATTGTATGGTAATAGTCTATATATATGCGCACTTGATAGAAACACGTTAAGTAGCATAGGATGTGTTGATCTACAGAAAAAACCTGAAATGACTGACCATATAATATATTATAATGGATACGTTTATGTATCGTATAGAAATGAGGTATCATCTGATACTCGTGAAGCCCGGATATGTAAGATTAATGCAAGTAATCTTAATATTGAATGGGATGTTTCATTGTATTCATATACTGTAAGTGGTGGTGTTGTATCGGTAGTTCAACAACCAAACCTAGCCATTGATAAGAATGAATGGTTGTATTTTCTTTCAAGCAAATTATATGTAATTGGACCAGATGGTAGTAGTAAGTGGAGTACTGATACTATTTATGGATATAATTTCCCCGTAGTAATGCCCAGTGGAAAAGTAGCTGTGATGTGTTCACCAGACCAGACAAACACTTATCTTAAAATATATGATAGTAGTTCTGGAAACGAGATTGGCTCGGTTAATCTAGGAAGCATGAGTAATCCCCATGTTATTGTTATATGATTTTTTACCATTGAGATTAAATATTTAATTACTCCTACAGAATATAATATAGTGGTGGTCGGTATGAGTGTTGCTTCAAGGATATTGGAAGCTCTTAGTTTTGTTGATTTTAAGCTGGTAAGGATTCAGAACAATGTTGATAAAACAGTGTCTCGTAGAAAGAGTAATAGGTTTGACTGGAGAAAAGCAATTGTAGATGGATTTATTGTTGCAGGAGTTAATTTTTCCGCAACTCTTGTAGGTATAGGTGTTACACAAATAATAACCGACCCCATAAAGTCCCTTATAGCTGCTTCTATTTCAGCATTATATGGGTTCTTCATGACTCTGGCTGCTAAGAGAGGTCTTAACAGGTATGTTGCGAGGTGATTTTAATGGGTAGTCTCATAGATGATATTAAGAAGTATTTTAATGATGCTAAGATTGAAATATTATGTATTGCCGCTGGTTTGGCTGCTACTGGTATAGCTACCTATTATCTTGTGTCAGAGCTTTATAAAAGAATCAGGAAACATGTTTCTAAGTAGTTATTTCCGCATCTATTGATACAGCATATTCTCCTTCTCTAATAAACGCTAGCTCGAAGTCCCCGTTTATATAATCTGTTCCGGGGACCAATGATTCATAGAATGATTTGTGCTCCATGTTGTTTACTAATACTGTTATTTTTACCCTATATTTTCTGGCTGTTTCGTTGGTTATTGTTTTATTTAAGTATATTATGTATTCGAAACTTATTGTTTCTCTTTCGTAAACTTCTGTTTTATTAGTTGTTAGTTTTACATCAATGATTTCTGGTTTCTCAGGTGTTTTGCTTTTAACATGTATTGTTATAGTGTTTGACATAACCATTATTGTTCACCATTTATTTGTTTATTGTGTAAGGTTTATATTATTTTTTACACAGAGTATTCATTGGTGGTTTGTATGGTTGATGTATTAACTGCTACCATTACATGTAATGTTGATACCGTATATGCTGGTGAACCTGTAACTATTTATTACAATGCATTGTTATCAGACATTGTTAGACCTGAAGATGTTGATAAGTATAGGGTTAAGATAGATGTGTACATTAATGGTAAGCTTGTAAAAACAATATATCGGGACCTATATGAGGGATATGATGTTGTTAATGGTTCATTAATACTTATATTTGATGTTCCCGGAGACTATAATATTGCTTTAGACATAAATATTGTTGAGAGGTGATATTTATGAGGAGCAATATTATAACAATACGGGTTATACCTAGGGAAAAACCAGTTATTAAGCCTAAAATAGACCTAAGAATGATAGCCGGCATAACTACTCTAGCTATTGCAGGATATGTGCTGTTTAAGAAGCATTAATAGTGGTTAAAAATATATTGTTTTGTTTAAAATATATATTCTGGGTGCTATAATCATGCGTGTACAGGGTGTTATTGATATTAGTAAAGCCGTTGATGTAGGCGTTAAAGTAATTAAGAGTGGTGTTGGGTGGAGCGTTGTAAACTTTATAATATATAATAAGATTGACTACCCAGTAGAGATAATATTAAGATATGTGGATGGTCCATCTGATACAGTGTATTATGCGTCTGATTCACTTGTTTTAGATTTTAAACGGGGAGATGAAAACGGCATAGCTCTGCATATGGGTGGAGTAGCAGCTCTTGTAGTTAAGGCTGCTATATATGCTACTAAGGTTGGAGAATATCTTTTCGACATATATTGGAGAAAAAGCGATGAGACCAGAAAACATTATCTAAAAACATTTAAGTTAATAGTATCTAAGCCCAGTCCAGTAAGTAAAATAGACCCGTTTGATGAGAAGCTCTATCAGAAACTAGATGATGGGTTGCCTAGATTCATTGTATCACTAATTGATGTTGTAAAGGTTGATGACTCATATCTAGCCCATGTTACCCTATATGATAGGGTTGAGAAGACTGCGTTTAACTCTGTATATGATGTAAAAGAACTTGTTAGAAGTGTTGGTGGAGACGAAGTAGAACTTTCCCCAATAGCTGGAGAAATAATATCTCAGATGAAGGAATTTATACAAGTAGCAACTAATAAGCCTAAATATATATCGGCATCATACGTTATTACTTTTAAGTTCAATGCATATGTAGAGTTCTTTAGAAACTTGTTCAAGGATAGAGATAATGCTATTAACTATTTTAGAAAGAGGATTGTTGAAGAGGTTGTAAAGGGATTAAAGAAAGCAAACATAAAGTTTGCTGGTGTATCGGCAAACATAGTGAATGTTGAATATGATTATTGGGGTATAATCACTGGCATGAATCCAAATGTTAAGATAACTGCTAGGGTAAACATAACATTTGACCCAATATCACTAGCTATGGTGGCAGTAATAGTTGCTGGTGCTGTTATAGCGGTTCTAGGAGGAATCGCTATACATGAGTACTTTGAAACCATAAGAATGCATGATAAGGAATACTATGAGACAGTGAGGGAATACTATAAGACTCTCCAAGAAATAGTTAAGGCTAGAGTGGAGCTTATAAACAAGGAAATAGAGGTAGCCGAAAACCCGAAAATACCTCTGTCTCAGAAAGAACGAATCATACGTGATATAGAGAGACAGCTAGGATTACTTGATAAAACTGAGGAAAAAGCACATAATACCATAGAGGATGTTAATAAATCGTATCAGGAGTGGCTTAAACACATGAAGGGAATGTTTGGCGAATTTGGAGCGTTTATGAATCTAATAATTGTGTTCATAGTGTTAATGCTCATACTTTCATTAGTTGGTGGTGTTAAAGAGTTAATTAAAAAATAATGATTATATATAGTTTACTGGCTTGGTGTTGTTTGGTGTATCGGTAGTTATATTTATGTTGTTTGTTACAGCTATTTCTGCATATTTTCCTTCTATAGTTATTGTTAAGCAGTTTATTTCTTTACATACTATTAGTACTTCGGTTCCATCTTTTTCGAATATCCAATAGAATCTTGGGTTTTTGCTCCAGTAGTCTATGTCTATGTATATCTGGTCTTCTGGGACTAGGTTACGTATTTTTTCTAGTTTTCTTTTAAGCTCTACTGCTAGTGTTGGGCTTGTCATTTTCTTCCCCGCTTCAATAAGTAGTATAGGGATACAGCTAATGTTATTATTCCGCCTAGAAACATTAGTTTTTTTATGTCCTCGCTCCTAGTTTCTATTTTGTATGGTTTTGGTGACGGTATTGGTTGTGCTGTTCTTGTTATTTTTACTCTATATTCCTTTGTTTCCGGCATTGTTTCTTTTGGTTTTTCTTCTGCTAGTCTTAGTTTTTCTTCATATGTTGGTGTTGGTTGTGGTTTTTCTGTTTTTATTGGTGGTTTTGTTAGGTCTGCTTCTCTTAGATATGATAGTATTTCTTCTGATAGTTTTTTAAATGCATATATTGGTATGAATGACTGTATTATTATTCCTATGGCTATTGCCTTGAATCTTAACCAGCTTTTGACGTTATCGGTCATTATTACTAGTCTTCTAAATGTTTTGTATCCTTTTCTTTTAAGATATTCTTCTATATGGTCAGCAACTATGTATGGGTCTGCGTGGGTGTCTAGGTATTCTCCTGTCACGTTGCTTTCCACTCTTCCCCTACTATTAGGTATTTTTCTGCCATTTAGGTATCCGTCTTCAAGCCATACATAAAATAATGTGATCTCATAAGCCATATTCTATCACCAAATATATAGTTATGGATATAGTATATAATATTTTTATAAAAAACTAGTGTGCATGGTTCTTGTTTATTCTTGTTATTTTTCTGAATAGTTGTTTTATTTTGTCTCTCCATGTCTTATGTTTTGTTTGTATTTGTTGTTCTGTTTGTTTGGTTGGATTTGCTAGGTCATTATAAATAACTTCCCCTATCTCACTAATACATTCAAAAAATGCTTTATCAGGCGACTTATTGTCTAGGAATATCTTCTTCATAGTGCATGAAGCCGTTGCATACAATACAATGTTTATCCATGACTCCATCTTCTTATCGTGCATGCCTTATCCCCGTAAATCATGGTTTAAGGAGGCGGTTCACAACAATCCCCGCCTCCCGGCTCCCTCATCAATTATTCTTGGGAACCCCTAGTTATTGACGTCGGGGAGGGGGTTTGAACCCCTGCACCCCATAGAGGGGCAACGGTTTAGCAGACAGTCCCCTTAGACCGGCTTGGGTACCCCGGCATCATAAATATCATAAAAATGTTTTGGTTTAAATAATTACATGCCTAGTAATTCATGAATTTTTTCGTTATTAATGCTTATGCCTAGTTTGTTGGCTAGGAATGTGACTAGTTCTATGAATTCTTTTCTTGTCATCATAACTACGTATATGTCGTCGAAATCGTTTGGAACTACTACTCTTTTTCTTATGTAGAAGTATTGTTTATTACCTCGTTTAACAACGTGTCTTTCTATACTTATTTTTCTGATCCATATTCTTTTGTCTAGTTCCTTGATTATGTCTTCTGATACCTGTGGTATGATGTTTTCTTCTGACATGTTTTTACCCCCAACATTATCTTTGTCTTTTTCTGTTATTATTTGTTTTGTGGGTGAATTTTCTATTGTGGTGTCTTTGTTGGTGGGTAAAATTTCACTGGTTTCTTGTTTCTTGTCTTGTTTTTTATCCACAAATTCTTCCTTGTTTTTCTGTGTTGGGGGTAAAAAATTTGAATTGGTTTGTTTTGTTTGTTTTATCCGTGTTTTTAGGAATGTGATTAGGTCTGTTATTTCGTTCAAGTGGTTCCACCTGTATATTTTTTATTGTATATGTTTAGGGTGTCTTTTATTAATTCTTCGAGGTTGTCGTATAGTTTCTGGGTGTAGGTTGAGTAGTATTTTCCGCTTGATAATTTATGTATTCTCTGGTTTTCACCTTTTCTAATCGTTTCTCTATAGTAGTTGTAGAACTGGTCTATTAGTTTTCTTATTTCATATTTGCATTTATTTGATGCCATTATGTGTGATACCAGTGCTTTACGGGTCCTTAGTTTTTTGCCGCATATTATGCATTTGTTCTCTGATAGGTGTTTTTCTATGTTTTTGTTTAGTATTATTTTTAGGTATGTTCTGAATATTGTACATAGTGTGTTGTATTTCTTATCGTTAATCCCCATTGCACACTTCATTAGAACTGTTTCTAGTGAAAGCCTCATATTTATCCCCGTATATTTTCTTGAACTGTATTATAGCGTCTGTTATGGCGTCACATATTTTATCTCCATCTCCATCTATGTGTGCATCAAATAATGTTGAAATGGTTCTAGTAGCGTATTCTCTGCATTTATTGTCATCAATATATTGTTTACAGAAACCATATATCATTTCAACATATTCTTTTCTATCACTCTTAGTATCAGCGCCATAATATATTCCTTCAAGAACCTTATAAAGCAGGGATTCAAGCTCCCCTATAATACCTACATCCATGCATTACACCCTTCCATATAGGGGGTCAGTGCCTAGCCGCCGGTGGCACTATTAAGACGTGTGTGGTGGACCGCCGACGGCTAGGCTGTTTCCTCATCTATCTTTATAGTTATTGTTGGTTGTGGTATAAAAAAGGTTATGTTGTGTGTAGTAGTTTGTTTATGTCTTCTAGGAGTATGCATGGCATATAGGTGTATTCTCCGTCTGTGAATGCTTTGCATATTTTCTTTTCTTTATTGAATAATATTATCACTAATGCTCCATCATCAAGTATTTCTAATAAGGTATTGTTTATAGTGCTTGGTATTTCTGATGCCCTGTATATTTCCTTACCGTCTAGGCGTATATGTGGTTCACCGTCTTCGTCTATTATTATTATTGCTGGTGAGTCCTCTACATGGAATATTTCGTGGAATATATCGCAACAACCATATATTGCTATATGGCTATTTATTATTCTTACAAGCTTCTTACCACAATACATGATTATTCCCCGAAAACAATGATGTATGAGGAAAAAAAGAGTTATGTGAAGTCTATGTCTTCATCGTTATATTCTTCTTTCTTGTACTGTTTCTTTTGTGGTTTATCGTGTATCGGGTATATTTTGACGCTTATCCTGTCATCAATTGTTGGCTTAACATTCATAACGTATTTGTCGAAGTATATTAGGTATAATTCGCTTCCATCATTAAACCTTATGTATCTCAATGCGTTTACTTTGTCAATGTTTATATATAGTCCTAGTTGTTCTAGGCGTTTAAGATGTTCCTTCACCAGTATCGCCTCGGTGGTGATGTGTTTTCTCTAAACAATAGTGCTAACATAGCTATTATGGCTGCTAATATACCGAATGCCTCTATTTTTTCAAGAGATATATCAATATCTTGAATCAATATAAGTACTAACAGTGTTATTAATAATATTATTATTAGCACACCTGTTGCATAACCTATTGCCTTTGCAAGTGATTCTAGGAATAGGTCTAGTAGTTTACGCCAATTAACCATTATTACCAACCCTCCTATACTTTATTATGAGTATGTCTATACATTCATTGTTTTCCCAACAACAAGTTATCCTAGGAGAATTAATTGGAGCATATTTATCACATTTCATCGGTTTAAATTCCCTGATTATCATGGGATATATTTTATTAGCTATTTTAAGTGGTTCAACCATTCCAATCACCTTTATCTGAGTATGCATTTTTCCTTGTATATCTTGTATGTTTTTATGAGTATTTTATGGGTTAGTTCATAGAATTCGTCTAGTTCTTTTCCATTTAGTACACCTTCTAGTATTAGTTCGTTCATATATGTTCTAGTTGCTTCTAGGTGGTGTATTAGGTGGTCAAACCATCTACATATCCTGAATATTTTCTTGTATTCCTCCATGTTTTCACCCTTTCATGTTTCTAGGCTGATGCATACTGCGTTGTCTATTGAGGTATAGAAATATATTACTTCTACTGGTTCATCTAATGTTTTTCCGTTCTTTTTCCAGCACACATAATGACCTATATCTGGGTCAATGTCTTCACATTCCTCCAATCTAATACCATGCTCAATGCTAAGTTTTTCTATAAGTTTATCAAATATTTCCTTACTTCTTCGCTTGACTTCTTCATAACTAATACCTTTAATACATACTTCATATTCTCTAGTCATCTCAATCACCTCATTCTATGAAGTCATCGTATATGATTAGGTATAGGTATTCATCGCATTTGCCTAGGTTCTCGGTTATTTTCCTGACTATATATTTCTCATAATTGTATTTTGGTTTATCTAGGAACTGTATTACCCATTCGTCATAGGTTTCCTTCATATATTTTATGAGTTCCTCATAACTGTTGAAGTTCTTATACAAACGCTTACCTAATAAGTCTGAGGCTTTAGCTATTTCAACACATATTCTCATACATTTCACCACCCTCTCAGCCTACTTCTTACTTTTCTTAGGATGCTGCTTGCTTTTTCTAATGCTTTTTCAAACTCTTCTGCTTCTTCCTTTGTCCAACCAGCATAGTCGGTAAAACCTGCTATTGTATCTATATACCATATTGCTTCATTATATAGTCTTATTATTTTAGAGTATTTACCCATGTAATTCACCTCTTATGTTTTGTAGCTGGGGATTCGATAACACTTTCCTCCCCCGCCAGTCACCCCAATTCATCTCCTATGTCGCTGTAGGTCATCCTACTATGAACGCGTATTTTATACAGGTTTTCTCCTCGTATCCACATTTTGGGCATTTATATATATAACATGTTGTTCCATCATCCATGTGTTCTTCTCTATCGAATACTATGAACTCTTGTTTACATCTTGGGCATAATGTTAGTATTGGGTGCACCACGCTCATTATCTTACCCCGCTCTATATTATATTAAACGAGGTAGAAAAAAGGTGTGGTTTATTTCTTTATCAACCTGTATGTCTTGATTTCGTCGTTGTCTAGGCATATTATTATATCTGGTATTGTTATTGATAATCGTATGCATTCTCCGTTGTCTAGTACGCTGTGTATTATGGGTCGTATTTGTTCTATTAGTGTTTTCTCTACTTGTTTCCTGTATTTTCTGTATGCGTAATATACTGTGCTTCTGGGGTATCCTTTCTTTATCAGGTCTGGTGGCGTATATCCTTTCTTGAATAATTCTATTATGTCTGATATTGTTCCCATAAGGGGATTACCTCTTGTCTTGTTTGTCTAGTTTTTCTATGAGTTCCTTGATGGCTTTGAGTATGGCTTCTTTGTTTATTAGTTGTTGGTTCAGGATTATTGAGTAGTCGTAGGCATCTCCCAAATGGTTTCACCCCGTTTTGTATGTATTAGGGTTTGGATTGGTAAAAAAACTATGTGTTATGGGTAGAATTTTACTATGAAGTTTCCTTGGTATAGTACTCCAGGCGCTGGTTCTTGGAAGTCTTTCTTATACTCTATTAGTTTGTCTACTGCTTCATCGTCTCCAAGTATTCCTAGGTCGTATGCATACCATTTTTTCAGTTCTACTAGTTGGTCTTTGAACATGAACCATTTCTTGGCTGTTTCTTTGTCTAGTTTATATACTGGTATTAGGTAGTGATATCCGTGTGGTGTCTCTATCTTTGGTGGTGTGTATCCCAGTATTTTCTTTAGTCTGTTCTCGAAATCGTTTACTACCTTGTTGTTCTTTGTGTCTAGGTCTATCATGTGGAATCTGTGTTTGGCGTATTTCATGCATAGTGCTGGTATTCTTAGGTCTATTCGTCTTATTAGTTTGTCTGCTTGTTCTGGGTGATACATTGCGTTTAGTAGGCTCATATTGAATTCTTCTACTGCTTTAACGCTTACTTTTACCCAGTCCGCAGGGTTTATCCCTATCATTATTCCTATAAGTTCTCGTGGTATGTTTATTATTTCTTCGGGTTCCCTTGTTCCGGGCTTATATCTTATGTATTCGTATAGTTCTTCGCTGAAGTATCCTAGTAGGGCGAATTGTTTGATTTTCCTGAATAATCTTTCACGCCATCTGACTAGGTATCCGGGGACTATTTCTAGTTTCAATGTATGGTCTGTTCCTTTGAATCCGTATTTCTTTTTTAATAGTTTGCTCCGTATAAGTATCATTACTGTGTATGCTTCATTCCATTGTATGTCTGGTAGCCATTCAATGAATTTTCTTAGCTCGTTTTCATCAACTAATAATCCAAGACCCATAGATTATCCCCGTTAAATATCTTATGAACTGATTTTTTCGTATCCCTTCTTTGTAAGTGATACTATTACGAATTTGTCTTTACCCCATTTTGATAATGGGTCATCACGATATTCTATTTTCTTTTGTACCAAGCCTTCTTTTTCTAGTTCACTTATGATTTTGATTATGTATAATGGATTGTGTTTACATGGTGGTTTAACTAATCTTATTCGTTGTTTTTCATATTTAGGTCTTTTATACCAGTATTTACATCTACCATCTTTACCGTCTACGTTCCAACAAAAGTTATATGGTTTATTGTTTAGAATTGTACATATTTCACGCACATATTTTGGTCCTGACTCTAATATCTTAAGAATTCTGTATCTAATAGACATAGAGTATCCCCGTTAATGTTCCAGCTATGTATCCTATTGTGTATTGTCTTATTTCTGGGTATCCCATGTCTTTTATGGTGTATTTTTCTACTAGTTCATATATTAGGAATAATAATGTTATTATACAGGATGCTGTTGGTGATAGCCATACTATTGCCCCCGCTATATATCCTGCTATTATATGTGCCGCTTTATAGAATATTTCTTTGAGCTTCATCATTGTTTCCCCGGTTTATATGATAGGGTTTTTAGGGTAAAAAATGAGGGTGTGGTTACTTTATTTGTTTTTCTACTAGGTAGCATTCTTTTAGTATTGGGTTCATTTTTATCCATTTAATCATTTCTTCTTCATCTATTGGGACGTATATTTTGTAGTCGTTGTTAATGGTTATACAGATTATTTTCTTCATTTTTCCACCCTTGTTACGCGTATAGTTTCTTTAGTATGTCTTCTAGTGATGGTATTCTTAGGTTCTTTATCCCGTCTTCTAGGATGCTTAGTATTTTTGCCAGTATTATTAGTTCTTGTTTCATTTCCCTCATTGATTTCTTGCCTATTTGTAGGCGTATGTCTCTTATCATTTCTAGGGCAAAGCTGTCATAATAGTCTGCCCCAGTTCTTACTTCTACTACTGCATTTAGTTTTCTCTCAAGTTCTTCTACCTTGCTGGCTAGTTCCTCGTTCTTTTTCCTTAGTTCCTCGTTTTCCTTCATTAGTTTCTCTATTGTTTCTTCTCTCTTGGCTATTTCTTCATCACATCTCTGCATCTTTACTTCTTTGACTAGGTTTTCGACCCTGTTGGTTAGTTTCTCCATATATTCTATGAAGTTGTTCAATGCCTCGCCTATTGTCTGCGGTGATTCGTTTCTTAGGAGGCTCCATAGAGCCATTCTTATTATTTGTGATTTGTTAGACTTATATTGTTTCCTTAACTGGTCTAACAGTTTTATTGTTGCCTCGTCCAATGACACGGATATTACTCCTCTCATACCCTACACCACAAGAATAATCACTTGATACATATGTTATTTGAGATTATTAAAAATTAATACAGGTCTAAGTTATTCCTAGTTCAAGCAACATTGTTATAATAAGCTCGGCAAATGTAAGTATTAATGCTGTAAATAATAGCTTAGGCACTATTTTTTCATCATATCCACATGATAATATATCACCCCTCATACAACAATATAGTAGGATAGCTGCAACCGATATTATCAATATCATTATTACGAATACCAATATCAGGAATACTATCTCTAACACGGCTTATCCCCGAAAAGAATTATTACAGAGTAATACATACATTGTAATAATCCATACCAAGGTTCTATTAGAAATTAATACTCTGTAATACAGAATGATTCGATACTCTGTTCAAAACAATGATACATTTGTGAACCTTAAGGTTAGCACCTAGATTTCTCATACAAACCCTATTGATGTGTTTGTCCCAAACACATGTTTTTTCCATAGAAACTCCCCGGTTCAACCCCCGTCTATTTCTTGTGGACCAGAGATAGATAGGTATCTAACGATTACAGATAGGGGGCTGTATTATTATTTAATAATAATACAGGAAAACCCATAGAAAATTCTACTAATACCCCCTTCCCCTTCTCCAAGAGAAATAATAGGGAGAAACTCCCCAGTTATATCTTTATTGTTATAAAAAAGATTATGTGTTATGTTTCTAGTAGTTTGTTTAATTGTTCATGAGCTGTGTCTAGCTTGTATATTGCTTCTCTGTATATGTGTATTTCTGCTATTGTTATTAGTAGTTGTTTTATGTACTCGTTTACAGTCATTCCTTTGTTTCTGGCTATTTCTTCTAGTGCTCTATAGTGTTCTTTAGGTAGGGAGATACTTATCTTAGGCACTGTGTTCACCTGTTTTATATTCCTAATACTGTTGCTAATAGAAATAATGTTATCTCTATAAGTGATATTATGATGCCTTTTTCTGATCTATTAAACCATTTATCATTATCTGTTATTATCCATATTGCTATCATTGTTATTGTTATGAGTATGGTGGTAATCATTGTGAATAATAATGTTAATGATATTATTCCTAAACGTATGTTTGAATCAGAATCGATTGGTATTGGTATTGGTTGTATGATTATACCGGGCATTATTTAATCACCTTTTCACTGTTTTTATTAATAATTTTGTAGTATGTTTTCTTACCGATTTTGTATATGCCTCTATGGTCCATACGATATACGCCTATTTTTCTGCCATTAGAATCTATAATATATCCGTCATGGTTTCCTCTTACAATATTGATAGCTAACATTATGATTGATAGGTTGTGTTTTTTGAGGAATTCCTCGAATTCGTTGCTCTCGAAATATACGTATTTCCTAGCTATCTTCGTTGTTGTCTCACCTTTGTAGATGGGTTTTTATTGCTTCTATTATTGTGTGGTTATCTACTCTTTTCTTGTCTGATAGGTGTTTTATGTATATGTCGGTTATGTTTAGGAATAATTGGTTTATTTCTGCTTTGTGTACTCTGTATAGGTGTGATATTAGTTTTGGTTTTGTGCCTAGGTGTTTTAGGCAGAATGGGCATGTGTAGGTGTTTATTAGTTTTTCGAAGTCTCTATTATAGGTTATTGTATAGTAGTGTTTGAGTAGGGTGTATAGTACTCTGTATTTTTTCCTAAGTTTTTCCTTTATCAGTATTTTGTAGAGTATTGATATGAGTATTGCCTGTTGCTTCATTTTATCTACCCCGTTATTTTTAATACCTCCGATGCTCTTGATCTATAATGGTGCTGGAGATGAATGTGGTCGGGTTCTTCGGTGATCTGCATCTGGGTAATCTTTTTACTGATGTTGATGGGGTTCTTGAGCTTGCTGAGAGGGTTATGAAGTATGCTGATGAACGGGTTGTATTAGTGTTTGTGGGTGATGTTATCGAGGGGACTAATAAGTACCGTACACAGATATATAAGATGTTCAATGTAGAGCCGCTCCGTGTACAGTTAGATTATCTTAGCTGGTTTATAAATACGTTGTTTGATAAGAGTAAGGAGGTTGGTGTCAGGCTTAAGATTCATATTGTTCTCGGAAACCACGACTTGGGCTATGACTATGGTAATCTTATAAAGTTTATTCGTAAACGTGGACTGGATGTCTCATATGATTCTTTGTTGATAAGGACTGAGAGGCATAGGATATTGTGTAAGCATCAGTTGAACAGGGGTTCTAGGGGGTCTTATCTTACGTGGTGGAGTGGTTATCTGCTTAATCTTGGTGAGAAGTTGTTGTTCCAGCATAATGCCGATATATTGGTTACGGCGCATACTCATAGACCTGATATAGCTATTGTTAATCGTGATGATAAGTTCTTTGTTGGTTTGCCAGCATATATTGTTAGTAATGAGGATTATAAGTTTAACAAGATAGTTGTGTATATGGATGGGTGGATGAGGATAGACATGGTTAGTAAGCGTCCCCGAAACCTAGTGATGAGGGAGAATTTGAGAAAAATGAGTGAGATTGTAGGGGTTGAGCCGTTGCTTGATGAGGTCTCTATATAAACATTTTTGATGAATGCTCATTGTTTTCTTTTTCTTTGTTTTCATCATTGTTCTTTATCTCCTGTATTATTTCGGTTATTTTTGTCTGTACAATCGTTGTCAGCCTATCATATATTTTGTTCATTATATCGTTGGCTTTTTCTGTTCCCAATTCGTCTGCTAGTGTTTTGCGTACTGTGTCTAGTATTAGGTCTGTTATGTGTTCTATGAATTCTGTTGTTTCTGTATAAATTTTCTTAATTATTCTGCCTGCGTCGTTGGCTAGTTTTTCGAATTCTTTTATGGAGTAGTATATTATGATTATTCCTGTTCCTAGTGCTGTGAGTAGTAGGGATGGAATGTTTTGTATTGTTGGGTTTATATGGTATGCCAGTGCGAATAATGCTACTGTTGAAAACCACACCATTATATCATGTAGCCTCATTTTTTTCACCCAGCATATTTTTACATAGTTGAAGATTATAAACTATGGTGGTGGTTAGCGGTATTTTTTGAGTGTGTTTATTATCCAGTCTACTTCTTCTTTGCTGGTCGCTAGTCTGGCTATTTTTATTGCGTCTCTTGGGTCTCTTGTTCCTAGTTCGTCTGCTGTTTTTATTGCTATGTATTCTGCTAGTTCTGGGTTTGTTTCTTCCCGTGATATTAGTACTGATTTTACTATGTTTATGTATTGTTCACGGGTGTAGGGTTTGAGCCTTATTATTATGAATCTGGATTTGAGTTCTGGTGGTAGGAATCTGTCGGTGTTGCATGCGGCTATTACTTTGCACCCGTCTATGTATTTGCATTTTACTACCTCGTATCTGTCACGCATTGCTATTACTATTCTTTGGTGTTCCATCCATGATAGGAGTACTGATAGGTCTCTTGAGTCGTTTATTTTGTCTAGCTCGTCTATTAGTAGTAGTCTGGGGGAGAATTCTGCTAGTATTTCACGTATTCCTGCCTTGGTAGAGGTTCCTGCTAGTATTAGGTGTGCTCCTTCTATGCGTCTCCATAGTTCTTCCATTAGGAGTGATTTACCTGTTGCTGGCGGTCCTACTAGTAGTATGTGTATGGGTCTCTTTGATTTTAGGGCTTTTATTATGGTGTTTTTGACGTCGTCCATTCCTATTAGGTCTTTGAATAGGTCTTTTGGTATTTTTATTGGTTTGTTGTAGTCGGGTTCTTTTGTTGATTTGCCGTATATTTCTAGGGCTTTCTTTATTGCTTTTATGTCTGTTGGCATGTATATTGTATATCTTCTTGATTTGTAGGTTATTCTGAGTATTCCCATGTTGTATAGTTTGTATAGGTATGCCGGCATACTGTTTACTTCGTGTGCCTCGAATCCCATTATCATTGTTTCGTGTCCGCATTTTCTGCATCGGTATATGAATTTAGAGCCTTCAACTAGTTCTAGGTCTTTAGAACCGCATTTTTCGCATTTGAACTTGTACTCATACCATGCGACAATGTTTCTAAGAACCTCATAGTATTGGGGCTTCTGCCTAAGAACCAATAATATTTTATTGACAAGTTCCTCTGACATGCACACACCCCGACCCTGTTAATCAGGTATTTAAATATGGTTAAGGAAATAAAAAAGGGTTGTGTTTATTCTCCCCAGTAGTCTTCTTGGTCGAATAGTTGGTCTCCTAGGTATTCTAGTTGTTTCATTAATATCATTGCTATAATATATGAGTCTTCTTCGGTTATTCCTGTTGCCATATATCTTATCATCTTTGCGAATCTGTATATGTCGAAGTTCTGTTCTAATATTTCAACAATTCTTATCAGTTTTGGTTTTGTGATTATTATTGGTTTCTTGGGCATGTTTATTCACCATGTCTTGGCTATACTGAAATATTTTTTATGTAGTATTCCTATGGATAGTCTTGCCGTTTTGATTTTGCCTCTGCCTAGGCATTTGGGGCATAGTTGCCATCTCTTACCGTCTGGGGTTGGTATTATTCCTTTGCCGCCGCATACTGGACAGGTTATTTCTTTGTATCCGTATAGTAGGGGATCGAACATTGTTGTTCCCCGCTTATATGGTTTGTGTAGGGTAAAAAATAAATGTGGTGATTTGGTTATGCGTTTTGTTTCTTATATTTTAGGTGGTTTAGCAGTATTCCTTTTGCTATGGGGTCTGACATTCTTGCTAGTAGCCATAGTTCTAGTTTTGTGCTTTCTATGGTTCCTATCACGCTTCCTATGTCTAGTCTTGTGTTTAGTGCTGTTTTGGTTATTATTGCTCCCAGTATGAGCATTTGTATTTTCTTGTCTTTTATTTTGTCTAGGTTTTCTATGATTTTGTCTAAGTGCTGGTCTATTTCTGCTATTATTTGTTCGTATTCCAGTATTTTGTTGGCTAATTCTTCTACTTCTTGGTCTAGTTTTTCTATTTCTTTGTCGGAGAACATGGGTTTTCACCTCATTCTATGGGTATTATTTTTATTTTTATGGGTTTTCCTATGTATTTGTCTAGGTTATATAGTTTGGCTATTCTTGATGGTATGGGTATTATGTATCTGTTGCTTGTTTTGGTTGTTTTCCATTTCTTTATTGTTGTGTAGAACTCTGTTCCCTCGTTTTCTGTGTCTGTTTCTTCTAGGTTTATCGTTATAACTACTGGTTTTCCAGTCTCATAGTATTCCCTTAGCTCAGTATAGCGTATAAGTGCTGCTGGGAGCCTTATAAGACCTCCCTTCATTATTTTTACGGGTATTTTGTATTTGGACATGTTATCCCCCGTAAAGCTATAATGATTTGTGTTAAAAAAGTATGGTGTTTATGTTATTTGTATCTACATTCCCATAGTTTATCATCTATTTTATGTCTTATATCCCAGTCCATCATCAATAGTATGATTATTATTGTAAAGTATATGACTATCAGTATTGCTGATGTTGGGTTAAAGGTTCTCCAAAAACTTGCATCGCCTAGCATATCGTTTATTTTTTGTATTGAGTCTTTCAGGTTTCTTATGTATTGGTGATAAGCGTATTGTGTTAGGTTCATTTTCTCTATTTGTTCTGTTGTATTTATTAGTTCTTTTAGTTTTTGTTTAATGTAGTCGAAGTCTGTTCTAGGTGTTGGGAATAGCCAGCAAGGGTTCCCATGATATGGTTCTAGGTTCTTATATGCTATCATTAGTTCTTGTCTTATATCGGTAGCGTTTGTTAGTGTCATTGCATAGTCTAGGTGTGATTGAACGTCTCTGCTTAGGGGGTATGAGTTATCATATATTGCTAGTGGTACTAGTATGAATGGTGTTATTAATATAGTTATCCATACTAGTTTGTATAGTTTATTCAGTATCCGCCATACAAGACAGTTCATATCTTTTCCCCGGTTTTAAAAATAATGTGTTATAGTATTTTATCTGATATGTATATTATTCTTTCCCTGTGTTTGAGCTGGGACAGTATTGTTTTGGCTTTGTCTTCTCTGAATACCATACGTGTTTCTCCTTTCTTGTTTCTCCATATGAGTAGCGGTTCTGGTCGTGATAGTTTATCGGGGTCTATTTCTTCGTATTCTATTGTTTTTATGTAGTAGGGTATTGTTCTCCGCATAGCTATGGTCATGTATTTCTTTCTCTCCATAAATATTCTAATCAAGTCATTCTTTAACAACCATGTAATGGGTTTTATGAACTGGAATCTAAACCTCAGTGCTATATGGTATTTTATCTTGGGACATAGCCCATAGTTTGGTTCATGGAAGATTATGTAGATGTACTCTGGGTCCATTGTGAAGTATTTCCATCTCCTCTTAAACGTTGCCTCAAACCCCTCCTCTATTAGGGTTCTATATTCTTCCCTATTCATAGCACGGTAAACAAGCATAGGTGTTCCCCGTTGGATAGAAAAAGGAGTTATTTTATTTTGTTTAGCATTGATACTGGTATGTGGCATGTTATTTCTCCTGTTTTTTCTTGTTCTCTTATCCATCCGTGTTTTTCTACTAGTTTCTTCATGTATATTGGTGATGTGTAGTAGACTTCGCCTGCCTTGTTCACCCATACTATGAAGTCATAGTTCTTCGTTATCCTGTCTAGTATGTCGCAGTTAATGGTTGCGGCTTCATCGTCTACGTTGAAGTATTCACGGAATTTCTTGAACCATTCACGCTGATATATCAGGTATATCATCCTTACTCCAAACACCTTGTCTACAAACTGTAATTTAGCGTGTCTGCCCCTGTTTGTTAAGGCTTTGTATCTAAGCTTCCATCCAAAAGCATCATATAGTACTTTCTCTACGTATTCTATTGCCTCAAGAATGTTCTCGGGGAGCTTTTCCCCAAAAAGATTCAACCTCATAACTAATCCCCGTTAGGTGTGGTGTGGAAAAATTATTTTAGTTTGATTTTTATACTGAATACTACTTCTATTGTGTCGTTTCTGGGGTCGTATATTACTTCTTTTATACCGGCTTTCTTCTTAAGTTCTGGTTGTAGAGCCTCAGCAATTATCAGTATTTCTTGCTCTATAATTTTTCTAATGTTCTTTATTAAGGTAATATAGTGTTTGTAATCGAAGAATATGTTGTGAAGAGTTGTATAGTATGTTTTTCTGTATTGTTCGAATTTGTTTGTTATTTTGGTGAAATATGGGTTTTTTAGTGGTATTGTTATAACGATATTATTATCTCTACTTGTTTTTATTTCTTTGTTCAATAATTCTTCGATTTCTGTTATTACGTCTGTTGATTTATCTTGTGTATTATGTTGTTTCTTAAATATTCTTAATAGTGGCATAGTTGTTCCCCGCTGGGAAAAAGGGGGTTATGTTGGTTTTTCCCATTTGTGTATTTCTTTGTGGCATATTGATTTGTTGCATTTTATTATTATTATTTTCTTTATTCTTTTTTCGAGTAGCCATGAGAATAGTTTGTATAATCCTGCTTTATGTATGTATAGGTATCCGTCTTTTTCATGTACTAGTATGCTTTTCTCATCTTTATCAGTATATATTTCTATCATGTATTCTTGCATAACTGGTCCCCGTCAGAAAAATTATGTTATGTGTGATGTTATTTTCTTTAGTATGTTTGATAAGGTCTCTATTTTGTCTTGTAGCATGTATTTTGCTAGTTCATCCTCATATGTTATTATGGCTACTATGTCTTCGTCATCGTCTGCGGTTAGGCTTATGTATATGTAGTCTTCATCCATTAGTGTTTCAGGTATTATTGTTTCATATGCACTATGCAATATTATGGTATATAGTGGCTCGTCCTCTAATATCTTCTTCAGTATTTTACCTGCTTCTGCCGGTGATAGTGGTGGGGGAACTTTTATCTGCATATATGTGGGCATTTTTATCCCCGTTTATGGAGGTGGAAAAAATTAGAATGGTATTTCATGGTCTACTGTATCGAATACTACTGGAGTGTTTGAGTTGTAGCATATTACTAGTTCTATTGTGTATCCATGTTTTTTGATGAATTGTATTGCATCGTATGTATTGTACATTATTGGGTCCCAGTTTTTATATTCTTCTACTATTTTCTTTGCTGTTTCCCTGTCTATATCTTCTTTTATTACTACTAGACACCCTGTTCTTCCATTTTCCCAGTATAGGTTTAGTATTTTCATGTTTATCCCCGTTTAAAAAACTAGATGTATTGGGGTTTTCTGAAGTCGTCTGCTATGGATTTTATTATTATTAGTATGGTTATTGTTAGGGCTATTATTAGTATCATTAGTTGTTGTGTTGCGTTGTTTATTGTTGATGCTAGTATTATTAGGAGTATTATTATGAATGAGATGATTATTTCGTTCAATTGTTTCACCTATTAGCTGGTTCGTAATGTGGGCAATTATATCTTTTCCTAACCAATATCCCTAGTTTTTTACAGAAGTAGTGGTATCCTTCCATAAATCTATGAAACCACCAGCCGCTGTATTTACATGATTCACATGATTTATCCATTTTATTCACCAATTTCTATTTGTGGGTTCTTCAGTACTACTATTACGTGGTATCCTTCTACGTATTTCACTAGTTTGTCTCCTATCCAGTCTGCGTTGAACCTAGGTATTATTCTTATTAGTTCTTCTGCTTCTCTTAGGCTGTATTTGAATGTTTCTATGACTTTCATAATGGTTCTTTCTGGCTCGTCTTCTCTTTCCTTTATTCCTTTGAACCTGTTGCCTGCCCATATAAATAGTGCCCATGTCTTCTTTTTCTTGTCATAGCTCACTATTCTTATGTCTAGTCCTAGTTTTCTGCATAGTGCTTTGTCTGGGACATAGTATATTCTATTTGGGTTTTCTTGCTCGTCTTCTGGGAGCGGGTATAGTTTGTATCCGAAAAGCTTCATTTTGTTTACCCCGATTATATGGTTGTTTTTGAAAAAATATAGTGTTTATCATGCATAGTCTTGTAGGTTTTTTCCTAGTGGTCTTAGTGTTTCTTCTATTTTTTTCTCCAGCGTTTCTACTAGTTTTGATATTTTTATTTTGTTTTTTATTCTTCTTTTAAGTTCTTTGTCGAATAATTTTGTGTATGTTTCGTATATTTTGTCTATGTAGTATATTAGTGTTAGTAGTATTGATGTTGAGGGTGTTTTTAGTAATGAGTCCGTTCTCCATCCCATTTTTAGGATTATGTTTGTCGGTGTTATGTTTATTATTCTTGGCGCTGTTTTATATATTCCTTTGTTTACTCTGAATATTAAGAAGTCTATTGCCATTGGTGGTTCTGGGTATAATATGTTTTTGGGTATGTAGCTATCGTATAGTCTTTCTGTTATAGTTTGTATGTCTTGTATTAGATGTATTACTTCTCGTCTTTCTTCTGGGTCGTCTGATACGGATTTTTTAAGTGCTTGGATTATTTTTTGTTTTAGTTTTTGAAGTATTGGTTCTGCCTGTTTTGTTGTATGTTCTGCATATGATATTGCGTTTTTTATTGTGTTAATAATGTTGATATCTTTTGATAGTTCTGGTGGTATTAGTGGTTCTGTCATGTTTTGTTGTATGTTTAGGTTTTGAGTGGATATTGTCATTTTTCTCCCCGGATGGGGTGTGATTTAAAAAAGGCTAGATTTTGAGTTTCTGTATGTGTTCAAGTATTTCTGCAACTATCATGTCTCTGTGGAGGGTTAGTTTTAGGTGTTGGTCGTTTTTCTTTGTTATTTTGTATCCTAGTTTTGTTAGTATGTGTAGCATTCTTTCGTTATTTGGTTTTACGTATGCGTCTATGCATGGTTTTTGTGATAGTCCGTATTTTGTGGCGATTTCTATTATTTTCTTACCTAGTCCGATTCCTCTATATTCTTTTCTTATTACTACGCTTTTCAGTACTGCGCATGGGTGTTTTACTATGTTTATTGCGAAACAGCCTATTGGTAGGTATCTGAATACTCCGTTGTCGAATTCTATTAGTAGTACTAGGAAGTATCTTGCCGGGTCGTCTATGATTTCTTCCGGGGTTTTCTTGTTTACGAATCCGTCTCCATGTTTTTCTATTAGTTTTGATATGGTTTCTGCTATTTCTTCCCTAGTGAATGGTGGGAAGAATTCTCCAAGTCTTCCTATTTTTATGAATCTGGCTGGCATTTTCACTCCCCGTCGGGGGTTGGGTAAAAAAGGTTATGTTGTTTGTTCTGCTAGGTTGTAGTAGAATTTTGCTAGTTCTCTGATTATTGGATGGTGTGCGTCTTCGCTTGCTTTTTTCAGCTCGTCTTTGTATTGTGTTATTGCTTCTAAGAAGTTATAGTGGAATCCGGGTCCTAATGGTGGTATTACTATTGTTCTGTGTGGTTCCAGTATTCTTAGTTCTCTGAAGACGTATTCGTATTTTTCTTCTCTTACGGAGGGTATTTCTACTATTAGGGATTCATAGATGTTTAGTATTTTGTATTCGTGGTCTGTTAGTGGTGTTATCCTGTCTGATAGGTTTGATAGGTATATGGATTTTCTGTATATGTCTATTAGTAGGTCTACTCTTCTTTCTAGTTCTTCATCGTTTTCTATGATTTCTTTTATCTTATCTATTGGGTTCATTTTTGTTCCCCGTATGTGTTGGGGGTTAAAAAATGTGGTTATTCAAAAAGTTCGTCTGGTATGTCTTTTATTGTTGTTCTTCCATATAGTCTTGTATATATTTCGTCCCATAGTTCTTCCTCGTCGTCTACGTTTTGGGCTATTTCTGTGCATATTCTATTACACCATACGACTTCGTATCCTGCGTCTAGGCATTCATTATAACAGGTGTCAAACCATTCTTCTAGTTTTTTTACCGGGGTCTCTGTTTCATGTATTTTCCCTTTTTTCTCTTTGTTTTTCTTTTTCTTCTTGTTTTTTATGTAGATTTCCTTGAATTCTCCTGCGACTATGTGTGGTTGGGTTTTGCCGGGTTCTATTTTTATTACTCCTGATCCTTTTAGGATTTTGTTTGCTCCTAGTAGGCTTAGTCCCTTGCTTGCGGCGACTACTCCTATTTCGGGTAGTTCTGTTATTTCGAAATCGTTTCTGTCTACTAGTAGGTAGACTGTTCCGTTCCATAGTTGTAGTATTACTGCGTCATGGCTTAGGGTGTTTTTCCACACTGTTGCCATTATTCTGTCTATGTCTTGTTTTGAGATTATGCTGTATTTTATCAATGTTGCTATTAGGTTTGTGAGTATCCATGTATCGTTCACGGTTGTTGTTTGTTTGTTGTTGTTTGTTGTTTTGTAGTATGTTGTTGTGTAGTATCCTGAGTAGCTGGTGTATGTTGAGTATCCATAGGTGTAGTTTTTATATCTTGGGTCGAGCATTTTCAGTATTTTTAAGTAGGTGTCTGCATAGGTTATGTGTCCATTATGTGCTAGGATTAGTATGTGGTCTAGGTCTGTGAATGGGTGGTTTAGTCTTGATGATATTCCTCCTGATGATGATAGTCTTGTGTGCCATATTGCTCCGTTTACCCAGTTCTTTTTCTTCATTAGTTCTACTGATTTGTCTGATGTTAGTCCCAGTCCTTTTGCTATGTAGAATTTTTCTTTTCCGTTGTTGATTATCAGTCCTCCTAGTCCGTTTCCATGTCCTCCTGCTGATTCTATTAGGTAGTATAGGTAGTCTGTTATCACGTCTTCACCATATTTTTCTATTAGTTTTTTCGGGTTTTGTACATAGAATAGTCTACACATGGTTATCCCCGGGCTAGGGTTTGGTTTAAAAAATTAGATGTTTCTAACAGCTCTTGCTAGTATGGTTGCTAGTGTTTCTTCTCTTTTCTTTAGTCTTAGGTATTGGTAGAATTCTTCTACGTCTTCCTTGGTTATTATGTCTTTTTCTTCGTCGTATATGTATTCTAGTATTTTTCTTGCTAGCCATGACTGGGGTGTTTTTGGTTTTAGTTTTATGTAGGTTCTGTATATGTTGATTAGTATTCTTCTTAGTGGCATGTTGTCATGAATTGTTTTGAGCGGTCTGAGTCCTATTTTATCCCATTTTATCTTGTCATAGTCTGTTATTTCTCCTTCTGCTAGGTTGTAGTAGAAGTCGTCTAGTCTCTGGTAGTCTTTTACTAGGAATAGTGGTGTGTTTTCTTGTCTTGATATTTCTGTTATTAGGTAGATGAATGCCCATGCTTTTAGTGGGTGTGCTTCGCACATTCTTATCTCTATTGTTAGTGTTTGTTTCCTGTTCTTGTTGAGGGTTATGTGTTCATAGCTTCTTCCCCAATAGCTTCTTAGTTTTTGTACTATTTCCTGTATGTCGTTGTTGTTCTGCGGTATTTTGTCTTCGAATAGGTAGTATGATGAGAACTTAGCCCAATCACGCCATCTTTCTCTTAGTGCTGATCCGTGTGCTGACAACATTCTTATGTATAGTATTGTTAGTGTGAATAGGTTGGTCCATGTTTTCCACCACAGTTTTGCTGTAGATTCGCCTATTGGTGCTGGTCTGTAGTGTAGGTGGTTCCCCATTTCGTTGGTTGGTCTTATCATTATGTATCCTTTTCTCTCCATTTCTGCTATGATGAATGCTGGTAGTGGGTCATTGTATTTTGTTGGGAATAATATGAATTCCCAAGGACCAGAACCGTCATAGTGTCCTCCTAGGAAATGCTGTGTTAGTTCTCTTACTAGTCCGTCTACCCAGTTATCCCATATTTCTAGTTCTTGACCATATGTGTACCATGTATGACCGTTGATTTTTCCCCTGTACTTTATAGTGTGGCTATCAGTTTGATTAGGAGTCTCGGTTTTTGCGTGTTTGATGTGATGACTGGAATGCTTGCTTGCGGTAATCTATGATATATGTAGTTTAGTATCTCGGTTTCCGGCATACCGATCCCCGATTGAGTGAAAAAAGGGTTATGTGTATAGTGGTGCTAGTATTAGGTCTTTTATGAAGTATATTAGTAGTCCATTGTACCCTATGTCTTTGCTTTCTTTATCTGCTATTTCATAGTCTGTCTTGCTTACTACGATTGTCATTTTTGGTGGTGCGTATATTGTTAGTATTGCTAGTTTCTTACTGTTCTTCGTTTCCGCCGAGTGTATTAGTACATATCCTTTCTTAAAGCTATGTTTTTCATCGTATAGATCGAAGTCCCTTACAAGTTTCACATTCCTTATATAGGTGTCGTATGGGTCTACATCGGTTTTAATATCGAATTCCATTTCTATCCCCGAAATATTTAAAAAAGAGGTGTTTTACCAGTTTATTTCTGCTATTATTTCTATTTTTCTCTTTATACCCATTTGGTCTGTTAGTTCTGTTTTGAATGATACTATGATTCCGTCAGATATTTGGTCGTCTATCATTTTGTCTATGTCTAGGTAATAGGCTATCTCGTCCGGTATATTGTATTCTTTGCATATTGTGTCGTATAACCAGTCTCTATACTCGTCCCTAGTCATAACTAATAATACTTTTTCCTCATCTACTCCTAGGCTTTCAGCTATTTCCTTAGCTAATACCTTTCTCTCTTCCTCTTCTAATTCGCACACAGTTTTCCATAACCCTTTACATATCATGTTTTTATCCCCCGTTCTAAGAAAAAAGGGTTTATGTAAAGTAGTCTAGTGGTTTGTGCTCTACTATGTATCTTTTTATTAGTGTTCTGGCTTTTCTGGGGTCTATGGTTATATAGATTCTTCTGGTCTTCTTATCCTTCTTTACTAGCCAACCATAGTTTTTCTTAATTATTGCTTTCATTGTTTCGTTGTCTAGTATGAATAGGGTGCGGGATATATGGATTATCTGCATGGTTATCCCCGGTAATGGAAAAATTATTGTTGTTTAAAGTGTTTTAATATCCATTTTGTTAGTGATGTTGATATTACTGCTAGTAGTAGTTCGTTGGCTTTTATCTTGTCTTTTTCTTCTTCTAGTATTTGTTTGCGGGTTTTGAATGCTAGTCTTATTTTTTCTGCTATGTCTTTGTCGTGTTCTTCTATGAGTTTTATGAATTCCTTGGCTTTCTCAAGTTCTTCTTCGTTGTCATCTTCTATTGCTTTATATACTTTGGCGTATAGTAGTAAGAAAATCTCTACTACTTCATCTATTTTGAAGAACTCTGAATCTGGTTTGGGCATTGTTATCCCCGGTAATGGTTGGGGGAGTAAAAAAGAGGGGTTATTTTGGGAATATCATTGGTTCGCTTCTTATATCAAAAACTATTTTCATTATGTCTAGTTCTATGGTTGTTGTTCCTGTTAGTCTGTGTTCTAGTTTCTTTTCTATCCTATCCTTTGATATTTTGATAGATGTGTTTGAGCCGATTATGTAGATATGGTTTTTGGTTTCAATAACTCTAGCCATAATATCATCCCCGTAAAAAGGGTTATGAGAGAAAAAGAGGGTGTGGTTTATACTATGGTCTCTCGATAAGGATATACTTTACCTTCATGGTTTTGGCGTCTCTGATTTGGTAGACTATGTTTCCAAATTTGTCCCTGTAATACGTTATCCTATACTTATCCTTTAATACTGTGGTATCCAGTATTGTTGGTATCATCATATCATTTATTATCTTGGGTAGTGATTTGGGTATCATAGTAATCCCCGATAATGGGTAAAAAAGGTGTTATCTTAGAATATACTTATAGTTTTTATAGAGGATTCTAAACTCTCTTCTCTGCAACAGTTTTTGTAAGCTATTCATTATCATTACTCGCTCGTTTTCATAGGGGAGGTTGGGGTTTTCCCATAGTTCTTTCTCGATTTCTTCAACAACTTGTATGGGTATATGGCTTAACCAAGACATGGTTATCCCCGTTAAGGAGTGAGGGTTAAAAAACGGGTTGTGATGTAGCCAACAAGTTGAATATTAGCATTTCGGCTAATTCCCATGTTTCCCTTGCTTGAACATGTTCAACATCAATCTTTGGGTTTACTTCTAGCAATGCTGTTAGTATTTCATCTCTGGTCATGGTTTCTAGGGTTAGCTTTATAGCCTTGACTAGGTATTTCTGAAACCTCTTCTTACGGTATTGTGCTAATTTCAGTCGATAATAGTTTTCATAGTAATACCTTACTAGAACCTTTGGTAATTTTTCCATTTTTGGGTTTGTCTTCTTATATGCTTTGAGGACTTGGGAATAGAATCTATCGAAATCTTTTCTTCTAGACATTAGAATCCCCGATATTTGTGGTGCGGGGGTGTCATTGCCGACCCCCGGGATCGGGGCATCCTCGTGCCCCTACATCTCCCCCGCCTACATCCTTTGGTTCGGGCGGGTTATACTCCCCTCTCATCGGGGGGTTTAGGGGAGTCCCGGGGGCTGGGCAAGGGATCATCCTACATGCGGGGTATTGCTACCCCGCCTTGGTCTCCCTCACCCGCCGGAGTGGGGCACTCCCCCCGCCGGACGGCTCTACCCCCGCACCTACTAGCCTCGGGGGGTTTTACCCTCGGGTCTCGGGGGGCGATTCACCCCAGTCTTACGACTGGGGCTACTGCTCCCCGAGGGGCTATCCCCCCTCATAGGCTGATCCCTTACTCCGTTGGCAACGTCGCTGTGTGCACCACCCTAGGGGGGCTGGGGGGAGTTTCCTCTCTAGGGTGGTGCACCAACTCCCCCGTTGATCGGGGAACCCCCTCTAACCCCCATATCCCCCATTGATCATTGGCTAGAGCCTCAAGGGGGGTAAGGTATGGTTTTGCCCCATTGGGGGTTCCCCGATCCCCCCGAAATCCCTACCGCACCTTTACGGTGCGGTAGTTCATTTAACCGATTTTGTTCAAGTTCATGTAAAATATTGTTGTTCAAAGTATTTAAACTTTTCGTTCATAAAGTTTTAATCAATTGTTTAAAAAATCGTGCTCAAACCTTTACGTATAATGTTGTTATACGAAAAAACAAACTACGTGTTTGTCCCGAGAACTGTGAATAATTTCAAAAAATATCTGCTAAAACAAATACATGAGTGTTTGTTCTTTGCTTGTTTTGTTTTTTATTTTTTCTCCGTTCTCTGCAGACACACAGTCTTAGAAGGGGTTGTTTGTGCATCGTCTTTTTAGATAATTGTCTTATGTTTTATGCATAGAGCCATGAGGTCTCTCATCTTTAACGCTTTATTGATTATTTCTAGTGTTATCCTGTAGTTGTTGCTGCTTGTTTTTTCAAGCATTTCTAGTTTAACGAATCTCCAGCCAGTATGGTTGATTATCTTTACAGCAATGAAAGGAACGGCTCCTGACCGCTTAGAGAACTCAAGTAGCTTATCAACTTGGTGCTTCGGGACATAGATTATTCTTGGTTGCTTAGCAGTCTTTACTTCGAAAGCAAAGATTCTGCCTCTCCACATAGCAACAAGGTCTGGGTAAACCATTCTCTTCGCCTTAGAACCACTAGCAGGTGCCCTCATAACAGCAAACCCGAGTCTCCAAAGCCTAGAAGCTAAGTCTCTTTCATGTGAGAATCCTCTTCGCCTGTTCTTCGCACCGACACTCATAAACAACACCAATGAAGAATATACTGGTAAAAAATAATTATTTCTTTGTTCTAAACGATAAGTACTTATGAGCAAGGTGCACATACATCATTGTAGTATCTGGTCTACTATGACCAGCAAACTTAGCCAAGCTAACAATATCAACATATCCCTTGCTCCTAAGCTGATAGATAGCCATATGTGTTAAGCGACTATGTCTTAGAGAGTGAAAAGTGTATTGGTTCGGGTCTAGTCCGCACATTTCTAGTCTTTTCTTGAACCTGTACTGTATTGCTCTGTCGCTTATGTTGAATAGTTTGCCTTTACGGGGGTTTCCTATGCTATTTAGGTATGCGTTTAATACTTCTCTGCAATGTGTTTTTGGCTCTGTTCCTCCCAAGACTAGGATTTGTGCCATTGGTTGTCCCTTCTTCTTTAGCCTGTATACTTCTATTTCTCCGGTTTCCGGGTTATAGTTCTCTACTCGGAGAAGAGTTATTTCTCTGAGCCTTAGTGCTAGGTCATATGCTACGCATAGTACTGGGTCATGGTCTATTACGCACATTATCTTGTCCTCCGGTATCCATTCTGGTTCCCTTATTACTGTGAATGAGGGTGTCGGTATCCACATGGCGACTTCATGTTTGCCAATCATTTGGAAGAATGAGCGTAGTGCCCATCCTACTGCGTACATGCTCCTATTACTGTATTTCTTTGCTTTCTCCAAGTACTCATAGTACCTCATGATGTCTTGCCTATCTATCTTATCTACTTGCTTGCCTATGTATTTTAGAAAGTCTTCTACTCGTTTAACATATAGGTATATTGTTCTCTCTGATTTACCTGAGTACTTGAGGTATCTCTTATAGTCTTCTAGTAGCTGGTTATACGTTTTCACCACCCCATATACTTTTCCAATATCTCATGCATATGTTCTCTTAGCTGTTTTAGGCTTGCGAATGATAGGAGTTCACGGAACATTTCTGCATAGTTCTTACCCATTATGCTGTCTATGATTTCTAGTACTTCAAATATTGTTGGCGCTTCGTATAATGTTCCGGTTTCATACATGTGTTCCGCCATCTTTGCTATGGTGTCTGATGCGTCTCCTTTCCTAGCTAGTTCGTCGAGTATTCTGTATATGTATGGTAGTAGGTCGCTGGGTATTTTGTTGAAGTCTATGTAGTGTCTTATCTCTTCTACCTGTGGTGCGTATGGTTGTTCCTCTACTACTTTTGCCATCTTGTATTTCTCGTATCGTTTCTTTCCTAGCCTTGTCTCTGGGTATAGTGCTTCTTGTGGTGCAAACCATCTTGGGTCATCGTATATGACTATTCTGTAGTAGGTTCTTGGGAATCCTCCCTTACTGCTTGGCTCTGTTCTTACAGGTTCTATTAATCCTAGTTTCTTTAGTATGTAGAAGTATCTCCTAACACTAGCATAGCTTGTTGTAGGCTTTACTTTTTTGAAGCATACGTAGAACTCGTATGGATAGCCTTCTCCAACGTATTGTAGGTATTCTCTTATGGCTAGACCAGTTAGTTTGTATGAAAAATATGGTGGACAACGGTATTCATCTGACATTAATATCACCCCTTTCGTATAACATATTATACGAAAGACAACTTATATATTCTATTATCAACAATTGGTATAAATGGTGGTGCATATGGGTGTGGAGCCAAACGTTATTGGAGCGTTTGTCGCTGGACTATTCCTAGGATTCATGCTTGGTAAACTACTAGACCCGCCTCCGCCAGAAGTAATAGAAGCAATAGCAAAATCAGAATGGGCTAGAAGACTAGCAGAAGCATATGTAAGTCCAGACCTACCACCACAGGAGAGAGAACGGCTCATAAACGAGGTTGCAAGGAAACTAGCAGAGAGAGTTGCATCTAGGCTTTGGGTGTAATAGTATTTTGTACAATCCCCCCTCCATTAAACACGTTTACCAGAGATTAATACATTGTAATACCCATGTATCAGAGACATATCTGTATCTAGGATGAAGTTATGTGATGAAACATACGTATTAACGGCTTTCTTTTTAGCCGAATTAATACTATAGGAGAGTATTTTTCGGTCTCCAGTTTCTCTGCATTCTCATTTCTCAGAGTTATTTCTAAATATCGCTGTAGTTGTTCTTCTAAGGTACTTAAGCTCTATACCTATCTTATACCCAAGCTCCGGTATCGGTCTTAAGTTGTCTATGAGTGCTTGTTCTGGATTAGGATTATCTATTAATGCGTCTTTTAGCTTTAAGTCTGGGTCAAAGAGTATCCTAGTAGTCCATATACATCGCCTTATTGCTTCACTCATATCAACCTTTAACGCATCCGCTATCTCTTTTACTATTGCATATTCAATATCATCTAATCTAACTGTTACAGAGTGTTTCTTACGCCTGTCATACCACATGTCATACACCTCTATGTAATACATATTGTATTCGCATACTTTTTATATTTATCTCATCAACTAAGTATATAGTGGTGATAGCAATGGCTCTCACCCTAGAAGATATGGCTAGGAAAGGAAGAGACAAATTAGCTGCAAAAATACCCGAAATGGTAGAAGACTATAAAGCCGCAATTGACTTAGCAATCGAAGGATACAAAGCACTACCATTCGGTCCCAGAACAAAGGCTAAGTACGAAAAAGGAATGAGAACATATGCTGCACCCCACTATGAGGCTAAGGTAAAGCCTGAGATTGCTGACAAATGGTACAGAAAGTGGTTAGCTGCAGTTAGCCGCTAAAGTACACAAACACACATATATATATCAAAACAAAACCTTTTTTCTATCCATTTCACCATCCTTATTTGGAGAATTCTCCACAACTTTTATTATACTCGGATCATATACTTTCTCTAGGGACATACCATGTCAGAAGAGGAACCAAACAATCTAGTAGAGGAACAAATCGAAGAAAAAGAAACAGATGAAGAAGAAAAACCACAGTACACGGAAAACAGGGAATTCGGAAAATATTCTCTGGATGAATTATTGGAGATGGCTAGAAAAGGGTATCATATATGGGTAGATAGAAGATATAACAGGATAAGGCTGAGAGACCCAGAAACAAGGAGAACAATATCTATACCATACGATGAAGAACTATACAGGCGTCTCAAAGAAGCAAAGGAAGAAGCAAGGAAAGGAAAATCTGGCGAAGAAACGGAACAGGCAGAGGAAGGAGAAAAAGAGGAAAAGCGGGGAAGACCAAAGAAGCAACCATTAATAACATCTGATGTAATGTTATGGAACACTTTTATAGGAAAACATAGACCACTAATAGAATCACTTATATTCAAGATTGGGTGGTTGCAAGACGCAATAATAGATATAGGCATGAACGCATTATTGTTTGCAATGCTCGTAAGCCGTGAAACGCCAGAAACACTAAAAGATGTTCTTGCACAGATACATGATAAGGATGCATTCGTATCATATGTCATGGATAAGCTGCACTCAATATATGTTGCTGCACAGGGACTTGACCAGATAGAGGAGCTTAAGCTTAAGATAAGGGAATTAGAAGCACAAGTAGCAATATTATATGAAGCTGTTAAGCAGAAGAACGAGGAGCTAAACAAGTACAGAGCATTAGTAGAAGACCTAAGGAGAAAACTAGATATGGCATTATCAATAATGAACCGCAATGAACTTAAACAGTATATGAGAGCCTTGATAATATCAAATATGTCAAAGTATAGCGTGGAGAAAGAGGCTGGAGAAGAAGCTCCACAGAGAGAAACCGTTATTAATACCGAAGAACATACTTAGATCAGGTGATTGGATTGGAGATGCAGGAGCTAGTAAAACTCGTTGTCTCCGCATACGCAAAGAAACATGGTATATCAGAGGAACAGGCAAAAATACTGCTTGAACCAATTCTTAGGGATAGGAACAGGTTAGAAGAACTATATCAGACACTTAAAGAAGCTGCAGTAATTGGAGAAACAATGAGTGCATTACCAGATGATGTAAAACCAATAGCATCAAAACTTATAAGCAACCACTTCTCAGAAGACGATGATGATTTGATAACAATGATTAAGGAAATGAAGAAGCTAGCACTACAGCTAAAAATAATAGAATATGTGCTAGGCTCAACGCTTGGACCTACTAAGAAGCCCGAAGAAGACGAGTATCTACGCAGAATAATTGAAGAAAATGAACGGCTAAGAAGAGAGAATGAGGAATTGAAGAAAAAGATAACAGAAATACTCAACTTCTTATCAGAAGCAAAGAAGAGGAAAGAAATGGATGAACTTAGAAACACTATGGAGCAGCTAAGACAACAGATACAAATGCTCAAATCAGTTGTTGAAACAAAACTCTCACAAACAAAAAACCCTGAAGCAGTAAAGAGCGAGCTAGACATTCTAGCTACAACACTTAGAAGATTCCTAGAAATACAGAACATGTTAAAACAATTAGGTGCAATAAGCGAGGCTCAGAAAATCCCAGAGGAACTACTAGAAAAAATAAAGAATCCACCTAGCTCAGGGGAAGGAATAAAGGTGTGGCTCGAAGCATTAGATAAGATACTAAAACTAGCACAGATAGCAAGCAGAAAAAATACTATACAACAACCAGTTTCTAGCATACCAACAATTATAAAAGAAGAAACAAGTGAAGAAGAGGAATTCGAGCCAATAAAGAAGGAGGAGAAGGAGAAAAAAGAAGAAATAGAAGCAATAATTGTTGGTGCAGAAAAATGATACAGTTTGATACTATAACAGATAAAATAATTGAGTATCTAAGGGAAAACATTGATAAAATATTTAGAATGCCTCCTGATAAGGTAGTAGAGCAAATCATTGACGGGATACGGGCATATGAGCCGCTTAGCAAAATGTATATAAAAAGCAACTGGAACGTTATTAAACCATATCTTACCAGACCAGCACGTATAATGGAGATAATAAAGGCTAAAGACCCTAAGCTATATGCAGAAATGATGGAGCATGTTGATTGGCTGAATGAGTTTTTCTTGTTACTGTATAGGAGCATAAAGAAGTATATGTCTACATAACTCTTTTTTTACTTATATTAAGTCTTCCAGCCTCATACATGGCTATAACGGCTTCTAACAAATCATTTAATAGGCTATGCCATTTAACAACCCCGTTTTCAACGTATCCAAGTTCCTTAGCCATCTTTATTAGTTTATTAAGAACACTTCTTCTTATATATACTGTTCTGCTTGGCATATTGCTTCACCATGTATAAGATAGCTGTCTTACTAATATATAAATTATTTTTTATAAATCAATTATGTGGTGATAGGAAATGTTCGCAGGACTAGATATTAAAAGATTCGTTATAGAGGTACTTGGTGCATTATTCGGAGGATTTGTTAGTGAACAAGTAGTAAAACACCCAGAAATATTCGGAATGCTAGGAGAATATGCAACACCTGTTGCAGGAATCATAGTAGGTCTAGGTGGACAGTATATCGAGAATAAGAGAATATTACCAGTAGAAATAGCCAAACTATTAGAATTTGCTGGAGCTGTAACAACTGGAAACTGGATATGGGAGTTCCTTAAAGGAGGGCTTGGAGGAGGAACAAAGGCTAGAATAGTCTACATACCGCCTGAACAGGTTCCTGTAAAAAAGGAGGAAGCAATAGTAGTGTAACGATACTAACATCAGCAGTATCGCTTATAAGGGATTTATTAATAATAGCTAATTTACTAGGACATACTCATAGTCCATAGACTTTATAACATCACTTATTTTTTTATATCCGGTTCTGTCCATAAGCTTTTCATATAGATATAGGAGCTTCTCTAAGAAATCTGCATAGTTCTTCTCACCACTTATAACGAATAATAGCCGCATCTTTTCCTTAAGGTCTCGGTTACAACGAATGTATATGATCTCGGTTTTGTCAGTCATGACTATCATGCCCGACATATATTTATTAGGAATCCATGATTATAAGTCTTACCTAGGTGATATGTTATGGTACTACCACTTCCCCTAGACTATCTTAAAGAAGAGGAAAGACTTAGAAAGGTTAAAGCCGCAGAAGAAATAGCTAAAACAACTCTAGCAAAAGAAATAAGCGGACCAATAATCACTAGAACAGCAAACCCATCAGACTTCAACCTAACAGGAAACACCTTTGAATTCAGTCTAGGAGGGACAGGAAAAGACACCTTAGTAGATAAAACACTCGACAATGACACTGCAATCGCAATCTATGGATTCACAAACCTAAGCACAAGTCCAACAATAACAAGATTGGTTATTAAGAGCGGGGCAGAGACCATAGCAGACATAAACTTCGAAGACGTATATGGTCATGACACTCCTGAAATACTCCTAGACAAACCAATAGTATTCAGCCCCAAGAGCAGAATGATAATTGAAGCCATAAACACTGCTGGATCCTCAACAACTGAGAAACTAGTAATTAAGGCAGTTGTAGCCGAGAAGGCTGGAAAGACTGTTGCAAAGCCCTACTAACGATAAACAATAATAAATTTGAGATAGGCTCAAAACTTAATACTTTTTTTAACATATTATTTTATTGGTGTCCAGCATGAAGACAGAGGAGATTCTAATGTATATAGTGATGCTGGCATTTCTCATTATTGTAGCTTACATTATAATAAACATGTTCAAAGACTATCCTAAATCAGTAGTATTTGATAGAGATGAAAAAGGTAGAATAGTTGCAGTACACTATGTTCCGGGTGCGATGAAATGAGAAACGATTACCTAATGGAAATAGTTAAGTCAATAATACTTGCAGAAGAGCTATCAAATAATATTAGAATAAAACAGAAAATAGAGCTTGAAAAACCAGAATACACAACACTTGTAGGGTGGTTAAAAAACGTATCAACACCATTTGAAGTAATAAACATAAGCGGTAGTGGAGAGCTAAAATCAATAGTTATAAAAAACAATAACAAGAATTTTTCACTTAAAATAATAGCTGACAACAACGTGTTATATGATAAGAGCTGGGACGAATACAGCACAATATCAGAATACATTGAAGACATAGATGCATTCGAATATAATGGAACATATATACTTAGAATATCAGATATAAAGTTCTATAAAAACCTATTAATAAGTATATATAGTGATTCAAATACAGTAATAAACGATATACATTATAAGATCATAAAATCTGCTAAATAATGGTTATAATTCTTTTCATGTTTTCTATGAGATTTGGTTTTTAAGCATCATTATACATATATATTGTTTGGGAGGTGATGTGATGTGTCGAGTGTGGAGATTCTAAACTATATAAGGAAAATCTTGGGTAAATATGAGAAAGTAATGGGTATTCGTGTGTATCCATCGTTTAGTGACCATTTAGTTAAAAGGGTGACTGTTGATGAAAACGGAACTAAAATAGATGTGGTTGATGCAATGATACTTAGAATAATAAATGATGGAGGGGCTCCAGTAATGTTTAACCTAGATAGACCTGTTACAATGGATGAGTACTTCTACCTACCACCATACGGTGTAAAGCTAATAGGAAGATTTACTAGCTCAATATATGCTAAGGTTCCCCAAGGATATGGTTCTACAAAACTTGTTGTGGAGGGGTTGAAGAATGCTTGATAACGTAGTAATAGTCCCAGTTGAAATGAGTAATAGGGACCTCATGATAATTCTTCAAGTAGCCCAGAAACTAGGTGTAAGCCGAAATGAGGCTATTAGAATACTTATTAAGAAGGGTTTTGAAAAAATAACACAGGAGGGTGAAGAGAATGATATGGGATAGCCTAGATATAGCATATCTTAAACAACAGCTAGACAAACTAAGCAACATAAACATAAGCCTAAGCGACTTAAGAGACTCAATACTTGGAAGCGATAGCAGAACCCTCACAGATATTTATAACAAGCTTGGAAGCATATCTGGAAGCATTGAAGTAAGTAATTTCCCATCATGGTTCACAAACAGTACTAAAACAACCGATGATATATTATCTGACTTAGACGCATTAAAGAAAGCCCTAGCAAGCGTTGGAGACGATAAATTATTAGTATCTCTTGCAGACGCAATACCGGCTGGAGATAATGTTATTGGAAGAGTAAAAATAACTGATGGAAGTAATGTTCTAAGCCTAGCACAGGGAGAACTTGCTGGAACAAGCTACTACATGATACCGAGTGCACCAGACCTAACAGCAATGTTTGCTGGAGGAACAGCCTATACAGAACAAGAAGTAAGCGTATCAACAACAGAGTCCTCAAGCAGCTTTAGTCCTCCGCTAAAAATGACACTATTGTGTAACGAAGGAGATGTAGATGTAACAATAAAGCTAAACGGAGGATCAACGACAAAGAAAATACCGGCTCATGGATGTAAAGCCATAGCAATGTGGAAAATAAGTAGCATAGCATACAGTGTATCATCAGGCTCATCAACCCTTAGAATAGAGGGTTATTGGTGATGAAAACATGAGAGTTGTAACCTACTATGTAAGAGATACTGGTAAAACAGCGGATCATTATAGGAAAAAGGTGAAGAGACTGCTTGGAATAGAGTGCTACGTAGAACAGCATCCCGGACTAGTAAGATACCGTTTCCTAAGAGACCTTGATGAAAAAGAATTAGAAAAACTAGATAATTACATGAAGGAATGCTGTGATGGTGAAAGAGCTTGAACAATGAGAAAATACGTGTAATGCTTCAAAGCATAGGCAACACTGTAAACAGCTTAGCAATTCAGCTCAACATACTAGCAGAATACATTGAACAATTAATCGAAGAAAACGACAAACTAAGAAAAGAACTAGAAGAATGTAAAAATCGTTAGAGGGAGGTGAAAAATGAGCACTGAATATGTAGACATACGCCTAGTAGCACAGGCAATGAAAAAGCTTACAAGCCTAACACTAGATAGTAGTGGAAACCTACAAATAGCTGTTCAAGCAGACAATGTAGGATTAGCAAAAGACTCAACACTACAGTCAAGTCTTCCAAGAAAAATCTATGGATATGATGGGTCAAATTGGCAACCCATAAAAGTTACATCTGACGGGAAAGTCGTGGGGGTGCTACAATAAACCCCCACG
>Ga0256835_1000235_pt1 | contig 44602 bp, 41 predicted proteins | sample PIR30metaG_FD_185972 | JGI IMG/M metagenome (GOLD analysis project Ga0256835, IMG submission 185972) | Hydrothermal vent microbial communities from East Pacific Rise, Pacific Ocean - PIR-30 | ecosystem: Environmental > Aquatic > Marine > Hydrothermal vents | place: Pacific Ocean: East Pacific...
GGCGCTGGGGCGCACGGGCAAGCTGCCCGTGTTCAGGACGCTGTCCATTCTGTACATCGAGCTCATTCGTGGTGTGCCGCTGGTAACCGTTTTGTTCCTCTCCTGGATCATGGTGCCGCTTTTCGTTCCGGAGCAGTGGCGCCTGCCCGATCTGGTTTCGGTAAGTATCGGCTTTTCGATGTTTGCCGCAGCCTACCTGGCTGAATACGTACGAGGGGGGATCCAGGGCGTGCCTAAAGGACAGTACGAGGCAGCTTGGGCGCTGGGCCTGTCCGGCTCGCAATCTGCGCGCTACATCATCCTTCCGCAAGCGATCCGTTCGGTGATCCCGGCGCTCATCGGGCAGGAAATAGCCATCTTCAAGGACACGTCGCTGGTGTACATCCTGGGTCTTTTCGATCTGCTTTACATGGCCCTGACGGTAACCAAGAATCCCAAATACCTGGGTACCGACCGAGAAGTATTGCTTTTCGTTATGTTCGTGTATTTCGTAGGTGCTGCGTTAATGTCGTACGCAAGTCGCAGACTCGAGCGCGCCATGGGTCTGGGAACGCGGTAAGCTGGAGGCACGCATGGAACCCATCATCCACATGGAGAACGTCAACAAATGGTTCGGCGCCCTGCACGTCCTCAAGGACATCAATCTGGATGTGCAAAAAGGCGAGGTCGTCGTCGTCATCGGCCCTTCGGGGTCGGGCAAGAGCACCCTGATCCGCACCATCAACCGCCTCGAGGAGATCCAGAAGGGCCGCATCGTGGTGGACGGCATCGAGCTCAACCGCGACGTGCGCAACATCGACGCGGTGCGCAAGGAGGTGGGCATGGTCTTCCAGAGCTTCAACCTCTTTCCCCACATGACCGTGCTCGAGAACATCACCCTCGCCCCGCGGATCGTGCGTAAGTGGCCGCGCGAAAAGGCCGAGAAAATCGCAATGGAGCTGCTGGAGCGGGTGGACATCGCCGACCAGGCGCAGAAGTACCCCGCCCAGCTTTCCGGCGGCCAGCAGCAGCGCGTGGCCATCGCCCGGGCGCTGGCGATGCAGCCCAAGATCATGCTCTTCGACGAGCCCACGAGCGCGCTCGACCCCGAAATGGTGGGCGAGGTGCTCGACGCCATGAAGGAGCTGGCCAAGAGCGGCATGACGATGCTGGTGGTCACCCACGAGATGGGCTTCGCGCGCGAGGTGGCCGACCGGGTGATCTTCATGGATCAAGGCGAGATCATCGAAGAAGGCGAGCCCGACCAGGTCTTCTCCAGCCCGCAGCACGAACGCACCCAGTCCTTCCTGGCGCGGATCCTGCATTAGGCTGGAGGCGTGAAGGGCACGCGCCGCCTCTACCTCTGGCTTTTGGGCCTCAACCTCCTCGTGGTGGCCTTCGCCGCCGCCACCGCGTTGCTGTTGCCGGCGCCCGGGGGTTGGCCCGACTGGATGGCCGGGGTCTGGTGGCTAAGCGCGGGGCTCTTGAGCGCGGGTCTGCTATGGTACCGCCGCGCGCTGCTGGCCACCGGCGACGAAGACGAGCGGCGCGTGGCCGCTCTTTCGCTGGCGGCGCTCCCTTTGCTGTGGGGTATGTTCGCGGTGCTGGCCTTCTGGGTGGGCGACCGGGGTTCGGGCTTGGCGCTAGGAGTGCTGGCCTTTCTTTTTGCGCTGGCCGGTTACGCCCTGCAGCCAGGCGAATAGGCCGCGTCGTTTGGGCGCGAGCAATGCCTCCAGCTGGGGCAGGTGGGACCGGGTGGTTTCGTAGCCGAAGGCGTACAGGGCGCTGGCCTGACTGTAGTCGAAGGTGTCCACGGGGTGCTCGGGCACGAGCGAGAGCACGTAGTCGGCGCGCATGAGCGCCAGACGCTTGAGCCGCTGAATCGAAGCCTCGCTGGCCATGAGCATGACCTCGAAGGAGTTTGCAGGGCGGTGCCTGCGAAAGGGGTTGGAGACGTCCACCCCCACGACCGGTCCCGGCCCCAACGTGCGCGCCGCGGTGACGGGAACCTTCTCCGCCACGTCGCCGTCGACGAGCAGCCTACCGCCCCAGGCGACGGGAGGAAAGACCCCGGGGATGGCGCTCGAGGCCATGACCGCGTCCACTAGCGGCCCTTCGTGCAGCACTATCACCTCTCCGGTGTTCAGATCGGCGGCGTTGATGGCCAGCGGGATGGCCAGCTCCTCGATGCGAGCCGTGCCATACAGTTCTAGCAAGCCTTCGCGCAGGCGCCGGGCGTCGTCGATGGCCGTACGGCGCAGCGCCTTGAAGAGCCGGCTTTGCATCCGCGCCATGCGCAGCAGGCGGTTGCCGCTGGCCATAAAGAGGTCCGCTAGTTTGCGGTCAATGACGTGGCTCATCAGCGGCTCGACCTCGAGCGGCAGCTCGGCCGCCAGGTTGGCCGCGGCGTAGGCCCCCGCCGAGCTGCCCGCCACGCCGGCGATGGGCAGACCTGCCTCGCGAATGGCACGCAGCGCGCCCAGGTGGGCGAAGCCGCGCACCCCGCCCCCGCCCAGGGCGAGGATCAACCCTTGCGTTCGTGGCGATCCGAGGCGATCAGCCATAGCCCGAGAACGACGAGGCCCAGCGGCAGCGCCCAGCGGAGCGCGGCGACGAAGAGGCCGAGGACGAGTAGCGGGATGGCGAGGATCCAACCGATGCTCACCAGCAGCGTGCCCAGCACCAGCGCGACCGCCAGCCCCACCAGCGTGAGCGCCATGGCCAGCACGGGCCCGAGCAGCGGCCAGAGCAGCACCAGCCCCAAAATAAAGAGCGCCCAGCCGAGGTAGTTCATCTTCACCATTCTACGGCGGCGCCTCTCACCCCCCATTAAGCCCGAATGTGTACGATGAAACGCAATGGAGACGGCTCTTTCCCCAGAGGTGGAATACGCCCAAAAGGCGCGCCTCGTAGCCCAGGGGTTGCGCAAGCGCTACGGGCGGCGGGACGTGGTGCGCGGCGTCGATCTGGTGCTGGGACGCGGCGAGATCGTGGCCCTCTTCGGCCCCAACGGGGCGGGCAAGACGACAACGTTCTACATGCTTGTCGGCTTCGTGCGCTCAAACGGCGGGCGGATTTTGTTGCGCGGAGAAGACGTTACGCGGTTGCCCATGCACAAACGGGCGCGGTTGGGGCTGGGCTATCTCCCCCAGGAGCCTTCGGCGTTCCGGAGGATGACCGTGCTGGAAAACCTACTGGCCATCCTCGAGCACCAGCCGCTTCCTAAAAAGGAGCGTTTCGATACCGCGCTGGGACTGCTCGAAGAGTTCCACATCGACCACCTCAAAGACAAGTACGCCTACACCCTCTCGGGAGGCGAGCGCCGGCGGCTTGAGATCGCGCGGGCGCTGACCACCAACCCCGACTTCATCCTCCTCGACGAACCGTTCACCGGCGTCGACCCCAAGAACGTGGGCGACATCCAGGCCCTGATCCAGGAGCTGCGCGCCAAACGGGGTCTTGGCGTCTTCATTACCGACCACTCGGTCCGCGAAACACTGGCCATAACCGACCGGGTCTACCTGATGTACGACGGTCAGGTGGTCTTTCACGGCAGCCCCGACGAGTTCGCCCGCGACACCGGCGCCCGCAACTATTATTTAGGCGAGGACTTCGAGCTCTGAACTTCCCATGAGCCTCTGGACACTGCTTCTCAATCTGCTGCTCATCGCGGCGATCGTAGCCTATGTGGGCGACGTCGTTGGTCGGCGCGTAGGGCGTAGGCATCTGCGCCTCTTCGGCCTGCGCCCCCGCACCACCGCGCTGGTCGTGGCCGTCTTTACCGGCGTGGTGATCGCCTTGCTCGCCTTCGCGGCCTTCTTTTTCCTGGCCACCGATGCCCGCAAAACCATCCTGGAGGCCGAAAAGGTGCGCCAGGAACGCGATCTGCTACGCCGCGAGGTCAAGCGCCTAGGCGGCCACGTCAGCGAGCTGGAGGCCCGGGCGGCGCGGGCGCTGGGCGAGAGCGAGCGGCTCGAGCGCGAACTGCAGACCAAAGCCGAGGCGCTGAAGCTGGCAGAGGCGGAGATCCGCAAGCTCCAGGGCGAAAAGGAGCTGCTGCAACAGGCGGTCGAGGAAACCCGCAAGCAGCTGGAGGAGCGCGAGGTCGAACTGGGGTGGGTGCGGGCCGAGGTGGAACGGGTTAGCGCCGAGCGCAACGCCCTGGAGCAGGAGTTCGACGCGCTGCAGCAGGGGCAGATCCTGTTGCTCGAAGATCTCGAAAAACTCCGCCAGGCCGAGGCTGAAGCAATCCAGCGAGCAGAGGCTGCCCAGGCCAAGACGCGCGAGGCGGAAGCTGCCGCAGCCAAGGCCGAGGCGCGCGTGCGCGAGATCCAAAAGGAAATCGCCGCGCTGGAAAATGAACGCCAGCAGCTACTTGGCGACGTCACCACTCTAGACGCCGAGCGTAAGGCGTTGGAAGAACAGCGCGACGCGCTGCGACTGGCCAATCGCCGTTTGCAAGACCAGCTGGCGGCGGCCAATCAAGAGGCCTTCAACCTCAAACAGGAACTGCTTGCGCTGGGTCAGGAGCGCAGTTCTACCCAGCGTAGCCTCGAGGTGCTGCGCCGCCAGCTAAGCGACAGCCTCAAGGACACGGTGCTGGCCGAGGTGGCCTGGGTTTCGGGCGGACTCGAACAGGTTGTGGATCAGGTGGTCCACCTCGCCGAGGTGCAGGTTAGGGTCGAAGGTTTCCGGGGCGTGCTCGTCCCCGAGGACCTGAGCAGTGAAGGCTGGAAGGCGCCTGGAGTAATCCAGGCACGTGCCGAGGGCGTGGCGCCCGACGGCAAGGTGCTGCTCCAGCTACGCTACGTGGCGAAGGAACGCCGTTTCCACATCGGCCAAGTCATCGCGCTGCGCGAGCTGCCGCCGCCGCGCCTGCAGCCCGAGCGGGTGCGCCAAAGCCTCGAAGCCCTGCGCGAGTCGTCCTTCGAGCGCCTGCTCAAAGCGGGAGTCCTGCCGGAGCGGGTGGCGGCCGCAGGGTTATCCGGTGCGGTGCTCGCCGACTTTCAGGCGCAGATTCGTGACGAGGTAAAGAACGTGGTCGTGGCCGTCGTGGCCGCCGACGACGTTTGGACGACGGAGACCCCACAGCTTCTTTACCAGGTCCTCTACGTGCCGTAAACGAGGCGGGCGGCGGCCAGGCCCCAGAGGGCCGAGCCCACGCTCTTGAAAATGACGGGCCCGCCTTCTTGCGGTGGGGCGTCGAGCGCTTCGGCCAGGGAGCTGACGCGCGCCCAGTCCACCCCCGCCTGGATCAGGTCGCCCGCCTCGGCCCGCGCCCCCTCGAGGGTGTCCACGTAGAGGCGGGCCTTCGCAACGAGCGCCGGCGGCAGCTCGGCCATCGCGGGCGTAAACGCCCCCACGGCGACGACCATGGCGCTGTCGGAAACCTCTTCGGGAACCACGGGGGCAGGGCTCGCCGTCGCCGTGACGATCAGGTCTACGGCTGGGGCCACTTCGTCGGGGAAGGGCACGGTCTGCACGGAAAGACCCAGCCCGCGCCCATGGGCCGTGAGCCGGGCGGCGCGGGAAAAGGTGCGGTTGTAGACGTAGACGCGCTCGGGTTGCAACGCGGCCAGCGCCTCCAGGTGGGCGCGGGCCTGTGCGCCTGCGCCGATGATCAGGACCTGCCGGGGTTTGCGTATTTGCAGCGTGCGTACAGCCAGTAAAGACAGCGCCGCAGTTCGCCGCGCCGTCACGACGGCGCCGTCGAGCAGCAGCCTGGGCTCACCGGTGCGCGCGTCGAAGACGAGCACCTCGGCCTGCACCTGTGGCAGGCCGCGCTCGCTATTGGCGGGATGGACGCTGACCCGCTTGAGCACCCCCAGCTTTTCGTCCCAGGCGGGCATGAGCAGTAACGTGCCGGCGTTGGGCAATGAGTGTACGGCGCGTTCAGGGGCTACCACCCGCTTTTCCCGGGACGCTATTAGCACCTCCGCCAGAGCTGCGGCGAGATCGTCGTAAGGAAGAGCGGCCGTGGTGGCGTCGCGACTCAGAACTTTCATAGCGCCTCAAGGAAGGCGTCGAGCGCTTCCAGGTAATCGCGCATCAGTTCGAGCGTGCGCAACGGATCGTCCACCTCGAGGCCGTGGTTCGCACCCTTAAGGACCAGGGTGTGCAGGCCGGGCCGCTCGAGCCGCTCGGCGAGTTCCGGCGGCGTCGCCTGGTCGGCGCCGCCGACCACGACCAGGCCGGGCGCCGCATCCTCGCGGATTGCCTCGAGCACGTCGTCCTGGCGCAAGAGCGGGGTAAGCCACACCTTGGCGGCCCCGCCTGCCGGCGCTCTGCCCCGCAGCAGCGCCGCGATGGCCAGCGTGCCGATGGACTTGCCGACGAGCAAGCGAACCGCGCCTTGCCGCCGCGCCCAGTCCCAAACCATGCGGGCGTCGGCCGCCACCCGGTCCAAACGTTCGGCTTCGCTGGCTTCGAGGAAGTCGGGGGTGTCGTAGGCGTACCACGTCTCCACCACCGCCCAACCGCGGAACCGCAGCAGCTTGCGGGTGTAGTGGAGCAGCGGACGGGCGGGGGAGTAGCGCAGGCCGGGGAAGATCAAAGCCAGCGGTTGCCGCTTCGGCTCGCCTGCGACCACGACCCTTACGGAGCTTCCCGGGTACCCCTCGAGTTGCAGCTCGTTCACGCTTTCAGTCTAGTCCAAGGCCGCGCGGGGTGGAAACGTGCACGAGGACCGGGTTTCCAAGAGACCCGGTCCTCGTGTGGCGCGAGGTTTAATCGAGGAAGTCGCGCAGCTTGCGGGTGCGGGACTCGTGGTATTTGAGCTTGCGCAGGGCCTTGTTTTCGATCTGGCGGATGCGCTCGCGGGTGACCCCGAAGTAGGCGCCCACCTCCTCGAGGGTGTGCTCGCGGCCGTCGATCAGCCCCTTGCGCAGCTTCAGCACCATGGCCTCGCGCTCGGAGAGCTTGGAAAGCGCCTTCTCCAGCTCTTCGGAAAGCAGGCTCTGGGCGGCCGAGTCCACCGGACTGGCCAGGTGCTCGTCGGGAATGAAGTCGCCGTAGAACGAGTCCTTCTCGTCGCCGATAGGCGTCTCCAGGCTGACCGGCTCCTGGGCGATCTTGAAGGTCTCCTCCACCTTCTTGGCGTCCCAGCCGGGGCCCATGGCGTCGGCGATCTCGGCGTAGGTGGCCTCGCGCCCCAGCTCCTGCTGCAACTGCCGGGCGGTGCGGGTAAGTTTGTTGATCGTTTCCACCATGTGCACCGGAATACGAATCGTGCGTGCCTGGTCGGCGATGGCGCGGTTGATGGCCTGGCGAATCCACCAGGTGGCGTAGGTGGAGAACTTATAGCGCCGCTTGTACTCGAACTTTTCGACGGCGCGGATCAGCCCCTGGTTGCCCTCCTGAATGAGGTCGAGGAAGGACAGCCCGCGGCCGGTGTACTTCTTGGCGATGGAGACGACGAGCCGCAGGTTGGCCTCGATCAGGTGCTGGCGGGCGATCTCGCCGTCGCGGGCGATGTGCAGGTAGCGCTTCTGCGGCTTGGGCAGCGCCCGCAGGCGGGCGTCCACCGCCTGGATGGTGTCCTCGTCAACGCGCTCGGCCTCGTAGCCGGGGATGTGGGGCACCCGGCCGCCGTGGCGCACCTGGGCGCGGATGACCTTCTTGATCAGGTCGGCCTCCAGACCGGTGAACTCGGCCAGTTTCACGATGGCGGCCTCGCCGTCCTCGACGCGGCGCGCCAGGTCTATCTCTTCTTCCAGGGTCAAGAGCGGCACCTGCCCTATCTCGTGCAGGTACTGCCGCACCGGGTCCGAAGTGGAGACCCGGGTGGCGATTGTTACCGCCTCTTCAGGTTTCTTCGTCACTTCTTCTTCTACCGCAGGCGTGATCTCTTCTTCTTCTACTACTTCTGCGTCGAGAACAGGCTCCATCGCCTCGGCTTCGGCTTCGGGTTCGGTCGTTGCCGCACTTTCCGGGGTATCCTTCACCTTGGCGGCGGTCTTGTTTTTCTGGCCTTTGGGTTTCGCCGCAGTCTTTTTCGCGGCTGGAGCCTTGTTTTTGGCGGCCTTCTTGGCTTTGCCTGTAGTTTTGGCTTTGCTCGCGGTTTTGGCCGCCGGCTTTTTCTTGGTTTTTTTCGTCGAGCCGGTACTGGCGGTCTTCTTGGGTTCTTCGTCCAGCACGGCCACGGCTTTCTCTTCGGTCTTCTTCTTGCTCAAACGGGTCACCTCCCGGTGGAGCGGTGCAAGATCATGCTTTCTTGACGGACAGCAAGACCTTGTAACGGCCCGCGTGCAAGGTCTGCACGTTACCGAACAGGTCGCGCATCCAGTCTTCGTATTTTAAGAACGGGTTGGCCACCAGGTAGAACCGACCTCCAGGTCGAGTACGTCGATGGGCTGCGGCCACGAAAGCCTCTGCTACGTCCAAAACAACGCGACCCCCGACATGAAAGGGGGGGTTAGAGATTACTATATCATAATTTTCTGCTTCGGACAACCGCTCGTCCACGTCCGAGTGAAGGATTAGGGCGTCAAGGCCGGCGCGCGCGAAGCTCACGCGGGCGCTTTCGACCGAGGCGAGCTGGTGTTCCAGCAGCGTCACCTGTGCGCCCTCGCGAGCGAGAGGCAGGCTGAGGGCGCCGTAGCCCGCACCCAGATCCAGCACCCGGGCTCCCTCGACGTCTGCGGGTAGGTGCTCGAGCAACAAGCGTGAAGCTGGGTCCACCGCGTCCGCAGAGAAGACCCCCGGCCAGATCCAGAATGTCAGCCGCCGGCCGCGCAGCTCGACCTCAAGGGGTTCGGGCCCCTCCGGCGCTTCCGGGGCCGGACCGGACGAGCGTTCCAGAACGGCGACGCGCGCCCCCTTGGCGCGCAAGACCACCTCGCCCTCTCCGACGATTTCGCGCGCCCAACCGAGGTAGCGTTCGAAGCCCAATTTCTTGTCGCCGGCCACCCAGAGCAGGCCGCCAGGCTCGAGGGCCCGCGCCGCGGCCCGAATCTGCGCCCGCACCCAGGCGTTGCCGCGGTCGGCCCCGAAAACGAGCAGGGCCGTGCCGTAGGCTGCCTGGGGCACCTGCCATGGCAGGGCGGCGCGCACCCGTAGGCCCGGATGCTCCGCGGCGCTGGCCTCGAGCGCCCGCAGGGCCGAGCGCCGGTCCTCCCAGGCGTGCACCTCGAGCCCCGCGGCCAGGAGCGGCAGCAGCGCCACCCCCACGCCAGGGTTGAGGTCGATCGCCCGCGTTCCCCGCGGTTCGACCGCGTCGGCCAGCGCCCGGTAGGCGGGGTCCTCCAATCCGGGAGCGCCGCGCTTGATCCAGAGCGGTCCCGCAGGGGTCGGCAGGGTTGTGAGGCTGTGGTACTCCGCGAGCTCCACGGAATGTACACTTTAACACAAAATCGCTAGAATGAGGGGCGTGCTCGTGCTTGGCATCGAAACCAGCTGCGACGACACCGGGGTGGGCCTGGTGCAGGACGGCCGGGTCCGCGTTAATCTGGTAGCGTCGCAGACCCTACTGCACGCCGAATACGGCGGGGTGGTGCCCGAGCTTGCCAGCCGGGAGCACACGCAGGTGCTCGACCGGCTCACCGCTCGCGCCCTGGAGGAGGCCGGGGTTCGGCCGCAGGAGCTCGACCTGGTGGCCGCAACCCGCGGCCCCGGCCTGGTCGGCCCGTTGCTCGTGGGCCTGGGCTACGCCAAGGGGCTGGCATGGTCGCTGGAAAAGCCATTTCTGGGCGTGCACCACCTGGAGGGACACCTGCATGGCGCCCTCGTAGACGTCTCTGTAGAGCCGCCCTTTCTGGCGCTAATCGCCTCAGGCGGACACACCCACCTTTACCGGGTGGAGGACTGGGGGCACTACGAGCTGCTCGGCGCCACCCGCGATGACGCCGCGGGTGAGGCTTTCGACAAGGTCGCCCGCACCCTCGGTCTCGGTTACCCGGGCGGGCCCGAGATCGAGCGGTTGGCGCAGGAAGGCGACTCGCAGGCGGTACCCTTCAGCGTGCCAATGCGCGGCCGGGCGGGGTACGACTTCAGCTTCTCCGGGCTCAAGACCGCCGCGGTGCGCTTCGTGCAGGAGGGCTACGCGCCCGCCGACATCGCCGCGGGTTTCCAGCGGGTGGCCGTGGCCTCGCTGGTGGGGACCCTCGAGCGGGCGGCGCAGGACACCGGCCTTTCCCGGGTGGTGGTGGCCGGGGGCGTGACCGCCAACCAGGCCCTGCGCGCGTCGCTGGCGGCCACCGGCCTCGAGGCGCACCTGCCGCCGCCGGGCCTGACCTCCGACAACGGCGCGATGATCGCTCTGGCCGCCGCCCGCCGCTGGGAGCGCGAGGGGCGCGCCGACCCCCTCACGATCTCCGCCGAGCCCTACTGGCCCCTGGGCGAGTCGGTCTAGCTGACCCTTCTCATCTTGGAAGCTTAGAATGCGATAAGTTATGCTGGGTCTTCTCAAAAAACTCTTCGACAACAACGACCGCGAGGTGCAGCGCTACTTCCGCCAGGTCGTCGAGCCCACCAACGCCCTCGAAGCGGAGGTCCAGAAGATCGACGACCTGGCTTCCGCCTACGCCGAGGCCCGCCAGCAGCACGAGAACGGCAAGCCGCTCGACGAGATGCTGCCCTGGGTTTTCGCGCTCGCCCGCGAGTCGGCGCGGCGCTACCTGGGCCTGCGCCCCTACGACGTCCAGCTCGTCGGCGGCGCGGTGCTGCACGATGGCCGCATCGCCGAGATGAAGACGGGTGAGGGGAAGACCCTGGTGGCCACGCTGCCCGTGGCCCTCAACGCCCTCACCGGCAAAGGGGTGCACCTGGTCACGGTCAACGACTACCTGGCCCGGCGCGACGCCGAGTGGATGCGCCCCGTCTACCACGGGCTGGGGCTCGAGGTTGGGGTGATCCAGCACGACACCCCGCCGCCCGAGCGGCGTAAGGTCTACCTGGCTGACATCACCTACGTCACCAACTCCGAGCTCGGCTTCGACTACCTGCGCGACAACATGTCGCTCAGCCCCGACCAGCTGGTGCTGCGCCACGACCACCCGCTCCACTACGCCATCGTGGACGAGGTCGACTCGATCCTCATCGACGAGGCGCGCACGCCGCTGATCATCTCCGGTCCGGCCGAAAAGGCCACCGACCTCTACTACAAGATGGCCGAGGTGGCCCTGAAGCTCGAGCGCGGCGAGAAGCCCGAGCCCGGCGAGAAGGACAAGGAGCCCACGGGCGACTACACCATCGAGGAAAAACAGCGCCACGTTCAGCTCACCGAGCGCGGCATCGAGCGCGCAGAAAAGCTCCTCGGCATCCCCGGTCTCTTCAGCCCCGAGAACATGGAGAAGGCCCACATGCTCATCCAGGCCATCCGGGCCAAGGAGCTCTACCACCGCGACCAGGACTACATCGTCCAGGACGGCCAAGTCATCATCGTGGACGAGTTCACCGGCCGCCTGATGCCAGGACGCCGCTTCGGCGAGGGGCTGCACCAGGCCATCGAGGCCAAGGAGGGCGTCAAGATCGAGCGTGAGAACCAGACGCTCGCCACGATCACCTACCAGAACTTCTTCCGCCAGTACGACAAGACCGCGGGCATGACCGGCACGGCCAAGACCGAGGAAAAGGAGTTCCAGGAGATCTACGGCATGGACGTCATCGTCGTGCCGACCAACCGCCCGGTCATCCGCCAGGACCACCCCGACGTCGTCTACCGCACCGAGCAGGGCAAGTTCATGTCGGTCGTCGAAGAGATCGCCCAGCGCTACGAGAAGGGTCAGCCGGTGCTGGTGGGGACGATCAACATCGACAAGTCCGAGCGCCTCTCGGCGATGCTGCGCGAGCCGCGCTACTACCTGCCGCGCGTCGAGATGCGCACGAACCTGCTGCTCAAGGCTATCCAGAAGAAGTCGGGTCCGGAGTGGGAGAAGCTCAAGAAGGCCCTGGCGCGGCCCGCCAACCTGCGCGAGAAGACGCTCGAGGAATTCGAACCCCTCTTCCAGGGAGCGGGCGGCAACCCGGCCGACGCCTGGGAGCAACTGAAGGCGGCGGTGCACACCCTCGAGATCATCCGCAAGGGCATTCCCCATCAGGTGCTCAACGCCAAGTACCACGAGAAGGAAGCCGAGATCGTAGCCCAGGCGGGTCGCTCGGGGACGATTACTATCGCCACCAACATGGCCGGGCGCGGCACCGACATCAAGCTCGGCGGCAACCCCGAGGAGATCGCCAAGAACATCCTCGAGAAGCAAGGCCTAGACCGTTACGAGTGGAAGGTCGAGCTCTTCGTCAAGAAGCTGATCCAAGGCGAGGAGGACGAGGCCCGGAAGCTCGCGGCCGAGCTCGAGGTGGCGGACGAGACGATCGAAGAAATCAAGAAGATCCGCGACGAGGCCAAGATAGACGAGCAGCGGGTCAAGGAGCTGGGCGGCCTCGCCATCATCGGCACCGAACGTCACGAGTCGCGCCGCATCGACAACCAGCTGCGCGGCCGCAGCGGCCGTCAGGGCGACCCGGGCGAAAGCCGCTTTTACGTCTCCTTTGACGACGAACTAATGCGCCTCTTCGCCTCCGACCGCGTGGTCGGCATGCTCGACCGTATGGGCTTCGACGACTCCGAGCCGATCGAGCACAAGATGGTCACGGGCGCGATCGAGCGGGCGCAGAAGCGCGTGGAGGACCGTAACTTCGGCATCCGTAAGCAGCTTCTGCAGTTCGACGACGTGATGGCGCGCCAGCGTGAGGTCATCTACGAGCAGCGGCGCATGGTCCTCTTGGGCAAGGACGAGGAGGTCAAAGAAGCGGCGCTCGCCATGGTAGAGGACACCGTGGCCGCCGTGGCCGAGAACTACCTCAACCCCGAGATCCACAAGGACGACTGGGACCTCGAAGGCCTGAAGCTCGCACTCGTGGACGTCGTCCCCGCCTTCGAGAACTACGACTTCGAAGCGCTGCGCCAACTCGAGGCCCCCGAGGCGATCGACCGGGTGGTGGAGGCGGCGCTCGCCTTCTACGAGGAGCGCGAGCAGGAGCTGACTCCGCCGGTCATGCGCGCGGTGGAGCGCTTCGTCATCCTCTCCATCGTAGACTCCGACTGGAAGGAGCACCTGCACAACCTCGACGTGCTGCGCCAGGGCATCGGCCTGCGTTCGTACGCTCAAAAGGACCCCTTCCAGGAGTACAAGTTCGAGGCGACGCGGCTCTTCAACGAGATGATCGCCCACATCAAGAGCGAGTCGGCCAAGTTCTTCTTCCGCCTCAAGGTCGAGGCCGAGCCGCCCAAGCCAGAGGTCTACCTGCCGGTGCCCGAAAAGAAGGCCCAGCCCGCGGCCAAGGCCGGGGAGGACAAGCCCGCCGCCAGGGGCAGGGGCAAGCGCCAGGAGCCCAAGAAGAAGATCGGGCGCAACGATCCCTGCTGGTGCGGCAGCGGCAAGAAGTACAAGCACTGCCACGGCAAGAACGCTTGAGCCAACCGGAGCGACCGCTCCGTCCGGAAGCAGCAGAGCACGTAGCCTTTAGATTGCGGCGTTCCGCGGTCCCGCCTGTGGCTTCGCACCGGGAGAATGGACTGGGTTAGAACTCCCGGACGACGATAGGGGGTTCGAAAACCTCCCCGGATTACCGGCTAGAGCCCCGGGAGCCGCTTCGTGCCTCACGAGCGCCGGGGCCTGACCGCGAGATCCCGGATCTCGCTTCGCTCGTCCGGGATGACGGCGGGTGCTGGCGTATATGGCTGAAGCCGGTCCTGTAGCCTGGTGGCGTGTGAGGTGCCGGCCGGACAGTTTGGGCGTGCGTTGTAGCCGTAGCCCTATGGCTGTTTGCTTAGCACCGGATCGGGTAATGAGTGAGGCTGACGCCTTGTTTCTGCTATTCCCTGACGAAAAAGGGGCGGATGCAGCGGCAGTATGCGATCAAACCCGGGTTTTCCTGGCTACTCCGGTATATATAAACAGCCGTTGCGCAGCACCCGAAAGCGTCCGCTCGCGCGAGTCAAAACCCGCCGCAGTTGCGGCGGGTTTTAGGACGGCGCTGGTCTAAAGGCGGCTGGGGCCTTCGTCGCCGTAGCGGATGAAGGCGGGGATCTCCAGGTCGTTGGGGTCGAAAGCGCCGCTGGCGCCATCGGCGCTCGCGGGCATAACCGTCGCCTCGGAGAAGCCCGAGGCGATCAGCACGATGCGCATCTCGTCGGCGGCGCGGTCGTCGTAGGTGATGCCGTAGAGGACGTCCACGTCTTCGATGCCGGTGGCATCGCGCACGCGCTCGGCCACCTCGATGGCCTCGGCGAGGGTGAGGTCCTCCGAGCCCACCACGTTGAGCAGCACGTTGCGCGCCCCCTCGATGGTGCGGTCGAGCAGGGGAGAGTTGATCGCGGTCTGGGCGGCTTCCTGGACGCGGTTCTCGCCGCGGCCGGCGCCGATGCCCATTAGCACCTGACCGGCGCCGCTGAGCATGTTGCGCAAGTCGGCGAAGTCGACGTTGATCTCGCCCGGAGCGTTGATCACGTCGGAAATGCCCTTGACCCCGTGGTAGAGCACCCGGTCGGCCATAAGGAAGGCTTCGCGCAGGGCGATCTTCTTACTGTCGGCGGCGGCCAGCAGGCGGTCGTTGTTCACCACGACCATGGCGTCCACGCGTTCGCGCAGGCGCTTGATGCCCTCTTCGGCGACGCGCCGGCGTTTGGGGCCTTCGAACTGGAAGGGGCGGGTGACGACGCCCAGGGTGAGGGCGCCCAGCTCGCGGGCGATCTCGGCGACGATCGGGGCGCTGCCGGTTCCGGTGCCGCCGCCCATGCCGGCGGTGATGAAGACCAGGTCGGCTCCGTCCAGCTGTTCGGCGATGAGGTCGCGCGTTTCCAGCGCCGCCTTCTCGCCGATCTCGGGGTTGGCCCCCGCCCCGAGGCCGCGCGTCAACTTCTCGCCCATCTGAATGCGGATGTCGGCGAGAGAGCGCGCCAGCACCTGCGCGTCAGTATTGCTGGCGATGAACTCTACGCCGTGGAGCCCGGACTCGATCATCCGGTTGACGGCGTTGTTGCCGGCCCCACCCAATCCTATGACTTTGATCGTTGCACCCTGCATGCCGCCTCCTAGAAGAAGTTTTCGAAGATCCCCTTGATTCTTTCCCAGATGCCCGCGTCCTTCTCGCGTTCGCGTTCGACGCGCGCGCTTTCACGGCGCACGCGCCGGGCCGGAGAGGGCGCGGGTTCGCGTTTGCTGCCGTACTGCACCAGGCCTACCGCGGTGGCGTGGGCTGGTGAGGCCACCATGTCGGCCAGGCCCGAAAGTCCCTCGGGGCGGCCCAGCCGCACGGGCAGGTGGAACTCCTGGTAAGCGAGCTCTTCGACCCCGCGCAAAAGCGCCGAACCGCCCGTGAGCACCACCTTGTGCACGGTCAATTCCAGCGGCCCCAGCTGCTCGTCCACCGCGCCGCGGGCGAGGAGCAGGATCTCGCGCACCCGCGGGCGGATATAGTGGGCCAGCTCAGGAGCGGGCACGTCGCGCACGTGGTTGCCGTCCTGGTTGATCTCGAGCATCAAGTCGGGGTCGGCCATCTCGACGAGCGCCGCCCCGTACTTTTTCTTGATGCGCTCCGCCTCCTCGAGCGGGATCTTGAGCAGCTGGGCGATGTCGCCGGTCACCTGCTCGCCTCCCAGGGGAATGACCGAGGAGTGCGCCAGCTGGCCGCTTTGGAAGACGGCCACGTCAGTGGTGCCGCCGCCGATGTCGACGAGCATGACGGTGGACTCGTGGTCCTCGGGGGTGAGCACGGCGAGGCCGGAGGCGTAGGACTGCAGCACCAGCCCCTCGATCTGAAGCCCCGCCGCCTCGACGGCTCGGCGCAGATTTGTTAGGGGCCCGCTGGCGGAGGCCACCAGGTGCACGTCAACCTCGAGCCGCACCCCGGCCATACCGAGCGGGTCCTTGATGCCTTCCTGGCCGTCTACGCGGTACTCCAGGGGCAGCGCGTGGATCAGTTCGTAGTCGCCGTCGAAGGGGTAGGCCTTCGCCTGTTCGATGGCCCTTTCCACGTCGGCGGGGCCGATACTGTGGCCCCGGCGGATGGCCGCGAGGCCGTGGCTGGTCACGCTCTTGATATGTGGCCCGGCGATGCCCACGAAGACGCGCTCCACCGGCACGCCGGCCACGCGTTCGGCCAGCTTGACGCTGGCGCGGATGGCCTCGGTGGTCTTGTCGAGGTTGACCACCGCGCCGCGCTTCATACCCTGCGAGGGAACGGTCCCCTCGCCGATTACGTCGAGGATGCCGTCCTCGCTGAGTTCGCCAATTACGGTGCAGACCTTGGTGGTCCCTACGTCCAGCCCTACGATAATGCGATCGCTCATCGGCGGATGCTCACCCCCCAGGAGTAAATGGCCACGCCCTTACCCCGTATCTTGTTCATGCGCGACAACCAGACCCGCAGGTTTTCCAGGCTGCGGATCCAAAGCTGCCTTCCTTCCCAGTCTACGGTAAAACCCGCGGGGTTGTAGACGATGCGCTTCGCAGTGGGTAAGAGCGCAGCAACCCGCAGCGCCTCCAGGGTACGGTCTTCGCCGAAGCCGGCGATGACCGGCCCCGTAGGCTCGGCGCCGGGCAGCCGGGTGCCGTCGGCGGCGAGTCCGACGGGCCCTTCCGGGGTCTCGAGCGTGGCCACGGGAACGCGCTCGCGCACGACTATGCGCACCACGCCCAGGCGCGGCCGTTCCAGCCGCGCCTCGAGCACCCAGGGGTCGGCGCGCAGGGCCTCGAGCCGGCCCGAAGTCGCCCAGAGCCAGGGGTCGCCGGGGTAGAGATCGGCGAGCTCGAGCACCCGGGCGCGCTCGAGGTGGACGTTGCCGGTCACCTCGAGCCGCTCGCTGGGCCAGACGACCAAGCTGGCCACGTAGAGCGTGGCCCCGAGCAACGCGGCGAGCACGATTCGGCTCAATGCAGCTCCCCCCATATCTCCCACTCTAACTCGAGCCCCAGCTCCTCCTGAATGCGTTTGACCAGCTTCCAGACGTCCTCGGCGCGAGCCCCTCCGGTGTTGACGATGAAGTTGCCGTGTTCCTGGCTTACCATCGCCGCGCCTACGCGGGAACCCTTGAACCCGGCGGCGTCGATGAGGCGTCCGGCGGCGTCGCCCGGGGGGTTCTTGAAGGCGCAGCCGGCGCTCTTGCGCTTGGGCTGACCCTTGCGTGCGGCGTCCACCTCGGCCATGCGGGCCTCGATGGCCGCAGCCGGCGCCGGCGCAAGACGCAGTCGCACCCGGGTCACGATCGCTCCGGCGGGCAGGCGGCTTGTGCGATAGCCGAAGCCCAGCTCGCCGGGGTCGAGGACCTGGAAACGGCCGGCGTGGAAGAGCTCGACGGCCTCGAGCACGTCGGCGATCTCGCCGAAACGGGTGCCGGCGTTCATGCGCACCGCGCCGCCGACGCTTGCGGGGATGCCCAGCAGCGGCTCGAGGCCCGAAAGCCCCAGCCGCGCCGCCTCCTGCACGAGTCCGGGCAGCAGCGCCCCGGCGCCGATCCAGGGGGTGAGGTGGACCGCCGCGCCCGGCCGCGGACGCCCCAGCACGCCACGGGCGAAGACGCCCCCCAGACGGATTACCCGTTCGGGCACGCCGCCGTCGGCCACGAGCAGGTTGGAGCCGTTGCCCAGCACCCGGTAGGGGGCGGAAGTGGCCCGCACCAGATCTTCGGGCGTCTCCACCGTCCAGACCTCGGCAGGGCCGCCCACGGCCAAGGTGGTGAGCTCGGCCAGGTTGCGCCGCTCGACCTTCACCGCGCTCCCTCCACGAGCTCGCGCCCCAGCTTCCAGACGTCGCCGGCGCCCATGGTGAGGATCAGGTCGCCCGCCCGCGCGCTTTCCGCCAGCGCGCCGCGAACCTCGTCCCAGGCGGCGAAGCGAGCACGTTCGTGCCCCAGCTCGCGCAGCCGCTCGGCGATCAGCGCTCCGCTCACCCCGGGGATGGGCTCCTCGCTGGCGGCGTAGACGTCGAGGACCCAGACCTCGTCGGCGTTTTGCAGCGCCTCGGCGAAGCGGGCCCACATCTGCTGGGTGCGCAGGTAGCGGTGGGGCTGGAAGACGACCCGTACCCGCCTGCCTGTGGCCCGGGCCGCGGCCAGGGTGGCCCGCACCTCGGTGGGGTGGTGGGCGTAGTCGTCCACGACCCAGGCCCCGCGCAGGTGGCCGGTGGTCTGGAAACGGCGGGACGCGCCCTTATAGCCGGCCAGGGCGCGTGCCGCCAGGGCGGGGTCCAGACCCTCCAGGTGTGCCGTGGCCAGCGCGGCGACGGCGTTCTCGACGTTGTGACGCCCCGGAACGGCGAGGGCCACCTCGGCGAGCGGCGCGCCGTCGTAAGTCAGTACGAAGCGGCTGCCGTCCGCCTCGAGCCGCACGTCTTCGGCGCGGTAGCGGCCGCGCTCGAAGCCGTATCCCACGCGCTCGAGCCCATCGGTAAGCGCTTCGAGCTCCTCCCAGTCGGCGTTGTAGAGCACGAGGCCGGCGCGCGCGGCGTAGGCGCGCGCGGCGGCGCGCAGGCTGGCGTAGTCGGCGTGGTAGGTCTGGCGTGCGGCGCCGGCGGCCACGTGGTCGTCCTCCAGGTTGGTGAGCACGGCCAGGTCTACCGCCACCTCGGCGAAAAGGGGGTCGGACTCGTCCACCTCGGCGATGCGGTGCCGGCCCGCGCCCCAGCGGGCGTTACCGCCCAGGCTGGGCACGGCCGCGCCTACGAGCACCACCGGGTCGGCCCCCAGCTCGGTGAAGACGTGGGCGATCATCGAGGTCGTCGTCGTCTTGCCGTGGGTGCCGCTGACGCCGATCGAGCGACCGCGCTCGAGAATGTCTGCGAGCACCTGCATGCGCGCCATCACCGGCACGCCGGCGCGGGCCGCGGCGCGGCGCTCGGGGTGGTCAGCGGGCACCGCGTTCGAGGCCACCAGGACGTCCACGCCTTCCAGATGGGCGGGGTCGTGGCCGGTGCGCACCACGACGCCCAGCTCGGCCAGGCGGCGCGCTAGCTCCGAGGGGCGGGCGTCACAGCCCGAAACCTTCCAACCCTCGCGGTGCAGCACGTAGGCCAGGGCGCTGATGCCCACGCCGCCGATGCCCATGAAGTGCACGTGCTTCACTCGGCTACCTCCAGCAGCAGGTGCGCTAGCCGCTCGGTGGCGCCGGCGGGGGAAAGCTCGGCGAGGCGCGCCTGCAAATGGGCGCGCAGCCCGGCGTCTTCGAGCAGGCGCTCGAGCTGGGCTGCGAACTCCCCCGGTTTTTCCTGGTCAGCAACCAATATAGCTTCGTGAGTAGCGTAAAAACGGGCGTTGTGTTCCTGAGCGCCGCCGTCGACGCTCGCGGGCAGCGGCACGGCCAGGAGCGGCACCCCGTGGTAAGCGGCCTCGGCTAGCGTCGTCGCGCCGGCGCGGGTAACGGCCGCGTCGGCGGCGGACCAGGCGGTCACGGCGTCCACGAAGGCCTCGGCCCGGTAGCCCGCTAGGCCCGTCACCTGCCCGTGCACCTCCTCGAAGCCGCGTTCCCCGGTTTGGTGCAGCACCTGCCAGTCGCCCAGGAAGGGCTCGAGCAGATCGGGCAGGGCGCGGTTGAGCGCCAGCGAGCCTTGACTGCCGCCCATTACCAGCAGCAGGGGCCGTTCGGGGTCGAAACCCAGTGATTCCTTGGCCGCGTGCGCCTCGCGGCGATCCTCGCGCACCGGCATGCCCGTGACCAGCGTCTTGAAGGCGAGCTTGCGGGGTAGGCTGACGTCCATCGCCAGGGCGATGCGGCGGGCGCGCGGCGCCAGCCAGCGGTTGGCCAGGCCCAGGGTGGCATTCTGTTCGAGCAGCACCACCGGCACCCCGGCGTTCTCGGCGGCGAAGGCCAGGGGGAAGCCCGCGAAGCCGCCGGTGCTGAGCACGACCCGCGGCCGCAGTCGCCGCAGCAATGCGCGGGCGCCGATGAGGCCGCGCACTGCCTTCCAGGCTTCGCGCGGCTGCAGGGTGTTGCGGTTGTACTTGCCGGCAGGCAGCGCGTGGAAAGGCACACCCGCCTCGGGCACCAGCCGGGTCTCCATCCCCCCCTCGGCGCCCACGTAGCTCACCTCGTGGCCCAGTTGGATGAGGCGGCGCGCCACGGCCAGGGCGGGAAAGATGTGCCCTCCGCTACCGCCGCCGGTGACCGCGATCTTCACGGACTTACCTCCAAAAGGCCAATGCGCCGCGCGCTTGCGTGCAGCACGCCAAAGGCCAGCCCCGCGGCCAGCAGCCCGCTGCCGCCGGCGCTGACCATCGGCATCGAGATGCCAGTGACCGGCACTATGGCCATCGTCACCGCGACGTTCATCAACGCCTGCCCCGTCAGGTAGCCAGTCAGTCCCAGCGCCATCACACTCAGCGCCCCGGTGCTGCGGGTGGCGATCTGCATGCCGCGAGCGAAGACGAGGCCGTAGGCGAGCAGCAGCATGCCCGCCCCGAACCATCCGACAGCATAGGTAATGGTGGCGAAGATCATGTCGTTCTGGCGCTCGGGCAGATTGGTGGGCAGCTCGGCGCTGGGCCCGTGACCCAGCGGGCCGGCGGCGCGCAGCACCAGGCGAGCCCGCTCGGGTTGGTAGATGGCGTTCTTGATGCGCTCGCCGCGGTCGGGTTCCCAGCGCTCGAGCAGCGTGGGGTCCAGATTCATGACCCGCCAGGCGTCCACCCGGTCGGTAATGTATTCGAACCGATTCAGGAAGGCGCCGTGAATGCTGGCGACGATCAGCGTCACCAGCAGGCCGATGGCGATCAACCGGCGGAAGGGCACGCCAATGATGATCAAAATGAACGCGGCCAGGAAGAGCAGGAATAGCGCCGTGCCCAGGTCGGGCTCGATGGCGATCAGGCCCGCGGCCAGGCCGATGGCCACGACGGGGCCGATGATCGGGTAGTCGGTGCCGCGGCGGCTGAAGAACGAGGCGAGGTAGGCCACTAGCGCTATCTTCATAAACTCGGAGGGTTGCAGCGAGAAAGCCCCCAGCTGGAACCAGCGGCGCACCTCCTCCTGGCCCGCGGGGCCGCGACCCACGACCAGCACCGCAACCAGAGCGACGAGGCCGAGCGCGTAGAGCCAGCGCGCCTGGGCGATGATCCAGCGCGGGGGCACCAGCGCCGCCGCCAGGGTGCCGCCGAAGGCGACGCCCAGCGTGAGCAGGTGGCGCTCCAGCAGCGCGGGGGCGCCGGCGGCGATTCCGAGCACCGAGAATCCCATCAGCAGAAACTGGGCGAGGATCAGGATGCGGTCCACGCCTCACCCCCCACCCGCACCAGCGCCTCGCGGAAGGCGCGGCTGCGGTGCTTGTAATCTTCAAATTGATCGAATGATGCGGCCAGCGGAGCGAGCAGCACGCTCGCCACCCCCGGCGCGGCCAGGGCGGTCTCGAGCGCGCGCTCGAGCGCGCGCGGACCCTCGGCCTCATCGATCACCACGGTGGGCGCGTGCGCCGCGAAGGCGCGAGCGAAACGGGGTCCGTCGCGTCCGATGGCCAGCACCAGGGCCACGCGCTGGCGCACCACGGACTCGAGCGCGCTCAGGTCGGCCCCCTTGTCTTCGCCGCCTACGATCCAGGCTACCGGCGCAGGCGCCGCCTGCAGCGCGGCCCGCACCGCCTCGGTGCGGGTGGCGATCGAGTCGTCGATCACCACGACGTCGCCGACCCGGCCCACGGTCTCGAAGCGGCCGGGCACGGCCGGGAGCTCGAGCGCCCGGGCTTCCAGCTCCCGGGGGTCGGCGGCGCGCCCCAGCGCCGCAGCCAGGGCTGCGGCGGCCAGGGCCGCTGCGCGGGCGTTGGTGGCGCGGGGCTGGGCGGCGGGTTCGAAGGGGCGTTTACGCGCCAGAGAGGCTTCGGCGGCGGCGCGTACCCGCGGGTCGGCGGCGTTGTAGACGAGGGCGTCCTCCGGGGTCAGGTTCGCCAGCAGGCGCAGCTTGGCGGCGTGGTAGCACTCCAGGCTGCCGTGGCGGTCGAGGTGGTCGGTGCCCAGGTTGAGCAGCACGGCCACCCGCGGCCGGAAGCCGCGGACGCGCTCGAGCTGGAAGCTGGACAGCTCCACCACCGCGGCCGCCAAGCCGGGGCGGTCGACCACCTCCACCAGCGGCGGGTCCACGTTGCCCGCCGCGGCCGCGGGGAGGCCCAGCTGCTCGAGCAGCCGGGCGGTATAGACCGTCGTCGTCGTCTTGCCGGCGGTACCGGTCACGCCCACCAGCGGCAGGTCGGTCTCCCGCCAGGCCAGTTCCACCTCGCCTATCACTTCGGCCCCACCGCGCTCGAGGGCGGCCAGCGCGGGGTGGTCGATGGGCACGCCGGGCGCGGCGACCACGGTGCGGAAGCGGCCCGGCTCGGGGGCGCAGGCTGTGAACCCCAGCGCCCGCGCCGCTGCGACGTCGGCATGGCGCGGCCGGTCGTCGTGAAAGCAGGCGGCGCGGCCGCGGCGCGCGAGAAAGCGCAGCACGCCCAAACCGCTGCGCCCCAGGCCGTAGACGAGGATCACCCGCCACCTCCCCAAAGCTGCACCGCCAGCGCAGTGGCCACCGCGGTGACGACGACGAAGCGGAAGACGATCTTGGTCTCGGGCCAGCCAAGCATTTCGAAGTGATGGTGGATGGGCGACTTGAGGAAGACGCGTCGGCCGGTGAAGCGGAAGGACGCCACCTGGACGATCACCGAGAGCACCTCGAGCACCGGCACGATCGCCACCAGCGGCAGGTACCAGGCCTTGCCCTCGAGAACGAATATCCCCGCCACCAGCGCGCCCAGCAGCTGGCTGCCGGCGTCGCCCATGAAGATGCGGGCCTTGGGCGCGTTGTGCCACAAAAAGCCAAGTAACGCGCCCAGAAAAACCTGTACCAGCGTCCAGCCGTAAAAAGGAAGCAGGATGACCGCGGTCACGCTGGCCGCCAGCCCGTCGAGGCCGTCGGTGAAGTTGAAGGCGTTGGCCGCGCCGACAACCGCCAGCGCGATCAGCGCGAAGTCGAGCGCGGGCCAGGGGGTGTATTGAACCTGACGGATCGCAAAGGCGGCGAAGACCAGGGCCATGAGGAACTGCACCGCGAGCTTCTCGCGCGCGCGCAGGGGCCGGTCGAAGACCTCGCCTACGTCGTCGGCGAGTCCCAGCAGCCCGAAACCCAGGGCCAGCAAAAAGACCGGCGCCAGGGCGTCGTTCCCGGTGAACAGGTAGACGAGCCCCGCCGCCAGCGTGAAGGCCACGCCGCCCATGCTGGGGGTGCCTTCCTTATCCAAGTGCGATGGGGGGCCGTCGCGGCGCACCTTCTTGCCCCAGCCCAGATAGCGCAGCAGGGTAACCTGCAAGCCAACCAGAAACCAGCTGAGCACCGCCGCGGCCGCTACCATGCTTCCTCCAGGTCGAGCGTCAGGTGGACGGCCTCGCCGTCCCGGGTCAGCAGCCACACGCCCGCGGCCCGGCTCGCCGCCAGGTCGCGGAAGCCGCCGGCGTAGAAGCCGAGTTCGTAGCCTTCAGGGTCGTAGCGGTGCACCCCGGCGGGGGTGAGCAGGTAGAGATCTCCGGCGGCGTCGGCGGCGAACCAGTCTTCGGGCAGGTCGAGTTCGTAGGTTCCGGGCCAGCGCAGCGCCCGCGAGCGCTGGAGGGCGACCACCTCGCCCTCCAGCGCCAGCACCCGTTCGAAGGCGCCTTCGAGCAGCCGTTCGCGCTCGAGCCAGAGCCCCTCGTCGTTTACCCAGTAGACCCCGCGGTCGGTGCGCACCGCGTCGGTGGCCGGGAAGGCGCGCCAGCCCCCCGGGGTGGTGTACACGCCGTCTTCGAGCAGCACGACCGGTTGGGGGCGGGCGCGCACCTCCCGTGCGCGTGCGGGCAGATCATGGCTCTCGGTCAATTCGCCTTCGCGGTAGCGTTGCCAGGTGAAAGGGTAAAGCACATCGAGCCCCGATTCGCCGGCGTCCACGTCCAGCGGCGGGGCGGGCAGGGCGAAGCCGCCCGCAGGCGTTTCGACCCAGCGCCCCTGCACGACCCCGCCGGGAAAGACCAGCGCGACCGGTTCTGCGGCGGTAACGGCGCTGCGGGGCGCGCAGCCCGCGAGCAGCGCCAGCGAGAGCAGCAGGGGTCGGTAGCGGCTAGGCACCGGCCACCTCCAGCAGGCGCTCCAGCGCCAGCGCCCGCGAGCCCTTGACGAGCACGCTGGCGAGGCCGCGCGACCACTCGAGCAGCTGTTCGGAGGCTTCCTCCACGCTCGCCGCCGCCGCAGCCCCTGGCCTTCCCGCGGCCATCGCTTCGGCGAACTCGCCGACGAAGAGAGCGCGGTCCGCGGTGGCCATTACGCGTTCGGCCGCCTCCAGGTGCCAGCGTTCGGCCTCGGCCCCGAGCTCGCGCATCGTGCCCAGGACCACGCCCCGGGGGCCGGGGCAGCGTGCCAGCACCTCGAGCGCCGCCTCCAGCGCCCTGGGGCTGGCGTTGTAGCTGTCGTTGAGCCAGAGCGTCCGCCCGAAGCGCAGGGGCTCGAGCCGGCCGGGGGCAGGTTCCAGGGTTTCCAGGCGTTCGGCCGTTTCGCGGACGTCCCGGCCCAGCAGCTCTGCAGCCGCCATCGCCGCCAGCGCCGCCAGCGCCGCGCCCCGGCCCAGGGTGCGGATCCGCAGGGTGCGTCCGCCGTAGCGAAACCGCGTTCCCTCGCAGCCGAGCTCCAGAGCCTCTCCGGCGAAGTCGGCACCAAGGCCGAAGCCGTAGGTGCGGGTGCCTTGGGGCAGCCCCCAGCGGCGCAGTTCCTCGTGTGCCAGCCGCAGGGGGCTGGCCGCGAGCAGCTTCAACTTTTCGCGGGCCACCGCCTCGAGGCTTCCCAGACCCTCCAGATGTACCGCAGCGACCGCCGTCAGCACGCCCAGATCGGGCGCGGTCAGCTCGAGCAGCTCGTCCATCTCGCCGGGCCGGTCGATGCCGAGTTCCACCACCGCGCCCTCGGCGTCGGGGCTCAGGTGCCAGAAGAAGCGGGAGAGCGCCGGCGGGGTATTGAGGTTCCCCTCCGTCGCCGGCCAGCCCAGCGCCCGCGCCAGCGCCTCCTTGGTCGAGGTCTTGCCCACGGATCCGCTCACGCCCGCCACGACCCCCGGAAAGCCGGTGCGCAGCCAGCTCCCCAGCTGCAGCAGCGCCCGGTAGGGGTCGGCGACCTGGAGGCCCCGGGCGCGGGACCGCGTCCCGATCACCAGAGCGGCGCCGCGTGCGAGCGCATCTTCGGCGTAGACTTCCCCGTGGGTACGCGCCCCCGGCAGCGCCACGAAGGCCGCTCCGGGCGTTACCGCGCGCGAGTCCCAGACGAGGTCGCGGGCGGGTTCGGCCCTTTCGCCGGGGCGCGCGTCCAGCACCCGCGCCAGCAGCGCGGGGGAGAGGCGGCGATCTGGCGTCATTTGCACATCATACACAACTCACTCACCACTACCCAGTCTAACCGAATCGGGCGCGATCCCCCAATAGGCGAGGGTGCGAGCGGCAATCTCCTTGAAAATGGGGGCCGCCACCTTGGAGCCGAAGATAGAGGTCTGGGGGTCGAATAGCACGACGAGGACCGTAGCCCGCGGCTCGCCCGCCGGCACGAAGCCGGCGTAGAGCGCCGCGTAGGTCTCGGAGTTCTGGTAGCCGCGGCCGGTGGCTATCTGCGCCGTACCTGTCTTGCCTCCCAGCGCGTACCCGGGCAGACGAGCCCGGGGCGCGTTGAACTCGCTCAGCACAGCGCGCAGTTCGCGGGCGACCTCGGGGCGGAAGATCCGCTCGCCGCGGGGCGCGCCCGCCGGCTCCACGAGCACGGGAGGGACGTATACCCCGTCGTTGGCCAGCGCGTTGAAGGCTGCCGCGAGGTGCAGGGGGGTGATCGAAACTCCCTGGCCAAAAGAGAGGTTGGCCTGCTCTACCTCGCCCACCTTTTCCGGGGGGCGATAAAGCGGCGCCCAGACGCGAAAACCGGGCAGTAGGTCGTCATCGTATAGGTGCAGCTTCGCGTGGTAGGTGGTCAGCGTCCGCGCCCCTACGCGTTCGGCGAAGGTACTCATGCCGACGTTCGAGGAATAGGCGAGGACCTGGGCCAGGCTCAGCCGGCGGGGGTGTTGCACCACGTCGCGGATGGTGCGGTCGGCGACCTTGCGCCGCATCGGCGCCTCGACCACGTCGTCGAGTTTGGCGGCGCCCACCTCGAGCAGCACGGCCGCCGTGAGCGCCTTCATCGTCGAGCCCGGTTCGATAAGCCGCTCGAAGGCGTAGTTGGTGAGCCGCGGATCTTCGCTAGGGGCGCCCCGGGGCGCACCGGGATCGAAAGCTGGGGCGTTGGCCACAGCGAGCAGTCTTCCGGTCCTCGTTTCCATGACGATCGCGGCGCCCCACTCGGCGCCGCTGGCCTCCACACCCCGCCACAAGGCTTCCTCGGCGAAGGTTTGCAGCGCGGGGTCGAGCGTAAGGTAGACGTCGCCCGCGCGCCCGAGACGGCCTTCCATGGCGCGTTCGACGCCGGCTTGGCCGGCGTCGCGCTCGCCCGCGGTGTTGATATGACCGCTTTCGGGGTCGCGCTTGCCCTTGACATAGCCCACGACCTGGCCCGCCAACGCTCCCATCGGGTAGACGCGCTCACCGGTCTGCAGACTGATCGCCAGGGGGGTGCCGTCGGCGGCGAGGATGGCGCCGCGCGGGGCCACCAGCGGCTCTGGCCGCGCGGGTTCGGGCCAGCCGGCGCTGGGCAGGGGTGCGCTGCGCAGGATGCTCGCGAGGCCCACGACGAGCAACGCGGCCCAGGCCGCGAGCAGAAAGGTAAGCGCCCAGACGCGCTGAACGCTGGCGGCGTTCACTCGGCCCACCGCCCCTCGCTCATGGGCACCATGCCCTGCGACTCGGCCCATCGGGCCACGGCGCGGTTGGAGAGCCGGGCCTCGTAGTCGCGTAGCAGCATGGAGCGCTCGCGCTCGAGCTGCGAAAAACGCGCACGGTAGTCCGCGAGCTGGGCGCGTTCCTTTTGCGCCACCAGGCCGATGCCGCTCACGAGCAGCAACATGATCAGGTAGAGGTATCCCCAACGCATGGCCACCCGGTTCATACGCGTTCACCTGCTCTCAACTTCGCGCTGCGGGCGCGGGGGTTGCGCGCGGCCTCCTCGGGGCTGGGCACGATCGGCTTCTTCGTCAGCACCCGGAAGCGCGGATCGCCCTTGAGGAAGTGCTTGACGATGCGGTCCTCCATCGAGTGGAAACTGATCACGACCAGCCGGCCCCCGGGGGCGAGGACCCGACCCGCCGCATCCAACAACGCCTCGAGCGCTCCCAGTTCGTCGTTGACGTAGATCCTGAGGGCCTGAAATGTCTTGCGCGCGGGGTGGCCGGCCTTGCGGAAGCCGACGGCCCGGCGCACGATCTCGGCGAGCTGCGTCGTCGTAGTGATCGGCGCCTTCCGCCGCGCCTCCACGATGGAGCGGGCGATTCGGCGGCTTTGCCGCTCCTCGCCGTAGCGCCAGATCAGCTCGGCGAGTTCTTCTTCGCCGAGGGTATTGACCACCTCGGCGGCCGTAGGCCCCTCGCGCCCCATGCGCATGTCAAGCGGGCCCTTGTGCTGGTAGCTGAAACCACGTTCGGGATCGTCGAAGTGATGGCTGGACACCCCCAGGTCGGCGAGGATGCCCTGCACGGACGGCGCGCCCTGGGAGGCGAGCACGGCTTCCAGGTCGCGGAAGTTCGACCGTACGAACCGGATGGCAACTCCCCCGAGCCGTTCCGCGCGTTCGTGGGCATCCGGATCCTGGTCGATGGCCACCACCTGGCCGCCGCGCTCGACGATCCCCCGGGTGTGACCGCCCCCACCGAAGGTGGCGTCGACGTATACCCCTCCGGGTTGGACGTTCAGGAGGTCGAGCGATTCGTGCAAGAGCACGGGTTCGTGGGTCGTTTCGGTCAAGGTCATCTCCGCTAGATCACGATGTCCCTAAGCGTTTCGGGCACGAATGGGGTTTCCCGGGTCTTCTCGAGGTGCTCGAAGAAGCGGGCCTCGTCCCAGATCTCGATACGGTCCATCACGCCGGTGACGACGGCGCGGTCGGTCAGCCCGGCGAAGCGGCGCAGAGTCGGGGGAATGAGCACCCGACCCTGACCGTCGAGCTTGGTTTTTTGGGCGGGCGCGTAGTAGAAGCGTACGAAGTTTCGGGTGGCGGGGTCGGTGAGGGGCAGGCCCTCGAGCCGTTTTTCCAGCTTGGCCCAGTCTTCGAGGGTGATCACGTCGATGCCGCCTTCGAACCCGCGGGTGAGCACCAGCCCGTCCTTGAGGAACTCGCGGAAGGGCACGGGAATGACTACGCGGCCCTTGCCGTCGAGGCTGACTGTGTGTTCACCGCTGGGAATCCGCTCAGGCATCCCGACCCTTTCCAGAGCCTGCGGATTGGGATTCGAGCTCGATACCGAACTTCATAAGCTCACCGCCAGGCTACTGAGGCCTAGTTTACCACGCCTTGCCCCTGATGTGCCACTATTTCCCACTAAAAACCACGTATCCCCACTTATGCACAGCTTTCGTCCGGGAAAGCGCCGTCCTGGCGGGCGTTAATACGACTCCGCGGCACTATCCACAAGGTTGTCCACAGGGGGTCCACAGTTTCCACAAAACCCCCCGGCCGAGGCCGGGGGGCGGGAAGGGATGTAAGCCGGGTTCTGTCGTGCGCGGTCATCTATCTGGGACCGGCGTCACCGCCGGCCTCGAGCGGCCAACCCGCAGGTGCGATCGGGCCGGGCGAGCCCTTCCTGCCTATCTGGCCTTGCACCGGGTGGGGTTTACCGAGCCGCTCCGGTCTCCCGGAGCGCTGGTGGGCTCTTACCCCACCGTTTCACCCTTGCCTCCATGACCTCCCCGAGGGGAGCGGATCGGCGGTCTGTTTTCTGTGGCACTTTCCGTCGCCTTGCGGCGCCCAGGCGTTACCTGGCACCCTGCCCTCCGGTGCCCGGACTTTCCTCACCCCAAAGGGGCGCGACCGTGCTCCCTTCCCGCTCTATTATTTTAACGTTTTTTCCGCATTTCGTCACCTGCCAGGGCGTAGGCTGAAGGCATGAGTGGACTCCTGGGAGCGGCGGTTTGGGGAGGACTGGGGGGCTGGCTGGCCTGGCGGGTGCACCTGCCAGGGGGCGCCGTCGTGGGCGCTATGCTGGCCGCGGCCATCTTTAACTTCACGCACAGCGAACGGGCGGTCATGCCCGCGGGGTTGGAAGTTTCGATTCAGATAGCCGTCGGCGTGATGATCGGCCTCAGCGCCGACCGCAGTCTGCTGCCGGTGTTGCGCACGGTGCTGCCGCTGGCCCTGCTGGGTGCTCTGGGGCTGCTCCTCTTCGGCTTCGCCCTCGCGGCCCTGGCGGTGCAGCTGGGCTGGATGGACGCCGCTACCGCACTCTTCGGCTTCACGCCGGGCGGTATTAGCGTGATGAGCCTGGTCGCCGCCGAGGAGGGCGGGCAGCCCGCGGTCGTGGCCACGATGCACTTCGTGCGGGTGATGACGATCCTGCTGGCGGCTCCGCTGCTCGTGCGCTTGTGGTTGCACCTCAGGGGCGGCGCTTGAGCCATCCGCGGGCTTCCAGCCAAGGGCGCGCATAAAAGAGCGTGAGCGCCGTCGAGGCGTCCTCGATATCCCCGCCTTCCAGCAGTTGGTAGACCTCGGCCAGGGGAAGTTCCAGCGGCTCGATGAGCTCACCGCTTTCGAGCTGGGGTTCACCGACCCGGCGCGCGTCGAGCGCCAGGAACGGATGAAAGATGGCGGCGTTGAACGAGGGTTGCGGATAGAAGGCGGGGAATCCTACGAGCTCGCCCACTGCGGCGCCCACCTCCTCTCGCAACTCGCGGCGAACGGCCTGCTCCAGCGATTCCCCGGGGTCCACCTTGCCCGCGGGCACCTCGATCAAGCGGCGGCGGGTGGGGTGGCGGTATTGGCGGATCAGCACCGCCGTTCCTGATGACGTGAGCGGCAGGACGAAGACGACCCGGGTCTTGCGGGGCTGGTAGTAATAATTGAGCACCGCGCCCGTCGGCGTGAGCAGCTTCTCGTGCACGATGCGCACGGGCTCATCGGCGAGGACCCGGGTTTCGAGGGTTTTCCAAGGACGATCGTCCATACTCCACCCCGTAGGGCCAGTCTACGAAAAAACGAGCCGCCCGCGGGCGGCTCGTTTTTTCGGTTCCGGGGCCTACTTTTGGGCGAGCAGGTCGCGGATCTCGCTGAGCAGCTTTTCTTCGGCCGAGGGCTCGGGTGGCGCAGGCGGGGCTTCTTCTTCCTTTTTCTTCATATTGTTGATCGCCTTTACGACAAGGAAGATGGCAAAAGCGATGATCAGGAAGGTCACGACTTCATTGATAAACACGCCCCAAGGCCAGACGACGGCCCCGGCTTCCTTTGCGGCCTCCAGGGTCGGATACGGTCCGGGCTGGACCCCCGCCTTGAGGACGACGAAAAGGTCGGCGAAGTCGCGCCCACCCATGAGCAGACCGATCGGCGGCATCAAAATGTTGTCGACGAAAGACTTTACGACGGCGCCGAAGGCGGCGCCAATGACGATGCCGATTGCCATGTCGACAACGTTGCCACGCATGATGAAATCTTTGAATTCTTTCAGCATAACTACCTCCCGTTCCAATGGTATACGTCAACGCAGTTCATAGATGGCACTGTGCGTTGACTATCCACGAGAATTAGATTAACCGATTTTCGTAAAAACATGATAAAGCCCCCGCAGCCGACGGGGGCTTTATTGTCGGGTTTAGGCTACATGTGGTCTATCAGCGCCTGGCCGAACTCGCTGCACTTGAGCAGCTTTGCTTCACGACCTTCAGCGACCATGAGGCGGTGGAAGTCGTAGGTAACCAGGCCTTCCTTGATGGTTTCGGACATGGCCTTGATGATCAGGTCGGCGGCCTCGTCCCAACCCAGGTAGCGCAGCATCATCTCGCCGGAGAGGATGACCGAGCTGGGGTTGACTTTGTCCTGCCCCGCGTATTTTGGCGCGGTGCCGTGGGTAGCCTCGAAGATGGCCTTACCCGTTTGGTAATTGATGTTGGCGCCCGGAGCAATACCGATGCCGCCCACCTCGGCGGCCAGGGCGTCGGAAAGGTAGTCGCCGTTAAGGTTGAGGGTGGCGATTACCGAGTACTCAGCCGGACGGGTGAGGATCTGTTGCAGCATAGCGTCGGCGATGACGTCCTTGATGACGATCTCCTTGCCGGTACGCGGATTCTTCATCACGTGCCAGGGGCCGCCGTCGAGCGGCTGGGCGCCGAATTTTTCGCGGGCCACCTCGTAGCCCCAGTCGCGGAAGGCGCCCTCGGTGAACTTCATGATGTTTCCCTTATGCACCAGGGTGACACTGGGCAGGTCCTGTTCGATGGCGTAGTTGATGGCCGCTTCGACCAGCCGCTTGGTTCCCTCGGCGCTTACCGGTTTGAGACCCAGGCCGGAGGTGTCGGGAAAGCGGATCTTGGCGTAGGCTTCGGGGAACTCGGCCTTGAGCCACTCGAGAATTTTTTTAACGTCGTCGGAGCCCGCGGGCCACTCGATTCCGGCGTAGATGTCTTCGGTGTTCTCGCGGTAGATGATCATGTTGACCAGCTCGGGGTGCTTGACCGGGCTGGGGACGCCCTCGAAGTAGCGCACGGGGCGCACGCAGGCGTAGAGGTCGAGCTTTTGGCGCAGGGCGACGTTGATTGAACGGATGCCGCCGCCGACCGGGGTGGTCAGCGGGCCCTTGATGGCCACCAAGTACTCGTTGATGGCGTCGAGGGTTTCCTGGGGCAGCCAGATGGGTTCGCCGTAGACCTTGTTGGCCTTCTCGCCGGCATAGACCTCCATCCAGGCGATCTTTCGTTTGCCGCCGTAGGCCTTCTCCACCGCGGCGTCGAGCACCGGTTGCGAGGCGTTCCAGATGTCGGGGCCGGTGCCGTCGCCTTCGATGAAGGCGATGATTGGTTTGTCGGGCACCTGCAGCTTGCCGTTCTTGATGGTGATCTTCTCGCCCCACTCCGGGACCTTGATGTGTTGATAAGCCATGCCTTAACCTCCGCCTTTCAGAATAACAAGCGTCAGCGGGACGCTGGGCCCGGTTCCTCGGCGATCTCGGCAAATCCTTTGGCGTTGTAGAGGAAGTGGGCCAGGATGCCCGGCACCAGGCTGCCGCTCAGCAGGTAGAGACTGCCGAAGATCAGGCCGGCAGCGAAGGCCCAGACGGCGTAGAGCCGCCCTGCGCGCCCCGGAGCGGGGTGGCCCAGGGCGAAGACTAGCGCCTGCAATACCAGCGCGGCCGGGGTTCCCAGCGCCTGGGCCAGTGCGTTCAGCATCGCCCCGCGGAAGAATAACTCCTCGCCAAGGGCGCTGGCGAAGGCCAGCAGCATGGCGGCGTTGTGACCCACCCCCGCCTCGCGGAGCACCCGCCCGAGGCTGCGCATCAACCGGTCCAGCTCCCGGTAGGCGGCGGGGGCGAGGCGTTCGGTGAGGCGCTCAAGGAGCAGCAGCGCTGCGTAACCTGCAAGAAAGTAAAGGGCGTCGCGCCAGGGTCGCGCGCTAACGAAGAAGGGGTAACCGGCCAGGTGCATCCACACCGCGCCGATGAGCGCGAGCGCGAGCTCGAGCGCGAGCAGGAAGGTCAGAGGCGAGGCGGCCACCGCGCCGTATTGTACGGCCCTTTGGAAAGGGGAGGTGTAGAGCGGGAACCGCGCGGGCCGGTTTCGAGGCCGCTATGCTCCTTTGACCGGAAATGTAAAACTTTTCTTTCTCGCAATCAAAGCGTATCCCCGGACGAGGCGGCGTATCGCCGCCAAGATCCGGGGGCCGTGCCGGGCGGGAAGCCGAGATTCGGTTGCTGCTAATGAAGTAGGGACGGGTACCTGAACTGCAAACTTAACCGTGGCTTATTGACGCGGCATGGGCCCCGATAGTCGGCTTCGCCGGGGTGTGAGATGAATCAGGATGTGGGGTGTAGGGGGTAGGGAGTAGGAAAAATCAGTTTTGCCAAATCATTCCTAACCCGTTTGCATGCTTTCAAAAACAAAACCTACTTCCCACACCCTACTTCCTACACCCTGTTTTTCCGTCGACTGGCCTGCCACAAGCCACCAACCACTTGCCACAAGCTGCCTCTATTCGTATCCCCGGACAACCGAGGCTGATAGCCGAGGGAAATCCGGGGCCCATGCTGGGCGCAAAGTCGAGATTGAGTTGTCTTTAACGAGCCCACCACGAGCCACAAGCCACTGGCCATAGCCCCGCTACCATGTACCACGAGCTACGTGCCAGGTGGCGCCACCAGCCCCACCGCACCCCACAAACACCGCCGCCGCGCGGTTGACGCCTTTCTTGATAACCTCTAGAATGACGTTTGCTGAGCGTGGTGAGCGTAGCTCAGCTGGTTAGAGCACCGGTCTGTGGAACCGGGGGTCGTGGGTTCAAGTCCCATCGCTCACCCCATAAGAAATGCCACCCCAGACGGGGTGGTATTCTCTAGGCGGGCGGCCCAACCGCCCACGCGAGGATGGCGGAACTGGTAGACGCGCCAGATTTAGGATCTGGTGGCTTCGGCCGTGGGGGTTCAAGTCCCCCTCCTCGCACCAGAAGGTTGGGCCGCCGCAGCCTTGAAGCGAGGAGCGTATATGGCCGAGATACTGGAACAATCGGGCGCGAGCGCCAAGGTGCGCGTCGAAGTGCCCGCCGAACAGGTGGAGAAGACCACCCGTGAACTGCTGGACGCCTACCGCCGGCGGCTCAAGGTACCCGGTTTCCGGCCGGGAAAGGCCCCGGACAAGGTGATCCTGGCCCGCGTGGGTGAAGAGACGTTCTGGGACGAGGTACGCGAGCGGCTGATCGAAGCCAGCTACCCCGAGGCGGTACGCGAGCTGGGCCTCGCGGCCATCGCGGCGCGCCTGGTCGAGGGCAGGGAAGCGCCGCTGGCGGGCGCGTCCTACACCTACACCGTGGAGGTGGAACTCTACCCCGAGGTGGAGCTGCCCGACTGGAAGAGCTTCGAGCTCGGGGTCGAAAAGCCTGAGGTCACCGACGCAATGGTAGACGCCGCGCTCGAGGACCTGCGCCGGCGTTACGCCGAGGTGCATACGGTCGAGCGCGAGGTGCAGGAAGGCGACCACGTCGTCGTCGAGGTGGACGACGGGTCGCGCTTTCCGATCGAGCTGGACCGCGCCGAGCCCCACCTGCGCGAGGCGCTCTTGGGGAAGAAGGCCGGCGATAGCTTCGAGATTCCTGTATTGAGCGAAGAGGGCGAGGTGGTGCGCCAGGTGCCCACCCGGCTGCTCGAGGTCAAGGAGGTGCGGCTGCCCGAGCTCGACGAGGAGTTCGCCAAGACGCTCGAGGCCGAGAACCTGGAGGAGCTGCGCCAGAAGGTGCGCCAGAGCCTGGAGGCCGCCGCCGAGCGCGACTACCTGGAAGAGCGCAAGCAGGTCTTGCTGGAGCGTCTGGCCGAAGCGCTGGAGGTGGAGATCCCGCCCTCGATGATTCACGACGAAGAGAGGGCGCTGTTGCAAGACATCGAGGAAGACCTGTCTCGCCAGGGCGGCAGTCTGGGCGACTACCTGCGCGGCCTGGAGCGCGAGGGCAAGCTCGAGGAGTTCCAGGCCGACCTGCGCAAGCAGGCCGAGATGCGCGTGCGCCGCGGACTGGCGCTCGAGAAACTCTCGGAAGACCTGGGCACCCAGCTGACCGACGAGGAGTGGAATGCCTACCTGAAGAGCTACGCCGAGCGTTACGGGCTGAAGGTGCCCGAGTTCAAGCAGGCTCTCGGCGAGGAGGGGCTCGAGAACCTGAAGCTACGCCTGCTGCGTGACAAGGCGCTTTCCGAAGCGGCCGCCCAGCTGGCCTAGCGGCTCCTGCGGGTGCGAGCGGGCCCGTGGGCCCGCTCTTCTCATCATCCGGAGTAGAATGGAGGCGGTTATGATCGTACCGTACGTCATCGAACAAACCGCGCGCGGCGAGCGCGTGTACGACATCTACTCGCGGCTGCTCAAGGACCGCATCATCTTCCTGGGCACGCCGATCGACAGCCAGGTGGCCAATACCATAGTGGCGCAGATGCTCTTCCTCGAGGCCCAGAACCCCAACCAGGAGATCAAACTTTACATCAACTCACCGGGCGGCGACGTATACGCTGGCCTGGCGATTTACGACACCATGCAGTACGTCAAGAGTCCCGTCGCCACGATCGTCGTCGGCATGGCCGCAAGCATGGGTTCTTTCTTGCTGGCTGCGGGCGAGCCGGGCCAGCGGTACGCGCTGCCCCACGCCCGGGTAATGATCCACCAACCCTGGGGCGGCGCCCAGGGGCAGGCCACCGACATCGCCATCCAGGCCGAACAGATCCTCAAGTCCAAGAAGCTGCTCAACGAGCTGCTGGCCAAGCACACCGGGCAACCGGTGGAAAAGGTGGAGGCCGATAGCGACCGCGACTTCTGGATGACCGCGGACGAGGCCAAGGACTACGGCCTGGTGGACCAGGTGATTGCGCGTGAAGACGCCTGAACCTACCTGCTCGTTTTGCGGCAAGACGGCCCGCGAAGGCGCCCGCTTGTTCGAGGCGCCCATGGCCGATGTCTACATCTGCAGCGACTGCATCGAGCTAGCGCACGAGATGATCGCCAGCCAGCAGCCCGCGGCTGCGCCGGGTCTGGACGAGCTGCCCCGTCCGGCCGAGATCAAGGCCTTTCTTGACGACTACGTGATCGGTCAGGAGGAGGCCAAGAAGGTGCTGGCGGTGGCCGTCTACAACCACTACAAGCGGCTCCAGCACCCCGAGGCCGAGCTGGGCAAGTCGAACGTGCTCCTCAGCGGCCCCACCGGCACGGGCAAGACGCTGCTGGCGGAAACGCTGGCGCGCCAGCTCAAGGTGCCCTTCGCCATCGCCGACGCCACCACCCTTACCGAGGCCGGCTACGTGGGCGACGATGTCGAGAACGTGCTGGTGCGCCTCCTGCAGGCCGCCGACTACAACGTCGAGGCCGCCGAGCGGGGCATCATCTACATTGACGAGATCGACAAGATCGCCCGCAAGTCCGAAGGGCCCTCGATCACCCGCGACGTCTCGGGCGAGGGGGTGCAGCAAGCGCTGCTCAAGATCATCGAGGGCACGGTGGCCAACGTGCCGCCCCAGGGCGGGCGCAAGCATCCGCACCAGGAAACGATCGCCCTCAACACCCGCAACATCCTCTTCATCCTCGGCGGCGCTTTCGACGGCCTGGAGGCCATCGTGGAGGCGCGCACGGACCAGACTCCGATCGGTTTCCGCACCCAGGCCCCCGAGGCCGGCACGCTGGAGGTCATCCCCGAGGACCTGGTCAAGTACGGCCTCATTCCCGAGTTCGTGGGCCGGGTGCCGGTGATCGTCCAGCTCCACGAGCTTTCCGAGGACGACCTGGTGCGCATCCTCACCGAGCCCAAGAACGCCCTGGTGCGCCAGTATCGCACCCTCTTCGAGCTGGAGGGTGTGAACCTGGAGATCACCGAGGCGGCGCTGTGCGAGGTGGCCCGCAGGGCCCTCGAGCGCGGCACCGGTGCGCGCGGCTTGCGTTCGGTGATCGAGCGGGCGATGGTCGACCTGATGTACGAGGTGCCAGCGAGCGGCGTGCGCGAACTGCGCTTCGACGCGCCCCACCTGGACGAGCCCCTGGAGGCGTTGCGCGAGGCGCGGCTGCGCCAAGCGAGCTGAACACCATGGAAAACCGCACCCTGGAACTACCCGTCATTCCGCTCAGGAACACCGTAATCCTGCCCCACGCCACCTCGCCGGTGGACGTGGGCCGCCCCCGCTCCAAGGCGGCCGTAGAGCGCGCCAGCGAGGGCGACCGCCACGTCTTCCTGGTCACCCAGAAGGCGCCGGAGGTGGACGAACCCACCCCCGAAGACCTCTACGACACCGGGGTGCTCGCTGCGGTGAAGCAGGTGATGCGCCTGCCCGACGGCACCCTGCAAGTCGTCGTGGAAACCAAGGCGCGCGCCCGTTTGCTAGCCTACCGCGAGGAGCGTGGCTACGTGGCCGCCGCCGGCGAGCTGCTGGAGGACCCGCCGGCCTACGACGAGGCGCTGGTGCGGGTGCTGATGCGCGAGCTCAAGGAGGCCTTCGAGCGCTACGTCGAGGCCCACAAGGGGCTGCGGCTGGACCGCTACAAGGTCGAGGCGGTGCTCGGCATGGTCGACCCGCTGCGGCTGCCCGACGTGGCCGCCGGCTACGCTACCTGGAACGTCGAGGACAAGATGGCCGTCCTCGAGACCATGGGTGTCGAGAACCGGCTGAAGAAGGTGCTCGAGCTGCTGCTGCGCGACCTCGAGCGCTTCGCCCTCGACTCCAAGATCGCCGCTCGCGTCAAGGAGCAGATGGACGCCAACCAGCGGGAGTACTACCTGCGTGAGCAGATGAAGGCGATCCAGAAGGAGCTCGGCGGCGAGGACGCCGCGGGGGAGATGCTCGAGCTGCGCGAGCGCATCGAGGCCAGCGGCATGCCCGACGAGGTCAAGGAGAAGGCGCTCAAGGAGCTCGCTCGGCTCGAGCGCATGCAGCCCGGCAGCCCCGAGGCGACCGTGGCCCGCACCTACCTGGACTGGCTGCTCGACGTGCCCTGGACCGAGGCCTCGGGCGACGCGATCGACATCCAGCTCACCCGGCAGGTCCTCGACGAGGACCACTACGGCCTCGACGAGGTCAAGGAGCGCATCCTCGAGTTCCTGGCCGTGCGCCAGCTGGCCGAGGACGATGAGAGCTACAAAGGGCCGATCCTCTGCTTAGTCGGCCCTCCCGGTGTGGGAAAAACGTCACTAGGCCGTTCCGTGGCCCGCAGCATGAACCGCAAGTTCGTGCGCATCAGCCTGGGCGGGGTGCGCGACGAGGCCGAGATCCGCGGCCACCGGCGCACCTACATCGGCGCGCTCCCCGGCAAGATCATCCAGGCGATGAAGACGGCCGGGGTGGTCAACCCCGTCTTCCTGCTCGACGAGATCGACAAGATGGCCTCCGACTGGCGGGGCGACCCCGCGAGCGCGATGCTCGAGGTGCTCGACCCGGAGCAGAACAAGACCTTCACCGACCACTATCTCGACGTGCCCTACGACCTCAGCCGGGTCTTCTTCATCACCACCGCCAACAGCCTATCCACCATTCCCGGGCCGCTGCGCGACCGCATGGAGATCATCGAGATCCCCGGTTACACTGCGCTCGAGAAAGAGCAGATCGCCAAGGGCTTCCTCTGGCCACGGCAGCTCGAGGCGGGGCAGATGAAGGGCCGTCTGGCCATCGAAGACGCCGCCATTCGCCGCGTCATCCACGAATACACCCGCGAGGCGGGGGTGCGCGAGCTCGAACGCCAGCTGGCCAAGCTGGTGCGCCGCGCCGCCAAGCGCTACATCGAAAACCCCTGGGAGGGCGAGCGGCGGGTTGCCGAAGCCGACCTGCCCGACTACCTGGGTGTCCCCAAGTACCGCCCCGACAAACGCGAGGACGCGCCCCAGGTGGGCGCGGCCCAGGGCCTGGCCTGGACGCCCGTCGGCGGCGCGCTGCTCACCGTCGAGGCGCTGGCCGTCCCTGGCAAGGGCAACCTCAAGCTGACGGGCAACCTCGGCGACGTCATGAAGGAGTCGGCCCAGGCGGCGCTCAGCTACCTGCGCTCCACTGCGAGCCGCTGGGGTCTGCCCGAAGGCTTCCACACCCAGTGGGACCTGCACGTGCACGTGCCCGAAGGCGCCACGCCCAAGGACGGACCCTCGGCGGGCATCACCATAGCTGTGGCCATCGCCTCGGCCCTCACCGGCCGCCCCGCGCGCATGGACTGGGCCATGACCGGCGAGGTCACCCTGCGCGGCAAGGTGCTGGCCATCGGCGGCCTCAAGGAGAAGCTGCTGGCCGCTCACCAGTCGGGCATTCGCCAGGTGATCCTGCCGGCCGAGAACGAGCCCCAGCTGGCCGAGGTGCCCGAAGAGGTGCTGCGCGACCTGGAGGTCAAGCTGGTCGAGCAGGTCGAAGAGGTGCTCGAGACCGTGCTGCTCCCGGCCCCCGAGCCCACCCCCCCGGCCGATAAGCCTTCTTTGCGCCCGGAGGCTTAGGCGCGAGAAAAACCGATCGGCTGCTTTTGATCAGACGGCCGGTCCTTCGTGAAGGGCGGCCCGGAACTCACCGGGCCAGTTCCTGCGCAGGCGTTGGAGGATAGTGCAGCCGTGGTGAATGTGACGCGGTTGTAGCGTCAACAGGAAGAGTACGTGGCTCGTTGAAAACGCGAGTGGGCACGCCCCGGGCAGCCGCTCCTCGAGTTCACCGAGCAATCGCTGGGTGAATGTGTAGCGGTCCTGGCGAGGGAAGTGCTGGTACAACAGGAGGGAGTTGTTTTGATCCCAGAGCTGTGTGAGCTCATGCCAGAAAACATATTTTTTAGAGCCGCGGTTGCCGAAGGACGCCGACTTTGATTCGATGCCGGTATCAGGATCTAAAAAGACGAGGTCAGCGCCGCTCGCCTTGTCCGCTAGCCGGGCGAACCAGCGCTTGCGTTCGTCGGCCCGCCGAGGGACCGGTTCGCGAAAGTAGCGAGCGGGCGAGAGGAGCCCGCTCCGCTCCAGCACCTCGACGTCGCGCCGCCCTTCTTCAACGACCGCCTTGCGAAGGGTTTCAAAGAGCTTGGGGTCGAAGCGCGACCAGCGATCGGGTTGTTGCAGGTAGTTGGTGCGTCCGCCGTCGGAGCCGCCGTCGTCTTCGGTCAACATCCAGGCGACGAACAAGCTCATCCCGCTAGCGGAAAGCAAACTTCTTAGCAAGCCATACTTGCGGTAGTCGTTGATGTCGCCGAAGTACTGATTTTTCATATAACCAGCCTAGCAAACTTGCTCGGTGTCGTTGCCGAATCCGGTGGGCTGCATACGGATAGCTGCTGAGTTTAAGCGAATAATACGCAGAAGTTATACTTTGAGAGTGAAAATCGTAGACTCAATAGAGATAATTTAATAGAAAGTATAAGGCAATAAAAAGTTAGACGTATAGTAATTAAGAGCTTAATGATTTTGCAGAAAGAATGCTAGAAAGGGCCCAATCAGGCCGAGGTCCTCAAAGGGGTGCTGCGCGACCTGGAAATAAAGCTGGTCGAGCAGGTGGACGAGGTGCTCGAGACCGTGCTGCTCCCGGCGCCCGAGCCCACCCCACCGGCCGATAAGCCCTCTTTGCGCCCGGAGGCGTGAGGTTGGTGCATAGTGCGTAATATGTGGTGCGTAATACGTGGAAATAGAGCGGGCTTGTGGCCCGTGGCTAGTGGCCTGTGGTAGGCCCGTCAAGGGCAACGAAATTTTGGCTGTTTGTACAGCATGGACCCCGGATCTCGGCGGCCTGATGCCGCCTCGTCCGGGGATACGTCGTTGTATAGGAAAACGAAGAAAAAATCGTGTCCCCGGCCAAGCGGGTCACTTTGACCCGCGCGAGCCGGGGTCCATGCCACGCCCAAACTCCACGGTTGCGTTTACGGCTCCGTCACCGATCACATCCTGGCGAAGCCGACCCATCGGGGCCCATGCCGCGCCATTGCCCACGGTTCGTTCGCCGCAAAAAAACGCTCCCTCCCCTGGGGGAGGGCCGGGGTAGGGGTTGTTGGTGATGTAGAGCCTAAACGTCATGTTTTGGATTGGCGGTCTGCCCAGCAAATGAGGGCCCATACTCTCGTCTGGCTAAACAACCCCCATCTGACGGCTACGCCGCCATCTCCCCCAAGGGGGAGGTTTTCAAAGCCGTCATCAAACAAAGACGAAGCACCCACCATGCTTTAAGCTCTGGATCCCCCGCCTTCGCGGGGGCAGGTCCAGCTCGCGCAGGCCTACGGCCTGCTTGGCTGGAATGACGAGATTGTTTGGGACAATGAAGTTTATTCGCAATCTTTGCGATAGCGGATTCGTCAGTTCCCGACAGAAGCATTCACGACAAAAATACTCGCGGCAAAAACTGCTCATGACAAAACTTCGTCACCCCAGCGAAAGCTGGGGTCCAGACCGAGTCACCAACCCGCGACTATAGGTTGCGCCGGCATTCCGGAAAAACGACTTACGGTAGGTGGCCTGGAGTGGGGTTGTTAGCGGTAACGAAATCTCGGCGACACGTGTAGCACGGATCCTGAATCGATTTCAGGGAAGGCTCCCGGATCTCGGCGGCCTGATGCCGCCTCGTCCAGGGATACGGCTTGGTCGCCGCAAAAACGCCCCCTCCCCTGGGGGAGGGCCGGGGTGGGGGTTGTTGGCGATGCCAGAGCCAAAAGCCGGTCTTTGTTGCACGACCGGCCCACATCCCACCCCCTAATAAAACCCCCTCCGGTTGCTTCGCAACCACCTCCCCAAGAGGAGGGCTTTTTAGGCGGCATTAGACAGAACGAAGTACCTACCATGCTTTAAGCTCTAAATCTTCAGCTTTTCAGGGGCATATTTAGCCGTGACGGACAAGCTTGTTTTAACAAAAGAAAGTCAAAACGCTAACCATAATTTTCGTTGCAGCAAACCTATGCGATACGATGTTTGTAGGTCCATGAAAGCGGTTTTGAAGGCCTCCACAGCAATATTTGCCGTCTTGATCGTCGTATTCACGATGATCAACGTCCACGAGTTGGGGCATACGCTGGTTGCCCGATATTGCGGCGACGCTAGCGCCTACTATCGTTTGTTCGAGCTGCGGCCGAACGGCAGTTGGTGCATTGGTTGCAATTCATATCAAGCTGCCGGCCTGCCGTTTGGCTGCCGTTTACTGGTTCCGCTGGGCGGGTTGCTGGCTACCCAGTTTGTCGCCCTTTTGCTGTTTTACCCGGCCGCCAAACTTACTCGCTTTCGCTGGTTCTGGCGACTGGCTCTGGGTGTTTTTCTGCTAGACGCGGCGGTGCAGGTTTTTCACGCTCTCATCGTTCCCGTGCAGGGCATGCAGGTCGAATCGGGCACTGATCTGGCCGACGTCGTCTGGCTACTGGCGGGCTGGTATTCTATTGAGCCGCTAATTCTCAAATGGTTGCTGGTCGGAATTTTGCTGATTTATTACACCATGATATTTATTGGCTTGCGCGCTTGGGAGAAAACGACCTGACCAACCGCTTAACTTACCTTGACAGGCGTTATTCGTGACCGTACACTTAATTTTGCGCGTCGGGGAGTAGCGCAGTCCGGCAGCGCACCTCGTTCGGGACGAGGGGGTCGGAGGTTCAAATCCTCTCTCCCCGACCAAGCGAAAGAGGGGGCTCTTCGGAGCCCCCGAACCTTTGGAGTAGGCTGGGGTACGTGATGCTCACGCTTCTGGGCGGCCTTGCCCTCTTCCTCATCGGACTCAACCAGGCCAGCAGGGCGCTCGAGGCCCTGGGCGGCAGCACCCTGCGGGCCTGGCTTTCCCGGGCGACCCACGGCGTGGTGCGGGCCTTCTTCGCCGGCACCCTGGTGACGGCCGTGGTCCAGAGCGGCACCGCCATGACCGTGACCGTGATCAGCCTGGTCGAAGCGGGCGTGCTCGCGGCGGCCGAAGGGCTGGCCATGAGCATGGGGGCGATCGCCGGGGGTACGGTCGCCCTGCAGCTCGCGGCCTTCCGGGTCTACGACTACGCCCTGCCCATCATCGCCGTGGGCTACTTCGCCTCGCTGTGGAAGCCGCTGCGCCACGGGGGGCGGGCGGTGGCGGGGATCGGCCTCTTCTTTTTGGGGCTCGACGTCATGATCAAGGCGCTCACCCCCGAGACCCAGGGGCCGCTGATGCAGCTGGCCATGCAAGCGGTGGCCGAGCAGCCCCTGTGGATGGCGCTTTTGGCGCTCGTCTTCACCGCGCTGGTCCACTCGTCCAACGCGGCCGCGGCCATGGCCATGGCCTTCTACGTCGCCGGGCGCATCCCGCTCGAGGCCGGGCTCGCTGCGGTCGTGGGGGCGGCCGTGGGCACGACCTTCACCCCCTTGCTCGCGGCCATGGGCGCGGGGGCCGAGGCGCGGCGGGTGGCGGTGGGCCACCTGATCTGGAAGGCGGCCTTCGGGCTGGCGGCGCTGGCGCTGCTCGAGCCCCTGAGCGCGGCGGTGGTTGCGCTGGGCGGGGGCGCGGCGCGCCAGATAGCGAACGCCCATACCCTCTTCAACCTGATCGCGGGGCTGGCGGCGCTGCCCTTCATTCCCGCGCTGGTGCGTCTGCTCGAGCGCCTGCTGCCCCAGCGGCGCGGGGCAGTGACGCCCAAGTACCTGAGCGAGGAGGCGCTCGGCACCCCCGAGCTGGCCCTCAGCCTGGCGCTGCGCGAGGTGGTGCGCATATCGGACCACGTACAGGGAATGATGGCCGCAGCGGTGCGCGCCCTGGCGCAGGGGGAGGGCGACCTCGCGAGCGTGCAGGAGCGCGAGGAGAAGGTGGACCGCCTCACCCAGGCGGTGGTGATGTACCTGGCGCGCCTTAAGAGTCAGGGCGGGGGCGAGGCGGTGGAGAAGCTGCTGCTGCTCGCGGGCGAGCTCGAGCACTTGGCCGACCAGATCCGCCGCCTGCTCAAGCAGCAGGACAAGCTGCGTCGTCAGGGTCTGGAGTTCAGCCCCGAGGGGCGGGCTGAGCTCTCGGAGGCCGCCAGCCGCGTCTACGGGCGGATGCAGCGGGCCTTTACGGCGCTGGCGACGGGCAATCACGCGCTGGCGCGCGAGGTGGTGAGCGAGCGCGCCGAGACCGAGGCCTACCTGCAGAAGCTGCGCCAGGCCCACCTGAGCCGGCTCGAGGCCGGCCGCCCCGAGAGCCGGGCAACCAGCGCGGCCCACCTGGACATGCTGATGACCCTCGACGTGATCGACGCCGAGGTCACCCGGGTGGCGGAACTCGCGGACGCGGTATACGGTGGAGGAGATGGCGAGGCTTAGGATCCTTGGCGGCAAGGCCCGCGGGCGCACGCTCGCGGTGCCCGACTCGGCCCGTCCCAGCCCGGTGCGCTTGCGCAAGGCGCTCTTCGACTATCTGCGCGGCCGCCTGCCCCGGCGGGGGCGCTTCCTCGACCTTTACGCCGGCAGCGGCGCGGTGGGGCTCGAGGCTGCGAGCGAGGGCTTCGAGGCCATTCTTGTGGAAAGCGACCCTGGGGCGGTGAAAACCTTGCGGAAAAACGCGCACAAGCTGGGGTTGCCCGCCCGCGTCGTGCCCGAAAGCGCCGATCGTTTCCTCGAACGGAGCACCCGTGCGGGGGAGCGTTTCGACGTCGTCTTCCTGGATCCGCCCTACGACCAGGACCTCGCCGCCGCGCTCGCGCGGGTGCTCGAGGCGGGGATCGTCGGCCCCGGGGGCTTCGTTATCCTGCAGCACCCTAGCGACCTGATCCTGCCCCTGGGCGAGCGCCGGGTCTACGGCTCGAGCGCCCTGACCATCGTGGAGGTAACCTGATGCACGTCGTCTATCCTGGAAGCTTCGACCCCTTCACCAACGGCCACCTTGACGTGGTGCGCCGCGCCAGCCGTCTCTTCGACAAGGTGACCGTCGCGGTCTTGCACAACCCCAACAAACAAAACAGTTTTATGTTTTCTGTCGGCGAGCGGATGCAGATCATCCGCGCCTCCGTCGCCGACATGGACAACGTCGAGGTCGACGCCTTCGATGGCCTGCTCGCCGACTACATGCGCGCCAAGGGGGCGCGGATCATCGTCAAGGGATTGCGCGCCGTTTCTGACTACGAGTACGAGCTGCAGATGGCCCACCTGAACCGTCAGCTCAATCCCGAGGTGGAGACGCTCTTCAT
>Ga0256835_1000236_pt1 | contig 44520 bp, 33 predicted proteins | sample PIR30metaG_FD_185972 | JGI IMG/M metagenome (GOLD analysis project Ga0256835, IMG submission 185972) | Hydrothermal vent microbial communities from East Pacific Rise, Pacific Ocean - PIR-30 | ecosystem: Environmental > Aquatic > Marine > Hydrothermal vents | place: Pacific Ocean: East Pacific...
TCCGTACGGCGTAGCGGGCCTGGTTCTCTCTCACGAACTCGAAGACTCCGGAGGGATCGAGCCGGTCTCCCGAGCGAACCAGGCCGCGGCTTTTGCCAGGATCTCCCGCTCTTCCTTGAGGCGGCGGACTTCCCGTCGAAGCTTCCGCAGCTCAGCCTTCTCTGACGACGTGAGGCCATCCTTGCGGCGGCCCTCGTCCAGGTCCGCCTGGCGGACCCAGTTCCGGATGGCCTGGGCGGAAGGCTCGAACTCCCGGGCGAGCTCTTCCGGAGTCCTTCCAGAATGGACGAGCTCCACCATCTTCATCCGGAACTCGGCAGGGTACGGTGGTCGTGACCGTGGCATCTGAGACTCCTTTCGCTTTCGGTGGCCGGCCTGTGGGGTTGTGGAAAACGGGGCCCCTTCCCCGTTTCCCACAGCCCCCACAGGCTCGACGACGACGAAAGCATCATAGTGTCCACCGAACCGGGGCAGGTCCAGGTGAAGGCGTTTGCCATCGAGCGGGTGCTGATCGCCTACGACCGTGACGAGGCGGGGGACCGGGCGGCGAGGGCGCTTTCGGAGAGGCTGGCGGCGGAGGGGGTCGCGAGCTACCGGGTGCTCTTCCCCAAGGGGATGGACGCCAACGAGTACGCGGTGAAGGTGAAGCCGGCGGAGCAGTCGCTGGCGGTGTTGCTGAGGAGCGCGGAGCACATGGCCGGCCCGATGGTCACGGTGGTCAACGTGCCGGAGGGCACTTCTTCTTTAGCTGCTGAAGAGGCAGCGGCCAAGGGGGAAGCCGGGGACGGCGAGAGCGCCGGGGATGGCCGGAGCGTCCCGGTCTCCGGGGCGGCCGGCCCAGAGACTCCCGACTCCCGTCCCTCCCTCCCGGACTCCCGTCTCGATCTCGGATCACGAGATCGTCATCACCCTGGGGGATCGCCGCTGGCCCGGGTGATCGAGCGGGTGTGCGAGGCGGAGGCGGGTTTCCGGGAGGAGCGGCGGGTGCGGACCGCGTTGAAGCTCAGCGGCCTCCAGGGAGGGAAGACTCTGGTGGACAGCTTCGACTTCAGCTTTCAGCGAGGAGTGGACCGGCGGCAGATCGAGCTGCTGGCCACCGCGATCCTCGACCGCCTGCTGCACCACTGCCACGTGGTCCAGATCGACGGCGAGAGCTACCGCCTCAAGGACCTCGAACGCAGACTCGGCTCCGGAAACAACGGATGAGACCCGCAAGAAGACCACGACTCATTCGCGGCGGCCCTGCCCCCCTCGGGGGGCAGGCTGTCCCCTTCCAAAGGAGGTGATCCCCCCGTGTCCCGCCCCAGGCCGACCGACACCCCCCTGGGATCCATGCGGGAATCTGGGTGTCCCCCAACTGCGGGATCCTGGGTGTCCCTTGACAGCTGGCGGAGGCATAGACGATGCGCCAGTGGTGGAGGCGATCTCTGTCCCGGACCCTGTGCGGCCCCCGAACCCCGTCGCCGACCTCCGCCGTCGCTACGCTCCCACCGGCGGGAACCTGCTGTTCACCCACTCCGCCAGGGCGGTGATGGTGAGCGAGGGGTTCACTCCCAGGTTGGCGCCGATCATGGACCCGTCGATCACGTGGAGGCCGGGGTGGCCGAAGACCTCGGCGTTCACGTCGATGACGCCCTCCTCGGGCGTGCCGGCCATGGCGCAGCCACCCAGGATGTGGGCGGTGGTGGAGGTGTCCAGGAGCACCTCGTTGAGGGTGCTGGAGGGGATGCCGTCCACCTCCCGGGCCAGCTCCCGCGCCACCTGGTTGGCCAGGGGGATGTAGGAGGGGATGCCGGGCTGGCCGGGGTCGGGCCGGGAGGTGACGGTCCTCGCGAAGGGCCAGAGGACCAGGCGGCGCTTCACCAGCCGCGTGTGGTTGTCCAGGGTCTGCATCACCAGCAGCACGAAGGAACTCTCCGCCTTGCCCCAGGGCTTGTGGATCCGGAGGAACTGGAGGGGGTGCCGCAGCACGTTGCCCAGCCAGCGGAGCTGGCGCGGCATGCCGGGGCCGCCGTCGGTGAGGAGGGTGCCCAGGAGGAGCATCACGTCCGAGCCCCTGGGGAAGCGGACGGGCTCCATGTGGGTGACGTCGTCCATCTCGGCCTTGGAGGCGATGGCGATGCCCTTCCAGAGGTCCTTCTGGGAGCGCGAGGTGATCCCCAGCAGGGCCTCGGAGTTGGTGCGGACGTAGTTGCCGATCTGGTCGGAGACGTGGGGCAGCGCGCCGGTCTCCCTGCACTTCATGAGCAGCGGCACCGTGCCCAGCACTCCCGCCGAGAGGACGACCCTGCGGGCCGTGAGCGCGCCGCGCTCGGCACCGATCCGCCTCGTGGAGCGCTTCCAGATCAGGCGGTACCCGCCTCCGGGGAGGGGCTCGATGAGGTCGACCCGGGTCTCGGGCACGATCCGGGCGCCGCGCTTCTCCGCCAGGAAGAGGTAGTTCGTGTCCAGGGTGTTCTTGCCGCCGTCGCGGCAGCCCACCATGCAGGCTCCGCAGAGGGTGCAGCCCACCCGGGGAGGGCCCTCGCCTCCGAAGTAGGGATCGGGGGACTCCTCGCCCGGCTCCCCGAAGAAGATGCCCACCGGGGTCTTCTCGAAGGTGTGGCCCCGCCCGTGGGCCTCGGCCACGCGGCGGAGGGCCTCGTCGGCCTGCCAGGTGGAGTGCTCCCGGGTGGTCCCCAGCATCCGGCGGGCCTCGGCGAAGTGGCGCGGCATCTCCGAGCGCCAGTCGGCGAGCTCCTTCCAGAGCGGATCGTCCCAGACCACGTCGGGCGGGTGGTAGTGGGTGTTGGCGTAGAGCAGGCTGCCGCCCCCCACGCCGATGCCGTGCATCACCAGCACCTCCCTGAGGAGGTGGAGCCGCCAGGTGCCGTAGCAGCCCAGCCAGGGGAGCCAGAACTGCCTGCGGATGTTCCAGTTGGTGGTGGGGAAGTCCTCGGGCTGCCAGCGCCTGCCCTTCTCGAGCACGGTGACCCGGTAGCCCTTCTCGGTCAGGCGCAGTGCGGTGACCGCACCACCGAAGCCGGATCCGACGATGGCCACGTCCGTGTCGAAGGTGCTGGAACGATTCGACATCTGCTCATCCATCACGAGGTCCTCCCCGTCCGGGCCCGGTCGAGTCTACCAGGGTTGCCGCGGTGTGGCGAGCCTCTTGGAACGGTGCGGCACGATGCGGAGGGTATACTCGGGCCATGAAGGTGCAGACGGTCGCGCTGGTGGCGCTTCTGGGTGTCGTGGGGACCGGTGCCGGGTGGTCCCAGGCCCCCTCGCAGGTGGAGCTCGAGCTGGTTCACCCCGACGGCACGCCGGTGGCCTGGGACCGGTGGATCGCCGCCAACGGTCCCGTGGCCCTGGTGGTGTGGGCCTCGTGGGCCCCCCGTTCGGGAGAGGTTCTCGAGGAGCTCGGGGAGCTCCGGCGCGTGGCCGCCGGGAAGGGGCTGTCGCTGGCCCTGGTGGCGGTCCAGGAGGAGGCGGCGGACTCCCGGAAGGCACTGGAGGGCCACGACGTGACCTGGTTCCACGACGGGAGGGGCACCGTTCTCAAGCGCTTCCGCGTGGTCCGGGTTCCTTCGGTGGTGATCCTGGACGCGGCGGGCCGGGTGGAGGGCCGCCTGGATGCCTCGGCCGGAGCGCTGGACTCGTGGGAGCCGCGGTGAGGCGTCTCGCCGTCACCGGGCTCGTCCCGGTGCTCGTGGTGCTCGCCGCCTGTGGCGGACCCGCCGTGGCGGGGCGGGTGCACCGCCCGGACGCCTTCGTGGAGGTGGAGCCCCTGCGGCTGAGCGGATCGCGGGCCACGGCCCGGGTGGGTCCCGGCGACACCCTGGAGAGCCTCTGCCGCACGGTGGCCGGCGACGCCTGGCACCCGTGGAGCTCCAGCCTGGCGGAGATCGTGGACCCCCGGAGCCTGCGGCCCGGGATGGTGCTGGAGGGCTACCGTGACCCTGCCGGCAGCCTCCAGGGGATGACGCTCACCCTGGATCGCCGGACCACCGTGCACGTGCGTCGCGAGGAGGACGGCACCCTCCGGTCGTGGCGCGAGGAGATCCCGCTCGGCCGCGACCTGGTCCGTCTGGAGGGCGTGGTGGAGAGCTCGCTCTTCGAGGCGGTGGAGCGGTCCGGCGGGGACGCGGAGCTGGCGGTCCGGCTGGCCCGGATCTTCCAGTGGGACGTGGACTTCTTCAGGGACCTCCGGAAGGGGGACCGCTTCGTGGTGGTGGCGGACCGTCTCACCGTGGAGGGCCAGCCCTTCGGGTGGGGCACCATCTTCGCGGCCCGTTTCGTCAACGACGGACGCGTGCTGAACGCCGTGGCCTACCCCGACGGCAAGGGACGGCTCAACTACTTCGACCTGGAGGGGCGCCCGCTGCGCAAGCAGTTCCTCAAGGCTCCCCTGGAGTTCTCCAGGATCACCTCCGGCTTCTCCCTGAAACGGTTCCACCCCGTGCTCAAGCGGCGCATGCCCCACTACGGCGTGGACTACGGGGCCCCGGTGGGGACCCCGGTCCACGTGACCGCCGACGGCGTGGTGCGCTTCGTGGGCCGCAAGGGCGGCGCCGGCAAGATGATCTCGGTGCGGCACGCCAACGGCTACGAGACCAACTACCTCCACCTGAGCCGCTACGCGAAGGGGATCCGCAAGGGCGTCCGTGTCCACCAGGGCCAGGTGATCGGCTACGTGGGCAAGACGGGCTGGGCCACCGGGCCGCACCTGGACTACCGTGTCCGGCTCAACGGGAAGTGGATCAACCCGCTCCGGATCGCCTCCCCGCCGGCGAAGCCCATCGAGGCGGGGCGGCTGCGCCGCTTCCTGTCGCACGCCATCGCCGTCCAGGCCCTGCTGGACGGCAAGGAGCCACCCGCCGGTGCCGCCTGTTGAGGCCTTTGCGCCGTGCCGTGCCGACCTGGCCGGTGGGACGCTGGACATCTGGCCCCTGGGGATCCTCCACCCCGGCTCCCTGACGGTGAACGCGGCGTTGCCGCTGGGTGTCCGCCTGATCGTCGAGCCCGGCGGTGCGCCGGAGGGGGCCGTGCTCCACTCGGTCGGGGGGGGGAAGGAACGGCTCCTCGGCCCCGCAGAGGCCGCCACCGACCTCACCGCCGCCGTGGTGTTCCACCTCCGGCCCGCTGCGGGCGTGGCCGTCAGGGTGCTGGAGCAGGCCCCGGTGGGCTCGGGGCTGGGCGGCTCCTCGGCCTACGGCATGGCGCTGGCCAGCGCGCTGCTGGCCCTGGAGGGGAGGACCGTGGAGGCCGCCCGGCTGGTGGCGGTGGTGCGGGACCTCGAGGCCAGGGTGCTCGGGGCCCCGGCGGGGTGCCAGGATCACTGGGCCGCCGTGAAGGGCGGCGTGCTCGCCGTGCACCTGGAACCCGGCGGCGAGAGGGTCGAGCGTCTCGCGGTCGATCCCGCGTGGCTGGCGGAGCGGCTCACGGTCTTCTACACCGGGATCACCCACCACTCCGGGATGGTCAACTGGGAGGTGATCCGGAGGCGCCTGGAAGGCGACCCGGCCACGACAGCCGCCCTCGAGGCCATCGCCGCCGCGGCCCGGGACTGCCGGGCGGCGCTGCTGGCGGAGGACGAGGCGGGTGTGGGAGCCGCCATCGTGGCGGAGTGGACGGCCCGGAGGACGCTGGCCCCCGAGGTCAGCCCCCCGGAGCTGGAGCGGGTGGTGGAGGCGGGCCTGGGCGCGGGCGCCCTGGCGGTGAAGGCCTGCGGGGCGGGTGGTGGCGGGAGCGTGCTGCTGTGGCACGGTCCCGGCCTTCGTGAAACCCTGGCAACGGCGCTGGCGGTCGCCGCGCCGGGAGGTGGGGTGCTCGCCTCGGGGGTCTCGGAACGGGGCGTCGTGGTCACGCCCCTGGGCTGATCGCCCTCAGAACATCCCGCCGGCTGCGGAGGGGCGGGCGGCGGCGCGGGCCGCGGAGCGGCGGCGCTCGTCCGAGGCCAGGTGGCAGTGCTTGTACTTCCTGCCACTGCCACACCAGCAGATGTCGTTCCTGCCGAGCTCCACGTCGGGGGGCGGGGTGGGGCGGGCCAGCAGCTTCTTGACGGCTCCGAGTACGCTCATGGTCGGGGGTCTCCTGGTGGATTCTGCGGCCCTGGGGCGCAGGATTCGGCCGGGATCCTACTGGATCGGGACGATTCAGTCAACAGGGGGAGGTGAGGACGTGAGGGGGTGAAGACGTGAGGACGTCATGAGGTGAAGAGTGAAGGTGAAGCAGGAATGGCAGCGTTCTACCTCACGTCGGGCGGAATCCCTGTCCGCGGCCCCGACCGTGCCCCTGCCCCTGACCCTGTCCGTTACCGTGACCGTGCCCGTGTCGGATTCTCCCCAGCGCCACCGCGCCCCTGCTCCCCATTGGGTGGGTGGGGGACCTCCTCACCTCCCAACCTCCCCCCTCCCGGCCTCCCGAAGGCCGGCGCCAGCAGCTGGAACCCGGCCAGGAGCACGAGGCCCACGAGGCCCGCCGCGGTCCAGAGAGCCGCGGGCCCGAGACGGGAGTAGATGGCCCCGCCCAGGATGGGGGCCACCACGAAGGCCGAGGAGAAGGTCAGCGCGTAGGCGCCCATGTAGCGGCCGGCGGCCTCCCGGGGCGCCCGGCGGGCCACGATGGAGTTGGCAAGGGGGAGGCTGAGCATCTCCCCCAGGGACCAGACGGCGGTGGAGAGCAGCGCGAGCCCCATGCCGCGGCCCAGGGGCAGGATGGCGAACCCGGCGCAGACCAGGAAGGACCCCAGGCCCGCGAGGCGCACGGGGTCCAGATGCTCCACCGAACGGAGCAGCAGCATCTCGAAGACCACGATGAGCCCGGCATTGAAGGCGAGGACCAGGCCGATGGAGCTCTCCGGCAGACCGTAGGCCTCCCGCAGGAAGGGCGGGAAGGTGGTGAAGACCTGGAAGAAGACCAGCGCCAGCAGGAAGACGAGGCCGAGGAACAGGAGGAAGGGGCCGTCGGTCCACGGGGGGCGTGCGGGCGCCGCATCGCGGCGGGGTGCGGGGGTGCCGAGGGCCTCCCGGGGGAGCGTGGCGAGGAGCAGGAGCGCGGCGGCCCAGCACGTGAGCCCGTCCCCCAGGAAGAGCCAGCGGTAGTGGCTGGTGGCCAGGAAGCCGCCCACGGCCGGGCCGATCCCCATGCCCAGGTTCACGGCGAGGCGGACCAGGGCGAAGGCCCGCGCCTGGACCTCCGGGGGGGAGGCCAGGGCCACGGCGGTCATGAGCGCAGGGCGGAAGGACTCGGCCACGGTGCTGACGAGGAAGATGGCGGGCAGCAGCGCCCGGAAGGTGGTGAGAGAGGGCAGGGCCATGAGCCCGGCCCCGGCCAGGAGCAGGGAGAGCAGGAGGACGCGGACCGGGCCGATCCGGTCGGACAGCCAGCCGCCGGAGAAGGACCCGGCCACCGAGCCGGCACCGTACATGGCCAGCACCGTGGCCGCCCGCTCCACGGAAAAGCCGAGCTCCCGGGTGAGGTAGAGGGAGAGGAAGGGGAGCACCATGGTGCCGGCCCGGTTCACCAGCAGGCCCCCCGCGAGGATCCACACCCTCGTGGGGAGCCCGGAGAAGGCCCGCCGGTAGGCGCCCAGGACCGTCGCGAGACCGCTCACGGGGCCGACCGTACTCCATCGGGGGCGCCGGCGCTACCGGCGGCGCCCGTTCCTCCCGGTGAGCAGCAGCAGGAAGACGGGGCCGCCCACCAGGGCGGTGAGCACGCCCACGGGCAGCTCGGCGCCCCGGCCCAGCAGCGGGATGGTGCGGGCGGCGGCGTCGCAGGCCACCAGGAAGGCGCCGCCGGTGACCACCGCGGCCGGCAGGCCCAGCCGGTGCCCGGGTCCCATCACCAGGCGGACGCCGTGGGGCACCAGCAGGCCCACGAAGGCGATGGGGCCGGTCCAGGCCACACAGGCCGCGGTGACCCAGGCGCCCGCCAGCAGGGCCGCCGCCCGGACCCGCACCACGTTCACCCCCCGTCCGTGGGCCACCGCGTCGCCGAAGGCCAGCTGGTCCAGGGCGGGCGCCGAGAGCAGCAGCACGGCCACGGCGGGGAGCCCCATGCCGGCGGCCCATGCCGGGGCCGTCCAGCCGACCACGTCCAGGCCGCCCAGCAGCCAGCGGTCCATGGAGTGGAGGCGGAAGGGGTCGGCCAGGAGGCGCAGCATCACGGTGGCGGCGGCGAAGACGAAGTTCAGCGTCACCCCTGCGAGGATCAACCCCGGCGCCCCCCAGCGTGCACGGCGCGCCAGCAGCGTGAGCAGCCCCGCCTCCAGCCCGCACCAGACGAGGGCCTGGGCGGGCACCGAGCCCAGGGGGCCCAGCGCAACGGTGAGGGAGGTGGCCAGGGAGAGGAAGGCGCCGAAGGAGCCCGCGGCGGCCAGGCCCAGGGTGTAGGGGGTGGCCAGGGGATTGGCCAGGAGCGTCTGGAACGCCGAGCCCGCCACGGCGAGGCCGCCGCCCACCAGGAAACCGAGAACCACGCGGGCCAGGCGGAGCCGGACGATCTGGACGGTGACAGGGTCGGCGGCCTCCGGCCGGAACAGGGCGCGGAGCACCTCGGCCGGGGCGAGGGGCACGGCACCCACCGCCGGGGCGAGCACCACCACGGCGGCCGCCAGGAGCACCAGCAGGCCAAGGGTCACCGGACCGCGGCGGCTCACGGGGGCCCCTCCGGTGCGGGAAGGACCGCAGGCCGGTCCGCCGTGGGGTGGGGCACCACGGCCAGGTCGGCGCCGTAGACCGGGCGGAGCGTGGCGGCCGTCAGCACCTCGCCGGGCGGGCCCTCGCGGACCGCCCGGCCCCGGTCCATGAGCAGGATGCGGTCGGCGAAGAGCGCCGCCAGGTTCAGGTCGTGGGTGACGGCCAGGATGCCGGTGCCCTCCCGGGCCGCGCGGGCCAGGTGGCGGAAGACCTCGACGCCGTGGTGGAGGTCCAGTGAGGCCGTGGGCTCGTCCAGCAGCAGCACCGCGGGTTCCTGGGCCAGCACCGAGGCCAGCAGCACCCGCTGCCGCTCCCCGCCGGACAGCGTGGCGAAGGGCCGGTCCCGGAGGTCCGAGGTGTCCGTGGCCGCGAGGACGGCGGCGATCACCCGCCGGTCACGGGCGTCCAGGGGCGCCCAGGCGCCCCGGTGGGGGTGGCGCCCCATGGCCACCACCTCACGCACCGTCAGGTCGTACAGCGGCGCCGCGTCCTGGGGCAGCAGGGCCAGCCGCCGGGCCCGATCCCGGGCAGGCCAGCGCGCCAGCGGGCGGCCCTCCAGCTCCACCGAGCCGGCCGCGGGCCGGAGCCAGCCGGAGAGCAGGCCCAGCAGCGTGGACTTGCCGGCACCGTTGGGGCCCACCACCGCCACCAGCTCGCCGGGTCCCACCCGGAGGTCCACACCCGCCACGGCCGGCGGGGCGCCCCGGTGCCAGGCGAAGGTGAGGCCACGGGCACGGAGCGTCACGGGGCGAGCTCCAGCCCCGGGTGGAGGGCGCGGGCCAGGGCGGCGGCCCCCTCCACCAGCCGTGGGCCCGGCACCACCACGGCCTGGGTGGTGAGCACCCGCACCGTGGGGGTGCGCCCGGTCCCGAAGAGCTCCGCCCAGGCCCGGCGGGCCCGGAGCTCCAGTGTCCCGGGGTCCGGGGCGCCGGCCCGGAGCTCCAGGATCACGTCGGGCCGCCGTCGCAGGACCTCCTCCAGGGAGGGCGTGAAGTAGCGCCTCGCGGCGTCCGGGAAGGCGTTGTGGCCTCCCGCGATCCCCAGGAGCTCGTCCAGGAAGGTGCCGGGCCCGGCCACCACCACCTGCTGGAGCGCCCCGGTCTCGGGCCGGTCCACCACCAGCAGCACCGTGGGGCGGGGGAGGCCGGCGGTGGCCGCCCGGACGCGGTCGAGGCCGCGGTCGAGCTCCGCCACGAGCTCCCGCCCGCGTTCCTCCCGGCCCAGCAGCGCGGCCAGCCGCAGCAGGCCGTCCCTGACCTGGTGCAGGTCCTCCATGGGGACCCGGAACACCGGAATCCCCGCCCCGGCACAGGCGGCCTCGAGCCGCGGGATGGGGGAGGGGATCAGCACGAGGTCGGGATGGAGGCCCAGGAGGCGCTCCACGTTGGGGTTCATGAGTCCGCCCACACGGGGAAGGGAGCTCACCTCCGGGGGCCAGGTGGCGTAGTCGCCCACCCCCACCACGCGATCCCCCGCGCCCAGGGCGAAGACCGCCTCGGTGAGGGACGGGGCCAGGGTCACGATGCGCCGGCGTTCCATGGACCCGGCGGTGACCGCCGCGAGCAGCATGCACGCGGTGGCGGTGGCGAGCAGGGCGTGTCGCAGGCGCGGTCCCATGGCGCGAGGACCTCCTCCCGTCCCACCGGCCCGGCGGGTCTTCTGGCTCGGGCGGCGGCGGGACCACGGGTCCCACGGCCGGGGGGCCTTCCCGGGTCGCCCCAGTGGCTGCCTCCCCCGGTGCCGGCGTCTCCGGCACCTCCCTCACAGCGGCGCGTCCGCCCCGGTCTTCCACCGGGTTCCCGCGCCGGACCGGCCCGGACGAGAGTAGCGCGGCGGGGATGGGGAGGTCAAAGGGGGCAGGAGAGCAGGGGAGAGGGGGAGCTCTCCTGCCCGGATGTCGTGATCTTCCGGCGAAGCTGAATCAGCTCCGAGACAGGTTGAGAATGGAGCGGACGAAGGCAACGGCTTCCGCGGGGTCGATTTGGGCGGCCTCGAGGACGTCGCGGCAGCGCTGGGCGGCCCGGCCGGCGACCAGCTCGTCGGGAAGTGGTTCGCCGGAGGGCAGGATGCCGGTGGCCTCCAGGTGGGCCTCGAGCTGATCGAGCTTGGCGCGGCGAAAGCCGCGGAGCGCGCCCACGGCGTCGAGGAAGGCGCGGGGGTTGCGCCCCTCGGCCTCCACGAGCCCTTTGACGGCCTCCTCGAACGTGGGGCTGACGGCCCCGCTGGCCTCCACGTCCTCCCACGTGACCGGACGGCCGCGGCCCTCGTTCCGGAGCTCGAGGGCCGCTTCCAGGAGACAGGTCCTGGCGCGGAGGAGGGCTCGCCCGGCGGGATCGAGGATGCCGTCCAGCCCCCCGGCGCCGAGGGCCTCCTGCAGCGGTCCGGTCCTTTCGAAACCGAGCTGCAGCAGGTCGTACACCAGCGGAAGCCGGTCGGGCAGCAGGTGGAGCACGTGCCAGTCGCCGGAGGGCCGCCACGGGTCGGGCGCCGGGACGCCGAGCTGCCTGGCCCAGGCGACAGTATCGAGGCCGTCGGGTGGCGGCACATCGGGGATGGTGCCGGCGTCGAGGCGCTCCACGCCGGCCCAGCCGGCGGCAGCCTCGGGTGGCGGCCCCAGGGTCAGCGGCTCCGGCACGGGGACTCCCGCCTGCTCGCACGCCCGGCGCCACTGGGCCACCTCGTCGGGGTCTGCGGTCAGGTAGAGGATCTGCCGGCCGTTCCGGATCAGCTCGAGCAGGGCTCCGGCGATCTCGCCGAAGCGTCCGGGGTCGGTGGTGGACAGCGCCTCATCCAGGACGAGGGGCAGGGGACCGGCGGCGCCCTCGGTCTCCTCGATGGCAGCCAGCCGGGCCGCCAGCAGCAGGTGGATCCGCGTGCCGTCGGAGAGCTGGTCCAGGGATCGCCGCTGGCCGGTGCTCGTGTCGATGGCCGAGAACGCGCCCTCGCTGCCGACCTCCAGGCGGAAGCTCCCCCGTGTGAAGGCGGTGAACCAGGACTGCGCCCGTTGGAGGACCCTGGGTGCGTGGTCGCGGCGTTGCGCCTCGCGTGCCCGCTCCACGAGGAGGCGGGCCAGGACGGTCTCCATGGCGCGGTCGCGGTGCTCGGCAATGGCCTGCGCGGCCTCGGCCACACGGGCACGGGCCTCCTCCAGCGAGCTGCCGCTCTCGGCCTGCCGGACGGCGGCCTCGATTTCCTTGATCTCGGCCACGATCTCCTCGTAGCGGGATCCCTCCTCGGCGTGGCGTCCGGCCAGCTCGCGCGCCTGCTCTTCGGTGAAGGTCTCGCGATCGAGGCCGAGGCGCTCCCACGCCCCTTCCCCGTCGAGCCCGGCCTCGGTGCTGGCGGCGACGGCGAGCCGGTCCCTGAGCTCGCGATCGAGCTTCCCGTGTTCCGGGAGCAGCCCGAGGCGGCGGCGGAGCTCCAGGGTGTCCCCGGGATCGATCCCCGCGCGCTCCCAGAAGGCGTCCAGGGCCTGCCTCGCGGTGTTCTCATCCCGGGAGGCGTCCCGGAGGTCGTCCTCCCGCTGGGCGAGCTCCTGCGTCAGCCGTTCGAAATCCTTGAGGCGTCCGGCGAGCTCGTCCACCAGGGCGGTGGCGGCCGCGGCGTCGGCGGCGGGTTCCAGGCCCAGCTCGCCGAGCCACCGGCCCAGCTCCTCGAGCCCGACCCGCAGCGTGGCGCCGGCCTCGTCGAGGCGGCCCTCGAGCCCGGCGAGCTCGTCGTGGGCCTCGATCCAGGACCGGATCCGGCCGGCGGCCTCCGCCAGCGCCAGGTCGGGCAGGTCCGGGGCCAGCCCGAGGGAGGCCGCCAGGTCGCGGAGCTCGTTCCCGGCGGTCTCGAGCTCCTCCTGCCTCTGCGCAAGTTCCCTGCGGGCATCGGCGCCCCGCCGTGCGGCCTCCTCGTCCTGGAGGCGGCGTGCGCGCTCCGTCTCGGCCTCCCGCAGTCTGTCGAGGACGGCGGGCTGCTCCCACGAGTCCGGCTCGAGCCCGGCTTCGGCGGCGCGCCGGCGGGCCTCGGCCGTGCCGCCGGCCACCCGCCGGACGAGTGTCAGGGCCGTGAGATAGCCGGCACCGAGGCCGAGCACGAGGAGCCCCGCCGTCGCCAGCCACGCCATGGGCCCCGGCGGCAGGGGAGGGGGTGGCGGAAGGGTGCGCAGCGCCGCCATGATGCCGCCGGCTGCCACGGCCAGCCAGCCGGGCCAGCGGGGGATGCGCTCCACGGGGGCGGCCCGCAGCCAGCTGCGCAGGGCGTCGAGCCCGGTCTCGAGGCGGTCCGCACCGGTGGCCTCGTCGTTGCCGGCCTGAGCGCTCCACAGCGCCACGGCGGCCTCGAGCTCGTGGACCCGGGCACGAAGGGACTCGCGCCGTCCCAGTGCCGCTTCCAGGGTGGACAGCGCATCGGTGTCGAGCCGCTGGGGCGGCGGATCCCAGGTGCCCAGGCCCCGTGCCGCGGCCTCGAGGCGACCCCGTGCCTCGGCCGCCCGCTCGCGGCGATCGTCGAGTGTGCGGGAGATCTTGCCGAGCTCGCGGACCCGCTCCCGCCAGGCAGTGAGCTCGTGGGATTCGGGTTGGCGTTTGGGCAGGCGCAACGAATCGGCCTGTTCACGGGCGTGCCGACGCCGTTCGGTCAGCTCGGCGACGCGGGCCCGGGCACTCTCGAGCGCCGTTTCGAGCCGTTCGAGTTCCTCGGCCTCGTCACCCTGGAGGCGGTCGAGCCCCGGGGGCAGTGCGTCCCGTCGCGCTCGCAGCGCGTCGATCTCGGCGCGGATTGCGGCCAGCCGGGTGGCGTCTTCGGCCAGCTGGGCCAGCGTGACGGCCTGCTTGGCCTCGCGTTGCCGCTGCCGGAGCGTGTTGAGCTCCTCTTCCTGGCGGGCCAGGTCCTCGGCCTTGTGCTCCAGGCGGCGGAGCTCCGTCCGAGCATCATTGAGCCTCTTCTGGAGCGGGCCCTTTCGTGGAGTGGGCGCCTCCAGGCTGGCCAGGGCCGCGTCGAGGTCGTAGCCGGCCATGAGCTCCACGGTCACCCGACGGGAGAAACCCGCGTCGGCAGTGCTCTCCTTGAGTAGAGAGCGGAGGTCCAGGGCCAGGAGGGAACGGATCTCGGCCGGCGGCAGGGCGGGTGGGTCGGGCTCCCAGCGGACGCTGCCGAAACGCAGGACGGCCCGGAGCTCCCGTCCGTCCTCGTCCAGCACGACCTCGGCGAGGACATTGCCAAGGGTGGGGTCGGGCCACAGCGTGCCGAGGAGCACCCGGGCGAGGGTGGACTTGCCCGAGGCGTTGGGACCCCAGACGAGGTTGAGGCCGGGATCGAGGGAGGAAAGGGCCACGCCATCCGGCAGGCCGGGTGCCTCGCGGATGGTCAGCTCGCGGAGGCGGATCATGGCTCTTCCTCGTCGCGCCGGCCGTCCAGCACGGCCAGCAGGGCGCGCCGGGCGGCGGTCCGGAGGAGCTCCACCGTCTCTGGTGGTGGCGGGATCTCTCCGCCGGTCCAGCCGGAGCCCTTCCAGCCCCCGATCGACCGCTCGGCCGCCTCGAGCAGCTCGCGCGGTGGATCGTGCTCCAGGGCCTGAAGGAGTCGTGCCAGCTCACCGGCCGGGGTGGTCGCCGCCGCCAGCTCCTCGAGATCGATGGCGGGTCGCGTCCGGTCGGTGATCCGGGAAATGACCATCGGCGGGTCCTCGCCGGGGAAGAGCCGTTCCAGGGGTTCGAGCCGGACGATCTCGTCCACGGCCCGGCGTGCCTGCGGCCGGCCGGTCAGGGTCAGACGCACGGCGAGCAGCCTGGGGTGGCCCCCCGCCGTCACCAGCGAGGGGCCGAGCCGTTCGCGAATGGTCCCTTCCAGGCTGGCCAGGAGGGCGTCCGGCTCTGCCGGCGCGTGGTCGCCGAGCTCGATCTCCACGTTCTCGAAGCGCACGGGAGAGAGAGGGATCTGCCGGACGGCCACGCCGCCGTCGAGCTCGAGCTCCCAGGGGCCGTGGACGCCGGTCTCGCCGGGGTCCAGGGCTCCGACGGATCCCAGGTAGCCCAGGGGCCTCGGGCCATCCAGCGTTCCCGGGACATGGATGTGGCCGAGGAACCAGGCGTCCACCGATGCCCCCGCCAGCCGGTGCCGGGAGAGCGGGGCGTGGCGGGAGCCCGGAGCGTCCAGGTCCCCGTGGACGACGCCGATCAGCCGGGCGCTCTCCCGCCGTCGGTCCAGGGCCTCTTCGAAGCTCGGGTCCTCCGTGGGGTCGTTCCGGACGGTCGGCGCGGGGAAGGACCAGCCCAGCAGGTCCACGGGCGGCTCGCCGTCGCGGCCGGGGATGGGGACGATCTCCCACCGGCCGCCCCGCCCCACGAGGATCACCTCCGGAACGCGGTCGGCCAGGCGCGGGAGGGCCTCCCCGTCGTGGTTGCCGGCCACGGCGAGGAGTGGAATCCCCGCGTCGGCCAGCCGTTTCGTCCCGCGCGCCAGGTGGGTGAAGGCCTCGAAACGGTCCCGGAGCCCCTCCACCACGTCGCCTGCCAGGACCACCGCCCGGATCTCCCGGCGGATTGCCCAGTCCACCGTTGCCTCCCACGCTGCCACTGCCGAGAGCTCGCGCGGTTCGAGCCCCAGCTCCGGCAGGACCTCTCCGAGCCCGGGTGGCCTCCGCCCCAGGTGGAGATCGCCCACGAGGAGGAGGGGCCGGTTCACGATCCCTCCCGGAGCGTCACACGGCGAACCCATCTCATGGTGTCCAACATAACGCGGATCGAGGCCCCGGGTCCATGGGGATCCGGCGCAACGATCTGTTCGCCGTCTTCGCCGGGGGAGAGGAGGGCATGGACGGCTCCTGAGCTCGGCATCACCGTCCTGGTCCCGACCTTGCTGCGCCCGGTCGGGTGGACGGTCACGGACCCCAACCCTGTCACTGTCACGAATCCGCCTGCGGGCACGGGCCCGGATCCGAGGTCGGGGGTCCGTCCGTGCGGTGGAGGTCGATCCTGGAAGCGCGGACTTCAGACCGCAGGGACCATCATCCGTCCCCGTCCTCGTGCAACGCGGGGAAATGCGGGCTGAAACCCGCGCTCCGTGGATCCCGGCCCGAAGGCTGCGAACAGCACAATGCCCCCGGACCCCACCAGGACCCGACATCCCGGACGGTTGCTCACGTCGTCATCTTTCCCCGTGTGGGCACCAGCGCGATGGCACCCAGGGCAGCGATGGCGGCGAGGATGAGCCAGGTGACGGGCCACCCGCGGCCCGCGTCGAGGAGGGCGCCGGCGGCCGCCGGGCCCGCGAGGGTCCCCAGGTTGGAGAAGGCGGTGATGAACCCGAAGGCGAAGCCCACCTGGGTCGCGGGGACGAGGCGGGCGGGCAGGGAGTAGGCGGCCGTGGGAACGGAGGCCGCGGCAAGGCCCACCAGGAGCATGGCGGGCAGCGGCGGGAGCCATCCCAGGGCCATGCCGGCCAGGGCGGCGGCCAGGATGAGCTGGCCGGTCACGCCCCAGGCGGTGGGGTTGCCGGTGCGGTCGATGAGGTGCCCGACGGCGGGGTTCAGGAGCAGGGACATCCAGGTCACCGCCGTGACCACGAGGAGCCCCCGGGAACCGCCTCCCGCCCACTGGGGCGCGAAGGTGAACACCGAGGCGAAGGCGCCGAAGAAGAGCATCCAGGAGACCGCCAGGGCCACCAGGGGGAGCGTGGGACGAGGGAGAGGCGGAGCGGGGCCCGTCCGTGCGGGGCGGTGATCGTTCGCCGGGGGCACCGCGGCCAGGTGGAGTGGGATGGCGAGAGCCACGAGCCCCGCAAGGGCCACCAGCTCGTTCCGCCATCCCAGGTGGGCCAGGAGCCAGGGGTGGAGGGTGAAGACCGCGATCATGCTGGCCGGGTACACGGCGTTGAAGATGCCCATGGCCAGGGAGAGCTCCCTCCCGTGGAAGGCCTCGCTGATGAGACGGGCCAGCAGGAGGTTCATCATGAGCCCGCCCACCCCGAAGACCAGCCGGGCCACGAGCAGCACGGAATACGAGGGCGCCACGGCGAAGGCCAGTGCCCCGGCCCCCATCAGGAGGAGCCCGGCGAGGCCCGAGGCGCGGGGGCGCCAGCGGTCCACGCCCAGCCCGAGGGGGATGGACAGGAGGATGGCCGGTGCCGAGATGGCCCCCATGAGCAGGCCCACCCGGAACTGGGAGAGGCCGTAGCGGAGGACCAGCTCGGGCACCAGCGGGGGAATGGCGAAGAAGGTGGCCCCCACGGCGAAGAAGCTCACCACCGACGAGGCCAGGATCGTCCACCGTCGCGCGGTGAGGCCGGATGATGCGTCCATCGGACGATTCTAGCCCGGACGGCCCGGCGCGGATTGCTCGGGATACCTCGACTGCGCGGCGGGGCCCAACGCACCGTCCAGCGCCTCGCACCGCTCGCTCCGAACCCTCGTGAACAATCCGGGGTGAGCTGGAGCCGGAGAACCCGGAACGGTCCGGTTGCGTTGAGGAAGATGAGTGGCCGTGATGCCACGCGAGCGGGAGGGACCACATGGAGATCCAGTTCAGCGAACCGTTGCGAGTTGCCTGGGATCGGACCAGGCAGATGCTCTTCCACCCCTTCGACCTGGGCAAGTGGCTGGTGCTCGGCTTCACGGCGTGGCTGGCCTACATGTTCCACAACGGTGGGTACAGGTTCCAGAAGAACCTCGGGCACAGTGGGGCGCCGGGCGACATGGTCAGGGAGGTGGGCGAGGGCATGGGCCGGGCCTGGGACAGGCTGGTGGGGGAGCCGGTGACCTTCGTCCTGATCGTCCTCGGTCTGTTGCTTGCGATGGCACTGCTCCTGGCCCTGCTGTGGGTGAGCTCCAGGATGAAGCTCGTCTTCCTGGACAACGTGGTTCGCGACAGGGCGGAGGTCGTGGAGCCGTGGAAGCGCCTGGGATCTCTGGGGGATTCACTGTTCCTCTGGCGCCTCGGGTTCGGTCTCGTGGCCATGGTGGTGGTGGGCGGCCTGGCGGCTGCCCTGGTGGGGCTGATGGTCCTGTTCGCCGCGGGAACCAGCGTCACGGCGGTCCTCGGCGTCATGGGGGCCGTGCTCTCCGGCCTGGCGGTCATGGCGGCCGCGGTGGTCACGGTGCTCGTGGCGCTGTGGACCGAGAACTTCGTGGTTCCCATCATGTACCGGTTCAACCTGGGGGTGCTGGAGGCGTGGAAGGCCTTCCTGCCGTGGCTCCAGACCTACCTGGGGAGCTTCGTGGTCTGGGTCCTGTTCCTGGTGGTGGTGGCCCTGGGCCTGGGCGTGGTGATCCTCGTGGCAGGGCTCCTGACCTGCTGCATCGGCCTCCTGATCCTCGCGCTGCCGTACGTGGGGACGGTGCTGCTGCTGCCCGTGTGGGTGACCTACCGGCTCGCGGGTCCCATCTTCCTGGCCCAGTTCTCGCCCGAGTTCGACCTGTTCGCCGCTGTGGCCGTGCCGGAGGAGCCTGCCGGGGACTGCATCCAGCCCGAATAGGATCCCGTTCTCCCCGCCCCCCTCGCCCCTCGCCGGGCAGGGGGGCTCATCCCTCCCGGACGATGTCGGCCCCCAGTGCCTGGAGGCGTCCCGGGAGGTCCTCGTAGCCGCGCTCGATCTGGTGGACGTTCTGGATGACGCTCTCGCCCTCCGCACACAGGGCGGCGATCACCAGGGCCATGCCGGCCCTGATGTCGGGGCTCGAGAGGGTCTGGCCCCAGAGCCTGGAGGGGCCGATGACCACGGCGCGATGGGGGTCGCACAGCACGATGTTGGCGCCCATGGCGATGAGCCTGTCCACCCAGAAGAGACGGCTCTCGAACATCTTCTCGTGGATCAGCACGGTGCCCCGCGCCTGGGTGGCGAGCACCACCGCGATGGAGGTGAGATCGGGCGGAAAGGCCGGCCACGGCCCGTCGTCGATCTTGGGGACGCCGCCCTGCAGGTCGCCGCGGATCACCAGGTCCTGGCCGGACGGCACCAGGATGTCGTCGCCGTGCTCCGTCCACTCGATGCCGAGCCTGCCGAAGGCGATCCGGGTGGCGGGAAGGCACACGGAGGGCCGGGCCCCCGTGATGAGCATCTCGCCGCCGGTGGCGGCCGCGAGCCCGATGAAGCTGCCGATCTCGATGTGGTCGGGGCCCACCGTGGCGTCGGTACCGTGGAGGCGGTCCCTGCCCTCGATGACGAGGACGTTGGTCCCGATACCGTCCACCGAACCGCCCATGGCGTTGATGAGGTGGCACAGCTCCTGGACGTGGGGTTCCGAGGCGGCGTTCCGGATGATGGTGGTCCCCCGGGCCAGTGAGGCCGCCATGACGGCGTTCTCGGTGGCCATGACGCTCATCTCGGTGAGGAAGAGCTCCCGGCCGGTCAGGCCAGCGGCGGCCTCCAGGTGGTAGCTGTCCGGCCGGGGTTCGGCCGTGGCCCCGAGGTCCTCGAAGGCGTGGATGTGGGTGTCGAGGGGGCGGCGCCCGATCCTGTCGCCGCCCGGCCGCGGGAGGGTGGCCGCGCCCATCCGGGCCAGGAGGGGGCCGGCGAGCAGGAACGAGGCCCGGATCTCACCGGCCAGCTCCCGTGGGGGCACCGTGGTGCCGAGCTCCCGGGCGGTGATCGTCCAGCAGCCGTGCTCCTCGCGCAGGATCTCCACCCCGAGGTGTTCCAGGAGTTGCAACATGGTGAGCACGTCGCGGATCTCCGGCACGTTGCGGAGCCGGACGGGCTCCTCCGTGAGCAGCGCCGCGGCGATCATGGGGAGTGCGGCGTTCTTGTTGCCCTTGGGAACGATGGTTCCGGCCAGCGGCGCACCGCCGCGGATCCTGTAGTAGCTCGTTGGCGTTCCCGTCGGGTGCATCTCGTCTCCCCTGGTTGCGCCCCGGCTCCTCTCCGGGGCTCGATGCGAACATACCATCACCCCGCCCGGTTCGCCCCCTCCCCGTGCTAGACTCCGGCCGTGCTGCCGCGTCTGCATCTCCACGATCTCCCGGGGCCCAAGCGGGCGGGCCGGCTGTCCCAGGTGGTGGAGGACCTGTACTCGAAGGGTGAGCGGGTGATCGTCTGGGTCCGGGACGAGGGCCGGCGCCAGATTCTCGACGGTTACCTCTGGACGTTCCGGAAGCTCTCCTTCGTTCCCCACTGCAACTGGACGCCGGCCCTCGGCACGGAGGTGGTGGAACCGGTGGTGCTGGTGGGCGAGCCCGTGAACCCCAATGGTGCCTCGGTGCTCGTGGTGGGGGACGATCTCCCTCCCATGGACTGGGTGGGAACCTTCGAGGCCGTGCACGACTTCATCGCACCGGACGAGGAGGGCGAGAGCAGGGCGGCCGCCTGGGCCGAGGCGGGCCTGGTCCCGTCCTGAGGCGGGGGGAATGCCCGGACCTGCCGGGCGTGGGGAAACGTGGGGGACGAACGATGTCACTGCTCGGAAACATCATCTGGCTGATCTTCGGGGGACTCCTCACGGGGCTGGGTTACATCCTCGGCGGCGCTCTCCTGTGCCTGACCATCGTGGGCATACCCTTCGGCCTCCAGTGCATCCGGCTGGGGAAGGCCACGCTGGCACCGTTCGGCAAGGATGTGGTGGCGGCCGGGGAGAGCTATGGCCCGCTGAAGATCATCTTCGATGTCCTCTGGATCGTGCTCTTCGGGTGGGAGATCGCCGTGGCGCACCTGGTCCACGCGGGAATCCTGGCGATCACCATCATCGGGATACCCTTCGCGGTGCAGCACATCAAGCTGATCCCGGTGGCCCTCATGCCCTTCCGTCACGACCTCAGGTAGCGGGGCGCAGCCGGCCCCGGCGGGGCCGCGCGGCGGCCGGAGGCCGGGGAAGAGGCGGGGTGATCCGGGTCAGGGGAGGTCCTCGAGCATGGTGCGGGCCACCCGCTGACCGTACTCCACGGCGTAGTTCTGGCCACGGTCCTCGGGGTAGATCTGGGCCATGGAGCAGAGGTAGAGCCCCGGGACGGGAGCGCGGAAGTCCGGGATGAGCTTGCGGTAACCCGGCAGGACGATGGGCTGGGCGTAGTGGGCCCTGAAGTGGTGGAGGCCGGTGATCCAGTTCCTGTCGAAGTCGGGATTGATCCGCTGCAGCGCCGGGAGGTAGAGCTCCAGGACGGAGTCGGCGGAGGCCTCCATGAGGGGATCCTCCGGGAGCAGGTAGTTCGAGATGTAGAGGATCCTCGTCCCCCCGTAGCGTTCCCGTGGGATGTAGTTCGTGTGCTCGATGAGGCCCCCGAAGGGCATCTCCGGGTCGGCCACGTTCAGCCAGTAGTACGGGGTGAGGGACCTGTCCATCTCGAGGATCGTGCACAGGGCGCCCGTGGCCCTGAGTTGGCGCAACTTTTCCAGCTCCCCGGGGGGAAGGAGATGCCCCGCGACCTCCAGGTAGTCGGGCACGGGGAGGGCGCACAGGACCCGGCCGGCCCGGTGCTCCCCGCCCCGGGTCACGACCCTGAACCCGTCGTCGTCCCTCTCGATCCTCCGGACGGGGTCACCCAGCCGGATGGTCCCTCCCAGGGACTCCACGCGCGAGGCCAGCTCCAGGGTGAAGCGGGCGAAGGAGCCCTCCATGTACCCCAGGCGTTCCCCCATGCCCGACCTGGTCCGGGACCGGCCGCGCAGGTAGAGCTTCCGCCAGAGCCAGACCATGGCCACCCGATCCGCGTGGTCGGCGAACTTCTGGTGGAAGAGGGGCCCCCAGACGGTCTCCCAGACGCGCTTGCCCTGATGCCTCTGGAGCCACTCCGACGCGGGGACGTCCTCGAAGGGATCGGGTTTCCGGGCCCTCTGGAGCAGCAGCGTGGACAGGACGAATCGGACCTTGTCGAGTGGTCCGAGGGGCCTGAACCGGAGCAGGGACGCCGGCGTCCCGAAGTCCCAGAGGCGCCCCCGGGTCCAGATCCCCATCCTGGAGGGCAGCCACTGGATCGCGTTCGCCAGGCCCAGCTCCTCCGCCAGCTCCACGTAGGCCGTGTCGGAGGTGAACAGGTGGTGGTAGAAGACCTCGAGGGGCTCGCCACCCACGGTGAAGACCCGTGCAAGCCCGCCGGGGTGGGGGTGGCGCTCGTGGACCCGGACCGGATATCCTGCCTCGGCGAGGCGGAGGGCCGCCGTCAGCCCGGCGAGCCCCGCGCCGACCACCGTGATCTCGATCATGGATTCAGGCTATCGAAGCTGGAGCTTCTCGTCAAAGCAGGCCTCGGCGTTCTACGCCGCGTATATTGGCGTCCTCGGGGTGCTGCTGCCCTTCCTGGGACCCTGCTTCCACCTCCCTGCCGGTTCTCGTGGTGGCCCGGGACATGCCCTGACCTTCGCGGCGGCCCACCTCGTCGGCATCCAGCTGGTCCAGAGGGCGACCCCGCCGGCGAGCCGGCGGCGTGCCCGGGCGCTGTACCCGGGGCTGACCTTCGGCCTCGGGATCGTGGTGGGCTTCGCCTTGCCGGGCCCCTGTTCCGGCGGGTCGGAGGCAGCGGCTCCTTCGCGGTGACGGCGGTCTTCTCCGCGCTGCTGTTCCCGCTGTGGCTGCCGCTGGCCCCGTGGCCGGGGCCGGAGCGGGAACGGGACCAGGCACGTTGCCGCGACCGGAGAGCGCCCCTCAGAAGATCACGTGGGTCACGTAGAACTGCTCGGGCGAGACCTTGCCGGACCTGAGCTCCTCGGCCTGCTCCGCGGTCAGGCGGAAGGTGCCGGCCGGCTTGTTGGAGGTCGTGATCATCTCGAGCTCCACCGCGGCCGGTGCGATCTCCGGATGGAGCTCCGCGATCATGGCGAAGGCCTCGGCCACCACCTTGAGGGTGTGGAAGACCTCCTTTTCCGAGTCGGTGATCGCCTGGACGAAGAAGTAGCCAGGCCTCGTGCCCACGCTGGTCCGGAAGAGGTAGAGCTTGCGGTTGTCGAAGATGGTACGGAACGCCTTGTCCACCTTCGGGTCGGGGTAGGGGACGTCCTGGAGCTTGATCCCGGGGGTGGGGGTGGGAGTGGGAGTGGTGGTTGTTCCGAGAACCGGCTGCCGCCCGGCATCCAGCCTCACGATGGACCCCAGGGGCACCTTGGGCGTGGGCGTGGCGATGGGCGCGGGGTTGATATCCAGCTCATCGATGGTCAGGGCGCTTCCCAGGCCCAGCTTGTTGTACCGCTGGGTGGCGATGATGTCCACCATCGTGAGCGGGACGGCGGTCACGGTCCCGGTCATCAGGGTGACGAACACCTGCTGGCCCATGATCTTCATGGGTTCCCGGGCAGGGATTCTCTGGCCGTTCTTGAGGATCACCACGTACCCCCTCGGGTGTGCCTGTTCCCCCTCGTTGCCCGCGGACACGAGGACGGCGGAGACCAGGATCGCGAGAAGGACCAGCGCCATCAGGGGACGAACATCATGTCTTGTCATGGAACGACCTCCACAGCGGAACCAGTATACCCTCTGCCATCCGCCAGCACCTCCCGGACGGCGCGAAGCACCTCGTCGTGGATGCGGCCGTTGCTCACGACGATGCCGGTGGCGTCGGGAAGGGTCCGGCCGGCAGAGACGTCGAGCTCCTTCCCGTCCACGTGGGTGACCCGTCCGCCGGCCTCGTGGACGATACAGCTGCCCGCGGCGTGGTCCCAGACCTTTTCCCTGTAGTCCGGGCGGCTCGGGAGCCGGAGGTAGAGCGAGGCCTCCCCCCGGGCCACGATGGCGTACTTGGTCTGGCCATCCACGCGGTACGGTGGGGCGGTGATGCCCAGGCGCGTGGCCACTCGGGCCGTCGCGCCGTGGGAGGAGTGGGCCCTTTCCACCGACTCACAGAATGAACCCCGGGAGGACGTGCTGACACCGTCCACATGGATCGGCCGGTGTTCCAGCCCCCGGGAGTCCAGCTGGAAGGCGCCCCCGCCACGGGAGGCCGCGAAGAGGCATCCCCTCGGGGATCCGGGATCCCCGGGTGTCACCGGGAGGTTGGGACATCCGACCACGCCGAGCTCCACGCGGCCCCCCACCACGAGTGCCAGCGCGATGGCGTACTGCTCGCCCCGCAGGAACCCCTTGGTGCCGTCCACCGGATCCATGACCCAGAAGCGTCCGTCCGGTCCCCCGGGGTGGGCGCCCCGCTCGAGGAGGGCACTGAGCCCTCTGCCGTCCAGGCCCGGAAGGCTGCCTTCGACCAGCTCGAGGACCCGGACCTCCAGGCCCGGGCCGTCGGATCCTTCCAGCGGCGAGGCGTCCTCTTCCGCCATGATCGTGTCACCAGGGAAGGCCTCCTGGAGGCGGGCGGTCATGATGGCCTGGGCGGCCAGGTCGGCCACGGTCACGGGCGAGCGGTCGGCCTTGAGGACCCGGTCGCGGGAGACCACGAGCGCGGTCTGTGCGGTCCGGGTCACCCGGCCGGCCTCCACCACGGCCCGGATGGCCACGTCGAGCTCGGGGGAGAGATTTCTGTCCATCCGGGGAAGTGTAGCAGCGACATCCGGTGGTCCGTGTGACAATGGGCAAGACCGCCCTGGAGGTCCCATGCAGCTCGATCAGTTCCTGGATCTCGCACGAACACGGCGAGCCGTCCGCCACTTCCGTCCGGATCCGGTGCCCTCCGAGATCCTGGAAGCCGTCCTGGAGGCCGCCCGGTGGGCACCGAGTGGCTACAACCTCCAGCCCACGTCGTTCGTCGTGGTGACCGATGCCGACACCAGGGAGCGTCTCTGTGAGGCCTGTCTGGGTCAGAAGCAGGTCCGCGAGGCTCCCGTGGTGATCGTCCTGGCTGCGGACACGAGGGCGGACCGGAACAACCTGGATGCGGTGCTCGGGCAGGACCTGGCAGCAGGCGCCATCGACGATGGGTACGCGGCGATGGTCCGGAAGGGGGTGAAGCTGGTGTTTGCCAGGGGGCCATTCGGCCTGGGCAGCATCCTGGCGAGGGTGGTGCTCCCCCTGATCCGGCTGTTCCGTCCCGTCCCGTCCTTTCCCTCCGTGGAGGGGAGGGTCTGGGCCGCCCGTCAGGCCATGCTGCCGGCCATGAATCTCATGCTGGCGGCCCATGCCGCGGGCCTGGCCACGGTTCCCATGGAGGGCTTCGACGAGGCGCGGGTGCGCGATATCCTGGGGATTCCGCGGGCCCGGACGGTACCCCTCCTGATGCCCCTGGGGTATGCGGCACCCGACGAGCTGGTCAGGACCAGGCTGCCCATGGACCGCCTGGTCCATCCCGAGCGCTGGTGAGGTGCCAGGCATCCACGGGTGGAGTATCCTGGGGCAGTGCATGTGGTGCGGCACCGACCCTGCCGGGGTCGCTGTACGGGGAGGCAACATGGATTCTCGGTCTCGTCTCTGGGCTTTCGTGGTGGGCGTCCTGGTGGTCGTCGCGCTCGTGGTGGGGTTCTTCATGCTTCGGGGCATGGGAGCGAGGCGACCAACGGTACCTGAGGCCCCGGCAGTTGCCCGGCCAACCCCCGAGACCGCACCGACATCCGCCCGGACGCTGGTTCCACCCCTGCCCGAGGGGGTGTCGCTGGATGACAGCGACGGCCCGGTCCGGGTCGTGGTGGGTGTCCTGTCGTCCAACCCGGTCTGGATGAAGTGGCTGGCCAGCGAGGACCTCGTCCGGCGGTTTGTTGCCTCGGTGGACAACGTGGCCCATGGCAGGAGCCCGCGGTCCCACCTGGACTTCGCTCGCCCCGGCGGGAGGTTCTCGGTTGTCGAGAGGGGCGGCGTCCTCGTGACCGATCCGAAGAGCTTCCGCAGGTACGACCTCGCCACCGAGGTGTTCACGTCGCTGGATACTGCCGGTACGGTGGCAGCGTTCGGGGAGCTCGAGCCCCTGATGGACCAGGCCCACGCGGAGATCGGGAAGCCGGGGACCACGTTCAGGGAGACCCTGTGGAAGGCCATGGCCGAGCTCCTCTCGGCCCCGGTGGTCCCGGCGGGTGTTCCGCTGGAGGAGAAGGTGGTCACCTACCGGTACGCCGATCCTCGCCTGGAGGAGCTCAGCGACGCCCAGAGGCACCTGCTCCGCATGGGGCCGAGGAACGTCCAGCGGATCCAGGCCAGGCTCCGGGAGCTGGCCCATGCCCTCGGGATGCCGGAGGCGATGATCCCGCCGCCCTCCGTCTACGAGCCCTCGTGATGAACCCGGGCCGGGGGGGCGGTCACCTCGGCGATCCCCCACGATGTTCCCCTCACGATCGTGGCTCCGGGGGCACTCAGTCCGTGGACGACAGCTTCGCCTCGACGCTCGCGGTCTTCTCGTCCATGGTCTGGGACCTGTCCACGCGGGTGCCGCACCGGAGGTTCGTGGAGACCCTGGGGACACCCATCTCGTGAAGCGCCTCGTGGCACCGCTTGAGTGCCCCGAACACCTGCTCCCAGTCGCCCTCAACGTTGGTACCGTAGGCGTGGAGGCGGGGAGACAGGCCGGCCTCCACCAGGATCCTCTCGCAGACCGCCACGTACCGTGAGAGCGAGGTCCCCACGCCGATGGGAACGATGCTCAGATCGGCGATCACGTGCATTCAGGTCTCCATGAAGACGAGGACCACGTCGCCCAGCTGGACGCTGTCCCCGTTGGAGAGCTTCCACTCGGTCACCTGGACCCCGTTGACGAGCGTTCCCACGGTCGAGCCCAGGTCACGGATCACGTAACCGTCCTCGGCGAGGACCACCTCGGCGTGACGCCGGGAGACCTTCTTCCCCGAGAGCACGATGTCATTCTCGGGATCCCGTCCCAGGGAGGTGGTCGAACCCGCAACCGGGTACTCCACGGTGGATCCGTCCTCCGCCTGCCCGATCAGCTTGGGCCAGGAGATCAGCATGGTGGAACCCCCGGCGAACTCCTGCGCGTCCTCACCACCGCCCGCCAGCATCTCCGGGGGCACCGGGATGGCGGCAGTGGCGTCGGGAACCACGTCCGCCTCCGGGTTCGCGGAGCCCGTCTCCCCGTTGTCCCGCAGCATGGCGTCCACCTCGGGGACGAAGGGCTCCTCTTCCGGGACCCGGGACCCTGCCGCAGTCGCCTTTTCCTGGAAGGGGGCCTCCTCGTCCGTGTCCGGCGATCCGACCTCCTGCGTGTCCGCCTCCGGTTCCTCACCGGCAAGCTCGAGCGGAGGGGAGGGTTCCCCGGCGAGTTCCGCCCCCGGAGCCGTGGGCGGCGGCACCTCGAGCTCCTCCGGAGCCAGGAAGGCCGACTGGAAGCGCTTCTGGAGCTCCTCCGCCTCGGTCAGCTGCTCCTGGTGCTCGCGAATCCTGGCCTCGTGCTCCTCCACGAGCCCGTCGTACTTCTCCTGACTGAACTCGCCCAGCTCGTGGCGCAGCTCGAGCTCCTCGCGGTCCAGCTGGGCTGTCCGGACCGCCGCCCCGATCTCGTCGAGCAGCTGCTTGAGGCGCGCGTACTCGGTACGGGCCGCCTCCTTCAGAGGGGCCGCCTCCTGCTCGAGGGCGTGCATCCGGGTCTCGTAGTCCTGACGGACCCGCATGAACACCTCCTCCGAGACCTTGCCCTTCTTCTCCTCCATCTTCGTGAGCCTGTCGGAGAGGATCTCCTGTTCACCCTTGATCCGTTGCAGCTCCTCGATGGCCGACGTGTCGATGGCTTTCAGGTCGTCCAGCATTCCAACCTCCCGGGCACATCACCGTGCCTGCTCGCGTGACCGCTGGCAGGGGCGCCTCGATTCACCCCAGTCTAGCAGGACTTCTCCGGCTCTTGCGTGGTGGGTCGGGCCGGAGGTCGTTGCGCCGGTGCGCCGCCTTCGGGCCGGGACCCGTGGAGCGCGGGGTTCAGCCTGCATTTCCCGGAGTCGCGGGGGGATGGGGACGGATGATGGGCCCTGCGGACAGAGGTCCGCGCTCCAGGGATCGGTCTCCGCGGCGCGGACGGACCTCCGACCTCGAGGCAAGGCAATCGTCGATGCCATCGCGTCTCCCATGCCCACATGCGTCGGAAACAGCGCAACATCCCTGGCCGGGAGCGGTATGCTGGGGGCCGGAACACACCAGCAGGACCGGAGGGAGGCCGGCATGGCGACCGGAGATGGAGGCGGCACTCATGGCGGATCCACCGGACGTTCCGGGACGAATCGGGAGCTGGCGTGCCGGCTCAAGGGCCCGGGATGGTGGGGTGGGGGGGTGGAGGAGCTTCCAGGGCTGCCGCTCGACGACGAGGTTCACGTGGAAGCGTGGCGTCAGTATGCCGCCGAGGCGGAGCGGCGCGGAACGTGGTCCGTACTTCGTGAGCGCCTGGTGCAGCTGGCCTTCCCGGTGCGGGAGGGGCAGAGCACGGACGAGGCCTACCGTGCGGCCACGCTCCGCGGCGTGGAGCCCCCCGGGGGTCCCGGACTCGGCCTCGAACGGCCGGACGAGCTGCGGATCCTGCTGCACGGCACACCGGCCGGCACGGTTCCGATCCTCGTGGCGGGCTGCCGGGAGGATTTCGTGGCCCTGGTCCGGGCCCTGGTCGGGCGCAACGAGCCCGTGGAGGTGCCGCCGTCCATGGGAGCCGCGCTGATCAACGGCTACAACAACTGGGACCGCATCCGGGAGCACCGCAGGGCGTGGGAGGCGGCTGATCCGGCCCACCGCGAGCCCGGTGCCTGGGAGGAGGAGTTCCGCCGGATCGTGCCGCGGAGGGAGCTCTACCGGGACCGGTTCGTCATCCTGAGCCGCGGGCCCTACAGCGGTGTCGCCGCCGCCGACGTGGGCCTCCACGAGGACGAGTGGCTCGAGGCATCCCTCTCCATCCGCCTGGAGCACGAGTGCACCCACTACCTGGCGTTGCGCGTCTTCGGTGCGCTTCGACACGACATCCTGGAGGAGCTCGTGGCCGACTTCGTCGGGATCGTCCGGACCTTCGGTGGGTTCATGCCGGACCTGGCGCGGCTCTTCCTCGGTCTCGAGGCGTACCCGGAGTTCCGCCCGGGGGGCCGGCTGGAGGTCTACGGGGGAAGTCCGCCCCTGTCCGAAGAGGCCTTCGAGGCCCTCCAGCGCCTGGCGTGGGAGGGGATCGAGGTTCTGGACACCGTGGCACGGCGGCATCCCGGGTGGCTGGAGTCACCCCTGGAGCTGGGACGCCTTGTTGTGGCGCTCACCACCCTCGGCGCAGACGAGCTCTCGTTGCCCGGCGGGCCTGCCAGGGTGGAGGAGGCCGTGGAGAGGGTGGGGACGTGAGGGTGGGAGGGCGTGAGGGCGTGAGGGCGTGAGGACGTGAGGACGTGAGGGTGGGAGGGCGTCCACCCGCCAGCCCGGTGGGGAGCGGAGGAACAGGGGAGCAGGGGCGAGGGGGAGCACCGTCAAGGGAGGTCGGAGAGGCCGGGAACGAACAGAGACAGGGCCGGTGGCAGGGACATGAACGGGGCCGGGGGCAGGGGCAGGGCTGGGATCGGAGGCTTGGGCGAGGGGGAGCGGCGGGACCACTGCTCTCCATTCCGCCGCACCCCCCCTTGACACCCACACTGGAAGTGGCTCATTCGTCTCACGTTTCACGTTTCACGTTTCACGTTTCACGTTTCACGTTTCACGTTTCACGCCTACGCCATCTGGCGGCGTGCCAGGGCCGCGAAGAGGCCATCGAGCTCCATGAGCTCCTCGAAGGTGCCGGACTCCACCAGGCGGCCCTGGTCCAGGTAGCAGATGCGGTCGGCGTTGGCGATGGTGCTGAGCCTGTGGGCGATGACGATGCGGGTGGCGAAGAGCCGTTCCATGGACTCGGTGACGATGGCCTGGGAGCGGTTGTCCAGCGCGCTGGTGGCCTCGTCGAAGAAGAGGATCCGCGGCTTGCGCACCAGGGCGCGGGCGATGAGGAGTCGCTGGAGCTGCCCGCCGGAGAAGCCGCCGCCACCCTCGCTGACGTAGGTGTGCATGCCCATGGGCAGCTCCTTGATGTCGTCGGCGAGTCCGGCCATCCGGGCGGCCTCCCACGCATCCTCGATGGTGAGGTCCGAGGCGCCCACGATGTTCCGGAAGATGTCGGCCGGCAGAACCTTGGCATCCTGGAGGACCACGCCGAGTTGCTGGCGGACCTCACGGACGTCCAGGCTTGCCAGGTCCTGACCGTCGTAATAGATGGCGCCACGAGCGGGTGTCTCGAAGCCCAGCATGACCCGCATGAGCGTGGACTTCCCGGACCCCGAGCTCCCCACGAACGCCACGAACTCGCCCGGCTTGATCTCGAGGGAGATGCCCTGGAGGATCCACGGTCCGTCCTCGGAGTACCGGAAGTGAACGTTGGCGATCTCGATGGCGCCCCTGAGCGTGCCGGGGTAGGCCTTGGACTCGTCCACCTCCGGCTCGGTGATGATGATGGGCTTGAGGCGCTCGAAGACGGGGACGATGCGGAGCAGGTTGAGGGAGGCCTCGCCCAGGGCCTGGATGGCGGAGGAGAAGGCCCCGTACGCCGCGGTGAACGCGATGAATTCGCCGGTGCTCATGCCGCCGGGACCGCCGCCCCCTCCGGCTTCGGCCGCATGTCGCAGGGCCACCAGGACGTAGAAGATCGCCATGGATGACAGGACCGGGAAGCCCGAGACGAACACCGAGACGGCGTTCTGGATCCGGCCGATGGCGAACTCCAGCTTGCGTTGCCGGGAGAACTCCCGGGCCCAGACCCGGAAGGCGTGGTTTTCCGCCCCCGCGACCCTCAGCTTCGACACGCCTGAGATGAACTGGAGCACCATGCCCGTGATCCGGCCCCTCAGCTGCATGTGATCCCTCTGGAGGCGGAGCTGGAGGTAGTTGGCGGTGGTGGTGAACCCCACGAAGGCCAGCGTGAGGCCCATGGCCAGCAAGGCCAGGGGTGCGCTGTACTTGAACATCAGGAAGACGTAGAAGATCGAGCTCATGGAGCCGAGGATGGCCGAGATGCCCGCCCCGGCGATCAGGTCTCGGATCCGGGCGATGCCACCGGCACGGTCCGCCAGGTCGCCAGCGGAGAACTGACGGAAGAACGTGGAGGGGAGGTCGAGGAGGCGGTCCCAGAGCGCCGCCTGGATGGAGTAGTCCATCCGCCCCTGGATCCTGAGGACGGCGATGCTCTGGGTGATCTTGAAGGCGGCGGAGATGAGCGCTGCCAGGAAGAGGCCGGTGGTGTACTGGAGGAGCAGGCTCCGGTCCGCCTGGGGAATGGCCGTGTCGAAGAGCTTGCCCGTGAAGATGGGTGTCAGTGTGCCAAGGACTCCGAGGGCGATGCCCATGAACATGAGTGTGACCACGTCGTGCTTGAGGCCGCGGATCCCGAATCGCATCAGGTCCCAGGCCGTCAGCTTGCCTTCGGGGAATGGCCTGTAGAAGGTGACCCCGAAGGGGGCCAGGGAGGCGACGAGCTCGTCGGTGACGGGCTCCCGCGTCCCGGCCTTCGGGTCCACGCACTCGTAGGAGGTGGGACCGGTGGGGAGAAGGGCCACGGGGTTGCCGCTGTCGGCACGCCGGCCCAGGAGTGGGCCGGCGTCCAGGTGCCACCACTCCTCCCTCAGGGCGACGGCACGGGTCCGGAAGCGGGAGGCCTTGGCGATGGCCGCCACCATCCCCTCGAAGGTCCGTTCCCGGGCGCCCTCGGGGTGCTTCCGGGCGGTGATCCCCGTGGCCTCGGCCACCAGGCGGACGGCCTCGAAGACGGCGTCGTCGGTCCCCGGGACCTGGCGTGCTCCCTGCTTCTCCTTCCCGGCGAGGACGCTGGCCAGGTCCCGGATGGCCTGCAGGCGGGCCGCGCGGGCGTACTCGGCCTTGGAACGGAGTCGGTTGAGCTCGTCCACGGCCGACAGGCGCTTGTTGATGAACTCGCACCTGCACAGCACATGGTGGAACACGTCGAGACCGCGCCAGAAGGCCTCCCGGTCCACCACCTCGCCGGAGGGATGGGGGAGGACGGTGGCACCCTCCCCCCGCGGATCGACCGCGGAGATCCAGGTGTGGGTGGAGACCGGGAAGAGCACGCGTTCGCCCCGGGCCCGCCGGACCAGGTCACCCAGGCCCATGGCTCCCGTTCCCGGTTGTCCCCCGCCGGCGAGCTCTTCCAGGTCCAGCTCCTCCATGTCGATGAACAGGAGCTCGCCGGCCTGCGCCTCGATCCAGAGCACCCCCCGGCCGGACAGCGCCCGCTGGCTGGGAAGCAAGCGTGCGGATTCCGACGGCAGCAGCGAGATCTCCTCCATGGGAGGGGGCACGATGTCCTCGGTGAGGCCGGAGGACAGGGCCGCCACCCAGCGGTCCACCAGCTCACCGACCTCGGAGGCCAGCCCGGGATACCCGGCCAGTTCCCTGAGTCTCGCGCTGGGAAGTCTCTGCAGCGTGGTCCCGATGCTGCCGACGGCCAGGAAACCGGAGCCGCCGGCGAAGAGAGCGGGGTCCATCCCCACCAGGAGTCCCCCCTGCTCCACGGTGACGAAGTGATTCCTGGCCCCCCGGGGCTCGCCGTCCTCCACGGCCACCGTGAACACCTCCACCTTGCCGCTGGCCACGTACCACACGGAGGTGGGATCCCCCAGCAGGAAGGGACGGTTCCCCGTGGCCTCGAAGGCCTCTCCCTCTCGTTCGAAGGCCTCCAGCACCGATCCGGGAGGGGGGCCGGCCGGACGTCGCGGTTCCGGCGGGGCGGCTGGCCTGGGAGGGGCGGGAGGAGCAGCGGGCGGCGCCGCGGGCCGTCGGGGCCCGGAAGGCCGGCCCGGGGCTGCCGGCTCGCGCTCCCCTGCACCGGAGGGCCGCTGCGGGGTGGGAAGGCTGAACCTGAACCTGGCGGTGCCCAGGCGGAATTCCTGTCCGTCCTCGAGCATGTGGCGCTCGATCCGGCGATCCCCGATCCAGGTGCCGTTGGAACTGCCCAGGTCGCGGAGCTCCCACCCCCCCTCCACCTGGCGGATCTCCGCGTGCCGGCGGGAGACGGAGGGATCCCCGAGGACCACGTCGCAGTCCGGCGAACGTCCGATGACGATGCCACCCGGGTCGAGGGCGAGGACATCGCCCACCCGGGCCGCGTCGGCCGTGGCCAGAACGTGGAGCCGGGGGCGGTCGGGGGGGGTGTGGCCTTCCATGCCCTCACACCTTGATGAGCTCGGCGTAGGGGCCGGGCACGTCCTTCATCTCGTCGTGGGTGCCGCGCTGCACGATCTTGCCGCGGTCCAGCACGATGATCTCGTCGGCGTCACGGATGGTGCTGAGCCGGTGGGCCACGATGATGCACGTGCAGCCCCGCCGCCTCAGGCTGTCGTCCACCCAGCGCTCGGTGGTGGGGTCCAGGGCGCTGGTGGCCTCATCCAGGATGACGATGGTGGGGTTGCCCACCAGGGCCCTGGCGATCTCCAGCCGCTGGCGCTGGCCTCCACTGAAGTTGGTCCCGTTCTCGTTGACCTCCGAGTGGTACTTGCCCGTACGGGACTGGACGTCGTCGTCGATGGCGGCATCCCGGCAGGCCGAGGTCACGGCCTTGATGGGGATGGTGGAATCCCACATGGTGATGTTCTCGTAGATGGTTCCGGCGAAGAGGAAGATCTCCTGGTCCACCACGGCCAGGGAGTTCCGGATGAGGCTGGCCGGGAGCTCTTCCCGGGGGATGTCGTCGAAGAGGATCTGGCCGCTCCAGGGCCTGTGGAGGCCGGCCACCATGCGGGCGATGGTGGACTTGCCGCTCCCGCTCCGTCCCACCAGCGCCACACGCTGGCCCGGCTGGATCACGAGGTTGAAGTCCTCGATGAGCGGCTTGCCCAGCGGGTTGAAGCCGAAGCAGACGTTCCGGAGCTCCACCTTGCCCGAGAGCTTGAGCTGGCCGTCCGGCCCCGTGGTGATGGAGGGGGCCGAGACCTCGGTGACCTCCCGGGTGTACTCCTCGTCCATGGGGTACTCGAGGACGTCGTCCAGGCGGTTCATGTCGGCCTCGAGCTCCTGGAGGGTGGCCCCGAAGCTCACGAAGGTGTTGAGGGGTTTGGTGAAGCTGGCCATGAGGCTCTGGTAGGCCACCAGCATGCCCACGGTGAGCTGCCCGTCCATGACCTTGAGGGAACCCAGGAGGAGGATGGTGGCGGTGGTGAGCGTGCTCACCAGGGGCGGCACGGCGTTGACCAGCTGGGTCCACAGGCCCAGCTCCTGCTCGGCCTTGAGGGACTTGGCCTGGTACCCGGCCCACCGCGAGAAGAACTCCGATTCCGAGCCCGAGGCCTTCAGGGTGTCGATGATCCTGAGGCCGTTCATGGCGGTTCCGGTGAGCTTCCCGGCCTCCTGGAGGAGCCTCCGGCTGGCGTCCACGCGCTTGCGCGCCACCAGCTTCACCGCCACGATGTTGGCCATGGCGATGACGATGCAGACCAGCGTCAACCCGATGTCGTAGAGGAACATGAGCAGCGCGTAGAAGACCACGAGGACGCAGTCGAGGATGGTCGTGGCCAGCTTGCCCGAGACGATCTGGGCCACCTTGTTGTTGATCTGGACGCGGGAGCCGATCTCCCCGGCGTAGCGCTGGGAGAAGTAGGAGACGGGAAGCCGGAGGATGTGGTTGAAGAAGTCGCTGGACGTGATGATGGCCAGCTTGGTCTCCATGCGGAGCAGGTAGTACTCCTGGAGCCAGGTGAGCCCCATCCGGACGAGGGCGGTGAGGCCCATCCCGAAGAGGAGGGGGCGGATGAAGGACTCGCGTCCCGCCACGAGGTACTCATCGATGAAGACCCGCGAGAAGGTGGGGACGACGAGCCCGGGGATCACCAGGAACAGGCCACACAGCACGATGAACAGGAGGGCGGTCTCGTGTCCCTCCAGTCGCCGCTTGAGGGCCGGGATGATGGTGCGTTTCTGTCCACCCTTGACGAAATCGGGACCGGGCTTGAAGGTGAGCACCACTCCCGAGAAGGAGGCGTCCAGCTCCTCCAGCGTGATGACGCGCGGACCCGTGGCGGGATCGTTGAGGTAGGCCTTGCCGTTCTTGAACCCCTCCAGCACCAGGAAGTGGTTGAAGTTCCAGAACAGGATGACGGGCAGCTCGATGTCCCAGAGCCGATCCAGGTCGTACTTGTAGCCCTTGGCCTCGAGCCCGTACTTCCGGGCCGCCTTGAGCACGTTGGAGGCCTTGCTCCCATCGCGGGAGACCCCGCACTCCACCCTGAGCTCCTCCAGGGGAACCCACCGCCCCCAGTAGGCGAGGATCATGGCCAGGGCGGCGGCGCCGCATTCCACGGCCTCCATCTGGAGGATGGTGGGCACCTTGGCCCGGCGGTTCTTCACCTTCGGGTAGGTGGTGGGTTCGAGCGCCTGATCCTGATCGTTGGCCATCGTCACCTAGCTCAGTCCGAGGGTTCTACGGAAGATCGGGAGCACGTACGAGATGGGCCGTTTCTTCTCCACGGTCACGTTCCCCGTGCAGATGGTTCCGCTGAAGACCTTCATGGGTGGTCCCTTGGAGGAGGACCACGCGAAACCGCTGGGGGTGGTGGGATCCAGGAGGAGCTCCACCGCCACCTCGATGGGAGCGGTCTTGCCCGTCAGCTCCTGGATGAGCTTCTCGTTGCGGAGCACGCGGCGCAGGCCCTCGGGGGTGACGGGGTAGTCCGAGACCGTCTCGACCCTGCCGAGCATGAAGCCGTACTCCTCCGGCCGCACGGTGGTGGGGGAGACGTAGACCTCCATGCCGGGCCGGACCTTCTTCCCCTCGGCAGCGGGGATGTAGATGATGGCCTTGATGGGCTTCTCGGCGGATTCCAGCGTCACGAGACGGCTGCCTGCGCGGACCTGGTCCCCGGCCTCCACGGCGACCTCCACCACGCGTCCCGAGAAGGGGCTGACGATGTTGGAGGTGGCCTCCAGCTCGTTCTCCAGCTCCTTGAGCTGCTGGCGCACGTCCTCGACGCGGTTGCCCACCCCTGCCTGCTGGGCCTGGAGCTGGGCGATGTTCTGTTCCACGGCGGTGAGCTCCGCCCGCGTTCGCATGAGCGTGGTGTTGGTGAGCAGACCCTTGGCCACCATCTCCTCCTGGGTGGCGATCTTCCTGCGGAGCTCCGTGGCCTGGGACCGGTACCGGGAGAGGAGGCGCCGCTGGGCCGAGGTCTGGCGGCTTCCCTGGCTCTCCAGCCGGGCGAGGTCGTCGCGGGTGTTCTGGATCTTCAGGCGGAGGGCGGGACGGTCGAGACGAGCGATGACGGTACCCTTCTCGATGAAGTCCCCGGGACGGACGAGGACCTCGGAGAGCCGCCCGCTGGTGGTGCTCGTGATGTCCAGCACCGACTCGCCGCGGATCAGCATGCCCTTCCCCGTGACCTTGATGGAGATGGTTCCCACCACGCTCCAGACGATGATCGCGAGGAGGAGGCAGCCGATGGCGCCCAGCGCCAGCCACCCCGCGGGGGAGGTGATGTGCATGAGCTCGTCGAGTCGCTCCGGTGAGGAGAGTTTCTCGAGCGCCGCCTTGCGGAAGAGCTTGCTGGGATCCATGAGTAGTTTTCCCCGGCCTGTCAGCCTGTGCTCATGATGTGACCCCCCCGGCCACATCGAGGTCCGAGAGGTGGAGCCCCTCCACGATCACGTGCCCCTCGTCGATCCGGAGATCGACCAGCGTTCCGGTCTCGAAGCGGAGCCGTGTCAGCAGGGATGCCATGTTCTGGCGTGCGCCCACCAGGAGGATTTCCTGCTGAACCTGTTGCTCCTGGGTCAGGATGAGGTCGATGGCGGTGCTTTCACCCGCCTCGAACCTCTGGATCTCGGCATCGAGCGCGGCGTTCTGCCGTTCCAGACCCCGGGCCCTCTTGAGGACCTCGGCCATGGCCTTCTGGAGCGAGACGGCCAGGTCCTCCACGGTGTTGAGGATGGTCCTCTCCAGATCGCGCCGCTGGATCCGCCCCTGTTCCTCCAGGGACCGGGCCTGCATGAAGCGGCCCTGTGCCACCCTGTTGGCGAAGGGGAGCTCGAAGTCCAGCACCACGCGGAAGCTCGGCCCCGCTGCGAAGTCGGTGATGGCGTTGCCCCAGCCCTTGAAGAAATCGGTGGCCTGGGTGATGTCGCCCCCCTCCTCGAGGCCGGCGTACGCGAAACCGAGCTGGAGATCCACCCGCCGCTTGAGGTCGAAGCGGGCGGCCTCCGACAGGATCCTCGAGGCCTCCAGACGGTCGGCGGCCGCTGCGAGGTCGTAGCGGCGTTCCAGGGCCATCCGCCCGAGCTCGCCGGGGTCCCAGGCCGGGATCTCGAAGTCCGGCGGGAGCATGGGGAGAGCGTCGGCCGCCAGCGGCGCCTGTTCGATGTCGGAGACCTCGACGCCCATGGCGTCGGCCAGGGACACGCGGGCGCTGATCACGCCCTGCCGTGCCGCGGCCACGGAGCCGCGGGTCCGCTCGAGCCTGGCCCTCACGAAGTCGAGGTCGGCTCTCGGGAGCTCGTCCGCGGCCACCAGGGACTTCGCCATCTCCAGCAACCGTTGCTCCAGGGCCTCGGACGCCTCGAGGAGGTGGAGGCGTTCCTGGGCCGCCGCGAGGCTCCAGTAGGCGAGGGCGACGGCCTGGACCTGTGCAGCGATGGTGTGGGCCTCGCTCTCGAGGGCTGCCCTGGCGCTCGCCTGCGCCGCCCGCTCGGGGGCTCCGGTGGACACGGTGCCCCGCCCCTTGCCCAGGGGAATATCGAGGGTGAGCCCGAGGACCGACCGGACCGTGTCGGGGATCCCCTTGCCCCCGTAGCTGGGACTCCGGGGCTTGCCGTGGTAGTTGTCCTGGACCGAGGTCAGCATGACGGTGGGCTGCAGGAGCATGCCGTTGCGGAAGAGCTTGGCCAGCCGGAGGTCGAGGGAGACCGTCAGGGTGTCGTTGAGGGTGGGGATCATCCCCATCTTCCGGAGGTTCTCCCGCTGGGTGTAGGCGGTGATGTTGAGGATGTCCACGATGTTGGCGGCCTCCCGGCGGTTGGCTTCGACGAGGGCGGCCGCGATGTCCTCGGCTCCGGAGGCCTCGGCGAGGGACAGGAACAGCTCCATGTTGGCCTGCTGTCTGGCGGAGATGCAGATGGGCCGGTTCCCGATGGTGAGGTCGAATCCCCGTCCGCAGTCGGCGAAGACGAAGCCCTCCTCGCTCTCGTTCAGCTGGCGCTCCAGGTCATCGGCCACGCTCTGGAGGTTCTCGGCGAGGATCCGGAACAGGTCCCTCTTCTGCTTCTCGGCGTCGAGCTGGGCCTGGGTGAGGTGGATCCGGTTGTACTCGGCGGAGAAGATCATGCCCAGGCCGAGGTCGAAGGGGCCCGTGTTCTGCCGGAGCAGGCCCTCGGAGGCCAGGGTGTTCTCGCGGGCCAGCTGGATGGTGGGGTTCCGGGAGAGCGCGATGCGGGCCGCGTCCGGGAGTGCGATGGCCCCGCCGGATGCGGCCTGTTCCTGTCGGGCCGGCTCGGCTTCCTGAGCGGCTGGTGTGGCGATCGGCGTCAGGACCAGACCCGCCGCGAGGAGGCCCGCCGGCAGGCAACGGAGCGGTGGAGGCATGGTGCGCATGGTCCACCTCCCCTCAATCCACCCGGGGCGGCGTGACGAGGTCGGCAGCGGCGATGGAACCGCTTCCTCCCGCCTCGGTGAGCAGCGTGCCCGTCTCGTAGCGGAGACGTGCCAGGAGCCTGGCGTAGGTCGCCTCGGCAGCCACGAGGGACAGCTGGGCCGTGAGCTGGCGCTGCTCGGTGGTGATCGTGTCGATCACCGTCGAGGCCGAGAGACGCAGACGCTCCATCTCGGTCTCCACGGCGCGTCCGTAGGCTTCCACGGCGGCCCTGTAGCGCGCCACCTGACGGGCCGCCTCGCCGAGAGTGCGGGCCGCCTCCACGACATTGAGCCCGATGAGCCGTTCCAGGTTGGCGTTGGAGATCCGGGCCTGTCGGTAGAGGGCCTCCTGCTGGGCGAGGCGGCCCTCCTGGATGTTGTTGGCGAAGGGGTAGTCCACGTTGAGGGCGATCCGGCCGCTGGGTCCCGCCCAGTCCCCGGTCAGCGAGTCCTTGATGCCGGTGCCGGCGGCGTAGCTCTCGCCCAGACCGCTGGCCGAGACCTCCAGCTCCAGGTCGAACACCCGCCTGAGATCCAGGAGGGCCGCACGGCTGAGCACCTTCCCGGAGCTCTCGAGGAGCCGGGATGCCCTCAGGTCGAGGCGGCGCTCCAGGGCCACGGAAACCAGGGGCTGCGGGGAGAGTGACCGCAAGAGGTCGTCGCCGGGAAGAGCGGGGAAGCCGTCGGAGGCCAGCGGGGCGATCCCCTCGCCCCGAAGCTCGAGGCCGATGGCGTTGGCCAGCGCGATCCGGGCCGTCTGCAGACGCCGCCTGGCCGCCTCCACACCGGCCTCGACCTCGGCGACCCGGGCCTCGGTGCGGGCCAGCTCCGACCTCGGGATCTCGTCGGCGTCGATGAGCGTCCGGGTGGTCTCGAGGATCTTCCGGTTCAGCTCGAGCGAGGTCTCCAGCACCTGGAGGCTCTCCTGGGCGGCCACCACGTCCCAGTACGCCAGCAGCGTGGTGTAGGCGTTGAAGGACACGGCGTGGGCGAGGGCCGCCTCGCTGGCCTCGTGGTCGATCTGTGCCGCACGCTCCCTCGCGCCGGTGGACTCCACGCCCCGTCCGCGGCCGAGGGGGATGAGGACCCGGAAGCCCAGGGTGGAGGTGTAGGCATCGATCACCCCCATCCCCCCGTCGTCCACGTCATGTTTCTTGCCCTTGTAGTTGGCGCCGGTGCCCGTGAGATCGTAGAAGGCCGAGATCGAGATGCCACTCCGGAACTGCCTGTCGAGACTCAGGTTGAAGTTGGCGTTGAAGCTCTGGATCACGTCGGGCACGTCGCCGAGCCGGTCCAGCTTGCCGGAGAGATCACTCTCGGTCTCCAGTGCCTGGGCAAGCCCCTCCTCGACGGCCTGGGCCTGCCTGTCGAGGAACTCGAGGATGGCGTCGCGGAAGGCGTCCTTCTGGTCCTCCGGTGCTGTCTCGTACATCTGGATGAGGAGCTCGTACTGTGCCTGGGCGATGGGATCCGTGAAGCCCACGGAGCCGGGGTCGCCGCCGGATTCCCAGACGTCCCGGACGTCGTTGAGCTCGCCGAGGCTCCTCTGGTACTCCTCGATGGCGTTGCGCGCGGTGTCGAGCCGATCGGCGAGGTCGTCCCTCCGCTTCTGCTCCGCCTTCTTCTCCTTGGCGGTGAGCCGGCTCTGGGTGTACTCGTAGGAGAGCCCGCCGTAGAGGGTGGTGTCGAACTGGCCGGTGGCCTCGGTGGCGAGTCCCAGCCTGAACATCGTGTTCTCCTCCTGGAGCCGGATGTTGGGCTGGTGTTCCAGGGTCATCTTCACGGCGTCCAGGGCCGAGATGGTCCCCGTGGTGACGATCCCGGGCTCCCAGACCCGGGCCTGTCCGGTGACGGGAGTGCTCTCCCCGGCCACCAGGGGCATGGCAAGCCCGAACAGAGTCACTGCGAACGCTGCCAATACGATGGTGATCGTCGTGCCTGGCTTCATGGCTCCTCCTCCTTCGGATCGGCCCCTGCCGGTGTTCCCTGCCCGTGGCCAGCGGAACCCTGGTGGTCCCCGTCATCTCGCTGGCCGGTTCCGGACCGGGAGTGATCGTGGTCCTCACTCCCCACCTGGGGGAGGGTCAGTTTCTTCGAGGTGCCCCGCGTCTCGGCCGTGAGACCCACGTGGGGCGCGCACCTCCGGCGCACGAAGGCCACCATGGCCGGATGGTGGGCGGGGGCGACCAGCGTGCCGGTGGTGAAGGACGTACCCTTCATGCGGCGCAGGGACTCGGCGTACAGGGTGATGAGCAGGCCCCTCCGCCCGAGCTCGGGGTGGATGAAGCTGCAGGTGTAGCGCAGGAAGTGGGGCCCCAGGGCGTGGTTGATGATCCAGCCCACGATGGCGCCGTGCCTCCGGAGGGCCATGCTCGTCACGGGCTCGAAGCCGTCCGCCTCGAAGTCCCACGGCCGCAGGTCCTCCGCGATCCAGCCGGTGACCGCGTCCGAGGCCTTCAGAGCGGCCTTCTCGGTGTCGGTCACCTCCGCCCATGGGATCGCCTCGAAACCGGGACGGACCCTGAGGCGCATCCAGGGAATCCGGTCCAGGTCCTCCACCGAGAAGCGGACCAGCACCGTCCGTAGGGTGGGCTGATCCCAGCCCAGCCGGGTGAAGATCCGTTCCACAGCCGTGGTGGAGGCCTTGCCCGTGGTGTACACGGCCCTGATCCGCTCGAAGCCGCGCCGTGCCACCTCGCGCTCGGTGGCGGCGGTGAGGAGTGTGCCGAGGCCCTGGCCGCGAAGGGAGGGCGACACCCACAGGGACAGGAGCTCCGGATCACGGCCCGACTCGACCGGAAGCTCCGACAGGGCCAGGCCAGCCGGTCGATCCCCCACGAAGAGGCCGATGGCCAGGGGTTGGATCCGGGGAGCGTTCCGTGCGTCTTCGTGCCGGGTCGTCGGGGTGAGCGCGAGGAGATGGCGGTAGGCCGGGAAGGTCATCTCCCTGAAGGGCTCGCCCTCTCCGGGCTCCAGGACACCGAGCTGGGGATCCACGGGGCTCATGCGGGCCTCCGTCGGGTCGGGGGGCGGAAGGACAGGACCGACGGAAGCTCTCCGGGCCTGGCCATCCGGAGGCAGGCGTGGCCGATGCCTGCAAGGCCCTGGAAGAATCCGGGTGGCTCGGACGAGGCACCTCCCCCTCGTCCCAGTGCGAAGCGACCCCGTTCAAGGTTCTGCCGCATCACCCCTCCCATCATCGCCTCCGCTGCCGCGATCAACTCCGGGCGGTGGCGGAGGAGGCCTGCTTCCAGCACGATATCTGTGCGCCCGAGGGTACCACAACAGAGGTGGTGGGGACCACTGGAAGGCGTCCCGAGTGTTGTCTCCAACGCGACCTCGAGCTCCCGGGCCACGTGCTCTCCGGATTCGATGGCCATGAGCTCCAGCCGGGCGAGGGCGATGCCGGGGGCGCCGTGACACCACGCCGTCATGGGGATCCTTCGTGGTGGCTCGCCGGTTTCCGTGTCCACGACGAGGGGCCAGTTGCGGGATTCCGGGTCGAAGACCGTCCGCTCGAAGGCCAGACCCTCCCGGATCGACTCCAGGAGCCGCCGGTCCGGTCTGTGCCGCTGAAGGCGTGCCAGCGCCGTGACGATGCCGCTGGCGCCGTGGGCGAATCCGGCGACGGGGCGATCGTGGATCGTGGGCCAGCCACCGGCCTCCTCGCCCGAATGGACCTGCCGCTGCACGAGGTGCTCTGCGCAGATGCCAGCCCGGTCGAGGAGCCACTCCTCCCCGGTGAGCTCGTGGAGACCGGCCAGGGCCAGGAGGGCACCGGCCGAACCGGCGACCACGTCGAGCCTCCGGTCCTCCCGGATCCTGCCGGGCTCCAGCAGGCGGGCCACCCGGGAGGCCTTCTCCACGAGTGCCGGTTCACCGAGGAGATGGCCCGCCAGGCCCAGCGTGTGGACGAGGCCCCCGAGGCCGCTGCAGATGCCGATGGTCTCGTTCTCGAGAAAGGACCGGTACCGTGGCTTCTCCAGAAGGGGCCCCACGAAGTCCAGGCTCCGGTGTGCCAGCTCCTTCCAGCGGTCCTCCCCGGTGACCCGGGCCAGGGAGGCGAACAGGAGTGCGGGGCCACACGCCCCGTCGTAGAGCGCATGGGGGATGCCGCCGGTCTCCAGGACGCGCCCCGGCACCAGCCAGGTCAGTGCACCGTCCTTCCCCACGACGGCCAGCTCTTCGAGCCGGGAACCGATGCTGCACGCGACCTCGAGCAGCACGGTCGGGGACACGCCGGGGGAGGGGGTGGGGGAGTCCGTTGCGGGGGCGGGGGCTTCCTCCGGGACCGCGTGACCGGGCGGCTCCAGGATCATCTCGAGGATGCGGACCTGCCGGTCCAGGTCGCGGTCGTCCAGGGCGGCCAGACGGTGACGGAAGGCCTCCATGCCGGAGAGGTCCAGGGTGCCGTCCAGGGGCCGTCCCCCACCGTCCGGGATCGCCTCCGCCTCCACAGGCACGGTGAACCGCGGCAGGTCCAGCCCCTCCAGTGCCCGGCGTTCCACGGAGACCAGGGGCCAGACGGGCGGCGGATCCGGGAGACGAAGTAGGGGGCGGTTCAGCGACTCCAGCAGCAGGCTGGCTGCGAGGGAATCCTTCTGGTACCGGGGTTGGAGCATGCTGCGCAGCACGAGGACGTAGAGATGGCTGGGCCGGAACACGACGCGCGTGGAGAGGCCCTCCAGGGCGGGCACGAAGCCACCACCCTCCAGGAGTTCGTCCCGGGAGCGCATGAAGATCCGGTAGGCGGCCTCGAAGCCATCGCGGAGTGCTTCCACGTGGCCGGAGGGATCCACCGGCTCGCCATCGACGCAGAGAACGTTGGCGCCCCGGGGAGCGACGGCGTTCTCCTCCCTGACATCGAGCCGGTCCGTCCCGATGCCGGTCCACCTGCGGCGTCCGGTGGCGAGGCGGTACCCCCCCCGGCCCAGGATTCCCCCGATCTCCACCGGCGTGCTGCCGGGTCTCTCCTGCCGGAAGCTCAGAAGGCCCGTGGCCAGGAATGAACGCTGGAGCGCCGACCGGAACGGGTCGTCCTCCCGGGACGTTCCGGTTCCTGCGGCGGGGTGCCGCAGCGCCGGCTGGAGCAGGGTCTCGAGGTCCACCACCACCGGCCCCTCCCCGGTGGCGACGACGTTGTCCATGTGGAGGTCCGTGGCACCGAGGACATGGGTCACGCAGAGGAGTGCCCCGGCCCGACGGAACCACCGGTCGAGGGACTCCCGGTCCCCGGGCTCCCCGGGCCGGACGTACTCCATCCAGCCGTACGACCCCCGCGGGAGGGCCCGTACCGCACGGGGCACCGGGTCCAGCCCGTGGGTCTCGAGCCAGGCCAGGACCTGCGGCAGTGCGGCCTCCGCGTCCACGGCCCGTGGCTTGTAGACCACCCGGAGACCCGATTCGAACTCCAGGATGGCGACCCGCCGGCCGCCGGCGTGACGGTCGGACAGGCCGGCCTCCACGTGGCGGATCCTGCCGGGAGTGTGGCCGTCCGAGAGCTCGCGGGCCAAGAGCTCCCTGTCGGCATGGATCCTCTCGAGCATCTCGGCCGTGGAGGCGATCCAGGTGTCCAGCACCCTGCACAGCTGGCGCGCGAGGGCGGGGTACTCCTCGAAGAGTGGGAGCAGCCCGCGGCGCAGCTGGTGCTCCACGAAGGCACCATAGGCTCCGTTCCGGCTTCCACCCGTTCCTCCACGGAACTGCTCGAAAGCGGCCATCGCGCACAGATCGGAGACCTGGTGCACAAGGTGCCGCGCGAGATCCCCCATGGCCGCTCGCGCGAGCAGGGGAAAACCGCTGGTACAGGCCTTTCCGAGTCCCTCCAGGGCGAAGGTGGCCACTCTGGCCCAGATCTCGAAGAATGGCAGCTCACGTTCCAGGCCCAGCTCCTGGACCACCGGGGACGTCACTGTCGACGGATCCCCCACGAATGTCACGAGAGCCTCGAGCCGCTCCAGCCATTCCATGCCCGGAGCACCCCGGGGCGCGTCGGTACCGAGCGAGGTCGCCAGGACCTCCCGGGTGTCCTCCGGTGTCAACCCGTCCCAGGCCAGGCGCCGTCCGAGCGCGACTGATCCTCCCACTGCCTTCTGCCACCGCTCGAGGAGCCCGAGCGTCCGATCGGTATCGGGACGGGGGTGCCCGGACCGGTCACCTCCAGGGGCGAGGTGCTCGGCCAGGGTCCTGGCCCTCGATACGACGCCACGGAGGGGGTGCTCAGCCGGGCGGGGCCCGTTTCCGGAGGGGGAACCATGGCCACCCGCCCCCGGTGGACGGGTGGCCCGGACGTGCGAACCGAGTTTGGTGCGTTCTGGCACGGGTTTCAGCAGGAGTCAGAAGACACCCATGTCGGTTGTGATCTCCACGTGGGTGCCGATGCCCTTGATGTCGTTGCAGGTGTACTCGGTCTCGCCCTTGCCGCCGGCGACCATCTCGAGGTCGGCGTCGGA
>Ga0256835_1000237_pt1 | contig 44425 bp, 41 predicted proteins | sample PIR30metaG_FD_185972 | JGI IMG/M metagenome (GOLD analysis project Ga0256835, IMG submission 185972) | Hydrothermal vent microbial communities from East Pacific Rise, Pacific Ocean - PIR-30 | ecosystem: Environmental > Aquatic > Marine > Hydrothermal vents | place: Pacific Ocean: East Pacific...
CGAGTTCAAGGTGGTGGAGCTCGTGCCAGAAGGCCGGGCCCTTGAGCAGCTCAAGGCCAAACGCTACCACGAAAAATACTCGGAAAGCTGCCGGGAGCTCTACCTCATCGGCGTGGAGTTCTCCAAGACCGAGCGCAACATCGTAGGCTTCGAGGTGGAAAAACTTTCCTGATTGTTACCACGCCTCTTCTTGAAGAAATTCCAATCTCTTACTAAAAAGGGCTTATCCAAAAGCGAGTCTTTATCCAAGGAGGAAATCATGGCTGAAAGATCTTATAAGATTGCCGTCATCCCCGGAGATGGCACAGGCCCGGAGGTAATCAGAGAAGGGGTAAAGGTCCTTGACGCCGCGGCGGAAAGATTCGGCTTCACCCTCAAGTACAACTACTTCAACTGGGGTGGTGAACGGTACCTCAAAACCGGGGAGACCATCCCGAAGGGGGGCATCGAGGAGCTCAAAAAACACGATGCCATCTATCTTGGAGCCATCGGGCATCCGGATGTTCCGCCGGGAATTTTGGAGAAAGAAATCCTTTTGCGCATCCGCTTCGAGCTTGACCAGTACATCAATCTACGACCTGTCAAGCTCTATCCCGGGGTCTGGACGCCCCTCAAAGACAAAGGGCCCGAGGACATCGACTTTGTGGTGGTGCGGGAGAACACCGAAGGTCTCTACGCCGGAGGAGGCGGATTCCTCCGCAAAGGAACCCCAAACGAAGTCGCCGTCCAGGAATCCATCAACACCCGCTTCGGCGTGGAGCGTTGCATCCGCTACGCCTTCGAGTTCTGCCGCAAGCGCAACAAGAAGAAAAAACTCACCCTGGTGGGGAAGACCAACGTCCTCACTTACGCCTGGAACCTCTGGGAGAGGACCTTCTACGAAGTGGGAAGAGAATATTCCGACATCGAGCAGGACTACGCCCACGTGGACGCCACCTGTATGTGGTTTGTGAAGAACCCGGAGTGGTTCGACGTCATCGTCACCGACAACATGTTCGGAGACATCATCACGGACCTTGGCGCCATCATCCAGGGAGGGATGGGGATCGCCGCCGGGGGCAACATCAATCCCGAAGGGGTCTCCATGTTTGAGCCCATTGGTGGCTCGGCACCCAAATACACCGGAAAGAACGTTATCAATCCGCTGGCGGCCATCTGCGCCGGGATGATGATGCTCGAACACCTGGGCGAAGAGGAAGCCGCGCAAGCCATCGAAAACGCCGTCATCAAGGTCTGTCGGGACCATCTCAAGAGTCTTTCTGCCGGCAAGATGGGTTACACCACCAGTGAAATAGGAGATTTGGTGGCGGAATACACCAAAAAAGGAGTGGAGCTTTAATGACGGAGCTTGAAGCCGCCCGACAAGGTCAGATCACCCCGGCCATGGAACAGGTGGCCGAGGCCGAAGGAGTAACCCCGGAGTTTGTGAGAGAGCAAGTGGCCAAGGGGCACGTTGTCATCATCAAGGCCCCGCAAAGCGGAAAGGCCGTGGGAGTGGGAGCGGGCCTTTACACCAAGGTCAACGCCTCGGTGGGCACCTCAAGCCACCTCTGCGACCCGGAGCTTGAGAAACGGAAAGCCAGACTGGCGGAAGAGACCGGGGCTGACACCCTGATGGAGCTCTCCGCAGCCGGAGACATCACCGCCATCCGCCGTGAGATCGTGGCCACGGTGAGCCTTCCCGTGGGAAACGTGCCCCTCTACCAGGCCTTCTGCGAGGTGATCCGCAAATACCAGGACCCCACCCGGCTCGATCCGGAATTTCTCTTCGACCTCATCGAGGAACAGTGTGCCGATGGCATGGCCTTCATGGCCATCCATTGCGGTATCAACCTCTTCACCATGGAGCGGCTCAAAAATCAGGGGTATCGCTACGGCGGGCTGGTCTCCAAAGGCGGAAGCCTCATGGCGCAGTGGATGATGAAAAACCGCCGTGAAAACCCCCTCTACGAGCAGTTCGACCGCCTGGTGGGGATCCTCAAGAAATACGACACCGTTCTCTCCCTGGGAAACGGGCTGCGGGCCGGGGCCATCCACGACTCTTTCGACCGCGCCCAGGTCGCAGAGCTCCTCATAAATTGCGAGCTGGCAGAGATGGCGCGCGAGGCCGGCTGCCAGGTCATGGTGGAGGGGCCGGGCCACGTGCCGCTTGATGAGATCGAGGCAAGTGTCCTCCTGGCCAAGAAGATGTCCGGCGGGGCCCCCTACTACATGCTGGGGCCTCTGCCCACCGACGTCGGCGCCGCCTTCGACCACATCACCGCCGCCATCGGCGCCGCCCTTTCCGCCAAGGCGGGGGCCGATCTCATCTGCTACGTGACTCCCGCCGAACACCTCTCGCTTCCCAACGAAGAGGACGTGGTGATCGGGGTCAAGGCGGCAAGGCTTGCGGCCCACGTGGGAGACATCGTAAAACTCCGCGGCAAGGCCGATCAGCGCGACATGCAGGTGAGCAAGGACCGGCGAGACCTCAAATGGGCCAAGGTCTTTGAGAGCCTTCTCTTCCCGGAAGACGCCAGACGCCTGGTGGAAGAGCGAAAGTCCGTCAAAGATCGCCGCTGCTCCATGTGCGGGGAACTCTGCGCCCTGGAACAAGCGGAAGTGGTCTTCAAGGACTTCCTAAAAGGCTCCAAGAAAAACGACTAAAGACCCGCCTTTAGGGTTCCAGCCTTTTCCAGGACCTCCGGTGAGACATAGATCACAAGCACTCCCCGGAGGTCTCCTTCTCTTTCTCGGGAGGGGCGTCTTTCCGGATAAAGGTTCTTGATTTTGGAAGCGTAGGGGGCATCTTTTCCGTGGCAGAGGAGGCAATTCTTTTTGCTCACCAGCGGAACCACAAAGGCGTAAACGTGTTTCTGCCCTTTGTCCTGGATCAGTATGCGAGGAAGGAACTTCCCCTCCATTTCGTGTTGCTCCCGCATGGAAATTATGCTCTCCCTTACCGAAGGAGGCGGCGCGTTGGCCACGTCAACATAGTTGAGGGAAAAGAAATCCACCTCAAGGCCGCCTTCACCCAGATGTTCCCGCAGCTCGAAGGTGATCTTCTCGGGAAGTCTCTCACAGGCTTCCAGGAGCTTTTCTATCTCTTTGTCTTTGAAATGACGGGCTATTTCTTCTTCGTGAAGTTCGTAGAAGATGTTGCGGGCCAGGTCCCCGAGTTCGGCCAGAAGCTTGAGGGGCCCGGCCCAGGCGAGATTGAAACCCAAAAGCAACCCCAGGGTAAGCAGCAAGAAGGCCCTATTCTTCAAGAATGGCCCCCTTGGCCCCGGAGGTCACGAGCTTGGCATAGCGTGCGAGCACCCCTCGCACCTTACGGCGCTTCGGACGCCAGGCCTTTCTCCTCCTCTCGAGCTCACCTTCGGGAACCTTGAGCACCAGGCGCCGGTTGGGAATATCGATTTCGATGAGATCCCCCTCTTCTACCAGGGCAATGGGGCCTCCCTCCGCGGCCTCCGGCGAAATGTGCCCGATACAGGCTCCCTGGGTCCCTCCGCTGAAGCGGCCGTCGGTGAGAAGGGCCACCGAGCGCCCCAGCCCCACCCCGATGATGGCGGAAGTGGGCGAGAGCATCTCGCGCATCCCCGGGCCTCCCTTGGGGCCTTCGTAGCGGATGACGATGACGTCTCCTTCGTTGATCTTCCCGGAAAGAATGGCCTCGTAAGCCTCTTCCTCGGAATCGAAAACCCGGGCCGGACCTTCGTGATGGAGCATTTCCGGGGCCACGGCACTGGCCTTGACCACCGAACCTTCCGGAGCCAGGTTCCCCCAGAGGATGGCAATGCCACCTTCCGGACGATAGGGCCTCTCAAGGGGCCTTATGACCTCCTCATCGAGGATCTTCGCCCTTTTGATGTTCTCCCCCACCGTCTTTCCGGTGACGGTTTTGACACGTTTGTTGATGAGCTTGCCCTTGGCGAGTTCCGCCATCACCGCGGGGATTCCACCAGCCTCGTGGAGATCCACCACGCTGTGGGGACCGGCGGGGATGAGGGAACAAAGGCACGGGGTCTTCCTGGAAATCTCGTCGAAAAGCTCAAGGGGAAGCTCCAAGTCCGCCTCGTGGGCGATGGCTGGCAGGTGAAGCACGGTGTTGGTGGAACACCCCAGGGCCATGTCCACGGCGATGGCGTTTTTAAAGGCGGCCTCCGTGGCGATCTTCCGCGGGGTGAGTTTCTTCTTGAGGAGTTGCATCACCTGGGCACCGGCCTGTTTGGCAAGCCTTATACGGGCGGAGGAAACCGCGGGAATGGTGCCGTTTCCGGGGAGGGCAAGGCCAAGGGCCTCGGTGAGGCAGTTCATGGAATTGGCGGTGAACATACCGGCGCAGGAACCGCAGGTGGGGCAGGCCTCGTTTTCGAGCTCGCAGAGTTCTTCTTCTTTCATCTCTCCGGCCCGCACCTTCCCGATGGCCTCGAAGACGGAGATGAGGTTCACCTCCCGGCCCTTGTACTTCCCGGGTAGCATCGGCCCTCCGGAGACCACGATGGCGGGGATGTCGAGCCTGAGAGCCGCCATGAGCATCCCGGGGACGATCTTGTCGCAATTGGGGACCAGGACCAGGGCGTCGAAGGCGTGGGCCCGGGCCATGATCTCTACGGAGTCGGCGATGATCTCCCGGGAGACGAGAGAGTAACGCATGCCCTCGTGGTTCATGGCGATCCCGTCACAGACCCCTATCACCCCGAATTCGAGAGGGGTTCCTCCGGCGGCCCGCACGCCGGCCTTTACGGCCTCTACCACCTGGCGAAGATGGACGTGGCCGGGAATGATCTCGTTGAAGGAATTGGCGATGCCCACCAGGGGGCGAGAGAGTTCTTCGTCGGTAAAACCCGCAGCCTTAAGAAGCGAACGGTGAGGGGCCCTTTCAAGCCCCTTTTTGACGGCGTCACTGCGCATCTTCTCCTCCTCTCGGCGGTCTTCCTTCTAATAACTACGGTTTTTGCCTTTTCACAAGCCGGAAAAACTGGCAAAATCTTGTTTTCGGGTCGTCTTGGCATGGTCTTTATAGGAGATTAAAATGCTTCCAAATCCTTTTGGGAGGTTCCCATGCGTGAAGCGGTAGAAAAGGCGCTGGCTAAAGTACGCCCTATGCTCCAGGCAGATGGGGGAGATGTAGAGCTCGTGGAAGTTACCGACGACGGAATAGTGAAAGTAAGGCTTCAGGGGGCCTGCAAAGGCTGCCCCATGTCTACCTATACTTTGAAGATGGGGATCGAGCGTTACCTCAAAAAAGAGGTCCCAGAAGTTCAGGCCGTAGAAGCCATCGAATAAAGGAGGAACAACATGGCACGGGTAACCGTAGAAGATTGCCTGCGGGTGGAGCCGAGCCGTTTTCGCCTGATTCACCTGGCCATTCAGCGGGTGAAGCAACTGCGCAAGGGGGCCAAACCCCTGGTAGAGTGCCACAACAAAGAAATCGTTTGCGCCCTGAGAGAGATCGCCGCCGGCAAGGTCACCTGGGAGAACATCGAACAACTCGGAAAAGAGATCGAAGAGCTCTCTCTCGGAGATTTTCTTGATCTTGCCAAGCTTTCAGGTGAAAAGTCGGCGTGAGCAGGAAAGACTATTACGAAATTTTAGGAGTTCCACGTAACGCCAGCCAAGAAGAAATAAAGAAGGCCTATCGTCGCCTGGCAAGAGAGTACCATCCCGATCTTCGCCCCGGAGACAAGGAAGCCGAGGAACGTTTCAAAGAGATCTCTGAAGCCTACGAAGTGCTCTCAGATCCGGAAAAGCGCGCGGTGTACGATTCCAAAGGCTTTGCCGGTCTTCACGATCAGGGGTACCAGGGTTTTACCGACGTCGAAGACATCTTTTCCGCCTTCTCCGATATCTTTGAGGAATTTTTGGGTGGTTTTGCGGGTTTTACCAGGCGGCGGAGGGCGGAGAGAAGGCCGCGGCGCGGGGCCGATCTCTCCTACGAGGTCACGGTAAACCTCGAAGACGTCTACTTCGGGCGCGAAATAGAACTCGAACTCGAGCGCTACGAAAACTGTGAGGCCTGTGGTGGAAGCGGCCTGGCCCCTGGAGCTCGGGCCCAGTATTGCCCCACCTGTAAGGGCCGGGGGCACGTGGTACACACCGAAGGGTTTTTCCGCCTGAGCGCCACCTGCCCCACCTGCCACGGTGCCGGAACTTTCATCTCCGATCCCTGCCCGCAGTGCCGGGGAGAAGGCCGGGTCTTCCGGAGAAAGAAGCTCAAAGTCCGCATCCCCCCGGGCATCGATGATGGCGCGGTGATCAAGGTCGCCGGTGAGGGAGAAGCCGGCCTTTTCGGCGGGCCTCCCGGAGATCTTTATCTGCGGGTACACGTCCTTCCGCACGAGACCTTCGAAAGACGCGGCAAAGACCTCTATCTCGAAGTCCCCATTTCCGTGGTGGAAGCCATGCTCGGGGGAGAGGTCGAAGTCCCCACCTTCGAAGGTGAAATCAAGGTCAAAATTCCCCGCGGGATCCAGCCCGGCGACACCCTGGCGGTGGAAGAAAAGGGGCTCCCCGACGTCCACGGTGGCAAGCGGGGAGACCTCATTTTGCGTTTCAAGGTGGAAATCCCCAAGGATCTCACCAAGAGGCAGGAAGAGCTCCTGCAAGAATTCGCCGAGATCGAGAAGGAAAAACGGGGCAACTTCTTCAAAAAAATTTGGCGGAGCGTCAAGAGCTCATGAGCTTTACCCACCTCACCGAAGACGGCCAGGCCACCATGGTAGACGTTTCAGAAAAGAAGCCCACGGCCCGGGAAGCGGTGGCCCGGGGGCGCGTCCTCCTGGGAGAGAAGGTCTTTCAGGCCGTTTGTGACCAGAACCTCCCCAAAGGAGACCTCTTTGCCGTGGCCAGGGTGGCTGGCATCATGGCTGCCAAGAAGACCTCTTCACTCATTCCCCTTTGTCATCCTCTTCCCCTCACCAAGGTAGAGGTAAATTTTGAACTCCAACCAGAAGACAAGGCCCTCCTCATCGAGGCCCGCGCCAAGACTGTGGCCCAAACCGGGGTAGAGATGGAAGCCCTGGTGGCGGTTTCCGTGGCTGCTCTTACTGTTTACGACATGTGCAAAGGGATCGACAAAGGCCTTCGCATCACCGACATCCGGTTGGTCAAAAAGACCGGAGGGAAGAGCGGAACCATAATACTCGAATAGGAGGCAGTATGGAGCCGGAAAAGCTGGAACACTTCCGTAAGTTACTCCTAGAGAAAAAAGAACGCCTCATCCGTGAGGCTTTGAAGACCGTAGGCGATCTCGTAGACAACCCTGAACGTTTGCCAGACCCTACAGACCAGGCTGCCTTTGAGAGCGACCGCGGCTTTGAACTACGTATTCGAGACCGCGAACGCAAGCTTATCAAGAAGATCGACCAGGCCCTGAAACGCATCGAAGAGGGTTCTTACGGGATTTGCGAGGCCTGCGGTGAGGATATCGATGAAAAAAGGCTTGAAGCCCGGCCTGAAGCCAGCCTCTGTATCCATTGCAAGAGGGAACAGGAGCGGCTGGAAAAGCTCCGCGGTGATTGATGTCGAGACTATATCTCACCATCCTCTGGCACATGCACCAGCCCTTCTACTACGACTGGGAGAAGGGCTGGTTGTCTCTACCCTGGGTTCGTCTTCACGCCGTTAAGGCTTATTACGATCTCCCGCACCTCCTCAAGAGAATTCCGGCCAAGAGCAATTTCAACCTGGTACCAAGTCTTCTCAAACAGTTGCGGTTTTACGAAGAAGGCGGGAAGGACCTCTTCCTCATCCTCTCTGAAAAGCCCGCCCGGGAATTGAGCCCGGAAGATCAGGAATTTTTGCTCTCTTATTTTTTCAGCTGCCACTGGGAGACCCTCATCTACCCCTACCCGCGCTATTACGAGCTCCTGCGCCAGAGAGGGACGGAGGGGCAGATCGATCTGGCCGAAGTGCGGCAGAAGTTCCGCCCGCAGGATTTCCTGGATCTCCAGGTCTGGTTCAATCTGGCCTGGGTGGGTTTTGGCCACGAAGAAGAACCGCTCGTAAAGGAACTCAAGGCCAAGGGCCGCGACTTTACCGAAGAGGAAAAAGCCTCCCTCCTGCGATTGCATCTCGAAATAATCCGCAAGGTCATCCCTCTTTATCGCGAACTCGCCGAAGGGGAACAAATAGAGATCTCCACCTCCCCGTTTTACCACCCCATTCTTCCCCTACTCATCGATACCGACTTTGCCCGGCGAAACCTCCCCGATGCCCCTCTCCCACCCCGATTCAGCCATCCCGAAGACGCCTTCTGGCAGCTCTCCTCCGGGCGGAATTTTTGCGGAGAAATTTTCGGCAACCCACCCCGGGGGCTCTGGCCCTCGGAAGGCTCTGTCTGCCCGGAACTCATCCCCCTGGCCCAGGAGGCCGGGTTCTCCTGGATGGCCACGGACGAAGAGATTCTTTACCGCTCTTTGGGGAGACGAGGCCCGGAGGTTCTCCTTCGTCCTTATGTCGCCACCCATGAAGGGCACCAGGTGGCGGTGGTCTTCCGACACCACGAACTCTCCGACCGCATCGGCTTTGTTTACCGCGCTCTGAGCCCTGAAGAAGCGGTAGAAGACCTCTTCAAGACAGCCAAAGCCCTGGTGCAAGAGCCTGGCCTGGAGGCGCCGCTCCTCACTCTCATCCTGGACGGAGAAAACCCCTGGGAATACTACCCGGATGGCGGGAAGGGCTTTCTTTCTCTCCTCTTTGAACGCGCCCTTGAAGATCCGGAGGTGGAACTCCTCACCATCGGGGAATACCTTTCGCGCTTCCCCCCGCAAGAGGAAATCCCGAACCTCTACACCGGTTCCTGGATCAACGCCAACTTCGACATCTGGATCGGTCACGAAGAAGAGAACCGTGCCTGGGAACTCCTGGGGCGCACCAGACATATCCTGCCTCCTCTCGAAGAGGCCCCCCCTGAAGCACGGGATGCCCTTTTCGCGGCGGAGGGGAGCGACTGGTTCTGGTGGTATGGAGACCACTTCTCAAGCATCTTCGATCTGGAGTTCGACCGCCTCTTCCGCAACCATCTCCGCCAGGTCTTCAGGGCCCTGGGGAAAGAGCCGCTCCTTGATCTTTTCCAGCCCATCAGGCGGCCTCGGCCGGTAGAACCGGAAGAGATTCCCACGGCCTTTATCCACCCCATTATCGACGGGCGCGAGAGTTTCTTCTTCGAATGGACGGCGGCGGGAAAATACAGCCCTGCAAGCCTTGGGGAAGCCATGTACCTCGGAGAAAGCCTTCTTGAGGCGCTCTATTTCGGCTTTGATCTCCAGAACTTTTACCTCAGACTTGATTTTAGAGAAAAAATCCTGGAACATCTCTCACAGGAAACGAGCATAAAAGTAATCCTGGCGGGTTCAAAACATCAGGTAACGGTGAAGTTCAAACCCAAAGCCAAAGACATTCAGCGTACTCTCACCCTGGAACGGGGGCCCTATCATCTCTACGGCTCCCAGGCAGGGAAAATCGCCTTTGCGGAGATCCTGGAGCTTGCCATCCCCTTTGAAAATCTCGGATTCGTAGTAGGAGAGAAAGTGTATTTCCACCTGGAGGTGTGGGAAAACAGTCTCATAAGAGAGCGTATCCCCAGAAGTGGTTGTCTGGTATTTACGGTACCCGACGAAAACTTTGAAGAAGTGATGTGGCAGGTGTGAAGGAGGCTTTATGCCGGAGTTAAGAAGAGACCCTATTGTAGGCCGATGGGTTATCATTGCCAAAGAAAGGGGGAAGCGGCCCCACGATTTTGTCGTCCCGGAAGAGAAGGTAAAGGGAGGCTTTTGCCCCCTTTGTCCGGGGCACGAGTACACCACTCCACCGGAAGTCCTGGCTTACGGTCGGCCTCCAGGGGCCCCACCCAATAGCCCCGGCTGGACTCTGCGGGTCGTGCCCAACAAGTTTCCCGCCTTGCGCATCGAGGGTGAGCTCTGGAAAGAGGGTGAGGGGGTCTATGACAAGATGAACGGGGTGGGGGCTCACGAGGTCATCATCGAGACCCCGAATCACCACGAGACGCTGGCTGATATGCCGCCCGAAAGGTTGGTGCAGGTCTTCTGGGCCTATCGCGACCGCATGGTGGATCTTTCCCGCGATACCCGCTTCCGTTACGTAATCATCTTCAAAAATCACGGACGGGCTGCCGGAGCTTCTCTCGAACACTCCCATTCCCAGCTCATTGCCCTTCCGATCGTGCCGCTCCTGGTCTCTCAGGAACTCAAGGGCACCAAACTCTATTACGACTACAAGGAGCGCTGTATCTTTTGCGATATCATCCGCCAGGAACTCCAGACCGGTACCCGGGTGGTGTGTGAAAATCACGAATTCGTTGCGATCTGCGCCTTTGCTCCGCGGCAACCCTTTGAGACGTGGATTATCCCCAAGAGACACCATTCCGACTTTCGCTCCATAGACGATGCCCAGTTCCAGGCCCTGGCGGAAATATTCTCCGAGGTCCTCAGACGCTTGCAGGCAGCCATTCCCCGTTGCCCTTACAACTTTGTCCTCCACACGGCCCCTCTCAGAGAACCCTATCTGGAACACTATCACTGGCATTTCGAGCTTCTTCCCAAGCTTACTCAGATCGCCGGATTCGAATGGGGCACCGGTTTCTACATCACCCCCACCACTCCCGAAGACGCGGCCCACTTCTTACGGGAAATTAAGCTGGGGGAAGGAGGTTAAAATGGCCGAACGCAAACCCAAGATCCTCATCGTAGACGATGAAGAAAGCATCCATCTCCTCTACCGCGAGGAGCTCTCGGACGAGGGTTACGAAGTGATCTCCGCCATGAGCGGCCCGGAAGCCTTAGAACTCATCGAAAAAGAGAAACCCGACCTCGTGGTCCTCGACATCAACATGCCGGGAATGAACGGCCTCGAGGTCCTGCGCACCATCAAGGAGAAAAACCCCAAGCTTCCGGTGATCCTCTGCTCGGCCTATCCGGAATTCAAGCAGGACTTAAGCTCCTGGGCCTCGGACGACTATATCGTAAAATCTTTCGATCTCACGGAACTCAAGGAATCCATCAAGCGCAACCTGGCCAAGGCCAAAGGCTAAAGAGAGGCCCTGTACCAGGCGATCGTGCGCCGCAGGCCTTCTTCCAGTGGAGTGAGCTCCTTCAACCCCAGAAGCCTTTGAGCCCTCGCGACATCGGCCAGAGAGTGCCTCACGTCTCCGGGGCGAGGCGGGGCGTAGCGTGGTTGGAGATCGGTGCCGATGATCCCGGCGATGAGGCGGTAGAGTTGGTTGACAGAGATAGCCTTCCCGCCGGCCACGTTGATCACCTGCCCCACGGCTTCTTTCCCCGCCTGACAGGCCAGAAGATTGGCGCGAACCACATCTTCCACGAAGATGAAGTCGCGCGTTTGCTCACCGTCTCCGAAAATGACCGGTGCCTCCCCCCTGAGAAGGGCGGTGATGAATTTGGGGATCACCGCGGCGTACTGCGATTTGGGGTCCTGCCGGGGGCCGAAGACGTTGAAGTATCGCAGGACGACCGTCTCAAGCCCGTAAAGGGACGGAAAAATCTGGCAATAATACTCGCCGGCAAGTTTTGAGACCGCGTAAGGGGAAAGGGGGCGGGGCAAGGAGTCTTCCTTCTTGGGTTCTGGCGAATCTTCTCCTTCGTCTCCGTAAGCCGAGGAGGAACCGGCATAGACCAGCCTCTTCACCCCGGCCTCCTTGGCCGCCAGAAGCAGATTGAGAGTGCCGGTGGCGTTGACCTCGTGGTAGGTGGCGGGATCCTCCACCGAGGCCGGCACCGAGCCCAGGGCCGCCTCGTGGAGGACGAAATCCATGCCCTCACAGGCCGAAAGACAGGTCTCAAAATCCCGAATATCTCCTTCGAGGAGCTCAAACCTTTCCCTGGCCCCGGGGATCTCATCCAAAAAAGCCAGGTTTTTGGGAGAGGCGTTTGAAAAGTTGTCGAGCACGCGAACAAATTCTCCTCTCCGCAGGAGATACTCGCAAATATTGGAACCGATAAAACCTGCACCGCCGGTGATCAAGTAACGTGGCATCTTCGTCTCCGTTTTAGTTTAAAGGCCCATCTCTTCAAATTCTCGGATCTTGTAGAGGAGAGCTTTATAGGAAATGCCCAGGACGTTGGCGGCCTGGCGTTTGTTACCATCCGTGCGTTTTAAAGCAATATCGATAACCTTCTTTTCTACCAGGGTAGCCACACGTTTTTTGATCTCCTTGAGGTCCAGGTGCCCCTGTTCGGCCCGGGCAAGCTCGAAGGCGATTTTTTTCAAGAATTCGTCTTCCAAAGAGGGGTCCTGAGGAGGGAGTTCATCTGAAAAACGGCGGATTTCTCTTTCCACTTCGTCGAAATCGCCAAGAACCACCAGGCGCTTGATATAGTTTTCGAGCTCGCGGACGTTTCCCGGCCAGTGATATTTCATGAAGAGGTCCATGAGATAACGCGGGACCTCAAAGCCCCCCATGCCATACTTCTGAGAATAGAGCCGAGCAAAGTAATCGCAGAGCAAAGGGATATCTTCCTTGCGCTCTCGAAGGGGCGGGATGTGGATCTTGATGACGCTCAAGCGATAATAGAGATCCTGGCGAAACCTTCCCTCTTCGACGTCCTTCTCGAGATTGTGGTTGGTGGCGGAGATGATCCAGACATCGACTTTGATCTCGCGGTGCCCCCCGAGGCGACAAAATTCCTGGTCTTGCAGGACCTGAAGCATCTTGGATTGGAGGGCAAGCGGCATGTCGCCTATTTCATCCAGGAAGATGACCCCTCCATTGGCAACTTCGAATTTGCCAGGCTTGGCACGATCCGCCCCGGTAAAAGCGCCCTTTTCGTAACCGAAGAGTTCAGATTCCAGGAGATCTCCGGGAATAGCCGCACAGTTGACCTTTACAAAGGGGCCACGGGCCCGGTGGGAACAGGCGTAAAGAGTTCGTGCCACAACCTCCTTGCCGACACCACTTTCACCATATATAACAACGCTTAAGTCCGTGTCTGCTACCTGGAGGACAAGATCTTTAATACGTTGAATGGCCGGGCTCTTCCCGACAATGTTTTTGAGTGGACCTTCTTTACTATCGTTTGAAAGACGGTATACCACGCCCCAGATACCCTTGAAAATTTGGGTCAATTATACTGGGCACAAATACCAGCTTGCAAGGTGAAAACTATGGATAAATCCGAAAATACCCTTTCCCTTTTGGATTATCGCCAAAAAGTAGAAATTGCCAGGGATTTCCTGAAAAGGGAAATCGTAAGACCTCCTGAAATCGTATTGGTTTTGGGCACCGGGCTTTCCGGAGTGGCGGAAGAAATCGAGGCTGAAGCGATTATTCCCTACGAAGAGATCCCGCACTTTCCGCGCTCCACGGTAGAAAGCCACCGGGGAAGACTGGTGGTAGGAAAGCTCTCCGGTCACCGGGTGGCAGCCTTTCAGGGACGTTTCCACTACTACGAAGGGTATTCCACCAAAGAAGTTACCTTCCCCATCCGGGTGATGGCCCTTCTCGGGGCCAGGATCCTCATCATTTCAAACGCTGCCGGGGGGCTCGATCTCTCTTATCAACCAGGAGACCTCATGCTCATAGCGGACCACATCAACCTCATCCCGGAAAATCCTCTCCGGGGGCCAAACGTGGAAGAATGGGGGCCCCGATTTCCGGATCTTTCCGAGGCTTACAGCAAAAGGCTCCGGATCCTGGCCCGGGAAGCAAGCGGAAGCCCGCCTTATTTGAGAGAGGGGGTTTACGTGGCCGTGCCGGGACCAAGCCTCGAGACACCGGCTGAAACGCGCTTTTTGCGCCTCATCGGGGCCGACGCCGTGGGGATGTCCACCACGCCGGAGGTGATCGTGGCCAACCACGCCGGGCTTGAGGTTCTGGGGATCTCTGTCATTGCAAACGTCAACGACCCCGACAACTTCCAGCCCATCTTGCTGGAAGACGTGATCGCCAACGCCCAGAAGGCCGAAGGGCGCCTCGTGGAACTGGTAAAAAAAGTCGTGGCCAGGCTGGGATAGAAGATGGCTGAGCTCCTCATCAATTACGCCCCTTACGAAACACGTGTGGCCCTTCTGGAAGACGGGCAGCTTGCAGAATTCCACCTGGAACGGGCCCGGGAGCGGGGTTTTGTGGGAAACATCTACAAAGGCCGCGTGGTGAGGGTCCTTCCCGGTATGCGGGCCGCCTTTGTGGAGATCGGTCTTTCCCGCACCGCCTTCCTCTACGGGGGGGACATCTGCCCCCGGTTGCTCGAGGCCGAGGACCTCTTCGGAGAAGAAATCGCCGCAAAGGGCCTCAAATACTCCCCCATCGAGGACCTGCTCAAACCGGGGCAGGAGATCCTGGTGCAGGTGGTCAAGGAGCCCGTGGGGAACAAAGGGGCCCGTCTTACCACCAATATCACCTTACCAGGGCGCTATCTCGTCTTTCTGCCCACCATGAGCCATATCGGGGTCTCCCGCAAGATCGTCGACGAAGCCGAAAGGCAACGGCTCAAAGAATTGCTGGAAGACCTCCGCCCTCCGGGGACGGGCTGGATCGTGCGCACCGTGGCAAGCGAGGCCACCGAAGAAGAACTCAAGGCGGAGATCAATTTCCTCCTCTCCCTCTGGGAGGATATCAAGGCCCGGGCCGAAAAGACCACCGCCCCGGCTCTCATTTACGAGGAGCTTGATATCAGCCTGCGGGCCGTAAGAGATCTCCTTGTCAAGGAGGTCTCCTCTCTGGTGGTGGACAATCGCCAGGTGTACGAAAAGATCCTCTCCTACATGGATTACCTGGCCCCGCATTTGAAAGGCTGTGTAAAACTTCATGAAGGTCCGCCAGGGCTCTTCGAGGCCCACGGGATCGAAATCGACTTCAAGCGCCTCCTTTCTCGGAAGGTGTGGCTGAAATCCGGAGGCTTTATCGTGATCGAGCCCTGCGAGGCCTTCACGGCCATCGACGTCAATACCGGACGCTATGTGGGAGAAATAGATCTCGAAGAGACCGTTTTGCGGACCAACCTGGAGGCTGCCAAGGAGATCGCCTACCAGTTAAGACTTCGAAACATCGGCGGCCTCATCATCATCGATTTCATCGACATGCAAAAGGCCGAAAGCCGTCAAAAGGTCTACGAGGCCCTCAAGAAATATCTCGAGCGAGACCGGGCCAAGACCAACGTGCGGCCCATGTCGGAATTCGGCGTCATCGAAATGACCCGGGAGAGGCGCAGAGAAAGCCTTTACGACGTCCTGCTTGAGCCCTGCCCTTTCTGCCACGGCGATGGTTACACCCGCAGCCGCCGCACGATTTGCTACGAAATTTTGAGACGCCTCGAAAAAATGGGACCCCACGTCAAAGGAAAGATCGTGGTCATCAAGGTACATCCCAGTATCGCCGAAGTGCTTACCGGAGAGGAGATCGAATTTCTGGAGGAAATCGAGAAGAGCTTTCAGTTTGAAGCTTCGGTGAACGAAGACCAGGATCTCCTGCCCTGGGAGTACAAATTCCACCTGCAATAGAAAGGGGGCCGAAGCCCCCTTTCTATTCCTGTTCCTCCTCTTCGTCTTCCATCTTGAGGAGATCCTGGAAGCGGATGTCCATCCCGAGGATGCCCACCACTTCTTCGTATTCGTTCCGGATGGGCCCGGCCACGGTGAGACAGAGGGCTCCCGTGACCTTCGAGGTGTAAAAGTCGGTGACGTGCACCTTGCCGGTCTTGAAGGGCATGATGAACCAGGTCCGGTCGGAATAGTCTTCATCCTTCAAAAGGTGCTCGTAGCGGGCCTTGTCTTCGAGATGGGTAACCAGAGGAGTGATACGTTTTCCTTCCTGGTTGAGCACGTAGATAAACTGGATGTAAGGATGCTCTTCGAGCACTTCCCTTAACACCGGGACGATCTTTTCGGGGTCCATGGAACGGATCTCCGGCCGCTCCACGAGTTTTTCGACGAGCTCTACCAGGAGCTTGGAGGCCTTCTCCTTCATGCGATCAAGCTCGGAGACGAAAAGCTCCGGAATGTAGCGCCGCACAAGATGCATCATCTCTTCGTTTGAGATGGGAGTGATACGGCCGGCCTCGTACTGCTTGATGATCTGCTTGTAGATCTTGGCCACACCGGGATGCCGCTTGTCGATGCGCTTGTCCCCTTCCAGGCCAAAGTGGGTGTTGATCCAGTAGGCGATGCCCGCGGTCCCGCTCTTGTCGGTGATGATGATACCGATGGGGCGTTTGAGAAGCTTCATGGTGTTGAAGGGGTTGTAGATCTCCTCGTTCTTGAGGAGCCCGTCGATATGGATCCCGGCCTTGGTGGCGTTGAACTCCGAGCCCACGAAGGGCTGGTTCGGCGGGATCTTGTCTCCGAGTTCCTTGCGGTAGTAATCGGCGATGTCCGTGATGATCGTGGTATCCACGCCGTTGTGGGTGCCGCGCAGCGAGATGTACTCGAAGATCATGGCCTCAAGCGGGGTGTTTCCGGTCCGCTCACCGTAGCCCAGAAGGGTGCAGTTCACCGCGGCACAACCGTAGAGCCAGGCGGTGGCGGCGTTGATGACGGCTTTGTAAAAATCGTTGTGGCCATGCCATTCGAGAAGCTCCCCAGGCACCCCGGCCTCCTCTATGAGGACCCTTACGAGCTTGGGGACACTTCGAGGAAGGGCCGCGCCGGGATAGGGGACACCAACCCCCAGGGTGTCGCAGAGGCGGATCTTGATGTCGATCCCGGTTTCCTCCCGAAGTTTCATGAGCTCGATGGCAAAGGGGACCACAAAGCCAAAGATATCGGCCCGGGTAACGTCTTCGAAATGACAGCGGGGAACGATACCAAGCTCAAGCGCGGCTTTGACGATGGCCAGGTAATCGTTCAGGGCCTGGCGGCGGTCCTTCTTGAGCTTGAGAAAGATGTGATAGTCGGAACAGGAAGTGAGGATGCCGGTTTCACGCAGACCCATCTCCTTTACGAGCTTCAAATCTTCAGCCTTGGCCCGTATCCAGCCCGTAACCTCCGGAAACTCGTATCCCCGCTCCAGGCACTTCTCCACGGCCTCTTTGTCTTTTTTGGTGTAAAGGAAGAACTCCGCCTGGCGGATAACGCCCTTGGGCCCCCCGAGTTTGTGAAGATAATCGAAGAGGGTGACGATCTGATCCACCGTGTAGGGGGGCCTTGCCTGTTGCCCGTCACGAAAAGTGGTGTCAGTGATCCAGTACTCTTTGGCGGGCATGGGCATGACGTATTTGTGGTCGAAATCAGTAAGAGGGACGTCGTCATAGGGAAAGATCTCTTTCATCAGATTGGGTTCGTCTACATCCTGGAGACGATGTTGCCAAAACTTGGTGTGCTCATGGTCAAGAAGCCTTCTTTCCGGATTCCACTTCGGCATAAGACACCTCCTAAAAAAAGCGTTAAACGGCTGCACACGCCGACAAGTTGAAGTCCCCTTTTCTTAACATGGAATTTTACGTTCTTGAAGGGCCAAACTAAACTCTTTCTAAACTAGTATGTTATTGCAGAATGCTGGCAAGATAGCGTAAGGAGACGAGAAGCACCACCAGAAAGAGCCCCCATTTGATGGGCTTCTCCGGGATAAATTTTTGGGTGCGGGCCCCAAGATAGCCTCCCACCAAACCACCGAGGCCGAAGGCGGTCCCGAGCAAAAAGTCTGGTCTGGTGGAAAGCCCCTTGGCCGCGAATCCCAGAGAGTAAAAGGCCACTCCGGCCACCGAACAGACCAGGGTTCCGAAAAGGGAGGCCCCGGCCACCGTGTGGACCGGAAGTTTGAGGACACTCACACAATAAGGGGCCAGAATGGCCCCGCCTCCGATACCATATGCCCCTCCGGCAACCCCCACCACCAGAGAGACGAGGAACACCTGCCAGGGAGGAAAGGAATAGACCCTTCCGGCAAATTCAAAAGTTGCCCTGCGCCAGGAGAAGGAAAGAGGGCGCACCCGGGCCTTGAGGGGAGGGGCCTTTTTGCCACCTCGTTTCAGGTCCTTACCGAGACGAAAGGCAAGATAGAGGAGTACCAGTCCGGCAAAGGGTTTGAACCTTTGAGGATCTGCCAGGTATCTCACCCGGATGAGATAGCCAAGGCCAATTCCCGGAAGGCTCCCCAGAGAGATAGAAAGGGCCAGCGGCCAGTTGAGACGCCCTTCCCGGGCGTAACGCCAGATGGTTCCCGGAATGGCGAACAGGTTGTAGAGAAAATTGGTGGCCGAAACCCCCGGGGCCGTATAACCAAGTACACTCATCTGAAAGGGCAGCAGAAGAAAGGCTCCGGTGACCCCAGCCATGGCCCCGAAATAGGCCAGGAGCAAGGCCACCAGGGGTGGTAGAAAGATCCAGGTGGTGACCCCGGAAGTCGGGAAGGTAACCTTGAGAGACATGTTTTAAAATAACGAAAAGTGGCCAGCCCTGTCAAAAAAGTCCTTCGTAAAAGCCCTGTCCTCAAGTGCCCGGCCTTCGGGTGTTTGAAAGGGGTTCCCGCGGTAAACGTGACCCGCGGCTGCCTCCACCGCTGCAGCTACTGCTATGCCAGGAGCTTTCCGGAAACTCCCCAAGGAGAGGTCCATCTCTACGATAACCTTCCGCAAAAGTTGTCCCGGGAAATAACCTCCCGCAGACGCCTTCCCCAAATGGTGACCTTTTCCACGGCCAGCGATCTCTTTCAGCCTCACCCGGAGATCTTAAAGATCACATACCTTTCGCTGAAAGTACTTCTCGAAGCCGGAATCGGGGTATCCTTTCTCACGAAAGGGCGCATAAGTGGCGAGTTCTGGGACCTCTTCGCCGCGTATCAGGGGCTGGTAAAGGCCCGTTTCGGGCTGGTGAGCCTCTCTCTCACCTATCAGGGGCTCTTTGAACCGCGCACCGCAAACCCCTATCTGCGCCTGCGCCAGATCGAAAGGGCAAACCTTTTGGGCCTTGAACCCAGAGTAAGAGTAGACCCGGTTGTTCCCGGCATTACGGACCAGCCGGAAGAGATCTTCAAACTCCTCCGCACTCTCAAAAACGTCGGGGTGGAGGAGGTATCGGTGAGCTACCTGGTCCTGCGACCCGGGGTCATCCGCCAGCTGCGCCGGGAGCTCCCCAACGAGGTCTTCGTCTCCCTCCTCAAAGCTTACGAAGGCATGCCCTGGTGCCGGGTCATCACCTCTGCCACCACCAAACTGGCCAAAAAGAATCTGCGAGAGGAGGGCTACAGGATCTTTCGTCAGATCGGGGAAGAACTCGGGCTCAAAGTGAGGATCTGCGGTTGCAAAAACCCGGACTTGCCCTTTGAACCGTGCTTTCCGTGGGAAGGCTTTTTCAAAGGAAAGCTCAAACAGGGAGAGCTTTTTGGCACAAATATTACGGGAGTACAAACAGATGACCCGTGCTGAAAGTCATTCGAGCGAGCTTTTTACTGTCACTGGGAGCAAACATTTTCCGTTGCGAGTTTTACCGCGTCATTGCGAGGAGCAAAGCCACGAAGCAATCCTCGTCGGAAGCGAAAAGACTAGGGTCGCCGAATGCCCGCTCACCGTTATTGCAAGTAAAGTGCCTTTCCGTCATTGCGAACGGAAATTTCACGGTCATTGTGAGGAGCGAAGCGACGAAGCAATCCCATCCTGAGCGAAGGGATCTGGGATCGCTTCAGGCCTTCGGCCTTCGCGATGACGTGCAGACATTGCGACACGGGATCGCCACGGCCGTCACGGGCACTCGCGATGAAAAGAAGGAATGGGCCTCGATGGGGGAGGTCGCGGGCCTGTGGCTCTCGCGATGAATTTTTATCGTGTAAAAAGCACGCCCATAAAAAGGGGGGGCCGGTCATAAGCCGAGTTCTGTACCCTTGCGGGTGGCGGTCATTCCTCTGGGCGACTGGTTACCCAGCCGCTCTAGCGGCCTACCCGGGAGCATCGGGCGGGCCACCCTCAAGCGCTCCCCTACATGGCCTTTCTCCGGGCGGGGTTTACCGTGCCTCCCCCTGTTGCCAGGAGGAGCGGTGGGCTCTTACCCCACCTTTTCACCCTTACCCCGGGTGTAAAACCCGAGGCGGTCTGTTTTCTGTGGCACTTTCCAGGGGTTACCCCCTCCGGGTGTTACCCGGCGCCCTGCCCTGTGGAGCTCGGACTTTCCTCCAAAGGTCCGCAGACCTTCGACGACCGCCGACCGACCCCTCTTTAAGATAAGGATTCTGGGCCGAAATTTCTAGTGGGCCTCTTCCGGTGTTTCCTCTTCGGGGAGGATATCGGCGTAAGCCTTCTTGAAGAAGATGATGCGCTGACATATAGGGCATTCGTAAACGCGGTCATCCCGCTGGAGTTCGTTGTAGAGTTGTGGAGGAATGTTCATGTGGCAGCCGTCACAGATGGCATCGTTCACCGGCACCACCGCCACCCCGTTTCGCCTGCTCTTTACAAACTCGTAACGTTTGAGGAGATTGGCCGGGATCTTGGCGGCGATGGCCTCCCTTTCCCGCCAGATAACTTCTCTCTCCTTGTCAAGCTCGGCCCGCCGGGCTTCGTACTTCTCGCGTTCCTCGGCGACCCTCTTCTCCAGGGCAGCGATCTCTTCTTGCAGCTTCTCTTTTTCTTTATTCAAGGCCTCGATGCGCTCCATCATCTGGAGGAGCTCTTCTTCACGTTGCTTGTTGGCCTTCTTGATCTCCTCGATTTCTTTCAAAAGGGCCTGATACTCTCGCTGAGCCTTTACTTCCATCAGGCGCGTTTGGCTCTTCTTGAGACGCTGGTACTCCTGTTCCAGCTCTTCTTCGAATTTGCGCCTCTTGAATTGCAGCTCCTCGATCTCGTTCTCCAGAGCCTCATATTCTTTCTTTTTTTGGGCCAAGGCTTGCTCGGCCTCTCGTAAAGACTCCGGAAATTCCTCCTTGGCCTTATCAATAGCAGAAATCTTGCGATCTATCTCTTGCAACTTGATGAGATTTACTATTTCCTCCCGCACTCTTAACCTCCTATCTAAAATGCCCTTAGGAAGGGCGATTTTTCCTCTAACGCACTAATTTCCAAGGAGCAACCTCTGTCATCTGCCCAAGTTCGAAAATAGCGGGCCATTTCGGGGATTACGACCCGTTCTGATTCAAAATGCCCCACGCTTATGAGCCCCAGGCCCGAGGCTTCTGCTTCACGTGCCTGATGATACTTTATCTCGGCGGTAATATATACTTCAGCGCCCTGCCGAAGGGCCTCTTTGAGGAGATCTCCCCCGGCACCGGCACACAGAGCCACCCTTTTTACCAAACGCTGAGGCTCCCCTACCACGAAGACATCCTGGGTATCAAGCACCTCCCCTACCTTTCTGGCAAGGTCAAACAGGGTATACGAAATGGGAAGCTCTCCCACCCGCCCCAGACCAAAACGAAAATCGTGCCCGCGGAGGGGAATAACATCTATGGGAACCTCTTCGTAAGGGTGCTTCTCCTTTATGAGGGAGAGAATTCGAGGAAGGGCCAAGGCCGGGGCAACGAATTCTATCTTGCTCTCCGAAACGAGGTTCAATTTCCCCCGCTCGCCAAGGGCAGGATTGGCCTCGGCAAGGGGATAGAAACTCCCCTGCCCCTCCACCGTGAAACTACAGCCTCTGTATGCCCCGCGAACCCCGGCTTCAGTCTCAAGAATGAGCTTTCTGACCTCCTCTTCGTAACCCTTGGGCAAATAAACCGAAACCCGGAAGAGTGAAGCCCCCGGAGAGGGAAGAAGGGCCCTTTCGATTTTGAGGTGCAGGAGACTTGCCAGGATCTCACTCACACCGTTCCTGGCGGAATCGAGGTTGGTATGGGCCGCAACAAAGGCGATATCGTGTTTTATGAGATCTCTTATGAGAGCCGCCTGCCAGGAATCAAAGGAAAGATTCTTCAAAGGCTTGAAAATGAGGGGATGGTGGGTAACCAGACAATCAACCTTCTGGGTGACGGCTTGCTTAAGGGTTTGCGGAGTGAGATCCAGGCAGAGGCCCAGACGTTTTACCTCTTTTTTGGGGGAACCTACCTGGAGACCGACGTTATCCCAATCTTCGGCGAGGGAAGATGGGGCCCAGTTTTCGAGAGCATCGATGATGTCGGCAACCGTAGCTGTCATTTTAGGGCAAAAAGAAAAGGTGCAAGCCTCTGCTTACACCTTCCTGGTGGGCCCACCTGGACTCGAACCAGGGACCTACCGGTTATGAGCCGGTGGCTCTAACCAGCTGAGCTATGGGCCCACATTTTCTATTATCGGCATCTAAAAATGTAGCCTTGTGGACCTTTTTGTCAACTCTCTCATCAATGGAAGAAAAGGTTGTAAACGGCATGGAGCAAGGCCAAAAAGAGAGTGCTATAGGCCAGGAGGTGATGACGCCTCCTGGTAGCCCGGCCTCTTAGCATGGCAAAGCCCGCCCAAGCCGTGGAAAAAAGAAGTATCAGAAGCAAAATCCCGCTTATCAAACCAAAGCCCACCTCTTCATCCTCGCTGGCCCATGCCAGGGCTGGCCCCAACAAAAGGCACCAAATACATACTAGAGGCCACATCTTCCCTTCCTTTCCTAGTATTTTAGTATGAATTTAGCACAGGAAAAAAGGCGGGAAAACCCCGCCTCTTGAAATCCGATTATTTAACGAAACACCTCAGCTTCCGACTCCGGCTCGGATGGCGCAACTTTCGCAAAGCCTTCGCCTCAATCTGGCGAATCCTCTCCCGTGTAACTTTGAATTCCCTCCCCACCTCCTCCAAGGTATGCTCCCCTCTCTCGCCAATCCCAAAACGCATCCGTAAAACTTTCTCTTCTCGAGGGGTGAGGGTGGCAAGGACTCGACGGGTCTGCTCCACCAGGCTCAGAGAAACTGCCACCTGATCCGGAGCTGGCACCCTGGGATCTTCGATGAAATCCCCCAGATGGGAATCTTCATCCTCACCCACCGGGGTCTCAAGGGAAATGGGCTCCTTGGCAATTTTCAGTATCTTTCTCACCTTCTCCACCGGAAGATCCATCCGCACGGCAATTTCTTCTGGCGTGGGTTCCTGGCCCGTTTCCTGATAAATCTGGAGTGACACCCTCACGAGCTTGTTGATGGTCTCGATCATGTGGACGGGAATACGGATGGTGCGGGCCTGGTCTGCAATGGCCCTGGTAATGGCCTGCCTGATCCACCAGGTGGCGTAGGTGCTGAACTTGTAGCCCCGGCGATAATCAAACTTTTCCACGGCCTTCATCAGACCGATGTTGCCTTCCTGGATAAGATCCAAGAATTGTAACCCCCGGCCCGTATACTTCTTGGCAATAGAAACCACCAGGCGAAGATTGGCCTTCACGAGCTCCTCTTTGGCCCGTCTGGCCCGAAAGATTCCTATTTCTACTTCCTTGGCCACGCTTTCGAGCTTTTTGACTGGAAGCCCTACCGTCTCCTCCGCGGCTTTGATGGCCTTTTTGGCCAGAAGATAGCGGGCCCTCAGGTTGAGGAACTGGTCGATATTCAAACCCAGCTTTTCGGCCGCCTTTTCTATCTCCGAAAAATGGCCATTTGTACGGGAAAAATAGGCTGTAAGCCTGGGAAGAGAGTGACCAGATTCTCTCGTACAGGCTTCGATCTCCCTCTGGGCCCGGCGAACCTGCTCGAAGGCCTTGAGGACGGGTGCCGTGAGCCGTTCCAAACAGCGCTTGTCGATCCTTACTTGAAGCAATCGGGAAAGGATCTCCTCTCTCAATTTGTTGATTCTCTGACGAAGACGGAGACGAGCTCGCTTGTCATCAAGCGTCAAGATCTCTTTCTCAAGAGAAAGGAGTTCCCTGGCAAGACTCCTGATTTCAAACAAAAGCCCCTTTAACCCCTGATTGCGTTCCTCAACAGATTCTTCCTCTTCCACGAAATAGTCATCGAGATCCCTTACGATCTCCCGGGCCTTCAGTCTTCCGGCAAAGAACTCTTCACAGATGTTCAAAATCTCCTCAACGGTACCGCGAGCCTTGATTGCCGCGCGCAAGGCCTGGCGCTCACCTTCCTCGATGATCTTGGCCACTTCCACTTCTTCTTCGCGGGAGAGAAGGCGCGCCTGCCCCATCTCCTTGAGATAGATCTTTACCGGATCCGAGCGCGAAATTTCTTCGATTACTTCTTCCGAGAGATCTTCTGTCACGGATTCTTCCGGAACAACCTTGACGTCTAAACTCTCTACGAGATCTGCCACCTCTTCGAGTTGAGTGGCCAGAGGCTTGATGATGGAAAGCTGTTTTGCCCGACGCCCCTCCTCAAAACCCCCAAGGCCAGTCAACTCTTTGGTGAGGTCTGCCATAAAACCCCTCCCTCTAAATTTTTTTCAAAAGTTCAAAGCTGACAGCGAAGTTGTTGATATTCCCTAAGAAGCCTTAAGGCCTCCTCCTCCCGGCCAGAGGCCTCGGCCTCCTTAATAGCCTCAAGAAGGCTTTCAAGCCGTGCCTGACTTTTCCGATTCGAGAGCCAATTCTTTATCTCTGCAGCCACCTTCTCCGGGGGCTCACCCTCAAAAGGAGGCGGAGAAAGGAGTATCTCACTTAAAAGAGACTGAAGTTCCAAATCTTCCAGAGAGAGATCGGCCGGTGAAACTCCCTGCGAAGCCTTGAGGATCTCTAACAGGGCCCTGAGGCGAGAATCCCTGATGACCTCCAAAAGCCCTGCTTCTAAAAGATCTCCCAGATATTCGGGAAAATGAATGACAAATTCCACCAGGGCCCTTTCGGAGGAAGGGGCTTTCTTCCCGCAGACAGGCTTTTCGCAGGAGACTTTTATACTTCTCCGAAGGGCAGATTCTGAAATCCGGAGTCTCTCAGCCACCTGGCCAAGCTTGAGTTCCAAGAGGACCGGATCTTTGATGGCCTCAAGTACCGGTCTAAGTTCCTGGAAAAGGGCCAAACGTCCTTCCAGATTTTGAGGGAAACGCCCTGTGAGATAACGAATCATGAAGTCGAAGATTTCTTCGGCCGAATCCTTCAAAGCGTAGAAGGCCCGCGGGCCATGCTCCCGCACAAAACTATCCGGATCATGCCCCTCTGGAAGCAGGATCACTCTGGGGAAAAGGCCGGCGTTGAAAAAAACAGGGGCCGCACGCATGGCAGCCTTAAAACCCGCTTCATCCGCATCAAAGACCAAGAACCATTCCGCTCCGAGACCGCGCAGGAGGCGAGCGTGTTGTGGTGTAAGAGCCGTCCCGAGAGTGGCCACACTTTCCCTCACCCCAGCTTCGTAAAGAGAAAGGAGATCGAGGTAGCCCTCTACCACGAAACCAAAACCCGCTTCTCTGATGGCAGCCTTGGTGTGAAAGAATCCGTAGAGAATGGAACCCTTGTGATAGACGGGTGTCTCCGGAGTGTTGAGATATTTGGGTTCTCCTTCCCCAATGATCCGCCCTCCAAAGCCAGCCACACGCCCGGAAGAGTCCTTGATGGGGAAGAGAAGCCGACGCCGGAACCGGTCGTAAAAACTTCCGTCCTTCCTGCGCACCAAAAGGCCGGCCTCTTCGGCAAGAGCAAGATCCACCCCGGCCAGACGCAGATGAGAAACAAGACTGTCGTAGGAATCCGGGGCATAACCCAGCCCGAAAAGGCGGGCCGTCTTCTCGGAAAGACCTCGCTGCTTGAGATATTCCCGCCCAGCTTTTCCGACTTCGGAAGCCCAGAGGAGATGTTCGAAAAACCGCTTGGCTTTTTCGTTGATTTCGAAAAGGGCTTTCCTCCTCTCGGAGGATTCACCGTCTGAGGAAGAAGAGAGGGGGATGTCGAACCGCCTGGCAAGCTCCTTGACAGCCTCGGCAAAATCCAGATTGTGAAACTTCATGTAAAAGGCGATGACATCACCACCCACTCCACAGCCAAAACAGTGAAAGATTTGGCGCTCCTCATTTACCGTGAAAGAAGGCTTTTTGTCGGCGTGAAAGGGGCACAAGCCCAAGTAGTTTCGCCCGCTGCGCTTGAGGGAGACGTGCTCACCAATTATGTCCACAATGTTAGCCACTTCCTTGATGCGTCGGGCGACCTCTTTAAGCCCCACGCTCTCCCCCTTTGTTAGCAAGCTCCACAACGGTTACGGCCTCGCCTCCTTCAAAGGGGGCCCCGGGCCGCATGGTGGCCACCTGCTGGTGTCCTTTGAGAAACTTTCTAACGGCACGCAAAAGTCGTCCGCTTCCGAGGCCGTGTACGATGGTGAGCCTTGTTTTGCCGGAAAGAAAGGCCCGATCAAGGACCTTCTCGAGTTCCTGGAGGGCGTCGTCTACCGTGAGACCAATCAAGTTGAGAGTCTCCGGAACGTCTTTTTCGGCATCCACCTTGAAGGTGGTGTAAGAAGGCCTTGGCCCTTCTTCAGGCAATACTATAAGGTCTTTGAGCTCGACTTCCACCCTGAAGGGCCCAAGCTGCACCTCTGCCACCTGGCCCTTAAGCCGCAAAACACGGCCTTCCTGACCGAAACCTTTGAGCCTCACCCTCGCTCCGGCCTCTACCGGAAGAGAGGTCTCTTCCCTGACAGGAAGATCGCGGGTTTTTTCTTTCAAAAACTCTCCAAAGACCAGGCGGGCCTTCTTCTCCCCCAGCTTGCGATTCCTGACATCCGCCAGGAATCTCTGGAATTCGGCCTCAAGCTCACGCAGCCTCTCTTCCCATTTGCGAGAAAGGGCGGCTTCCCTCTGGGAGAAACGTTTTTCAAGCTCTCTTTGGAGATCTTCAAACCCCTTTCTTTCTCGTGCCAGGGCTTCTTTCTCTTCGGAAAGGGCTTCCTTTTCGGCTTCGAGCTCTGAGACGAGTCTTTCAAGACCAGCGACAACTTCTTTGAAGGTCTCCTCCCCGCGGCCCAGATAACTCTTGGCCCGGGAAATAATCTCCCGTGGAAGCCCCAGTTTCTCGGCCAGTTTGAGCCCCAAGGAAAGACCAGCCATCCCGTAGACCAGACGATAAGTTGGCTCCCCGGTGTCTTCATCAAAAGAGACGGCGAGAGGGAGGATCCAGTCTTTGGTGAAGGAAAAGGCCTTCAACGCCTCGTAATGGGTGGTGGCCAGGACCCGCGCCCCCTTATGATAGAGCTCCTCGATCACCGCCATGGCCAAAGCGGCCCCTTCTTCCGGGGCTGTACCCCGGCCTATCTCATCGAGCAAAAAAAGACGCCTTGGCCCGGCCTCAGCCAGGGCCTTTTTGAGATTCTTCACGTGAGCCGAAAAACTGCTTTCGCTGGCGGAAAGATCCTGTTCGTCCCCCAGGTCGACGAAGATGCCCTCAAATATGGGGACCTCGCTCCCCGAAGAAGCGGGAATGGGTATTGCACACTGGGCCATCACCAGAAGGAGCCCCACGGTCTTCAAGGCCACCGTTTTTCCTCCCATGTTGGGGCCACTTACGACAACCACGGGCTTTTCTTCCGGAAAGATGAAATCGTTCCGCACCACCTGGCGGCTGGCCAAAAGAAGAAGGGGATGCGCCGCCTCTCGTAACTCGATGCTTCCAGACAATTTGTAGACAGGGATGTTGCCTTTGAAACGCTCCCCCAGAGCCGCCTTGGCCTGAAGGACATCTATCTCGGAAAGAATTGTCTCTAGTAAATGGAGCTCGTCCAAAAATCTGGCGACCTCGCGCGAAAGTTCTTTAAGGAGCCTTTCGATCTCTCGCTCTTCTTCCCGGCGCAATCTTTCGAGCTCGTTTTCGAGCTGGACAATCTCCAGAGGCTCAATAAAAACCGTCGCTCCACTTGCGGAAACATCGTGAAGAATGCCGGGCACCTTTCCCTTGGCTTCGGCCTTGATCGGAAAAACATAACGGCCGTGGCGCTTGGTTATGATCTCTTCCTGCAGGACACCTTCCTTGGCAAAACGCCTCAAAAGCTCCTCCAGGCGCTTACGCAAACGTTTCTCAACCCGCTTCTGCGCCTCTTTCAACTCCATCAAGGTCGGGGAAGCGTCGGGACGGATGCCTTCGGGAGTCAAAATCTCTTCCAGGTGTCGCTTTAGCTGCGAAAGAGAGGGCAAGGAAGAAAGAAGAGGAGAAAGGGCATCAAGATTTTTGAATTTGCGCAAATAAGAGGCTATCTCCCTTGAGGCCAGAAGATAACGCCTCAAAACCAGGGCCTCTTCGAGAGAAAGCACCCCTCCTTGAGAAGCGCGCTTGAGAGCCGGAGAAAGAGAAGGGAGCTCAGGAAGAGGAGGCCTCCCCGCCTCTGCCAGGAGGCGCATCATTTCCTGAACCTTGGCTCCTTCTTCCTGGAGATGAGAAAGAGAAGTGGATGGGCTCAAACTCTTGAGACGATGGCGTCCGGGGTCGGTCCGGGCTTCGTTTATGAGATAGGTTTTGAGTTTTGGAAATTCGAGCTTTTCGAGGTTAAAAGATTTCATGCCTTAGAAGGCAAAAAGAAGGCCCGGGGTTTTCCGGGCCTCAATTTCTTTAATAGTCACGTTGTTTCATGCGCTTTAAACGCTTGAGAAGCCTCTTCCGGGCTGCCATGAGTTTCTTTTTGCGGCGTACGCTTGGCTTTTCGTAGTATTCCCGCTTTTTGATTTCAGAAAGAATTCCGGCTTTTTCACACGCTTTCTTGAAGCGCTTCAGCGCCTGCTCAAAGGGTTCGTCTTCTCTAACGATTACACCAGCCAAAAAAACTCCCTCCCTCCGTTTTGAGTTGTGGTGTTTTGCATATTAACACCCTCGAAAGGGGTGTCAACCGGATCATCTTAAAAAATGAAGATTCATTCATTACTGATTCTCAGGATCACAAGAAAGACTAAGGCCTTTGAGAAAAGCAAATAAATCTTCCGGAAATTTGATCAGGCGACCCTGGCGATTTACAGGAGCATGGACAGTGTATCCTTCGCAAATCAGCTCTTTTCCGCGGTAGATGCGGTAATTAAAACACACTTTGTAACTTTTGACTTCACTGATCCAGGATTCGATCTCCAAGAGATCGTCGTAACGGGCAGGACGGCGGTAGCGCACGTGGGCCTCGGCCACCGGTAGAATGAGGCCCTCTTTCTCTTCTATTTCGCGGTAGGTGAGGCCGTTCTGGCGCAAAAGCTCGGTACGACCGATCTCGAAAAGGCGGAGGTAATTGCCGTAGTAGAGCACCCCACCACAATCTGTGTCTCCGTAGATGACCCGGTAAGTAACCCTTGAAACCGCACCCATGCGGGCATAACCTAACTTGAAAACCTGCTCGCGCCAAGGAGGCCTCATGCCCAAACTTCCGCGCAAAAACCCCCGGGCCATGGCCCTCAAAGTCCTCATCCGCTGGGAAACAAAAAGGGCCCTTCTTGATGAGGTGCTTTCCGAAGTGTTGGACAGAAGCGCCTTCCTGGACCCGCGGGACCAAGGTCTCGTAACGGAACTCATAAACGGGGTGGTACGGCATTTGAGTTATCTCGACTATCTCCTCTCTCGCGTGAGCAAAAAACCCCTCGAAAAGATGGATCCAGAGGTTCGCAACGCCTTAAGGCTCGGGGCTTACCAGATCCTCTTCACGAGGATTCCCGTTCACGTGGCGGTGGCGGAAACCATCAAAATTTTGAAGAGAAAGAGACGCGGAGAATGGATCGTGGGCTTTGTGAACGCGGTCTTGCGAGAGCTTGCCCGTCGCAAGGACGAGATCTCCCTCCCCCCACGCGAGATGGATCCGGTAGATTATCTCGCCATCCGTTACTCCTACCCCCGCTGGCTGGTGGAGAGATGGCTCGCCCGTTTCGGCGAGGAAGAGACGGAGGCACTCCTTAAGGCCGGAAACGAAAGACCTGTGCTTGTGGTGCGGGCCAACACCCTGCGTGTGACCCGCGAACAACTTCTGCTCTATCTCAAGGCAGAGATTCCGCAGGCCGCTCCCTGCAAGTATAGCCCCGATGGAATCATCCTCCACGGTTTCCAGGGGCGAATTACCGGGCTCAAGGCCTTCAAGGTGGGCTGGCTCCAGGTCCAGGATGAAGCAAGTCAGCTTGTGAGCTACCTGGTTGGGCCCAGGCCGGGGGAACGCGTCCTAGATGCCTGTGCCGGAGTGGGAGGCAAGACCACCCATCTGGCCCAAATTATGCGTAATACCGGGCGAATCTACGCCATGGACGTGTTTCCCTGGCGGCTCGAAAGGCTTAAAGAAAACGCCAAGCGCCTGGGGGTGACCAACATCGAAGTCATCACCGGAGACGCCACCAAGGCCATCGAAACGCTGGGGGGAAACTTTTTTGACCGCATCCTGGTGGACGCCCCCTGCACGGGAACAGGGGTCATCAGGAGACACCCAGACATCAAGTGGGCGCGGACTCCGGAAGACTTGACCCGTGTACCGGAAAAACAACTTGCACTTCTCAAATCCCTGGCCCCCTTGCTCAAAAGAGGCGGGGTGATGGTCTACGCCACCTGCAGTCTGGAACCGGAGGAAAATGAAGAGGTCATCGCCAAATTTCTGAAAGAAATGCCTGGCTTTGAGGTAGAAGATGCCAGGAAGGCCTTGCCTGAAACGGCCCACGAGCTGGTAGGGGAAGATGGTTTCATGCGCACTTATCCCCACCGGCACGGTCTTGATGGATTTTTCGGGGCCCGCCTCCGCAAAAAATAGGATCAGATCCTATTTTTAGACGGCGGCCTCCCCCGCCTGCGCTCCTTAAGACCAAGTTTCTGCCAGAAGCTCCTGGGGCCCAAGGGCCGGCTCTTTTTGCTTGATTGCCTAAGGAACTCAAGGAGTTCAGAAGGTTCTTTTTCTCTACAAAAGCGCGTGTAATATTCGTATTCCTCTGGCGATAGAGGAGGTGCATCCAAAAATGGGATCAGATCCCATTTTTGGAAGGCAGAGGAATAGGGATACTCCTCCGGAAAAGAGACAATTCCAGCACGTACGGGGTTGCGCTCGATATAGCGCATTACCTTCCACAAGTAAGTATCCATATCAACTACGCTGGAGAAATATTTCGATCTCCAGAGGTTGCCTTCTGTTTCATACTTGCTGTGGTGATACTGGGTGTAACTTACCAGTATCCCTTGCATGAACTTGCTTAATTCTTCTTCTTTTTCGGGGACTAACAACAGATGGACATGGTTGGACATCAGACAGTAAGCCCAGAGCTTGATTTGTCTTCGAGCTTTAATTTTGGCCAAAATTCTCTCGAAGACCAGGTAATCTGCCTTTTCGTGAAACACCTCGAGACCACCGTTGGCGCGGGCCACTACATGGTGAGGATAATCGGGAATAATCAAGCGGGGCAGAGTGGGCATAAGTCCTCCTGGAAAATGGGATCCGATCCTATTTTTGTTTTTCGGAGGGCGTGAGAGGAGAGTTGAAAATGGGAGAAAAAGGGATCGGATCCTATTTTTGCGGAGGGAATAAAAAAGGGGAGGCTGGCTGGGCCTCCCCCTTTTGGAGTTCAGCTTAGGGAAGAACTAGAAGCGGTAGGTGATGAAACCGGTGAGCACGTAAGCGTCGCCGTCGAGGTCGCCGTAGACGTACTCTTCGTCGTCGTCGAAGTCGGAGTACCAGTAGTTGAGGGTGAAGGAGATGTTGTCCATGATCTGGTAAGTGGCCTGGAGCTCGAGCTCGAGAGCCTGGTAATCGAGGTCGGAATATTCATCGGCATTGTTGACCAGTTCGGGATAATACCCTGCTATCCAACGGCCGCCACCGTTTGTAACACGGACGGCGGGGAAGTGGGGGCTGTCCATCTCGCCCTCGGCCACGGTGTAGCTCAAGGTGCCGGAGAAGTCGAGTTTGGGCATAGGAGCAGCGGAAACGTTGAGGTAGAAGACATGGACCTCGTTTTCCCAATCAAGTTCGTCTTTTGCGGACCGAACCTGGCCCGACATCACTTGGCCACCTCACCCGTGGTAGACTGCCGAGCACATGAGGCTCGTGTACTCGTCATAGTAGTAGTTGTAACCTACGTTGATACCGATTTTTTGTAGCGGGATAAAGGTGAGATTTATTCCAGCGGTAAAAGAATCCCTTTCCCAATCATAGAAATCGGTATTGTCATTTTCCGCGTAGAGGTAGTTGAAGTAGAGGTTAAGATTCGCCTTAGCATTCACAATGTAATCTATCTTGAGCCCGAGATCGTGCTCGTATTCTGGCTGGTTGGAGGTGTCCCCCTGACGACGGCCATAAACGATGTAGCTATACCAGGACTTTTCTCCAAGAGCAGTATAATCAACACCAGAGTCTGCGGGTTTAGGGCATACGGCGTGTTTGTAAGCGTAAGGGTCGTTCACATAGAGGAAGTTATAGTGGGCCTTTACTTTGAGGCCATGACGAGGTTTCCAGGTAGCCGCTAGCTTGAACTGGTGTTCGGTGGTGTCTTCGGTAACATGATGTTCTTCGGCATTGTTGCGGTCGATATATTCGAGTTCATACGCAAAGCGAAACTTCCAGCTCTTGCTGTAACGCCAGGTAAGATCGGCCCCAAAGATGAATTCGTCTTCATCATAGGCGGATTTGCGCTCGAAAGAAAAATCAGTCCCGTCGACATCCGGATCCTTCCAGGAATTGTAGACCCTGGGCAGGCGGACGTAGACATCTTCGCCGTTCATGCTGTGATATTTCGCTTTTAGCGTAAGGGCCATGTTCTTACGGAACCGGAAGTGCCAGCTTCCGGTAAAGGCAGAGTAGTCGACCTCGAGTTCGTTGTCGAAATCACCGTAAAGGACGCCGCTACCGCCTTCTCCCTCATTGGAGCTTTCGTTCTGGGCCTCATAGTAAACAAAGCCAAGATTCAAGCTCTGGAAGGGGGAAATATCCCACTTGGCCTTGACGGTGTGTTCCCATTTTTCGGAATCTGGTGTCCGGGCAAAGGGAAGTTCTCCGTTGCTATAATCGTAGTTCACCTGACCTTCGCCAGGGAATTGCCCCGGGCTGGAGCCGAAAGTCGGTTTCCAGGCCTTTGCAGGATAAGTCGGGGGAACCGGAGCCGGACCCTGAGCATTCAAATAAACATGCCGCGGGACATCGTCTCCACTATTAAAGCTGCGATACATGAAGCTATACTTGATCGTCCATTGTCCAAGGCGGGCTTCGATATAGGGGATGTAATCATTGGTATATTCTTTGATATGACGGGAGTAAGCGGCCACATGACAGCTTGAACATTTGGAGAGCGTCCGAGCCTGATCCCAACCCCGGCGTTCTTCAAAGCGGTGCTTGAAACCGATCTGAATCCCGGGAAGAGCAGGAAGTCTGAGGACGGCCTCGTTGGTCCAGAAGGAATGGCGGATGCCATATTTTTGAGTGCTCTCGTAACTGTTGTGCCAGAGACCAGCAGCCGAACCTTCCACAAGCCCGTCACGGTCGACATCCTTTACATCTTTGAGCTTCTTTCTCAGAGGAGCAGGATAGGTGTTCCACTTTGCCAGAGTAATAGGGGTATTCCACGTGCCACCGCGCAATTCCGCAGACTGGGCCTGGAGATTGGTGAGATAGTCGGTGTCGTAACGGTGCCAGAAACGGGAGAACTTGCTCTTCAAAGAGAAGAGTCGACAATAATCAAAGCTTGCGGTGTAGTCTTGATCTTCCTTTTCGATATAACGACCTTCGATATCGAAAAGTGTGCTCCCGGTGGCAAGGGAGAATTTTCCTCCCAAGTACCAGGATGAATTCATATCCACCTGGCTTTTATATTCGGCGGCGCGATTGGGAGCGTCGTCATAATCATTGATGGAGCCGCCTACGCTGACCTCAAACTCGTAAGGCTTTTCCTCTTCGGCCCAAGCCATACCAGAGAAGGCAAGGCCCAGGACCAAGAGTACAAGCAAGAATCTCTTCATCCCCACACCTCCTAAAGAGTGTTTTTTCAATGGTTTAGACATGACTTCCACTACCTCGTAAGCTTCCTTCCCTGGCCAGGAATAGCTTGAGACGGAAAATCGGAACCATGAATGTACTGGTGACACTGGGTGCACTTGGTGAGAAAGCCCTTTTGCCACCCTTCATGAGCCGCCTGAATATTGGGAGCAGAGGGGTAGCGCCAATCTTTGCCTACAGGATAACCAGCGGGGTTGAAACGGTCTGTGCCATCGTTGCGTACCTGATCATTGATACGGGTGGCGTGGAAATGGACCTCGTGACACTGCATACAGAGGAAGGGCTCGTTCTGCTTCAAGAGGTTGTTGGCGACGGTACCGTGGGGATCATGGCAAATGGTGCAATCTTCGATGACAGGTTCGTGTTCGAAAACAAAGGGACCCTGGTAACGGGTGTGGCAGGTCAAACAGAGGTCGTTCAGGCGCTCTTCGGTGCGAAGCATACCGGCGATGGGATTTCCGGTGCCGTGGGGATTGTGGCAATCGGAACAGCCCATGTAGCCTTCCTTCACCGGATGGCGAGAGATGAAAAACATCTTGGCCTGCACGTCCCGGTGACACTGGCTACAGAGCTCAAACTCGTTTCCTTTGGCCAAGAGCTGCGGATTGGAGTTGTGATGCACCTTGTGGCAATCAATACAGGCCACGTCGTTTTCCGCATGCTCGGAGCCGAGCCAGTGCATGGTCTCCCCACCCTGGTGGCAGGTGAGGCACACGGCGTTGGCTTCTTCTCCCTCGAGGCCTTCTTCCCCGAAGCGGAGAATCTTTTCGGTATCACCGCCTTCGTCCACGTGCGCAGAACCAGGGCCGTGACAGCCCTCACAACCCACCTGGTAACCGGGAACCTCATAAGAAGCCAACCTCATGTGGACGTTCGTCTTGGCGTCAGCTGCCATGGTGTCGTGACACTCGAGACACGCTTCGGAACCCAGGTACTCCGCCTCCGGGGCAACTTTCGGCGGTTTGATCACCTGCGCTCGCTTCTCAGCGAGCTCCTGGGTGCAGCCGACGGCCAACGCTAAAAAGAAGGACAACACCAAAAACCGTTTAACCATAGCCACCTCCTTACAGAATTTGGCCGTGCTAGCCCTTTGTTAAATTTTTGTAAATCTTTAGCAATCTCTTAATTTTCAAGCAAAACGAGATTTTCGAAATAATTGCAATTAATGATAAATTTTCCCTATAAATCTCGCGAAAATTATCAAAATCGCCAATTTGTGAGATTAATGGAGGGATGAAGTTGTTTCTCAATAAAAGAGAGCTTTTCCCCTACTTTTTTCCTCAAGATCAGAGATTTTTGGCATTCTTCCGAGAAAATGGCGAGAGCGTCGATGCTCTTGTGGAATTCGCCACAAAGAAGAAGGAGATCGTGACCCGCCAGGAAGGCCCTGAGAACGGCTTCTTCAAGGCTTGCCCGCGCAAGGGCCCCTCCCATGAAGAGATCGTCCGTGAGGATAAGGCCCTTAAAGCCCAGATTTTCTCGCAAAAACTTGACGATCTTCGACGAAAAAGTGGCAGGTTCCTTATCCCAGGCAGGAATCAAGAGGTGGGTGGTCATCACCGCGGGCACACCGATCCTGATGGCCTCCAGGAAAGGGAGCAAATCCTCCTCTTCCACGGTCTCTTTTACTGGAAGACCCTGATGCGGGTCCACCTCTACGCCTCCAAGACCGGGAAAGTGTTTGGCACAACAAAGGAGCCCTTCGGCAAGAAAGGCCCTGATGTAAACCCTGGCCAGACCGGCAACCATTTGAGGATCCCCCCCAAAGGTGCGACCCTTCAGAAAAGATGGCGCTGTCTCTTCCCCCAGATCCAGGACCGGAGCGAGATTGAAATTGAAGCCCCATCTTTTGAGTTCCCGGGCACAGAGGACGGCTTCCCGGGCGACGGCCTCTTCGGGATCCTCCTCTGAAGCGAGAGAAAGTGGAGCTTTGAGACCCGGAAAATGAGGCGGCTTCAGGCGTGAAACAGGCCCCCCTTCTTGGTCTATGGCCCGCAGACCCTTGCCCGCCAGGGTCTCAAGCTCTTCCAGAAGGGCCCGGGTTTCGCCATAGGAACCAAGATTCCGCGAAAAGAAAATGAAATGTCTAAGCCCAAATAGAGAAATGGCTTCTTTTTCCTCGGGAGTGAGAGTCTTCCCATCCAGGGCGATAAGAAAAAGGGGGCCAATATCAAGCATGGAGAAGTTTCTGTATGACGTTATAGAGTTCTGGAATCGTAAAGGGCTTCTTTAAAAAGGCGTCGAAATCTCCAATTTTTTGATCTTCCAAAGGATAACCGCTCATGAGGATGGTCTTGAGATCCGGAGAAAAGCTCTTGAGAAAGGGAAGAAGCTCTTTGCCCCCCATACCACCGGGAACGGTGAGATCCAGGATGGCAAGGTCAAACTTGCCCTCTCTGATTTTCTGAAGCACTTCCTGACTGTTTTCCGCTACCTCTACCTCAAAACCTGCCATCTCAAGGGCTTCTTTTAAGGTCTCTCGCACGATCTCTTCGTCGTCGAAGACCAGGACACGGCCTTTGCCCTTGAAAATCTCCCGCTGGATTAACTGGGGAGCTTCCGGAAGCTCCTTCTCACTGGCAGGAAGATAAATACGAAAAGTGGTTCCCTTGTCTTCTTCAGACTCGACTTCAATATGGCCACCGTGGCGTTTGATGATGGAATAACAAATGGCCAACCCCAGCCCGGAACCTTCTTCTTTGGTGGTAAAGTAGGGGTCGAAAATTTTGGACAGGTATTTTTTGGGTATCCCGCACCCCTCATCTCGAAAAGAAAGTTCGACATATTTTCCGGGGGCCAAAGGTCCTCTTTGCTCTTCGAGGACCAGATTTTTGGCCTGCACCCACAGCCTTCCCCCCTCCGGCATGGCCTGCTTGGCGTTGATGACGAGATTGCTAATGACCTGACCAAACTGGGTGGTATCGATCTCCACAAGGAAGAGATCTTCGTCCATCCTGAGCTCCCAATCCACGTGAGATCCCCGCAGACAGAAGGAGATGGTCTCCCGCAGGAGCTCCTCCAGGGGAGCCGCTTTTTTGATGGGAGCGCCTCCTTTGGCAAAGGTAAGGAGCTGTTTGGTGAGCCCCTGGGCCTTGAGGCAGGCCTTTTCCGTCTGTCGCAGGAGTTTCTCTTCCTTCGGAGAAAGACGGGCCTTGAAACGAAGGAGACTCAGGTTCCCCAGGATGGCCATCAGAAAATTGTTGAAATCGTGGGCAATGCCCCCGGCAAGCAAAGCCAGGGATTCGAGCTTGGTGGCCCGCACGAGCTCCTCCTGGGCCTTCTTTTGCTCTGTAATGTCCATCAGGAGATAAAGGGCGTAATTTCCTCCCGAAGGGTAGCGCAAAGGAGTACCTACCATGTGATACCAGCGTCCTTCTGAGGGAATGTAAACCTCTTTTTGGACAGAGCGGCCAGAAAGGACCTCTTGCAGACAGCACCAGGGACAGGGAGAACCCAATCCATAGAGGCTCTTATAACAAGTCTCTCCCTTAAGCTCCCGCGAGGTTCTGGCCTGGCATTTGTGATTGGCAAAGTGGATCTTGAAATCTTCGGAAACCGCGTAAATCAAGCCTTCAAAGGCGTTCAAAATGGCCTGGTACTGGGCAAGGGTCTCCTCAAGTTTTTGGGCAAACTTCTTCTGTTTCGTGATGTCGATGGCCGTACCAATCCCAACGATTTGCCCTTCTTTCTGAAAGGTGGCTGCGGTAACTTCCAGCCACTTTTCCTGCCCTTCCTTGGTAATGATTTTTACTTCGTAATGAGGCGGAGGAGATTCCCCCCGCAGACGGGCAAGCACCCTCTCCCTCACAAGGTCTTTGAAGTCTGGATGTACGATGTCCCACAGATAGAGCTTTTCGAGCTCTTTTCTGCTATAGCCCGTAATCCTTTCAAAAGCGGGGTTTACGTAGAGAAAACGTTCACGGTAAAGGAATATTCCCACGGCAGCAGATTCTGTTAAAGTACGGAATTTAATTTCGCTCTCTTCGAGGGCGTGAGCAAGAAACTCCTCCTTGTTGGTGTTTTCGCGAGGTATCATGATAAATTCCCAAAAGAGTTTAGCCTAGCTTCAAGAAAAATGCCAAAACAAAATAATAAACTTTTTATAATAGGTATCGGACCAGGAGATCTTTCCCTCCTGACGTTGGCCGCCCAAAAAGCCCTGGAAGAAGCGGAGATTATTCTGGGCTACAAAACCTACCTGAACCAGATAGAGCCCTATCTTCAAGGCAAAGAGGTCCGCACCAGCCAGATGACCCAGGAAGTAGAGAGGGCCAAAGAAGCCCTGAGGCTTGCCTCCCGGGGCCGAAAAGTGGCCCTCGTCTCTGGTGGAGACCCCTCCATTTACGGGATGTCGGCCCCGGTATTTGAAGTCCTGGCGGCCAACCGCGATGATTTCTCCTCCGTAGAGATCGAAATCATCCCCGGGGTGACGGCGGCCTGCGCCGCCGCCGCCCGCCTGGGAGCGCCTCTGAGCAGCGATTGTGCCTTCATTTCTCTCTCGGATCGTCTCACCCCCTGGAAAGCCATCAAAAAACGCGTTGCTCTGGCGGCGGAGGGAGACTTTGTCCTCGTTTTTTACAATCCCAAGAGCAAACGACGCCAAGACCAGCTTTACGAAGCCCTGGAAATTGTAAAACGTCATCGGAGCCCCGAAACACCTTTGGCCCTGGTACGGGCAGCCTTCAGACAGGACGAAAGCATCTTGCTGACCACACTCACAGAGGCGGAGAAGGTGGCTTCCCTCGCAGATATGGCAAGCCTGGTAATCGTGGGAAATTCCCAGAGTCAACACGCGGGAGACTTTTTCTTGACACCCCGGGGTTACGGGCAAAAATATGCGCTAAACCATGAAAACCCTTGAAGTGATCACGCGGAATTTGGCCCTTTATCTCTTTATCCTGATCACTGTCCCGCCGTTTGCGATAGTGATCCTGCTCCTTTCCCTTTTCGATCGGCGCGGTCTCTTAACACACGAAATCGGCCGTTTCTGGCTCCGGTGCATCCTTTGGATCACCGGAGTCAAAGTAGAGGTGCGGGGGCTCGAACACCTGAAGAAAGACGAGTCCTACATTTTTGCCGCCAACCATCAGAGTCAGTTCGACATCCCGGTACTTGCGGTAGCCCTCCCCTACCAGATTCGCTGGCTGGCCAAAAAGAGTCTCTTTCGAATCCCCTTTTTCGGCTGGGCCCTCAGGGCCATCGGCTACATCCCGGTAGACCGGGAAAACCCTCGCAAGGGTTACGAAAGTCTTCTTCGAGCCGCCGAAATAGTAAAGGCCGGCTTCTCTGTGGTGATCTTTCCAGAAGGGACAAGGAGCCCCGATGGTTCCCTTCTCCCCTTCAAAACCGGAGGGTTTGTATTGGCTATCAAAAGCGGAAAACCCGTGGTAGCGGTCGCCATCTGCGGCACGAGAAAGGTGATGCCGAAGGGGAAACTTTACGTGCGCCCGGGGCTGGTGAGACTTCGGATCTTCCCCCCCATCCCCACCACGGGGCTGAGCCTCCGCGAAAAGGCCTCCCTTGCCCAACTCGTAAGGCTTCGCATCGAAGAGGGGTTAAAGGCCGGTTGTCGCTAACTCCACCAGCCTCTCCACCAGATCCTCAAAGCTCAGGCCTGCAACCCGGGCCGCCAGAGGAAGGAGACTCGTTTCCGTCATGCCCGGAATGGTGTTGGTCTCGAGCACCAGAAGCCGACCTTCCGGTGTGAGGATGAAATCTGTTCGGCTATAATGCCTGAGCCTCAAGGCCTGATGGGCAAGAAGAGCAGCTTCCTGGGCTTTGCGGGCAACCTCTTCCGGGATCGGGGCCGGACAAAGTTCCCGGGTGAGCCCCGGGGTATATTTGGCCTCGTAATCAAAGAAGAGATGACCCTCGCCTGGGATGATCTCCACCACCGGAAGAGGGTCTTCTCCCAGGACACCGACGGTCAACTCCCTCCCGGAGACATATTCCTCAAGGAGGACCCGTTCTTCAAAACGAAAGGCCTCCTCAAGGGCCAGGGGAAGGTCTTTTTCGCCCTTTACCAGAGAGATTCCCACACTTGAACCCTGCGAAGCAGGCTTTACCACCAGCGGGAAAGAGGGGATTTCAGAAGGCAATTCTCCCCTGCGGAGCAAAACGGCCCGTGGGACATCAAGACCACTTTCCCGGTAGAGGAGCTTGCTCAGAGCCTTATCCATGGCAAGGGCACTTCCCAGGACCCCGGCTCCCTGATATGGAAGACCAAGGGAATCCAGAAAACCCTGGATGGTACCGTCTTCGCCTCCGGGGCCATGAAGAACCAGAAAGGCCAGGTCAAACTCCCCGGCTTGCGCCGCAAGTCTCGGAAGATCCGCCGGAGGGTCAAATACTTCCACCTGATAGTCCCGGGACTCCAGGGCCTTCCTCACCGCCGCGCCCCCTTTCAAGGAGACCTCTCTTTCCGGAGAATTTCCGCCACAAAGAAGGGCCACACGCTTCTTAAAATCCGCCATATCCGACTCCACTAGAATTTGCTAAGAATCATCTCGACTTAAAGACCATTTGATAGCAGGGCAATCCTGCGAAAGTGCATTTCCAAAGAATCTTCACGAAGAATCTTCAAGCTCCAGGATCTTTTCAGGGCCAAAAGGAAGCTTCTTGAAGAGGCGTCTTTCAAGGAGCTTGGTAAGTTCGTAAAGGTGATCCAGGCGGATGAGGGCAGAAACACTGCGCCCGTATCTCTCCTTAAGGTCTTCAAAGCGCTCTTTGAGCGTGACGATCTGGGTGTGTTTGACCCGCTTATCGGCGTAATAGACTATCTCCTCCTCCCGGATGGGGCTTCCCGGAGGGCCAGGCGGGCAAAAGATGTGCCTGGCCACCACCCGGGCCACTTCCGGATACCCAAGCTTTTCAAGGAGCCTTGCCGCGGAAAGGGCGTGATTCTCACCGGTCTTAAGGGAGAGATGTTTGGTGACGTCGTGCAGAAGGGCTCCTGCCTCCACCAGGGAAAGATCCAGGGGCTCACCCACCTGACAGAGGGCCTCCGCCAAAAAGGTGGCCACCAAGGCCACTTTTTCACAATGTCGGATGATATGGGGAGGGACCTGGTTCTCTCGCATTATCTCGTAACAGCGAGAACGATCCGGTACCCGTGAATAACGCTGCTTACAGGGCATGATTCCATCATAACCGAGGGGAATCAATTTAGCATGTCCCCTAACTCCCCATCTTATCGTTGAGACGAAAAAAGGCGAAATTAGACAAAAAGAATAGAATTTTCAAGGAAGCCAAATTAACAACCACTGTTGAAATAAAAATTTGTGAGGCACAAAAGCCTTTTAATACGGCACAAATAGTAAATCTCTGGAAGCATGGCAGATCATCCATTTCCGGGAAAATTGTCTTAAATGCCTTTTTTATCAGGGAAAAAGAAGGGGGCTCTATCTCCGGGCCTATTTTTCTCTAACCACCTCTAACAGATTTTGACCCCTCACATCCTCTTGGTTACTCTTGCAGCGTTCCAAAGGAGGGTGGCCCCATGGAAAGGCTGTGGGAAAAAATATTGGAAATCATCCGTAAAAAATTGCCCGAAGCAAGTTTTCGGGTCTGGATAAAACCTCTCAAGTTTTTGGGGCTCAAGGGAAAAGAGCTCCTCGTGGCCTGCCCCAACCAGTTCAGTCTGGAGTGGATCCAGGAAAATTATTTTCATCTCTTTCAAACTGCGGTCCAAGAACAGGGACTTTCTCTCAAGGTGAAACTTCTGGTAGTAGAAGACGATCCCCCGCAGATCCGCCAGATGGAGCTCCCTTACGATCCCACCCGTCTGGTAGGCAGAAAGCTCTCCCAGCGGTTTACCTTCGACGAATTCGTCGTGGGAGATTGCAATCGTCTGGCCTACGCCACCTGCTGGGCGCTGGCCAACCAGGCCCCGGAACACCGGATCGTCTACCTCTGTGCCGGGACAGGGCTTGGCAAGAGTCACTTGAGTCAGGCGGTTGGAAACCACCTCCTGCAGCACAGCAGAAAGGGGCGTATCTGCTATCTCACCGCCCAGGATTTTACCTCTCACGTGGTGAGAGCCCTCAAAAACGAACGCCTGGAAGATTTCAAAGAAAAACTGCGCCGGGGATGCGAGATCCTCATGCTGGAAGAAATCCACTTCTTGGCGGGAAAGGAATTCACCCAAAAAGAGCTTTCCCTCACCCTGGACTATCTTTACGATTCCGGAAAGATCGTCGTCTTCACCGCCAACAAACCCCCTCAGGAGCTCTCAAAGCTTGACGAAGGTCTTCGCAGCAGACTTCAGGCGGGGGCCATCATCCGGATCAACCCCCCTGATTATCAGACCAGGCTCAACATCCTGCGTCGTAAAGCCCAAAAACAGGGGGTCGTTCTCTCCGAAGAGGTGCTCGATTACCTGGCCCGCCACTTGAGAGGAGACATCCGGCAGATCGAAAGCGCGGTAATAGGGCTCGTGGCCCGCTCAAGCCTCCTGCGAGAGCCCATCACCCTGGCGCTTGCCAAGGAGCTCGTCCAGGAAATCGCCCCCAAAAATCCCCAGGTCACCAAAGACTTCATCGTGGATCTCGTTTGCCGGCATTTCAAGGTCACACGAGAGGAGCTTGCTTCTCGTTCCCGTCTGCGGCGCATCACCTTCCCGCGCCAGGTGGCCATGTACCTCTGTCGACGCTTCACCGAAGAAAGTCTTGAGGCCATCGGCCGCCTCTTCAACCGGGATCACGCCACCGTGGTCTACGCCTTGAACAGCGTGAACAAAAAGATAAGCCATCCCGGGCCCATCAAATATCAGGTAGAATATCTTTGCCGTGAAATCGAAGATTACCTCCAGGAAAATACCCTCTCCGGCCAGAAAGAAGCTCAGGAAGCTCCTTGGCCCGAGGTTTCTGGAAAGAAAGGATGATCTCCTCACTTACGCCTTCGACGCCTCCGGGCTCCTCTATCTGCCGGAGGCCGTGGCCATCCCTGAAAATACCCAAGAAGTAGCGGAAATCCTGGCTCTCGCCACCGAGGAGAACTTTCCCGTGGTCCCGCGTGGGGCTGGAACCGCCACCACCGGGGCCCCTCTGGCGCACGAAGGAGGGCTTGTCCTCTCTCTCCTGCGCCTGAACCGCATCCTGGAGATAAACACCGAAGATCTGGTGGCCGTGGTGGAACCCGGGGTCTTCAACGGAGCCTTCAAAAAAGAGGTGGAGGCAAGGGGGCTCTTCTATCCGCCGGACCCTGCAAGTTACGAATTTTCCACCCTGGGGGGAAACATCGCAACCTGTGCCGGGGGGCCGAAGGGCCTCAAATACGGGGTCACCAAAGATTACGTCCTGGGGCTTGAGGTGGTCCTTGCCGGAGGGGAGGTCATCTTCTGCGGACGGCGCACCATGAAGGGGGTCGTGGGTTACGACCTGGTGCACCTCTTCACCGGCTCTGAAGGGACCCTCGGTATCATCACGAAGATCATCTTGAAGCTTCTTCCCCGCCCCAAGGCCTCCGCCACGCTTGCGGCCTATTTTCGCTCCGTAGAGGAGGCGGCAGAGGGATTTCTCGAACTCATCAATGAGGGGCTTCTACCCGCGGCGGCAGAGCTCCTGGATGAGGTAACTCTCGCCGCGGTAAGCGGCCTCCTGGAGCAGGAATTGCCTCCCGAAGCCCGGGCCATGGTGCTTTTTGAATTTGATGGCGGCCCGGGGCAGGTAGAAGAAGATCTCTCCCTGGCCGAAGGGGCCCTCTCAAAACTCGCCCTCAGGGTGGAATCCGCCCGGGAAGGCGCGGCAAAGGAACGCCTCTGGCAGGCCCGGCGTCAGATCTCCCCGGCGCTCAAAAAGCTCTACCCCGCCAAAGTAGCCGACGACGTGGTCCTGCCACGAAGACTCGTCCCCCGGTTTTTAAAGGAAACCAAAGAGCTTGCCAAAGCGCGAAAGATTACCGTGGCCTGTTTTGGCCACCTGGGGGACGGGAACATCCACGTAAACCTCCTTTTCGACCCCCAAGAAACAGCCCGGGAGGAAGTAGAAAGCCTGCGCCGAGAAATACTCGAAAAGGTGCTTTCCGCTTCCGGAACGATATCTGGAGAGCACGGGATCGGCCTCACCAAAAAGGGCTATCTGCCGCAAGAGCTTTCGCCCCCTCTTCTTGAGCTCCAGAAAGCGCTAAAAAAGGTCTTTGACCCGCAGGGGATCCTGAACCCCGGCAAGATCTTCCCTTGACAAGATTTATTCGCTGCTGGTATCGCAAGGGCTGAAGACTTGAAGCAGCACCCCTTAAGAGATTGCTTCGCTTCGCTCGCAATGACAGCATCCTTAGTCTTCGCAATGTCCTCCCACCCGGTTCATCACGAGGGCCGCAAGGCCCCGCGGTGATCCCTGTCCCGACGAAGGTTACCTCGCCTTGCAATGGCCATAAAAATTCGCAATGTTTAGTTATAATGTGACTTAATGCGCACCACTATTACGGTAACAAAACAAATGGCACTTGTTGAAAGTGATTGCGAGGGAATGCAGAGAGCGAAGCAATCCTTGTCTCGAGCGAAGCGAAGGGATCTGGGATCGCCACAGCGACTGTGCCGCCTCGCGATGACGTTTTTTGTCAAGTAAGAAGTGCACCTAAGAACAGTTAAACTTCCATAACAATAAGGAGGAGCCATGGCAGAAAAAAAGGTCCTTTTCAAGAGCGAAGAGCCCCGAAGCCTTGAGGACGTGGCCCGTTTCCTGCGGGAGCTTGCAGATCGTCTCTCCCAGGGCAAGGTCGTCTTGCGCCGGGGAGGCGAGGAGATCA
>Ga0256835_1000238_pt1 | contig 44308 bp, 44 predicted proteins | sample PIR30metaG_FD_185972 | JGI IMG/M metagenome (GOLD analysis project Ga0256835, IMG submission 185972) | Hydrothermal vent microbial communities from East Pacific Rise, Pacific Ocean - PIR-30 | ecosystem: Environmental > Aquatic > Marine > Hydrothermal vents | place: Pacific Ocean: East Pacific...
GTGGACAGCACCCGGTAGGTGGCGCCGCTCTCCAGGTTTACAAAGGTGGCCGCCATGATGCCGTAGTCGACGAACTTGAGGCTGCGGCGCCCCAGCTTGACGCCGGTTACGAAAGCCACCGCATCGGCCGTACAGCGGTCCATTTCCACGTACACGATGAGCTTCTTGATCTGGTCGCGGCGCGTGGGTTCCTCCAGGCCGATCAGGCGGCAGCCCAGCATGGCCATGCGCACGCCCACCACCTGTCCCGGGCACAGGTGCCCGTGGGCGGCCGCCGATCCGTTGAGCAGGGTATTGAAATCTTGCATTTGGTTGCCTTATGTTATATTTAACATAACTACTTAGTGGTACCATATTTTTCTGTAAATGTCTTGTAAAATTTTTTCGTCCACGGAGGAGCCGCCATGGCTTGCCTGAAGCTCCGGTCCAGCCAGTGGATCGTCGATGAACACGGCCGCCCCATCATCGGCAAGGGCCGGATGGAAATCCTGGATCTCATCGAAGAGACAGGGTCCATCAACCAGGCGGCCAAACGGATGAAAATGTCCTACAAGGCTGTCTGGAGCAAAATCAAGGCCTCGGAGAGGCATCTCGGCACCACCCTCGTGCACACCGACCGCTGCAAGGGGTCCCACCTGTCGCGGGAAGGCCGGGAACTGGTGGAAAAGTTCCGGCGGCTGCAGGAGCGCTGCCGGCAGGCCGACGACGGCATTTTTGCGGAAATCTTCGAGTAACGGGCCCGCGGGCCCGTTTGCACCCGCCGCATCAACCTCTCCAAACCCGCACCCCTCTTTGGATCACGCCGGGTTCCCATGCGTGGGCCGCCTGCATGGCGCCCGATTCCCCGACCGTGCCTTGCTCTCCCCGGTGGCAACCGCCGCCGGCGCATATGTTTTTAATCTCGGCGACCATTAGCGGTTGACAGCGCCGCCTTAAATTTCTATATAATTATTTGGCTATATATGGCGACGACCATGCCGCCGCCCACGGTATCGGGCCTCCAAGAAGGGCCTTTTGCAATTCACCAATTTCCAACGGGAGGGCAAGGATATGGACGAAAAACTGCAGCAGATTTTCGAGACGGGGCTCAAATTTCACGGCCACAAGTGCCCGGCCATGCCCATGGGCCTGCGGGCCGGGCTGGCCGCCATGCGCGCCCTGGACGTAAAGCGGGCCCAGGACAAGGAACTGCGCCTGGTCTCGGAAACCGGCAGGGGGCATGCAGCGGGCTGCTTTCTCGACGGCCTGATGATGGCCACAGGCTGCACCTACGGCAAATCCAACGCCGAAAAGCGCTATTACAACAAGATGGCCTTCACCCTCATCGACAACCAGCGGGGCCGGGCCGTGCGGGTGTCGCTCAAACCCGGGTTTTTCAAAATGGCGCTGGACTCGCCCTTTGTCCAGCAGCGCAAGGCCGGCGTGCCGCCCCAGGACGTGGCGCCGGAAGTCACCAACCCGCTGGTGGAGCGCATTCTCAACCTGCCCGAGGAGCAGTTCCTCGATATCGGCGAAGTGTACGAGGTGGAGGTCCGCAAAGGCAGGGGGATCTTCGAGGCCAGGGCCTGCGCCAAGTGCGGCGAACTGACCTTCGTCGACAAGCTGCGCGCCACCGAAGACGGTGAACTGGTGTGCATTCCCTGCTCAGGCTACGACGAATAGCGGTCTGTACCACAACGAGGTCCCGGGCCGACGACCCGGGACCGGCAAAGCGGAGTTCTAACCATGATGCTTGCAATCACCACCGGTGTCATTTTGGTGCTGGCCTTCATCTTTTCCATGCTGGGGCTGGGCGGCGCCATGCTCTACATCCCCGTGTTCAACTGGTTCGGCTACGACTTCAAGACCGTGGCCATCCCCACCGGGTTGCTTTTAAACGGCATCACGGTGGTGTCGGCCGCCATCGTCTACTACCGCTCGAAGATGATCGACATCAAGGGCTCCATCCCGCTGGTCATCTCCTCTTTCATCGGTGCGCCGGTGGGCGCCTACCTGACGGAATTCATCCCCACGCGCACCCTCATCCTGCTCTTTGCCCTGTGTATGATCTTCGCGGGCGGGCGCATGCTGCTCAGCTCGACCCAGCCCGACAAGGACCGCATGATGGCCCTGAAGACGCGCATCGTCCTGATGGCCGTCGGCGGCTTCCTGATCGGCATGATCGCCGGACTGCTGGGCGTCGGCGGTGGGTTCCTGTTCGTGCCGCTGATGCTGGCCATGGGATACCCCACCAAGAGGGCGGCCGCCACCAGCGCCTTCGTGGTCATATTCTCTTCCTTTTCCGGCTTTGCCGGCCACATCGCCGAGGGCCACTTCAACTGGCCCCTGATGATCGCCACCAGCGTGGCCGTCATCATCGGCGCCCAGATCGGGGCCCACGTGATGAAGGAAAAGATGAAGGCCAAGTGGATCAAGCAGATGTTCGCGGTGGTGCTGCTGGGTGTGGCGATCAAGCTGCTGGTCAAGTTATACCTGTAGTATGGCGCGCCCCGCAGGCCGAGAGCCCCCGCGCAGGCGCCACATCCCGCATTGACGCTTGACAACCGCTACCGGGCGCGCCATTTTGATGCCCGGAGGTAACAAGTGCCGATGCGATCTGGAAGCGCCCACATGTGGCTGAGCGCCTGCTGGCAGGTGCCGCTCATCCTGCTGATCTCCGTGGTGACGGCCCTGAGCGTCAACGCCCTGCGCAGGGAGGGCCGCCTGGCGTTGACGGACGGGCCGCCCCCGCCGGCCGGCGACGAGCTGCGGATATCAATAGACCGGGCGCAGGAGCTGTTTCAGCAGGGGGCCGCTGTCTTTCTCGACGCCCGTCCGCGCCGGGATTACCTGCGGGGGCACATCCGCGGGGCGCTCAGCCTGCCCTGGCAGGAGGTCGACGACCGTATCGCGGAGGTCGCCGACCGGCTGACGGACGACAGGGTCATCATCACTTACTGCGACGGGCAGCAATGCACCCTCAGCCATCACCTGGCCCGCTATCTCAAGGACATGGGTTTTTCCCGGGTGCGAGTGCTTCCCAACGGCTGGACGCGCTGGCGGCAGAGCGGTCTGCCCGTGGCGCAGGGCACGGGGGAAGAAGAGCGGTGAAGGGAGCATCTCCGGCCGCCAGGCGCACTTTCCGCAGCGGGCTTTTTGCCCGTCTGGCCTACCATGTCGTGCGCCTGGCGCTGGGAGCCATTTTCGTCTATGCCAGCATCGACAAGATCCGCCACCCGGCGGCCTTCGCCGAGGCCATCGCCAACTATCGCATCCTGCCGGACGCGCTGGTCAACCCCACGGCCGTGATTCTTCCCTGGCTGGAGGTGGTCATCGGCGCCCTGCTGATGGGCGGTGTCTGGATGCCGGGGGCCGCGGTGCTGGCCACGGTCCTGCTGACGGTCTTCGAGGGGGCCTTCATCTTCAACATCGTGCGCGGGCTCAACGTCTATTGCGGGTGTTTTGCCAGCACCGGCGAGGTGCTGCACGGCAACGCCTGGTACCTGGCCCGCGATTCGCTTTTCCTGGCCGCCGCGCTCTATCTGCTGGTGACGATTTTCCGCTCCACGGGAAATGACGCGGACCACGGCGCGGCCCCGTAACCGCCACCGTTATCCTGCCCAAACCGGGGACCGGCGGCTGCCACGAAAATCGCTGCCACGTCACCCGCGATCGCCGTTTGGTTCAGGGGCCGACCGACCCCGAGGAGCAGCCTCACGTGGGACCGCACTCGGAAGCCGTCGGCAGGATATCGTCGGGCGCCGCAGCGGAGTCCGGCCGGGGTTTGCGCCGTTTTCGCAACCAGGCCGCCGCAAGCCTGCCCAGCGGTTTGACCGATATGAGCAGCACCGTGACGGCGCCGGCCCACTGCACCCAGGCCGGCAGCAGCTCGGCGGCCTGGCCCGCCACGGCCTGCGCCGATATGCCCCAGTGGGTGTAGATGCGGTCCACCAGGAGTCCGAAAACCACGCTGCAGATGGCGATGGAGGCGAGGTAAATGGCCGTGGCGCGCTTGCCCAGGGTGCCGAAGAGCACGGCCAGCGAGGCCATGTTGGTGGCCGGACCGGCCAGCAGGAAGACCAGGGCCGCGCCCGGGCTGACGCCCTTGAGGATCAGGGCCGCCGCGATGGGCGTCGAGGAGCTGGCGCAGATGTAAAAGGGAATGCCCACCGCCAGCATCAGCAGCATGGCCTGCAGGCCAGCGCCGAGGTACCGGCCGAGAAAGTCGGCCGGCACCAGCACGGTGATGACGCCCGCCAGCAGCAGTCCCACGAAGAACCAGGCCGCGATGTCGGCCCACAGGTCCCCGAAAGCGTAGGCCAGGCCGGCCCGGATCCTGGCGACAAAGCTGTGGTGATGCCGGTGCTTTTCCGGGGGGCAGTCAATGCCGTCGCAGCAGCCGTCCACCGGGCAGCTTCGATCGGGTTCCGCCACCTGTGCATCGGGCGTGAAGGACATCAGATTTTCGGCGATGCCGGCCACCGAGGCGGTGATGAAGGCCACCAGCGGCCGGGCCACGGTCATGATGGGGTCCAGCAGCGCATAGGTGATCAAAATGGAGTCCACGCCCGACTCGGGCGTAGAGATCAGGAAGGCCGTCGTGGCGCCCCGGCTAGCGCCCTGTTTGCGCAGCGACACGGCTGCGGGAAGCGTGCCGCAGGATCACAAGGGAATGGGAATGCCCAGTACGGCGGCCTTGAAAACGGACGCAAAGCGGCCCCGTCCCAGGTGGCGGGCCACCGACTGGGGGTTTAAGAAAACCCGCAGCAGGCCGCTGACCAGCAGGCCGAACAGGATGTACACCGAGGCCTCCAGCAGCAGCTGCCAGGAGGCGGTCGACACATCGATGATCGTATTCATGGGGATCTTCCTTTGACCGGTCATGAAAAGGGGGCCGGGCGCAGGCTACTCCGAGATGTGCGCCAGGCTGACTTCCAGCAGGGTCTCCACGTGGTGATCATCCAGGCAGTAGTAGACGATCTGCCCTTCCCTGCGGCTCCTGACCAGCGCCAGGTCCTTGAGCCGCCGCAGCTGGTGGGACACGGCCGACTCGCTCAGGCCGGTGAAGGCGGCCAGGTCGCAGACGCACATCTCCGTTTCCCGCAGGGCGATCATCATCTTCAGCCGGCTGGGATCTCCCAGGGCTTTGAAAATGCGCGACAGCCCCTCCAGCGCCGGCGCGGGCACCTGCGAACGCCGCGCCTGCTCCACCTTGTCCTGGTGAACCACCCGTACCCGGCAGCCTTCCCCGTCGGCAACCCCCGCCCCGGCAGTTGACATATTCCAGCCTCTTCTTTTCAATATATGAACATATACTCAGATTTCGCCAAATATAGCCCCCTCCAACGGGTTCGTCAAGCGCAAACCTTCATTTTTCCGGGCAATCGCAAATAACCTTGGCTTGGTTGATGCCATGGCTTTTAGTAGGCTGCGCGCCCCCTGGGTTCGAGGGGTGGGCAGGGTTCGGCTGCGTGTAGTTTGAGAACCGGCGGGAAAAAGATGCGCAGGCGGCCGGAGCATCCCCGCCGGGGCTCACGCAGCGCAGACGATGCCTGTCCGCCCCGGCGCGTCAGCCTATTTGCGATTGCCCCGGGGACACGAGGGACGCCGCGAACAGCACATCCCGCCGGCTCCTCAGCGCGCCTCCCGGATGAGGCGGTAGATGTCGTGGGGATCCGCCTGGTTGCTGCCGGCGATATCCTTGAGACGCTGGTCGCCGCCGGCCGCGATCCCGGCCTTTGCCAGGGCCCTGCGGACCGTCTCCAGATCGCGCCCGTAACTGCGGCAGATCTCGGCCAGGGACTTGCGGCCGATGCCGGCCGGCGGTTCGGCCGGCATGCCGGCGCCCCCGGCGGAAGCTTTTTTCTCCCCGGCCTTTTTCATCACGCCGTACACCTGCTGGGGGGTCAGGCCGTTTTCCGCGGCGATCTCCCGGAGGGTCTGCCCGGGGCCTTTGAAACGGATCCCCCGGGCCTCAAGCGCCGCCATGGCCTTTTGCAGATCCAGCCCGGTGCGCTGCGCCAGGGATTTCAGGCTGGACAGTTCCGCGTGGCCGTATGGCGGCGCCCCGTACCGGGCCTCGGCCGAGTCCTTGAGGGTGTCGTTGAAGGTCAGCACCCAGGAAAACGGCGGTACGTAGAAAAGCGTCCCGGCGGTGAAAACCAGGCCAAGCAGCAGCGCAACGTTGAACTCCGGCGTGAAGACCCGGATCTTTCTGGCCCTGTTCTTGAGGTAATTCACGATGGGCTTCCAGTTGTAGTAGACGTGCAGCAGGATGCTCAGCAGGAAGAGCAGCCCCAGGTTGATGTGCAGATCGCTCCACTGGGTCTTGGTGAGACCCCAGAGGCGCCAGTCGGACCAGTAGGCCACACGGCCCTGGGGAACGATGTAGAGAATCACGCTGGTGACCACCAGCAGACAAAACGAAACCAGTGCGGTCAGGGATGTGATCTTGCGAATTTTCATGGAAAGCTTCCTGTGTTGTTTGCCGAACGTCCCTTGCGGCCGTTGCGGCGGTCGATGATGCCCGTCGGTTTTTCCTGAACTTCCCCCACCCGTTCTTCAAAACCCGTGCCAAAGCCGGTTGCCACGGAAATCAGGCGGTTGGCGCATGTGATAAGGCAGGCGAGTCGACAATTAACGGTATTTTTCGACAATCTTGTCGAAGCGTCTGCGAAAAGAGTGCGGTTCGGTGCCTTCCCGGCGCCTGGGCATGTCCCTGGGCATCGACCTGGTGCCGCACAAGGTTTGCTCCCTAACAGAACAGGGCCATAGCCGCGGGGGTGTGGGCCGCATGGCAGAAAGTGGGATCGCGACGGCCTCCACCGGTGGCCGGGCGAAAACAAACTTCCGGGCTTTTCTGCGGCCCGCCGTATTCCTGGCCCCGTCGATCCCTTTTTCCACCCGGCTCAATGGTCGAGTCATGCGGTCATTGCCCTGATACTCCAGCTTATCCCCGTGTCCGCATCCATCGTGCGGCGCTATCGCTTCGTCGCCAGGCTGGACTGCAAGCCGCAACAGGATCAGGGGGTGAAACGTTGCAGCCCGTTTTGGAAACGCCCCGACGATCACGGCGACAGGTGTTTTAAGACTTTGACCACCACCAGGGTCAAATCGTCCTCCTGGGGTCCCTCGCCCCGGAAAGCCGTGGCCGCCGTGAACATGGCGTCCACGATTTCAGCCGACGAACGGTGGGCGTTGCTTCGGATGACTTCCTGCATGCGCTCTCGGCCGAAGTAGACGCCCTCCGGGCTGCGGGTCTCGGCGATGCCGTCCGTGCCGATGACCAGGACCTGTCCGGGACGGAAATCCCGGTGGCACTCCTCAAATTCGGCATCGGCCTGAACGCCGAGCGGCATCCCGCGGCCCTTGAGAATCTCCATGCTGTCGTCGGACGGGTCGTAGAGCAGTGCCGGTTCGTGGCCGGCCCGCACCCACTGCAGATGGCTTTCCCGGCGGACGATGCGCGCCAGGAAAAGGGTCATGAACTGCCCGCTCCGGCCCACATCACGCATGAAGTAGCGGTTGATGTCGGCCACGATCGTCGCCAGCGACTCCGACGAGTTCGCCCGCACCCGCAGGGCCGAGCGTACCGTGGCCATCAGGATGGCGGCCGGGATACCGTGTCCCGAGACGTCTCCCACCACCACGCACAGCTGGTCGGGCCGGATCTCCCCTTCGCAGAGGAAATCGAACAGGTCGCCGCCGGTTTCGTCCGAGTACAGGATCTTGCCGGCCACGTCCAGGCCCGGCACCCGGGGCGGCCCTTCCGGCAGCAGGCTTTGCTGGATCTCCCGGGCGATCTCCAGGTCGCGACGCATCTGGGCGTGGGCCTTGAGCCGCGGCCCCACCTGGTTGAAAACCCGCGCCATGTCCCCGAATTCATCCCGCGAGTCGATGTCGACGCGGGCGTCGAAATCGCCCTGCGCCAGCCGGCGGCTGGCCGCCACGAGGGCTTCCAGCGGACGGGTGACGGTACGCGAGAAGCGCACCGCCAGCAGAAACGCCAGGATGATCATCACCACCAGAAAGGCAAAAGTGAAATACGAGACCCGGCGCACCCGCCGGGTGATGGAGTCGATCACCCGGCTGCCGCTGCCCAGCATCTTGTCGCGGGGCACGATGAATACGAAATCGGTTCCCTGTCCGGGCAGCGGACCGTAGGCCCAGAAGCACACCTGGCCCCGGAAAGGCAGTTGGCGCACCCGGCTTGCACGGATGGCCATGTCCTGGAGCACGACCCGCGATTGGCCGTCGTCCGGTGCCGCCAGCCAGTGGTCCTGCGGGCCGACGTCCATCTCTCCCCATCGGCCGTCAGCCAGGAATCGCCGGGCGACCAGCACCGTGGCACCCACGCGGCCGCTGCGCGAATCGTTTTCCAGCGTGGCGATCAGGACCACGGTTCCCTCGGGCAGCCCGGTGACCGTCGATGCCATTTCGATGACGGTGTCCAGCGGAACCACCAGGCTGGTGACGCCGACGACGGCGTGGTCCGGCCCTCGCAGAGGAATGCTGACGGCCATCACCCAGTGACCGGTGAACGCGTCGCGGTACGGCATGGTCCAGTAAGAGAGCTTCTCCCGGAAAGCCGAACGGTACCACGGCTGTTGCCGCGGATCGAAATCGGCCTGGCGCGGACGGTGGCAGGGGTAGACGACGCACAGGCCGCACTGCAGGGCGGAAAACTGCCATAGCACGATCTCTCCCAGGTGCCGGGAGATGGCCTCGTACACCGGCCCCACCGTCTGCAGGCGCCGTTTGCCCTCCCGGATGCGAAACGGCGTAACGCCGGGGGCCACGATGAAACACGGCCGGGAAAAGTCCGCCGGCGCCCCGCGGTGCAGGACGAAATCCCGGGGTCCGGGGGCGGGGTGCGTCTCCTGCGGCGCCCCCTCTCCTGCGCTGAGCACCTCCGCCAGGCTGCGCTCCACCTCGAAGGCCTGGGAGAAAAGCGCCATCTCCACCTGCTCGCGCACACTTTCCAGGGTGCGGGCGTATTCGCTGATGACCATGTGCAGGCGGTTGACGGCCTCCTGCCGGCGGGCCTCGCGCACCGTGTCCTTCAGGGCATCGGCCATGAGGTGCACATTGTGCATGCCGAAGCTCCTCAGACCGATGACGGGTACGATGGAAATCAGCAGAAAGAGAATCAGCAGCTTCCAGCGGTATTTCATGGTCCCTCTCGCCTTTCAGATACGGTCCCCGCGGCGCCTGGCCGTCCGTCGGGAGCCAGAGCGCGTGTCCGCCCTGCGGGCCTCCCGGCGCCATCGCCGGATGCCCGGCGCCCACTCCTGAAGCCGTGCGCCGGGATCACTGGGACAGCAAAAAGCATACCAATTCCCGGACCATCAGGGCGCTTCCGGGCGTCCGGCGCGAATGCCGTACCGTTTCATCCAATTCCACACCGTCACCCGGGAAACCCCCAGCAGGCGTGCCGCCTCGGCGCGGTTGCCGCCGGTCCTGCGAAGCGCCTCCAGCAGGTGGTGCTTCTTCATCTCCTCGTGCCGCAGCGGAAAAGTCGGCGTATCGGCGGCTGGAGATCGGGGGGGCTTGGCGATGTGCTCGGGCAGGTGTTCCGGCTGTATCTCTGGACCCAGACAGCGTATCACGGCGTATTCAAAAGCGCTTTTGAGCTCACGCACGTTGCCCGGCCAGGGATAGGCCATCAGCCTGTCCAGCGCCTTCCGGGCGACCCCCGGAAGCGGCTTTTCATTCTTCATGCAGATCCTGCGCAGGAAAAAATCCGCCAGCAGGGGAATGTCCTCGGGCCGTTCCCGCAGAGGCGGCATGCGGATGGGGATGACGTTGATGCGGAAATAGAAATCCTCGCGCAGCCTTCCCCTGCGGACCAGTTCCTCGAGGTTGCGGTTGGTGGCCGACAAGATGCGTACATCCACCGGGATGGGGGTGTTGTCTCCCACCCGCTCAATGATTTTTTCCTCCAGCACCCGAAGGAGCTTCACCTGTGTTGCGGGCGGTATGTCCCCGATCTCATCGAGAAAGATATCCCCGCCCTGGGCCGCCTCGAAGCGCCCCTTGCGGTCCCGGTAGGCGCCGGTGAAGGCCCCCTTGACGTGCCCGAAAAGCTCGCTTTCCAGCAGGGGCTCGCTCAGAGCGGCGCAGTTGATCTTGATGAAAGGCCCCTTCCGGCGCCGGCCGCTGCGGTGCAGCGCTTCGGCCGCCAGTTCCTTGCCGGTGCCGCTCTCGCCCAGAATGACAACGGGCGCCTCCGACTGCGCCGCACTGGAAATCAGGTCGAACACCCTGCGCATGGCCGGCGAGTTGCCCAGCAGGCCGTGGAAGCGGTCCTCGGAACGCAGTTCCCTGCGGAAAACCTCGACCTGCCGCTGGCTCTCCACCAGCATCGAGATGTCGGTGACGGTCTCTACGCTGCCGATGACTTCGCCCTGCTCGTCGTACAGCAGGCGGGCGTTTTTGAGAACATGGACGATTTCGCCGCTCTTGCTCACCAGGGTGCAGCGGTGGTTGTCCAGCCGGCCCGTCCTGAACAGGATGCACCAGTCGTCGAGGCCACTGCCACGGGCGATCTCGCAGTAGCTGCAGTTGATGGTGGTACAGGGCTGACCGATGATCTCGTCCCTGGCGTAACCGGTCATGTCTTCGAAGGCCCGGTTGACCGACAGGATAATGCCCTGCCGATCGACGATCATGACACCGTCCTGGATGGTCTCGACGACCGTTTTCCAGTGGGCCTCGAGGTAGGAGCCGTCCATCTGTTAACACCCTTGTGTTAAAATTTTTAACTATCGTTTAATTATTTATCATAACCGGCCGTCCGCTGGCAAGCCGAATCCGCACCACCCGCCATGCGCCTCCTGCCATGGATCTCATAACATCCCTATTTCTCATTTAAATCAGGATATATAACCCACCGCTGAAACCGTATTCAAAGACTGGCATCGAAGTTGCTCTAATAAGAAAGCATTCAACGGCAGTCCAAAACCCGTTGGACGCCCTCAAGACGGGCGCCCGGACCGCAGAGAGGAGGTGATGCGCAACAGGCAGCGCCGATTCCAGTGTCGTATTGTTGCATACCCATTACCAGTCGATCCACACGAATCACAGGGAGGAAATGAAAGTGAAAAAACGTATCGTTCTTTTTGCCGCTTTAGCTGTGGTGCTGTGGGTGTTTCCCGCCTCTGCGCAAGACCAGTGGGAATTTTACGGCAGTGCCCGCATGGAGACCTTTTACAACGCCGGCAAGGCCGCCACATTGATGAATGCCCATGACAACGGCAACCTCAATGAGGATGATGCCGAAACCGAGTGGCGCCTGTCGCCCATCGCGCGCATCGGCGCCAAGGTCAAGCACGGCCATGTGAGCGGTTACTTCGAGTACGGACCGGGCGTCAATCTGCGCAAGCTGTACGCCACCTGGCGGCCCTGGGGAGACCAGTCCTGGGAACTGCTGGTGGGCCAGACCTATACGCCCATCAACGTGTTCTACTCCGGCCAGACCTACGCCGCCGACGAAGGCCTGCTCTCCACCGGCCAGATGTACGACGGACGCCACCCCATGGTGGCGGTGAGTTACCGGGGCTTTAAACTGGCGTTCATCAATGTCAACAAGGCCGGCAACCTGGGCACCATGTTCCCCTCGGAGCCCGGCGGCGACCTGGACTCGCCGGGTGACGTGGACGTACTGCTGCCCAAAATCGCGGCCAGCTACCACTTCGGCGCCGACAATTTCTTCTTCGACCTGGTCGGCGGCTACCAGACCTACCGCATCGAGAACCCCAACGGTTTCGGCTCCGATCTGAACGTGGACTCCTTCGTCTTCGGCGGCGGCGGCGGTGTCAACTTCGGCCCGGCCTACTTCAAGGCCGCCGGCTACTACGGCCAGAACATCGGCAACTACGGCATGTGGACCAACGCCAACGGCTACTTCGGCAAACCCATCCTCAAACCGGGCGCACCTGTGGCCGGTCTGTGGACCGTCGATGCCGCCAGTGCCGTGGTGACCTACAACCGCGACGCCGCCGGGGCTCTGAGCTATGACACCGAGGACACCACCGTCTGGAGCGCCCTGGGCGTGGTGGGCTTCAACGTCAACGACATGGTCCGGCTGGAAGCCGGCGTGGGCTACATCGACTACGACAACGACTACTTCATCGCCGACGGCAAGGTGACGGCCGCCTACCTGCAGGCACCCATCACTTTCGCCAAGGGCGTTTTCGTGGTCCCTGAAATTGGCTACTACAACATCGACAGCCGACTGGATATGCTGGACGATAACGGCTCCGCCCGCGACGGTGAAGATTTCTGGTACATCGGCGCCAAGTGGCAGATCAACTTCTAGCCGGCCACAACCCGCCATCGGGCGCATCTGAAAAAGCCGCCCCCGACCCGGGGGGCGGCGCTGCCCGCCGCATCCACCGCTTGCATCTTCCCCCCTTTTTGATCTAAGTCAATTGCACGCTCCGCCGATTGCGGTATGTTTTCACCGATACCGATGCAGGACGATGTGCGATCATATCATCCATCCCATCATGAAAGGACTATCAAATGTGTGAAAGTTTTCGTAAAACATGTTCATGTGGACGCCGTACGGCGGAGATCTTCTTCGGCAAGATGGCCCTGGATGAACAGAGCGTCGAAGCGGTCTACTGCCCGGAGTGCAGCCGCAACATCGCCACCGACCCCGAAAGCCGGGTGTGGGACAACGGCTGGGTGCTGGAACTGGATATGGACGTGGTGCGCACGCGCGCCGCGGTCATGGGGGTCTCTCCGCACGAACTGACCGCCGAGTGGGTCTTCGATCATGGCTATGCCACCTGGGTGGGCATCACCCCGGACGAATCCGAGCAGCGCAACCGCGAACGCGCCGAGATCCAGAAACTAGCCAAAACCGATCTGCTGGCGTATTACAACGCCATGAAACAATGGGGCGTCGGCCGGGAGGAACGTTTTGTCCGCGAAGGCTGGCGAAAAACGAGGATCTGGCAGTAGGCGGACCATTTTCCCACGGCACCCCGCCGGGCAGGATATCGCATTCGGCCTGGATCACCTGCTGCCGGGATCGCCGATAGAAAGCATCACTTCAGGAAATCACGCACAAGTTCGCAGAACGTATCGGGCGCATCGACGTGCACGAAATGACCGGCGCCCGGCACCACGACGATGCGTGCGTGCGGAAAAAGACGCTGGATGGGTTCGCGGTCGGCTGCCGTGACATAGTCGGAAAGCGCGCCCGCGATGAAGAGCGCGGGGTGCGGCAGCGTTTGGCCCGATGCGACCCCGGCGTAGATCTCGCTGCGATTGGCGTTGATGCCGGCCAGGCCGATGCGCCAGGCGAGCCGGCCGTCAGGGCCGCGCACCAGGTTTTTGGCCAGAAAGCGCCGTGTCGTCAGGCAGGCAACGCGATCGGCCAGGGCGGCCACCACCGCGGAACGGTCGGTGTATGCCGCCGGGTCCAGGGAAACCACGGCGTCCAGAAGCTCGTCCAGCACCGGTGGATAGCGCCGCGGCGCTATGTCCACCACCACCAGCCGCGAGAGGCGCCCGGGAAAATCGGCGGCGAACTGCATGGCCACCTTGCCGCCCATGGAGTGGCCCACCAGGTGAACACGCTCCAGACCCCGGGCATCCAGAAAAGCCGCCACGTCGGCCGCCATCACCGGGTAGTTAAATTCCATGCTGTGGAAAGAGCCGCCGTGGTTACGCAGGTCTAGGGCGTGCACACTGAAGTCCCGGGCCAGTCGCCGGGCGACCCCCAGCCAGATGCTCAACGAGCCCAGCAGGCCGTGGAGCAGCACCACCGGCGGACCCGACCCGGCCTGCCAGCTGTTGAGTATCGGGTGCGCAGTTTCACCCATATTTCGATACCTTTCAATTACAGACTGTTACAATAAATACGTAAAGGTTATCCAAAAGCTCACGCCCAGCGGCCGGCAACATCACAGCCGCCTGTTTCCCGGCGGCACAGGCCGGGCGCCGCTGCAACCACTCCCCGCTTTTTTGCCGGTGCCTTTCGCCTTGACATCACTTTCGGCTGTAGTATGGTTGCCTCACTGCCCAATGCCGCCCCGTACAGGGGCGCGTGTTTTCGATCGGACGGCCTTTCCGTTTCAACCACCATCCGGGGGTGACGAAAATGATTGCCAACCAGGAGATCGCCCAGGCCATGACCGTGCGCCTGGATGAAATCTTCCCCAAGCTGCCGCGCCGGCCGGCCTTTGTCAAGGGCATCCGCCGGGCCCCCCACCGTGATTTTTCGCTGTCGCGCGAGGAGACCGTTCTGGCGCTCAAGAACGCCCTGCGCTACGTTCCCGAAAAGTGGCACGCGCGCCTGGCGCCCGAATTTCTCGACGAGCTGCTGACCACCGGCCGCGTTTACGGCTACCGCTTCCGGCCGGCCGGAAACATCAAGGCCCGCCCCATCGGCCGCTACCGCGGCAACTGCCTCGAGGGGCGCGCTTTTCAGGTGATGATCGACAACAACCTGGATTTCGACGTGGCGCTCTACCCCTACGAGCTGGTGACCTACGGCGAAACCGGACAGGTCTGCCAGAACTGGATGCAGTACCAGCTCATCCGGCGCTACCTGCAGATCATGAGCCGCGACCAAACCCTGGCAGTGGCCTCGGGACACCCCTTGGGCCTCTTCGAGTCCTCGCCCGAGGCGCCGCGGGTGATCATCACCAACGCCCTCATGGTGGGCATGTTCGACGACCAGCAAAACTGGAACCGTGCCATGTCCCTGGGCGTGGCCAACTACGGCCAGATGACCGCCGGCGGCTGGATGTACATCGGCCCCCAGGGCATCGTGCACGGCACCTACAGCACGCTGCTCAACGCCGGCCGATCCATTCTGGACATCCCGGCCGACCGGGACCTGTCGGGCCACCTGTTCGTGTCCTCGGGCCTGGGCGGCATGAGCGGCGCCCAGGGCAAGGCCGTGGTCATCGCCGGGGGCGTGGGCGTCATCGCGGAGGTGGACGAGTCGCGCATCAAAACACGCCTGGACCAGGGCTGGGTGGACCGCGTGGAAAAAGACCCGGCCAAAGCCTTCGCCGCCGCCAACGCGCTGCGCGAGGCCGGCAAGGCCGCGGCCATCGCCTTTTACGGCAACATCGTGGACCTGCTGGCCTATGCCGCCGAGCAGCGGGTGCCCATCGACCTGCTGTCCGACCAGACCTCCTGCCACGCGGTCTACGACGGCGGCTACTGTCCCCAGGGGCTGACTTTCGCCCAGCGCACACGACTGCTCAAGAGCGATCCGGCCAAGTTCCGCCGCCTGGTGGATGAATCCCTGCGGCGCCACATCGGACTCATCCGCCAGCTGGTGGACCAGGGGGCCTACTTCTTCGACTACGGCAACAGCTTTCTGAAAGCGGTCTACGACGCCGGTGTGCGCGAGATCTGCAAGAACGGCAAGAACACCCTGGACGGCTTCATCTACCCCTCCTACGTGGAGCACATCATGGGCCCCGTCATGTTTGACTACGGCTACGGCCCCTTCCGCTGGGTGTGCCTGAGCGGCAAGAAGTCGGATCTGGCCAAGACCGACCGCGCGGCCATGGCCTGCATCGACCCCGCCCGGCGCTTCCAGGACCGCGACAACTACGAGTGGATTAAAAACGCGGGTAAGAACCGCCTGGTGGTGGGCACCCAGGCGCGCATTCTCTACCAGGACGCCGAGGGCCGCATGCGCATCGCCCTGACGTTCAACGAGATGGTGCGCCGCGGCGAGATCGGCCCCGTCATGCTGGGCCGCGACCACCACGACACCGGCGGCACGGACTCGCCCTTCCGCGAAACCGCCAACATCCGCGACGGCAGCAACATCATGGCCGACATGGCCACCCACTGCTTCGCCGGCAACGCCGCCCGTGGCATGAGCCTGGTGGCGCTGCACAACGGCGGCGGGGTGGGCATCGGCAAGGCCATCAACGGCGGCTTCGGACTGGTGCTGGACGGCAGCCGGCGGGTGGACGCCATCATCGCCCGCGCCATGGCCTGGGACGTCATGGGCGGCGTCGCGCGCCGCGCCTGGGCACGCAACGAAAACGCCATGGAAACCGTCATTGACTACAACAACCGGCGCCGGGGCCGCGACCACATCACCCTGCCCTTTGTCCCCGACGAGGACCTGGTCTCCTCGCTGGTGGCCGGCGCCTGGAAAAAATCGCCGGGCCGCACCGGCCGCGGGAGAAAAAAGCAATGAAACGAATCGTCGAGTGCGTACCCAATTTCAGCGAGGGCCGCGACCCGGCCGTCATCTCCAGGATCGTGGGGCCCTTCCGGGGCCAAAAAGACGTCAAGCTGCTGGACTACCAGCGCGACGAGGACCACAATCGCCTGGTGGTCACGGTGGTGGGGGAACCGGAGCCTCTCAAGGAGGCCGTCATCGCGGCCATCGGGGCGGCCGTGGAGACCATCGACATGCGCCGCCACCGCGGTCAGCACCCGCGCATGGGCGCCGCCGACGTGGTGCCCTTCATCCCCATCCGGGGGGTCACCATGGAAGAGGCCGTGGCGCTTTCGCGGGAGGTGGCCCAGGCCGTGGCCCAGCGCTACGACCTGCCCGTTTTCCTCTACGAACGCTCGGCCACGGCGCCCCACCGCCAAAACCTGGCCGCCGTGCGCAAGGGCGAGTTCGAGGGCATGGCCGAAAAACTGCAGCAGCCCGAGTGGCAGCCGGACTTCGGACCGCCCAGGGTGCACCCCACGGCCGGCGTCACCGCCATCGGCGCCCGCATGCCCCTGGTGGCCTTCAACGTCAACCTGAACACCGACCGGCTGGAGATCGCCCAGAACATCGCCAAGAACGTGCGCCACCTCTCCGGCGGCCTGCGCTACTGCAAGGCCCTGGGAATCGAGCTCAAAGACCGCGGCATGGTGCAGGTTTCCATGAACATGACCGACTACACCCGCACGGCGCTCTACCGCGCGGTGGAGCTCATCCGCGCCGAGGCACGCCGCTACGGCGTGACCATCGCCGGCTCCGAGATCATCGGCCTGGTGCCCATGGAGGCGCTGCTGGACTCGGCCGCCTATTACCTGGGCCTGGAGGGTTTTTCCATGGACCAGGTGCTGGAAAACCGTCTCATGGAGTAGGAGAATACAGAATATGCTTTCAGATCTGACGGTTAAAGGTTTTTCAGAAAGAACCGCTTCAGGCGACCCGCTGCCCGGCGGCGGCTCGGTTTCGGCGCTGGCCGCCGCGTTGGGCGCGGCCCTGGCCGAGATGGTGGCCAACCTCACGGTGGGCCGGGAAAAATACGCGCAGCACGAGGCCGCCATGCAGGCCCTGCGCGAGGAAGCCGCGCAGCTGCGCAGCGCCATGCTGGCCTGCATCGATCGCGACGCCGAGGCCTACCAGCAGGTGCTCTCGGCCTTCCGCCTGCCCAAAGACGACGACGCCCAGAAAACCCGCCGCAGGGAGGCCGTCCAGGAGGGCTTCAAACAGGCCGCGCGGGTGCCGCTGTCCGTGGCCGCCGACGCCCTGCGGATCCTCGAACTGGCCCTGGAGGCCGTGTCGCGGGGCAACACCAACGCCCAGAGCGACGGCGTGGTGGCGGCCCTGATGGCCAGAAGCGCCGTGCTGGGCGCCCTGAGCAACGTCAAAATCAACCTGGAGGCCATCAAGGACCCGGCTTTCGTAGACGACTTCACCACCCGGGCCCGGCAGATCCGGCAGAAGCTGGAGGCCACCGAACCGCAACTGCAGTCCCTGCTCCCCTTTTGACTTCATGCATCTGTTTCTCGAGCAGCTCTTAAACGGCGTCGCCCAGGGGGCCATCTATGCCCTGGTCACCCTGGGCCTGACCCTGGTCTACGGCATCCTGCGGGTACTGCACGTGGCCCACGCCGCGGTCTACACCGTGGGCGCCTACCTCGGGCTGCTGGTTTTCAACACCACCGGCAGCCTGGCCCTGGCCTTTGCAGGCGCCATGGCCGGCTGCGCCCTGCTGGGGGTGCTCATCGAGCGCCTGGTCTACTTCCCGCTGCTCAAGTACCCGCCCTACGTGCCGCTCATCGGCAGCATCGCGGTGATGCTCTCCATCGAAGAGCTGCTGCGCCTGGTGGCCGGCCCGTACATTCTGACCTTCCCGGCCAAGTTGCCTTTTCCCGCGCTGCATGTGGGCGGTTTCCAGATCTCCCCGACCCTCACGGCGGTGTACGTCATCACCGCCCTGGTGCTGCTGGTCTTGTGGTTCATCACCGGCCGCACCGAGGTGGGGCTGGCCATGCGGGCCGCCTCCCAGGACATGCCGGTGGCCGACGCCATGGGCATCGACAGCCACTTCGTCGTCAGCCTGACCTTCGTGCTGGGCTCGGCCATCGCGGCCGTGGCCGGCGTGCTGGTGGGCATCTACTACAACCAGGTCTATCCCACCATGGGAAGCGTGCCGGCCTACAAGACGCTGGCCATCATCGTGGTGGGCGGCATGGGCTCGGTGTCCGGCGCCGTGATCGCCTCCCTGCTGCTGGGCATCGCCGAGACCCTGCTGATCGGCTACGCCAACATCCCCCTGCCCCGCGATGCGCTGGCCTTCATCGCCATGATCGCCGTGCTCATGTGGCGCCGCGAGGGACTGATGGGGTCCGGAAGATGAAAAACGCCATGCGGAGGACAGACGCCCCGTGAGCGCCTACGTGATCACCATCGCCACCCTGATCGTCATCTACGCCATCGTGGTCTGCGGGCTGAACGTCATCGTTGGCTACGCCGGGCAGATCTCCCTGGGCCACGCCGCCTTCTTCGGCATCGGCGCTTACACGGCGGCTCTGCTGGCCACCAAGGGGCACTTCTCCTTCTGGGGCGCCCTGCCCCTGGTGATCCTCATCAGCGGGCTGGTGGGGCTGCTGTTGGGGCTGCCCAGCCTGCGGGTGCGCGACGATTTCCTGGCCATCACCACCATCGGCATCAACTTCATCGTGGAGGCCGTTTTCCTCTACGTTCCCTTTTTCGGCGGCGCACTGGGCATCGGCGGCATCCCGCGGGTGATGCTGGCGGGCATCAAGCTCAAGGGGGCCGCCTTTCTGCTGCTGTGCCTCTTTTTCCTGGCGGTGGTGCTGGCGGTGTGCTGGTGGTTCACCCGCAGCTGGGCCGGCCTGGCCTGCTTCGCACTGCGCGAGGAGGAGCAGGCCGCCGCCAGCATGGGCATTTCGCCGGTGCGCTTCAAACTGACGGCCTTCGTGCTGGGCACCGGCATGGCGGGACTGGGCGGGGCCCTGTACGCCCACTACATGCGCTTCATCAGCGCCACCGACTTTTCCTTCCCGGTCTCCATCACCCTGCTGGCCATGCTGGTCATCGGCGGCATGGGCAACCTGTGGGCGCCCCTGCTGGGCGCCGTCATCCTGGGGGTGCTGCCAGAGCTGTTTCGCCCCATCGTGGACTACCGCATGCTCTTTTACACGGGCCTGCTGCTTCTGATGATACGGTTTCAGCCCGGCGGCCTGCTGGGCGAGGGCAGTTTCCTGCGGCGTCGGCTGCGCCTCAAGCCCGGGAGGGCCGCCGCATGAGCGCGCCGCTGCTGGAGATAACGGGCCTGTCCAAGACCTTCGGGGGGCTCAAGGCCGTGGACAACGTGGACATGGCCCTTTACAGCGGCGAGATCCTGGGCCTGCTGGGGCCCAACGGCGCCGGCAAGACCGTGTGCTTCAACCTGATCTGCGGCGTCTACCGGCCTTCGGCGGGCCGCATCCGCTTCGACGGCCGGCGCATCGACGGCCTGGCGCCCCACGAGGTGGCGGCCCGCGGCATCGGCCGCACTTTCCAGATCGTCAAGCCCTTCGCCGCCCTGAGCGTGCTGGAAAACGTGCTGGTGGCCCGCGGCATCCGCCGCTACGGTCGCTTTTCGCGCATGTGGGGCAGCTGGCGCGGGCGCGGCGAAAAAGAGGCCGCCATGGCACTGCTCGAACGCGTGGGCCTGGCGGAACTGGCCGGCCGCAAAGCCGGCCTGCTGCCCCTGGGCAACCTGCGGCGCCTGGAAATCGCCCGTGCCCTGGCCGTGGGCAGCCGCCTGGTGCTGCTGGACGAATCGTTCTCCGGCCTGCGCCACGAGGAGATCGCCCGCCTGGAGGCCCTGGTGCGCCGCATCCGTGAAGACGGCGTGACCATCCTGCTCATCGAGCACAACATGCGGGTGACCATGGGCCTGTGCGACCGCATTGTGGTGCTGGACCACGGCCGCCGCATCGCCGAGGGCACGCCGTCCGAGATCCAGCACGACCCGGCGGTCATCGAGGCCTACCTGGGCACCAAGGGGAAGCGTCATGCTGCTTGAAGCCCGCGACCTGCATGTAGCCTACGGCGACATCCGCGCCGTGTCAGGGGTCAGTTTCCGGGTGGACAGGGGGGAACTGGTTTCCATCATCGGCGCCAACGGCGCCGGCAAGACCTCCATTCTGGGGGCCCTGATGGGCATCGTGCCCCTGGCGCGCGGCACCATTGTCTACGACGGCGACGATATCACCGGCCTGCCGGCCTTTCGCCGTGCCCGCGCCGGCATTCGACTGGTGCCCGAACGCGCACGGGTTTTTCCGCGCCTGAGCGTCACCGAAAACCTGATGACCGGTGTCTACCGCCAGCGCAAAAAAGTGCCCCTGGCCGAGCGCATAGCCTGGCTCTACGAGCTGTTTCCCATTCTGGCGCAGCGCCGCGACCAGCCGGCGGCGACGCTGTCCGGCGGCGAGCAGCAGCAGCTGGCCATCGCCCGCGCCCTGATCTCGGACCCGCAACTGCTGCTGGTCGACGAGGTTTCCATGGGCCTGATGCCCAAACTGGTGGACCGCGTGTTCGAACTGCTCGAGGACCTCAACCGCAACCACGGCCTCACCATCCTGCTGGTGGAGCAGAACGCCCTGGCCTCGCTGGAGATCTCGCAGCGCGCCTACGTCCTGGAAACCGGCACCTGCGTGGCCGAAGGCGACACGCGGGACCTGCGCCGCGATCCGCGCATCCGGCAGGTCTACCTGGGCAGCGGCACGGATTGAAGTGTCAGCGGCCCAGGAAAAATTCCTTCCAACAAACCCGGAGGCGGCGGCCGGGCAGCTGTTCGGGCCGCAGCCAGATCACGGCGATGCAGGCAGCGGTCACCAGGACGAACCAAATCAGCCGCACCCCCCAGGTGCGCAGGCGCGAGGCGTGGCGGCGCACAAAAGCCTCTCCCGAGCGCAGGTACAACCACGGCCGGCTGTTGGTCCGGGAAGATAAGCGACCGATGCCGCCGGTGACCGCAAAGCGATTTTTGCTTTCGTCGACGTAAGCCGCCTCGACCAGGGCTTTTCCCTCGAATGTTGCCAGGGGGATGCGCCACAGCAGGACATCGGTGCCATAGCCAATGCGATAGAGGAAACAGGGCGCTTTCTGATGACCGAAGGCGATTTTCAGCGCTGCCCCGCGGTGATCCAAGGGCTCCGGGAGCAGCAGGAAGACATCCTGGGATGAAATCCGGGGCCGCAGGAAAACCTGCCGGTAGACCCCATGCCGCGGCCCCTTTTCCTGGAAGACCACCAGCGATGCCGCATGGGTGACATTGCCCACGGTCAGCGACAGCGCCGAGAGCGGCAGCGGCACGGTCATCACGAACAGCAGCGCCGCCGCCGTCACGGAAGCCGTCAGGACCTGTTTCAGGCGCAAGGCGCCGGGAAACCGGGTGGCCAGCCCGCGCCCCAGCAGCAGGCTGGCGCCCAGGCAGGCCCAGAAAAACAACTGGTAGGGTGAATGCCGGAAAAGGATCCACAGCAGTTCGGAAAAGAAAAAAACGACCAGCACGGCAGCCAGCGCCGCAGCCGTGTGCCAGGCGGCATCGGGGATGTCCTGCAGGCATGCGGCGGTATCAGGCGCCCTCTTCATGGCCTCCCTCGCCGGCACCGGAAACAAACGAAATGGCCCTCACCTGCCACGGGTATCGCATCGCTGCGGAAACGACCCTGCCGCTGGTGTCGATCAGTTCCAGCCGGATTTCCTCACCCTGGATACGTCCCATTTTCCCCTCCGGCAGGGGAATGCGACGGCGCTGCCATGAGGGGGTCACCTTTGCGCGCTGCACCTCCTGACCGTTGAGCGACACGCGGAAATAAAACGGTCCTGCAGAGTCGAAGCCTGCGTTGAGGCGGCAGCGGAAACAGAAGACGGGATGCTTCCGAAGAACGTCCGTGCGCACCCGGCGCGTGATACGGGCGGCATAAAAAACCGCATGCCGCTGGGTGTAGAGGCAGTAAAAGTCATCGCAGTCCAGGCGTTTCCAGTCGCGCTCCAGCAGGTGCCAGGGGAAGGGGCGGTGCCAGCCCCGCTCCACCCAGCGCAGCGCGTCCCGGTCAATCAGGATGTAGACCTGCGGCCAGATCTGGTAAAGCCACTTGGAAATCTTCTCTACCTGCCAGCCCCTTTTCTCCCAAGAGAGCACCCGGCTGAAGTCGGCCGGCATGAAACCCGAATAGCCGTTGACGGTGTACTGAAAGCGCCCGATGGTGTTCATCAGCAGGCGCGAGTCGATGTCCCGAATGTCGGCAGGCAGCCCGAAAAGCACGCTGTTCTCCGGCAGCGCCCGACTCCGGCATATGACACGCGACTTGAAAAGATGGTCGTATCGGTTGAATTTGTAAGGCAACGCATGCACCGCTTCGAATCCCAGAATGCCGAGCAGCGGCAGAAACAGCCACACCGCTCGTGCGCGGCGCAGCACCACCTGATGCAGGGCGCAGCATCCCGCGATGAGCAGGTAGGACAGGATCACGATGGCAAAGCGGGTCAGCCCGCGCACCATGGAAAAGATGGGCACCGCCCGGGAAATGTCCGCGAACGGCCCCCGGCTCAGCACCACCCGGGCGCTGTCCGGCCCCACCGTGATCATGGGGCCGAGGCTGATGAAAAAACACAGCACGGCCGCCGCCGAGAGCCCGCACAGAATCTGTGCGTTGTGTCCGGGGCGCTCGGGGCGCCAGAGGCCAACGGCATACAGCACGAGAATCAGATAGGAAAGGGGGTAGAGCAGTGGATCCAGGCACCGCAGGCCGGGCACACGAAAACCGAGGGCGTGGCTCAGCACGACGCCCCAGAAAAAGCCCCAGGAAGCGGCCTTGGCCGTCGCCAGCCAGCACTCCGGCCGGCCGAACCGCCGCCGGCGCAGTACCAGGCCGACAGCGGCAGCGGCCAGGAATGTGATCGCCAGAATCCCCAGGGCGCTGCCCGGGAAGAGAAACGTCTCGCTCTGGCGTGTCGGGGGGGTCTTGAAGAGTGCTCTGGCCAGCACCGCCGGGCGGGTGTCGAGGTAGTGCATGGGCTGGGCGTGGTGCTTGAGGTAATCCGCCGCGGTACGCTGGTAGCCGGCACGGCCGTGCAGGATGGCATAGGGGTACAGGTAGACCGCGCAGACCGCCAGAACGCCGGCCACCATGACCCCCAGCCCTGCGAAAAAGCGCCTGTTGCGCCACCGCCGGTCGTGAAGCATGACCGCCGCCAACACCAGTGCCAGCATGATGCCCGCCATCAGGGTGTAGTACAGGCAAGAGGTGGCCGCCACCCAGAATGCGGCGACAAACAGCAGCGCGCCGCCCAGCGACGGGCGGCGCAGCCAGCGGATGAACACCAGCAGCAGGAGCGGGAAGACAAAAACCAGCTGCATGTTGAACTCCTCGTAGTAGTGCATGCGGTAGGGCAGCAGGCAATAGACCACAGCGCCCAGGTAGCACACCACGCGGGAAAGCCGGAGTTCACGCAGCAGCACGAACATCAGGACGCCCGACAGGGCCCAGAAAATGAGCAGGGTGGCGTTGAAACTCAAAAAAAGGTTCTTCGAAAAAGCGTAAATGGCCGCGTAGATATAAGACTGCGGCCACAGCAGTTCGCTGAAGGCCAGGGTGTAGGCGTGGGGGTAGAAAAAGTTGGCGTTGAAATCAGGTACCAGGAAGTGGCCCTGGAGGATGTTGTTCGCATTCCAGGCCATCCACTCGCCCATGAGTTTGGTGTCCCAGTGCCAGGCGAGACCGGAGGTGAAATAGGCCGACCATGGCCTGACACAGTACAGGATGACGCCCGCCAGCACGCCGAACAGAACCACCACCTCCACCAGGCGGCATCCAATTTTACGGTGGCTGCTTTCCGCGTCGGGTGACATTGTACTGGGAACCTCGAAATATAGACAGTTTTTTCGACAGGTTCTATAGCTTACAGCTGTCCGTCCTGTCAAGCAACGCCCTGCTGGAAAACAGGGCGGAGGCCCGTCATAACCGGCATGGTGAACGCCCGGCCCTCCATGGCAGGAGCGCCTCTGCCGCCTGTCCCGTCGTGCCAGTCGAGTTGTGACGGCCCTGTGCAGTAAAACCGGGTTTGCTGGAAACGCGGCGCGGGCACGCATCGCCTGAGCCGGGGGGCCTCCGGCGGAAACCGCCCGGCGTCTTGTCGGGAAAAACGGCTTGTGCTATCTGGATAAAGCAAAGGGCCGAGTCTGCGGACGCCCCCGTTTCTCTTCCCCAGGAGCGGGAACCGATAGCCTTATGAAACGAAAACACGTCCTGCGCATTGCGATTCTGCTCTGCCTGTGCGGGCTTTTGCTGCTAGCCGGGGCTTACGGATACCTGTACCTGTCGCCGTCGCCAACGCCGGTGGCGGACGCCGTGCCCGCCAACCGCGACCAGCTGGCCCGGCAAATCCCCAACGCCGTGCTGCTGTGGTCCCGGGACGGGTGGGTGACGGCCTCGGGCCTCTCGCCCTGGAAACCGGTGAGGATCACCCGGGGGGAAAATCCCCGCTGGTCCCCGGACGGGCGGCGATTCGTCTTCACACGGGGCCATGACGTGTATCTTATGAGCCGCCATCTCGGAAAATCGCGCAGAATCCTGGGGCCCGTGGTGACCGAATACGCCACGGGTGCCTACTGGACCCCGGACGGCCGGGCGGTGGTGGCCATATCCCGGCGAAACCCGCGACAGGTGATTCTGCTGACGCTGGACAGCGGCGAGCGCAGCATTATTCACGATGAGGGGCAACCGCCCTTCAAGGGCTACCGGCTCTCCCAGGGGGCGGACCTGCGCTTTGACCGGCGCTACCTGCTGACCTTCACTGCCGATGCCGGGCACCGCAGCATGATCATCGACCTGGTGGCCCGCAGCTACATCACCAACGAACTGATGCGCAGGGGAGACTGCGGACCGAGCTGGTCTCCGGACGGGCGTTTTATCGTGGTGACCCGCCGCAACCGGCTGAGCCCCACCCGGCCGATCTACGCGGCACGCTTCGACCCGCAGCAACGGGTCCTGTCGCCCTCGCGCTACCTCATCGGCCGGGGGCGCTGCCACCGTCCCCGCGTTTCCAGCGATTCGCGCTGGGTGCTCTACGTTCTTTCCGGAAACATCTACTGCTGGCCGGTGAAGCAGAAGGTGGAAAAACCGCGCAACGGCATCCAGCTGACCTTCGACGGCAAAAGCACGGATCCCGCCCTGTATGTCTTCCGCAACCGGAACCCGGAGGCTTTCCGATAGGCGGGCATGGGCCTATGGAAACGAACCGCAGCGAAAGGCTTGACGCCGGGGCCGATCCCGCGTAACACATCTGCATCGCAAGCGCCCGGGCGAAGGGGGCGCGCCACACGGAGAGTTTTCACCGTCCATTCAAGCAAAAGGGAGGATGCAATCATGAAAGTGATCAGAAGTGTTGTGGTTCTTTGCCTGTTTTTCGTACTGGCCGCCGGCACCGCCGGGGCCGCCGACACGGTGAAAATAGGCCTGATGGCGCCGCTGACCGGGTTCGCCGCGGCTGACGGCCTGAGCGTACTCAATTCCGTCAAGCTGGCCGTGGAGCGCGTCAACGCCGAGGGCGGCGTGCTGGGCAAGAAGGTCGAACTGGTCGCCTATGACGACCGCGCCGACGCCAAGGAAGCCGTGGGGCTGGCCCGCAAGCTCATCCAGCAGGACCGCGTAGTGGGCGTCGTGGGCGGCTCCTACTCCACCCCCAGCCGGGCGGTGGCGCCCATCTTCCAGGACGACGAGGTGCCCTTCGTGGCCGCCTATGCCGTACACCCCGACATCACCAAGGCCGGCGACTACTGTTTCCGCAACGGTTTCCTGGGCATGGTGGAGGGCAAGTCCGCGGCTTTCGTGGCCGTCAACATGCTCAAGGCCAAGAAAATCGCGCTGCTCACCAGCGACAATGATTTCGGCCGCACCCTGGCCGAGGGGGTCCGGACCTATCTAAAGGGGCAGGACGCCGCCATCGTTTACCAGCAGACCTACCCCTTCAAGGAAAAGGACTTCAAGCCCTACCTGGCCAAGATCAAGGAAACAGCGCCCGACCTCATTTTCGCCAGCGGCTATTATTTCCAGACCGGCCCCATCGTCAAACAGGCCCGGGAAATGGGCATCAAAACCCAGATCGTGGGGGAGGAAGGCGCGGACTCGCCCAAGTTCCTGGAAATCGCCGGTCCCGCGGCTGAAGGATTCATCATCACCACCAATCTCAACCGCGACGACAAGCGCCCCGAAGTGCAGGCTTTTCTGAAAGAGTACCGCAAACGCTACGGCATCGAGCCGGACATGGTGGGCGCCTCGGCCTATGACGCCTTCATGATCATCGTCGACGCCGTCAAGCGCGCCGGCGGCACCAGGGGCCCCGCGGTGCGCAAGGCCATCGCCGCCACCCGCGATTTCGACGGCCTGACCGGCCGATTGAAAGGCTTCACCAAGATCGGCGAAGTAGTCAAGGAGGTGCAGGTACAAGTGGTCAAAAACGGCGCCTTCCACTACTTCGGCGTGGTCAGCGACCCGCAGGTGATCACCCCCTGAGTCCGGAATCCGGACAGTGCACAGACGCCGGCGCCCGCGTGGCGTGCCGCCGCTTCGCGCGTCGGGCGCCGGCGACCTTTTTATTGACTTCCCATCGGAATTATCTTAGCTAAAAACGGTCGGGGCCAGGAAGGCAATCAGCTCTGCGCGCGTTGCGATTCCTGCCGGAAAGGTTTCCTGCCCGATCCCCAAGGCGACGCAGAACTGAAACGACGACCCGCAGGACGCCCGGTAAAGACCAGACTGCGCAAGGCGCACCCCTCGTATCGGCACACGGTTTTTCACAAATCGAAGGCACATGTACGCATTACATCAGCCAGCTTCAAGCATCCTGCCCTCGGCACAGGAAACCGGAGATGAACTGCAGGCCGACCTGCTGCAGGGAGTGTCGCGCACCTTTGCCCTGACAATTCCCCAACTGCCCCGGCGACTCAGTCGGGTGGTCTCCAATGCCTACCTGCTGTGCCGCATCGTCGACACCATCGAAGACGAGGTCAGCCTGACGGCCGACCAGAAGCGCAGGTTCTGCACGGGCTTCATCGACGTGCTGGAAGGGGGGGCCGATGCGGCGCGTTTTTCTGACAGCCTGGCGGCCCTGCTGTCGGAAAACACCCTGGAAGCCGAGCACCGCCTGGTCCGCCACATCCCCTACGTGGTGCGCATCACCCGCCAGTTCGACACTGCCCAGCAGGACGCCCTGACACGCTGCGTGAAGACCATGGCCGAGGGCATGTGGAAATTCCAGGCCCAGCAGCTCAACGCCGGACTGGATGACCTGCAGACCCTTGACCGGTACTGCTACTACGTGGCGGGCTGCGTGGGCGAGATGCTCACGCACCTGTTCTGCCACTACTCGCCGGAGATTGCGCGCAACGGGCGGGGCCTGTTTGCCCGGGCGGCGGCTTTCGGCCAGGGGCTGCAGATGACCAACATCCTCAAAGACATCTGGGACGACCTGCAGCGCGGGGTGTGCTGGCTGCCGAGAGACATTTTCGACCGCAGCGGATACGATCTGTCGAATCTTACGCCCCATCACCACGACGAGCGGTTCTGCGCGGGACTGCGGCAGCTGGTCAGCATCGCCCACGGCTACCTGCGCGAGGCCCTCACCTACACCCTCCTGATCCCCAGGGAGGAGACCGGCATCCGCCATTTCTGCCTGTGGGCCATCGGCATGGCGGTGCTGACACTTCAGAAAATCCGGCACCGGCCGGACTTCAGCGACTCCCGCCAGGTCAAGATATCGCGCCGCAGCGTACGCGCCACCATTCTGACTTGCAAGATCGGCGTGCGCCACGACGCCCTGCTGAAAATGGCCTTTCAGGCCGCCAGCATCGGCATCTGAGACCCGCGCGGCCGCTTTAGCCAACCCCCGGGCGCAGCCCTGCCCTGTCTATCCCGGGTTCTCATCGGGGCACCTGACCCGCAGCCGGACACGCGGCGCATCGGCCAGGGACGAAACGAGATCCGTAAAAGCGATCGGGCGTCCGCCGAGCCGAATGGCGCGGCAATCCCGGCGGAAGGTTTCCGGCAGCGTTTCCAGGAAGCCCGCCAGGTCGGCGCCCGCCACCCGGATGCCCCGGGACAGGAACAGCGGGCCGATTTCGGCGGCCACCATATTGAAGAGCTTCAGCCGCAGCGTTCCATCGCCGGCGATAGACGGCATGTCGTCCCGCCCCCCGTAGGAGATGACATCGCGCAGGGCGGCGTAGCGCCCGCCCTTGCGGAAAGTGGCGCCCACCAGGCCGGGCATGGCCGCCGAGAGGGCCAGCGTGGCGCCGTCGTGCAGTACGGCCCGGTCGGCGTCGTCCACGGCCCGGCCGTCCAGGAAAATGGTCTGCACGCGCTCCTTCAGGTACCGGGCGTCCAGTCCCGGCTGCCGGGCAAACCACTCGCTCAGTGTCAGTCCCACCTCGGTGTGAATGTCGAAGCCGCCGCCCAGCAGCGGGAAAAAGCCCGGCAGGCGATCTTGCGGCACATCCATCTCCAGCAGGGGCGCATCTTCGGCTTGCATACCTGGTGTCTCCTGGTTCGCGGGTTGGGCAAAGAAGGTCAAAGACCTTTTAAAACAAAGAGGGGGAGATCCGTGGCCGGACCTCCCCGCAACAGGTCGATGGGAAAGGGCGCCTGCTACCAGTTAAAGACCTGGTCAAGCTCCTCGTCACTGACGCCGAACGTCACGTTGTGGGGCGCCAGTTTTTCCCGGTAGAAGTACCCCGGCAGGCGGTCGTCCTTGGCCGTGAAGCCGGCCCGCTTGTTGAAGTCGCGCTCGATTTCGAGCACCTTCTTGCCCAGCGCCATGACGTCGTCGGCCGTCATGGCGGTGCCCGTGAAGGCCCCCAGCATGTCCACCAGCGCCTGGAAGGTTTCGGCCTGGTCCAGGATGGCAAAGGCGATGAACAGGCACATGCCCGAAGAGTCGATGGCCGCCGTGGATATCTGCAGGTTGCGCGACAGCTCCACCTGCCCCTCGGGTTTGAGCGGATCCACGCTCCCGCCCACGCCCAGGATGTTGGTGGCCACCGCGTAGCCGGCAGTGTGGTCGGCGCCCATGGTGGTCGTCGCGTAGGTCACTCCGATGCCCTGCACGGCCCGCGGATCATAGGCCGGCATGGCCTGGCCCTTGACCACCGGCACGCGCTCGATGCCGAAAACCTTGCCGGCCACCGCGGCGCCGCTGCCCAGAATGCGGCCCAGGGGCGTGCCTTCGCCCACCTGCTTGACCAGGTCGATGGCCGCCTGCGCGTCTCCAAACTCGGCGACGCCGGCCTCCATGGCCACGGCCAGGGTGGCCCCCATCTCGATGGTGTCCAGGCCAAAATCATCCTCCAGCCGGTCCATCATCGCAATCGCATCCAGATCGTCGATGCCGCAGTTGCCCCCGTGGGCCCAAACAGTCTCGTACTCGGGCTGCTTGGTCAGGTAGTTGCCGTCCTTGTCATAGTAGGTGCCCGAACAGCGGATAACGCACCCCCGGTGGCAGCCGTGGGTCGCCGAACCCTCGCCGCCGCGGGCGTTCTCCGTCTCCGCCATGGTCTCGCCGCTGATCTTGGCGGCTCCCTCGAACTGGCCCTTGGAAAAATTGCGGGTCGGGTACGCCCCGGCCTCGTTGATCACGTTGGTCAGCACGTTGGTGCCATAGGCCGGCAATCCCTCGCCCGTCACCGGGTGCTTGCGCAGCCCGGCAACAAATTCCTTGTTGGCGGCCTTGAACTTCTCCGCCTCGGCCGGCTTGCGGTTGGAAAGACCGCTGTCGTCGAGCACGATCACCTTGACTCGCTTGGATCCCATCACCGACCCCACTCCCCCGCGGCCGGCGTGGCGCGTGGGACGAAGTTCCATGTCCGAAAAGGCCACCGAGGAGTTGGCCAGCTTCATCTCCCCCGCCTGCCCAATGGATATCGTGGCGATCTTGTCGCCGTACTCGGCCTTCATCTTGTCGACCACCGCGTAGTTGCCCAGCATCTTGAGGCTGTTGTCCACCGTGATCTGCGCGCCGTCCTTGTTGATGAACACCTTGTAAAGATTGTCGTCGGCGGGTTTGCCCTCCAAAACAATGGCCGCATAGCCCAGCCGCGCCAGAACCTGCGCACCCTGACCGCCGGAGTTGGACTCCTTGATGCCGCCGGTCAGCGGGCTCTTGCAGCCCACCGAGATGCGGCCGGACATGGCCGCCGCGCTGCCGCTCAGAATGCCCGGGGCGATCACAAGCTTGTTGTCTTCACTCAGCGGATGGCAGGTGGGCGGAACTTCCTTGGCCACGATGGAGGAAGTCATCGCACGCCCCCCCAGACCGGCGTATTCGCCGACAGGCTCTTCGGTCAGCTTGGGCCCTCCCGCGGCCCCCATGTCGATTCTCAAAATCTTGTCCATTTCCGGCCTCCTTACATGGAAAAATGGTTAATCCAACGATAACGGCAAATTCATACAAACACCTACGGCTTGGACCTCAGCCTCTGCTGTGCCGTTATTTCCTTCACCACTTTCTTCAAGGGGATGCCCCTCTGCAGAGCCGCCCGCTTACAATCTTCATATTCCGGAGCCACATTCACGATTTCATCGCCAATACGGGCGATTTTACAGTTTATTGGTCCGTAGGTCGTTTCAACAGTCTCGATGCATCGTTTTGCAATAATCCTGTTCTCTATTCGCCACCGCAGGCCGATGGATGTGGTTTCGCGCAAAACGAAATCCGCAAATTCGGTCACCGCGGCAGGCCTGCAAAGAATGGTCAAAAGGGTTCCAACCCGGTTTTTTTTCATGTGGACCGGCGTTAAAAAAACATCCAACGCCCCCATGGCCAGCATCTTCTCGATCAAATAATCAAAAAACTGGGGATTCATATCATCGATGTTGGTCTCCATTACCGCTACCTGTTCCATGTCGCATTGATCGAGCGCGGCATCGGCGGTACCTATGGACAAACGCAACAGGTTGGGGATAGGCAACTCGGAGGTTCCGGCGCCGTATCCAATACACTCGACTGTCATAGCCGGCATGGGACCAAACCCCGCGGAAAGAGTCGTCAAAACGGCGGCGCCAGTGGGTGTCAGCAACTCACCGACGACACCCGTGGCGTAGACGGGTTTGCCCCTGATTAACTCGGCCGTAGCCGGGGCCGGGACAGGCAGTGTGCCGTGGGCACAATCCACCGTTCCGGTGCCCACATGCAGCGCCGAACAAAAAATTTTCCGAATTCCCATGGCCTGAATGCCCGCCACTGCGCCAACGACATCGATAATGGAATCCATCGCACCGACTTCATGAAAATGCACCTTATCGACAGAGGTCCCGTGCACTTTGGCCTCGGCCTCTGCAAGCCGCCTGAAAATGGCGAGGCTCCGCTTTTTCACTTCGCCATGGAGGCCGCTCCTGGTGATGATCCCGGTAATGTCTGCAAGACGGCGATGGTGCTGGTGACGCTCGGTATCGACAATGACCGCCACCTGGGTTCCCCCGATGCCCTTTTTCTGGATTGGGCGGGCCTCCAGCTCGTAGTGCGACAAACCCAGCTTGGCGATTTCGGACTTTAAGTCCTCCAGCGGCAACCCCGCATCGACCAGGGCGCCGAGGAGCATATCTCCGCTGGCGCCTGAGAAACAATCCAGATAAGCAATTTTCATCCCTGTAAACTCCGTCTGAAGCCTTGTCCATTAAAACGGAATAGGGCCGCTGGCGGCTTACCAAAAAAAATCTCATACGGGAAAGGCCTGACACAGGCATTACGATGGGTCGGAAAAATTAAGCATTGCACCGCCGCCTGCCTTTCAGCCCTTCTCCATCGGATGCCGCTGACCCGGGCTCGCTTTTCTGTTTTTGGCCCTCGCCATGGTGTGATGCCATTCGGTTAATCAAGCTGGCCTGGTAGCCGGCGCCAAATCCGTTATCGATGTTGACGACCGAGACCCCCGACGCGCAGCTGTTCAACATGCTCAGCAATGCCGCAAGACCGCCGAAACTGGCACCGTAGCCGACGCTGGTTGGAACGCCGATAACCGGGCATGCAACCAGCCCGCCGACCACACTGGCCAAAGCGCCCTCCATTCCAGCGACAACAACGGCCACATTGGCTTTGAACAGATCGTCACAGAAGCTAAGTAATCGGTGCAATCCGGCAACGCCGACATCGTAAATGCGACAGACCTTGTTTCCCAGCACTTCTGCCGTGACCGCCGCTTCTTCGGCCACCGGTAGATCCGAAGTCCCGGCGCATACCACGGCGATATTGCCAATCTTATCTACCGGGTAAGGCTTTACAACCACAATGCGGGCCTCTTCTTTATAAACACTGTCGGGTACCACTTCGCGAATGCCTTCGAACACTTCCCGGCTGGCGCGCGTGGCCAGAATATTGCTTTGGCTGCATGCCATCAGTTTTACTATGCCCTTTATCTGCCCGACGCTTTTGCTCTGGCAAAAAATGACTTCGGGTGCCCCGTTTCGGATACAGCGATGATGGTCGATCTTGGCATACCCCAAATCCTCAAATGGCAATTTCTTAAGGCGATGCACCGCGTTTTCAAGATCGATACGATCACTTCTGACCATTTCCAGCAATGTTCTGATTTCATGACTGTCCATGGCCGTTACCTTCCATGTCTTCACTCACCATTCTGTTCAGGCTACCCATTGTGTATCCCTCAAGATCAATGGTGACATACTTGAACCCAAGTTTTTTAAAGTAGGATACGATTTTTCCGTGTACAGACTTATTGAACACGCCGGCGACTTCCTGCGGGTCGAATTCCAGGCGTGCAATACTCCCATGATGCCGAACCCGGAGCTGTCCGGAGAAACCTAATGACCGCAAAAACACCTCGCCGGCATCTATCTGTTGAAGTTTTTCGGTGGTAATGGCCGAATGATAAGGGATACGCGAAGCCAGGCAGGCATAGGCGGGCTTATTCCATGTCGAAAGGCCCAGGTCTTTGGACAGAAGGCGTATCTCCTCTTTAACAAAGCCCGCCTGTGACAAGGGACTGTGGACACCCAGCTCTTTGACGGCCTTCATTCCAGGGCGGTAATCCAGTTGATCTTCGCGATTGCCCCCGTCCAGCACATGGCGAAACCCCTCCTTTTCAGACAATTCCGCTAAATATCCGAAGCGAACTTTTTTGCAGATATAGCACTTGTTTTCGGGATTGCTCACAAATTCCGGCAGCGCCAGTTCATCTGTCTCCACCAGTCGGTGAGAGACACCGATTTCACGGGCAACCCTTACGGCATCTTCTCGCTCATGAAGCGGCATGGTGGCCGACAGGGCGGTCACCGCCAGCACGCCGTCGGCACCCAGAACATCTGTGGCGACCTTCAGCAGCAAGGTGCTGTCCACGCCCCCGGAAAAAGCAATGATCACGCGGTCCATCTCCTGGAGGATTTCCCTGAGATGATTGTACTTTGCCTTGACAGTGGTGTTGTCAGCATTCAAATCGGAAGTAGCCTCGATCGGCATCATCGTCTTTTCCCTTAATCAGATTTTCCAGGCATTCTGGATCGGGCAGGTTCAGCTGCTGCTGCGTGTGATATGCGATGGCGGGACATCCACCATTGCACAAACTGAATCTGCGGCAGCCCTCGCATGATTTGACTCTCAAATTCCGAAAAGAAGTGAAAACCGGAGAATTGCGCCATACGGAGGCAAACGCTTCTTCCGGAAGCTTGCCGGCGTAAAATTCAACGTCCTGCAAAAAGGCGCAGGGAAAAACTTTTCCCTGCGGTGAGATGCAGCAGGTCAACTTGCAGGCCCCACACATGTTCATGCCCAACGAACGCCGCTCTTCGGTTGAGACCGAAAAAAAAGAATCGCCCGTTGAAACGGCTATATGCCTTGCCAGCCAATCGGAAAAAGTCAGCATTTCTTCTTTCGTCACGTTGAGCGCCGCCCAGCTTTCTTTTCCCCGTCCCGAAGGCCGAAATCGTGATACCCGCAGCTTCGCCCCGAAGGAAGCCGCCAAATCCACGAGTTGATCGAGCTCGGGAAAACTCAGGCGTGTCAACACGGTATTGATACTGACTTCAATGTCCCGCTCTCTCAGGCGTTCCAACGCCCTGACGGCTTTTTCAAAACTGCCTTTACCGCGAATGGCATCATTTTGGTCAGCGCTGGCGGCGTCAAGACTTACCTGAATGTATACCAGGTGGTGGTTTAGCCTGTCGGCACATTTGTCGTCGATGAAAGTGCCATTCGTACTGATGCAGGTGACCATACCTTTTTCATGGGCATAGTCCATTAAGTCCATGAAATCTTCCCGAATGAAAGGCTCTCCGCCGCCGATATTAAGCTGAAAAACTTTCATTGCAGAAAGGTCATCGATTATCTGCAGGCACTCCCCGGTCGTCAGCTCTCCGGCCCTTGCCGAGCCAGAATCGGAAAGGCAGTGAATGCAGGACAAATTACAGCGGTATGTCATTTCCCAGGTTACATTAACGGGTGCCGAAAGGCCCATTTCAACATATTGATTGCCCATGAATCAGCCCCTTAGTCTCAAGCATCATAATAATCTGGGCAACACGTTTTTCAACCTGCGTTCGCGGCCATTTGTTGGCATCGACAAGAGAGGCCACCAGCGCTGATGCGCTTTCGGTGCCGTTAAAAAAAGAACTGGGCAAGAGTGTTTCACTAGGTACGAAATACAAGCGCGGTCCCCTGTAATCATAGAACAGCAACCCAAATTTTTCATTACGCACTTGCACGCCCTGGCAAAGCTTATAGGCTTTTTCGAACTCCATAGGGCCCTTTCCGGTGGCCAACAACCGGAAATCACTGTTTCTTTTACAGTGTTTTCGCGCTCCGGCACCCGCCTGAATAGCCACGGTGAAAAAAGTGGGTCAGTAAACTCCGCAAATGCCATCAATAGCCAATTCTTCTATGTATATTTCCTCAAGGATTGTCAGTGGTTCTGTATTCGGGTTCTCTTCGACATCCAAAGATTTTTCGGTTGCTTCCAATTCTTTGTTCTCCATCTCTTGAGCCTCTTGTTTATCTATTCTTTTGTTATGCTGCTTGGGCTGTCCACCCGGCATCGACGGTTATCATGTTGCCTGTGATGCATCTGGCTTCATCGCTGGCCAGCCAGAGTACCGCCTGGCCAATGTCTTCCGGCGTTATTTCGGGTTCCTTGATAAGGTGTCCGGCAAAAAACTGCTCTTTGCCTTCTTCTTCCTCCATACCAAAGTACTCTGCAATGCCCTTCATCATGTCCGTCCACACGGTACCGGGGCATACTACATTGGCGCGAATGTTGTGGTCGGCGACTTCCATGGCAATGGACTTGTTCAGCCCGATCATACCGTGCTTGGCGGCACAATAATGGCCTCCCATGCCAAAACCCCGCTGGCCGCCCACCGAAGAGATACTGATCACGCAGCCCGAATGCTGGGCGATCATGTGCGGCAACACATATCGGCAGCATAAAAACATCCCTTTCAGATGCGTGTCGACCACTTCATCCCATGTATCCTCGTTCATCTCCGCGATGGCTACCATGGAAGAATTACCGGCGTTATTGACCAGGATATCGATTTTTCCAAAAGTTTCCATGGCTGTATTGACCATGGATTCTACTTCAGTAGCTTTTCGGACGTCACACTTTACCCCGATGGCCTGCCTGCCCAAAGATTTGATCTCTTCCACGGAATGCGCCATTTTTTCGGGGGTAGACATTTCATATGGAATGGTGCTCATGTTCTGGCAAATATCGGCGATGACAATATCCGCGCCTTCACGAGCCATGCACGTGGCCGTCGCCAGACCGTTTCCCCGGGCACCGCCAGTCACAATGGCGACTTTACCTTCAAGCTTCATTAGATTTCTCCTTCCGCTTCTCAGACGATGTGTGGCCATCAAATAGGCTCTCTCAGCGCATCCAAGTCAAACTGGCTGCCGATCTGCTGCAAGCTGAAATTGATCTCCTGAAGATCGTCTTTCAACGAATCCATACCGTACTCTTGGATCTGGAAATCCAGTTGACCTTCCAGGCTAAAAACCAGGTGGAGCAAGTTCAACAAATAGACATACTGCGGTTGCCGAATGAGCTTATGGAAATATTTATCCATCATCTCCGAAACCGACAGTTCTTTCAAACCCCATTCAAGTGTTTCTCGATCAACCTTCTGTAGCATGACACCCCGCAGCAGCACTGCGGCTTGAACCCCCAGCCGAGTAACATCCTGAATCATCTTTTTATCGCTGAGCCCCTGATCCATGCAACACGCTCCCTATGTCATGCGGACCTTCATCGTCTTGACATGCTTGATGATTTTACCGAGTTTCTCATGAAACGGTCGAAAAACGTCCTGGGCATCCGCTTCCGTTTTACAAGTGGCTATTTTATCACCCAGGCTTTCCGCCTCCTTGGCCAGTTCCTCCATGTCCTCCGTGCCTTTCTGAGTCTTAAAATACAGTTTCTTGGCCAGGGGCTCGAGATCAGCCGCGATCGAAACCATCTGCTCTTTTACTTTGGCAAAATCTACTTTTTCTGCGACATCCCGAAATGTCTGACAAATTTCACGCACATAGTGTGTTCCCATCTTCTGTTCAGTCAAGGGTGAACCTCCTTTTTTCCTGGTGTTTCATTTCAGCATCGAGGCACAACGCCAACCGTCTTTTATACACCGCACGTCTTCCTCAATGCGGACGATGATAATGATCTGGATGATGGCAACTTTCACCTTCACCGTGATGGTGACCTGCCCCCGGACAAGGCGTGCTCTCGTGAACGGGCGCTTCGGGCATTTCCCTTGTTGGCAGCTCACGGGTCAATATCTCGGCGATTTTGACAAAAGAAGTAGCCGTAGCGCTTTCAGGGTGCAGGTTGACAATCGGAACACCACTATCGGCGGCTTCCGAGAAAAGCGGGTCGATGGGAATGGAACCAAGAAAAGGGATTTCCATCATCCTAGCCAGTTGTTTTCCCTTGTCTTTGCCAAAAATGTATACTTCATCTCCACACTCTCGGCAACGATACACGCTCATATTTTCAATAAGCCCCAAAACCTTGGCGCCCAAAGCTTGCGAGGCGCTGACCGCCTTGGAACAAACCAGAGTGGAAACTTCCTGAGGGGTCGTTACGATAATCACCCCGTCTAAATCCGGTATCGATTTGAGGATGGCGATAGGTTCATCACCGGTGCCAGGAGGGAGATCAATCAGCAGAAAATCCAGGCTGCCCCACTTGGCAGCGGACAAAAGCTGACGAATGGTGCGACTCTTCGTCTGTCCCCGCCACATGATGGGCGTCATGTCTCCCGGCCAGAAAAGGGCCACCGACAGGGCCTTGATGCCTGTCGCGGCTGTAACCGGGTTGAGCCAGAATCCTCCGTCGAGTTTGGCTTCTTCTTTGATCCCCAGCATTTTCGGAACGCTGGGACCGTGAAGATCCGCATCGAAGATTCCGACACGGTTGTCAACGTTCTTCAGCGCCGCCGCTAGATTCACCGTTGCAGCGGTCTTTCCAACCCCGCCCTTGCCCGAAAGCACGGCTATTTTATATTTTACGTATTTCAGGGCGTCGGAAATAGCACCTTGTTTGACGAGCTGCTGCCGCTGCTTTTCTATAAACTGCCCCTTATCCATCTCCATTCCATTCTCCTAACTCGCGTGTGCAATCCAAGTAAAAAAGTTCTTTATGCGACCCGTCAGGAAATACGTCCCCACAACAGCATATATCTGTTCATGACAGCCGTTTTATCTCGCCCTCGATTTTGCCGATTCCCAGTGATTCAGCTTCTCTCAGCACTTTCCAGAAATCGATGCCGGTAATGTCCTGGCAGGAACCGAGCCGCCTTTCTATAAGAGACAGAGACGCGGCATCCAGGGCTACGGGGTCGCTGGAAGCCAGAAAACCGAGATTCTCAACCACTGGTCTGCCGCTATAGGGGTAATATTCCGGCTCAGGGGTAACATCCCATAGATAGTTGACATAAAAAAGACGCCCCTCCACCGACGCTCTTACCCCGAGATGGCTATCCAACGCTCCTCGCTGAAATCGCTTCAGTTCTCGGTCTGCAGGCCTCTGGCCGTTAAACATATAAGGGTTGACACCACGGAGTACCCGGGTCCTTTCCCTGGCCGAGAGGCACTCAAACCCGCCGTTTAACAATGCACCACTGAGGCCGAACATGGGATGGAAGGTCACATGAGAAAGCACCCCCAGCATGTCACTGCGGCAAACCGCCGTGCCGACTTCCACACCGGCGATTTCAGAATCCGGAGCCCCGCAGGGAAAAAGATCCCCCTCGTCCCCGCTGAATCCTCCGTTGATCACAAAGTGCCCTCCCAGCGTTTCACTGGAGTACCCCATGGCCTCCGTAACCGACAGGAATGTGTTTCCCTTGGCGTTTTTCCAGTAATCAACCAATTTTTGACCATCACAAAGGACGGGACGCTTTTGCGTTGCATGGTAGGCCATCTCGGCTACGATTCTGAAGAAAACAGGCTTCAGGCCATATTCATAGCCCTCTTCGGCCGTGTTCATTTTCAAGGCTACACGCTTTCCGGAAGAAAATCCAGAATCAATGCCGGACTCCCGGATGAGCTTGACCAATTTGTGAGCCACGGTGTTACCAACGGCCATATTCTCAGCATCTACCCAGGTGACTCGTTGCATTTCATGCTTGCCTTTCCGCCCTGCATCAACCAGGAAGCATCTAAAGCCCCCAGGACATATGAACGCCACGAAAATACTTGCCACAACCCCATCAGGACGATGGGCCGGTCTTCAGGTCAACCACCAACAAAAAGGAGAGGGCCAACAAGTAACCCTCTCCCTTACGTTCATTCAAATCATTCGGGGGGCTCACCTTTGAACGGATCGAACTTTTTCCACTCGTTCTGGACCCACTCTTTGTTGTATTCGGCTCTTCTGAATGGCATGACCTCGGTGGCCAGATCATGTCGGTTAAATACTTTTCTCAGTCGCACGGTGACCGGCACGTGGTTTCCATCGCCGGCTCTTCTGATCTGCCATTTGGCTGCATTCTCCGGTGACATGACCGGTTCGTAATTTATCAATTCATATTTCTGGGTGCCCAGACCAATCTTCTCACCCGCCGCCATAGTAATCCGGGGGCTGAATCCATTGATCATGCGAAACTTATCTTCTCCGGGCTTCAATCCCTTTTCATCGGCAACGGAACCCGGGCTAATAGGCGCATTGTCTATGGCGTCCAAGGTGGCACTTTCGATGGCAATCAAATCCTTGCTGGCAAAAATACCAATATCCGGACAGACAGCGAGACCGGCCCAGGGAAAACAGTCACATTCTGGGCATACGTCAATGGCGTGGTTGATGAAACCGACTTTGCCCCTTTCAAAGCACTTGAGTGCACCCAGTGCGGCATCGGCATGGGCGATCATGGCATTGGGGAAATAGGCTTCCTCGAAGGTAATGCCACTCATCCCTGAAAAAATACAGGTAACCTGGCAGGAATAACACAGCCGGCACCGTTCGGGATACCACACTTTTCCATGCTCGGTGACATGATGCGCTCCGCGCGGGCACGAATCATCACACATCTGGTGGAATTTGCAGGCTTTGCCCGGACACTGATCGGTAAATTTGGGCCACCCGATGGCATCATGAGGATCGCCCCAATGCGCCAAGTGTGTGATGTACTTTCCCCGTTTGGACTGGCATCCGATACCAAGCTGTTTTAGGGCACCACCGTACATGGTAATCGAATGGCCACGGGCATGGGCCAGTACAATCATGGCATCTGCCTCGGCAACAGCCCTGCCTATGAATGTTTCCTTGAGAATCAGACCTTCGGGCAATTCAACCCGATAATCATCCTCCCCGGAGTATCCATCTGCAATAAGGACGGGGCATCCAAAAGTCGCATCCGTATATCCATGACGGATGGCACCCTCCATCTGGTATTGCGAAGTCGCCATATTGTCAAACGTATGATAGGAAAGCGTGGTGTCGTTGACGACATAGGGATGTGCGCCACAAGCCTTTACTTCCTCTACAATGGCGGCAATGTACTCAGGCCGTAAAATAGCCGTCCGGTTGTATTCCCCGTAATGGATTTTAATGGCAACTTCGTCGCCCTTGTCAAAACATTCGTTTAGTTTCGCTTCGTAAAAAAGATCTTTTGCCTTGCAAATCATCGACTCGGTCCAGTTGGTCGCATTGGCCTCTGAGAACCATACTGGCGCCGCCCCCTTTTCTGTGTAAGGGCCCCATTTTTCCTTGGGGGGATTCCAGCTTTTCTGCTGGTAAGAGTCTCGCCCTCCGTCGATGGGCGCCTTGAGCTCGTGCCACTTGGTTGGTTCATACGTGTATTCAGCCATTTAACATCCCTCCCTTTTTCAGGCTTATAAGCCGGGTTGCACCTACCTGAAAAGCCCTGTTGCCGTTCAAGACGATCGCAACGCCAGGTAAGCGGTTGAAAAGTCTTTTGCCATCCATCACCTCCCTCCAAAAGCCGCTTCTAAAACGTAACGATTTTTACCAGATAGCCTTGCATCACAATAAACCCTGAAAGGCGTTCACCCTCTAAATTGCAATTACCCATGCAATCGCTGTGCCTGAACATTTTCAAGCATGAAAGCCAAACCGGTTGTTTCTGACAAACAAATAAAATTAATAGGATAACCGCTAATGCCGGTGCACAGCGAATCACAGAGGTTGAATTTAACTGGGGGGCACAGTGGGATCGACGGGTGAATATCACCCTTTCAGCTGCAGACAAACCTGTAATAGGATGAAATTATATTAGAATATAGAATGACACAAACTGCGGTCGGATGGGGCAAAATACCTCAGGAAAATGAGAAAGGCCAGTTCACGAGAAAATGTTGTATTTTTTGATCTTCTGGTACAGGGTTTTACGGTTGATTCCCAGAATTTTGGCCGCACGGCTTTGGTTGCCGCCTGTTTGAGAAAGCACCCTGACAATATAATCTTTTTCAACATCCTTCAGTTTTTTTGGTGCACGGCAAATATTCTTGGCCTGGAACAAATGGGGTGGAAGGTGTTCAGGGCAGATAAGGTTTTCGTCTACTAGGTAGCCGATTCTATTGGCAGTGGCCTTCAGTTCACGAATATTGCCGGGCCAGCTGTAAGCGGTAAAAATTTCTGCTGCTTCATCCGAAAAGCGCACAACTCCGTGATTCCTGTCATTTGATTTCAAGAAATGCAGTGCCAGTGGAACAATATCGTCCGGGCGATCTCTGAGCGGTGGTATGGTCAGGTGAAATTGTGACATACGATAAAAAAGATCCGACCGGATTTTCCCCCCTTGCAGCGCCTCCTCAATCTCCAGATTGGTGGCTAAAATTATTCTCGCATCCACTCGCTTCTCGGCATTTTCGCCCACGCGACGGATGTAGCCGGTTTCGATGAACCGCAGAAACTTTTTCTGTAGGTCCAGATCGATATTGCCGATTTCGTCCAGGAAAAGGGTCCCATGATGGCTCTTTTCCACAATTCCGGTTTTGGGTTCAGTGGCTCCGGAGAATGCCCCTTTGCGGTGACCATACAATTCGCTTTCGGCCAGGCTGTGGGGCAACAGTCCACAATCCAGCGTGACAAAAGGGCCACCCCTGCGCGCGCTTAAAATATGAATATGGCGTGCCAGTACATCCTTTCCAACGCCGGTTTCACCCTGCAGAAGGATGGTGCAATCGGAAGGGGCAATTTTTTTGAGCAGCCCATAGATATCCTGCATCGCCTTGCTGGGGCACTCCAAAAAATAACGATGCCGATCCGGGTCCAGACTATCCGGAAGCGCCTGAAATAATTGATTGCGCTTCACTTCTTCGATCGCCCGCTTAACCAGGTCCAGCAGTTCGTCCAACTTGAACGGTTTGGAAATATAATCGCGGGCGCCAAGCTTCATGCTTTCTACGGCCGTTTTAACATCTCCATAGCCTGTAATCATAATAACGGCCGTCTTAGGTGACTTCCGTCTTATGCGTCTCAAGGTTTCGATACCGCTGATTTTGGGCAGCTTCAAATCCAACAGTACGACGTCGAATCGGTTATGCTCAAAAAGCCTCAGTCCTTCTTCACCGCTCCCGGCGGTGACCACGTGGAGGCCTTCCAGCGAAAATTCGCTATCAATCAAATGGCGAATATTCGGTTCGTCATCGATTGCCAGTATTTTTCCGTAACCCATAACAAACTCACCCTGATGGATTTCGTAATAGCGGAACTCGTTTGTGGCAGACTGTTTCTGCCTTCTAAAAGCCCCTGCACTGTCGCATACGTCAATTTGAAATACTCTGATAAGCTAAGCATTTTCATGGGAACACCCGTATAGCAACAACGTCGGCGCCTCGGATTTATAAATTGAACGGAAAACTGAGAAAAAAATTGTTGTGGCCGTCTTCGGTATGCTCGAATCGAATAACGCCTCTGTGATGCTGAACGATGCTATAACAAATTGACAGATCTATACCGTCGTCACGACTCTCTGTATTCTCTCTATCCAGTGGTCCGAAGACATCGCAGTTATGGTTGAATGCTGAAGAATTTCCGGTGTCGGAAATGAAAATTTCGATCTGGTTTTCCCCCGAGGCAGTATTCACCGCCAAAACCCCTCCTCCTTCCATTGATTTCAAGGACCGATTGAAAAGGTTTAGAAAAAGGTGTTTCAGTTGAGATTCCTTGCCATATATCGCGCTGAATTCTTTTGTTAAATTATTATTGTAAGTAATATTGACTCCATGATCTTTCGCATGTTGCCGGAAAAGGGATATCGTGTCTCTGATGATCTGATCGATGTGAACGATTTCGAAGTCATCGATTGAATTGTGGCTAAACTCCCGGAGATTCTGAATGATTTCTTTGCATCGGTGGGCTTCGGCATTGATGATTTGCAAATAATCTTGAAAAGAGGCTTTCATCCTGAGATCAAAGGTGAATTCATCTTTGGCAAGCCGTTTTAGCAACCCCTCCGAAAAACCAGCAATGGATGTTAATGGGTTGTTTATTTCATGGGAGATTCCGGCGGTTAAGAAACCGATGGCAGCCATTCGATCTGCCTGCATGAGCTTGTATTCATACTCCTTCCTCTCAGTGATATCACGCATCAGCAAAATGATTTCATCAACATTTCCGGACAGGTCTTTTATGGGAGATGTGGTCCACTCGATGAAGCGACCCGCTAAGTTTCCCGATTTAATAAAAACCTCTCCCCGCAGGGTTTCAGATTTCTCCCTTGTTTTAAGAGAGGGGCAGTCTCGGCATAGTTTTTCCCTATTATAATAAGCCTGAAAGCATTTGGTGCCGACCAGAGGCGTCGTTGGAAACATGGTTTTCTGGACATGGTTGGCAAACACGATGTTAAAATCCTTATCCAGAATCGTCACACCATCACTCATGCTGTTAAAAATAGCCTCGAGTCTATTGTGACGGCGGGCCAGTTTGATATTGAGCTTCTCCAGCTCTTTGATCTTGTATCGGACTTCTTTGAAGTAGCCGATCTTGGAGTACCCGATCCCCTGAAAATCAGGCAGGTTCTGATTTTTTCCACTATTCATGAAAATTCTTTACCATGCTTCAATGTACATTTTTTCAATTTCATCAATATCATACCGATGCGGGTTGGTGAGCATGCAAAGGTCTTGCTGTGCCTCTTTAGCCATGCGCGGTATGTCCTCGTATCGCACTCCAACCTCGGATAAATGTGTAGGCATTTTAAGCTTTGCGATTAAAGCTTCAATTAGCCGTGGTACCTGCTCGGCAGCTTCCCGAGCTGATTTACCTCGGGTATCGGCTCCCATGGCATTGGCTATTCCGGCAAACTTCTCATAGGCATGTTCCATATTTTTTTTAACCACCATTGGCAGCAAAATCGCATTGGCCAATCCGTGGTGAAGATCATACAATCCGCCCAGTGGATGTGCCAGAGCGTGGACGGCACCCAAAATGGCATTCGAAAAAGCGATACCTGCTTCCAGGCTCGCAATTGCCATGCCTTCCAAGGCTTTTGAAGATCGGGTGTATGTGGCCTCGACGAGATGGATGAACACCAGGCTAATAGCATGCAGGGCATGAGGATCCGTCAACGGCCAGGCGAGGGAGGAAACATAGGCTTCAATGGCGTGTGTCAACGCGTCCATTCC
>Ga0256835_1000239_pt1 | contig 44295 bp, 47 predicted proteins | sample PIR30metaG_FD_185972 | JGI IMG/M metagenome (GOLD analysis project Ga0256835, IMG submission 185972) | Hydrothermal vent microbial communities from East Pacific Rise, Pacific Ocean - PIR-30 | ecosystem: Environmental > Aquatic > Marine > Hydrothermal vents | place: Pacific Ocean: East Pacific...
TCGACGCCACCAACGCCGCCGATCCCGTGCTCAGCCTGGTCACCGCGATCGGCTACGACCACACCCACTTCCTGGGCGAGACCCTCGCCGAGATCGCCGGCGAGAAGGCGGGGATCTTCCGCCCCGGCGTGCCGGCGCTCACGAGTGCTACCGGCGAGGCGCTTTCGGCCCTCTTCGAGCGGGCCGCCGAGATCGGCACGCCGCTAGAGGCCGTTCGCCCCGAGTTCGTACTGCCCCGGCGGGCGGGGATTCGCTTTGGGCTTTCCGGGCGGGTTTTTGAGGCCCCCCTGCTCGGCCGCCACCAGGGGGAAAACCTGGCGCTCGCGGTGCGGGCGGCCGAGGTCCTGGGCGCCTCCGAGGCGGCGATTCAGGCTGGGCTCTCCCGGGTAAAAAACCCGGGCCGGTTGGAGCGGATCGGGCCCTATCTCTTAGACGGCGCCCATAACGCCGAGGGCGCACGGGCGCTCGCGCGCGCCCTTTCCGACCACTTCCCCAACGAAAAAAAGGTCCTCGTCTTTGCCGCGAGTCGCGATAAAGACCACGCCGGCATGGCCCGGGCGCTAAGGGGCCTTTTCGAGGCGGTCTACCTCACCCGCTACCCGGGCGAGCGGAGCGCCGAGCCCAAGGACCTCCTTCCCCTTTTTGAAAACGCCGAGATCGCCCTCGACCCGAGCGAGGCGCTCGAGCGCGCCCGAAAGGAGCACCCGGATGCCCTGGTGGTGGTGGCCGGGAGCCTCTATCTACTGGGGGAGCTCCGGCCCCGGATCCTCGAGGAGGTAGGGGCGGACGCCGCCGGCCTCGAGGCCGGCGAGGAGCTCCCGGGCGGTCCGGCCTAAAACCGGGTGCCGCCAGCGGGGGGCGACCTCGAGCAGGGGCACCAGCACGAAGGCCCGCGCGTGCATCCGGGGATGGGGCAGGGTGAGACCGGGAAGGTCCAGAACCCGCCCCTCGTAGTCGAGCAGGTCGAGGTCCAGGGTGCGGGGGCCATAGCGCTCGGCGCGCACCCGGCCGTGAGCCTTTTCCACCGAGAGCAAGAGCCGAAGGAGCGCCTCGGGCTCGAGGCCGGTCTCGACCAGGGCCACCTGGTTCAGGTAGCGCCCCTGGCCCGGCGGGCCCAGGGGGTCGGTCTCGTAGACGCGGGAAAGGCGAAGGGGCCGGACGTCCGCCCGGCTGAGCGCGGAAAGCCCCGAGAGCAGGTAGCCGGCGCGGTCGCCCTGGTTGGAGCCCAGCGCCAAAAGCGCCCTAGCCACGGCGGCGCTCCACCTCGGCGTAGACGTCGCGGAAGACCCCGGGGATGGGGGCGTGGGGCTTGTGCACCCGGATCCGGACGGCCTCGAGGTTGGCAAACTCCTCCAAAAGCACCTCGGCGATGTGCTCCGCGAGCGCCTCGATCAGGTAAAACCGCCGTCCCCCCACCGCCGCCGCCACCTGGGCGTAGACGGCGGCGTAGTCGACGGTGGCCTCGAGGCGGTCGCCTCTTCCCTCGAAGGCGACCTCCATCTCCACGTCGACCACGAAGCGGGCCCCGAGCCGGTTCTCCTCGGGGCGGGCGCCGTGGCGGCCGTAGAACTCGAGGCCCTCTAGGACGATCCGTCCCAAACCTCCACCTCCCAGAAGACCGCCAGCGCCTGGCGGTGGGCGGCGACGTCGTGCACCCGCAGGATGCGGGCCCCCCGGGCGGCCGCCGCCAGGTGGGCGGCGACGCTGCCGCAGACCCTTTGGTCGGCGGCCTCGACGCCGGTGAGCTCGCCGATCAGGCGCTTGCGGCTCAGGCCCACCAGCAACGGGTAACCCAGGCCGGCGAGCTCGGAGAGCCGCGCCAGCAGCGCCAGGTTGTGCTCCCGCTTCTTGCCGAAGCCGAAGCCGGGGTCGAGGACGACCTGCGGCACCCCCAGCCGCTCCGCCCGCCGGGCCCACTTCAGGAGCTGGGCCCGCACTTCGGCGACGATGTCGAGGTAGCGGGCGGCCGCCATCATCCGGCGGGGGTCGGGGTGGGGGGTGTGCATCACCACCAGCGGGGCGTCGTAGCGGGCCGCCACCTCGGCGATCCGCGGGTCGGCCAGGCCGCTGGTGTCGTTGACCAGGTGGGCGCCAAGCCTGAGCGCCGCTTCCGCGACCTCGGGCTTCCGGGTATCGACGCTCACCGGCACGCCGAGCTCGAGGACGGCCTCGAGCACCGGCAAAAGCCGCCGCCGCTCCTCCTCCAGGGGCACCGGCGCCGCCCCCGGCCGGGTCGACTCCGCCCCCAGGTCCAAAATCTCCGCCCCCTCCGCCACCAGCCGCCGGGCGTGCTCCAGGGCCGCCCCGGGTGCGAGGTAGCGACCGCCGTCGGAGAAGGAATCGGGGGTCAGGTTCAAAACGCCCATCAGCCGGGGGCGCTCCAGTCCCAGGACCCGATCCCGAAGCTTGAGCTTCACGGGACAATTATAGGGAGGGCGGCGTATCCTGAAGGCAAGGAGGCAAGCCATGAAGGAGGGGATCCTGGCCGCGGTGGACCTTTCGGACTCGAGCAACAGCGTGATCGAGAGCGCCACGACCCTGGGCACGCGCCTGGGCTGGCCGGTGGCGGTGCTCCACGTGGTGGAGGACGGCTACCTCCGGCGGGCCCCCAAGCGCTTCGCGCGGGTCTGGGACGAGCGCTACCGGGAACCCCTGGAAACCGCCAGCCGGGTGCTCGAGGAGCTGGCCCAAAAGGCCCTCGCCGCCCTGGCGCCGGCGGGGACCGAGACCCTGATCCACCACGGCAACCCGGTGCGCGAGGTCGCCGGCGAGGCCATCCAGCGCCGGCTCGCAGTGCTCGCCTCCGAAGGGCGCAGCCCCCTGGAGCGGATCGCCCGCGGCGGGGTCTCCCACTACCTGCTCCACCGGGGCGAGGTGCCGGTCCTCTTGGTCGACGAGAAGAAGCCGCTCAGGCGGATCGCCAAGGTCGCCGCCGCGGTGGACGACTCCTCCGCCGGCCTCTCGGCCTGGAAGTACGCCCAGGCCCTGGCCGAGGCCACCGGCGCCGAGGCGATCGCCTTCCACCTGGTCAGCCTGATGCCCGGCTCCTGCTGCATCCCCACCTACCTGCCCCCGGAGCTGATGAAGGAGTCCGAGGTGGTCCACCACGCCAAGAAGGCCCTGATCGAGCGGCTGGGGATCCCCGAGGACCGCCTGGTCATCGAGCGCGGCGAGGAGAGCACCGGGCTCTTGGACCTGGCCCGGGAACACGGCGTCGACCTCCTGGTGGTGGGTTCCCGGGCCAAGTCCAGCCAGCGCACCCGGCTGGGGCGCACCGTGGTCGAGCTGATGTACCAGGCCGAGCTCCCGCTGCTGGTGGTACCCGAGGCCACCCCGCTCTAGGCCGTGCCGCCGCTCTCCCAGCGCTGGTTTTTCACCCTCTCGGTCTACTGGTTCGCCACCGCCTTCAAGTGGACCCTGGTCCTCTTCATCCTGCTGCCGGCGCGGGTGGCCGAGCTGGTCCCGGAGACCGAGAAGGCCAGCCGGCTGGGCCTGCTCTTCGGCGTCGGCGCGGTGATGGCCACCCTGGGGCCGCCGCTTTTCGGCTACCTCTCGGACCGTTTCCCAAGTCGGCGGGGGCGCCGTCTCCCCTACCTCAAGGCGGGCGCTTTGCTCACCGCGATCGCCCTTTTGCTCATGGCCTACGCCCCCAGCTACGGGGTCCTCGTCCTCGGCTATCTGCTCTTGCAGCTTTCCGACGACCTGGCCACCGGTCCCTACGCCGCCCTGATCCCCGACCTGGTGCCGCGCTCCCACCGCGGGGTCGCCTCCGGCTGGATGGGGGCGATGCAGGCCTCCGCCCAGATCGTCGCCGGGCTGGCGGGGCTTTTGGCCGGCTCGCTGGCGCTGCTCTTCTGGCTGGCGGCGCTCTTTAACCTGGCCGCCGCCGGCGTCACCCTCCGCTTCGTCCAGGAGCCGGAAAACCCCACGCCCCGCGAGGAGGGCTTTTTGGAAAGCCTCCTCCAGCCCTGGCGGGACCCCGACTTCCGCTGGGTCTTCGGCACCCGCTTTCTGGTCATGCTGGGCCAGTACCTGGTGCAGACCTACCTGCAGTACTACCTCGACGACGTGGTTCGCGTCTTTACCGTGCTCGGCCGGGCGGTGGCGGCGCACGCCTACCAGGCGGTGGGGCTCTTGGTGCTCTTGATCTCGCTCGGGGGGGCCCTGGCCTCGGTGCCCGCCGGCCGGCTCTCCGACCGCTTCGGGCGCAAGCCCCTGATCTACGCCTCCGGGGTGGCGCTCTCCCTTTTGCTCTTCCCGGTCCTCCTCGTTCCCCGCTACGACCTCTTGGTCGCGCTCTCGCTCCTCTTCGGCGTCGGCTACGGGGTCTACGCCGCGGTGGACTGGGCGCTGGTGGCCGACGTGCTCAAGCGCCCGGAAGCCCACGGCACCGAGATGGGCGTCTGGCAGACCTCGATCGTCCTCCCCCAGATCCTCGCCGGCCTGGCCGGCCGCGGCGTGGACCGGCTCAACCAGCTAGCCTTCCCCCTGGGTTACCAGGCGGTCTTCATCCTGGCTGCCCTGGCCTTTCTCGCCGGCACCCTGCTGGTCTCCCGGGTCCGGAGCGCCCGTTAAATTTATGCAACCGGGGTCGACGGAGGAGGAGCGATCCTTCGCGCGTTCATTGACGCGGGACTTCGGTCCCGGTAGGATCGGATTCGAATATTACTTCGGGAGGACCTTATGCAAACGCTCTTGCGCTTAGCCCGGGGAATCGACGCGTTGAACGAATGGGTGGGAAAGCTGGTCTCCTGGCTCACCCTATTCATGGTCCTGATTGGGGTCTACAACGCGGTCACCCGAAAACTTTCCCAGACCATTGGCGTGGACCTCTCCTCCAACGCCTACATCGAGGCCCAGTGGTACATGTTCAGCCTGGTCTTCCTCTGGGGCGGCGCCTACACCCTCCTGCACGACGAGCACGTCCGGGTCGACGTGATCTACGCCCGGCTCTCGGAGCGGGCCAAGGCCTGGGTCGACCTCTTAGGCATCCTCTTCTTCCTGATCCCCTTCTCGATCCTGATGCTCTACGTGGCCTGGCCAATCGTGGCGGAGTCCTGGAAGATCCACGAGATGTCCCCCGACCCCGGCGGCCTTCCCCGCTATCCCATCAAGGCGTCCCTGATCGTCGCCTTCGTCCTGCTGCTCTTGCAGGCGGTGAGCGAGGCCATTAAGAGGCTGGCGGTCATCCTGGGCTACCCGCTTGAGGAAGGGAGCGCGGCATGATCAACGTCGACCTCCTTGGCCCCCTGATGTTCGTCGGCGCCTTCATCTTCATCTTCACCGGCTTCCCGGTGGCCTTCTCGCTCGGGGGCACCGCGCTCGTCTTCACCCTGATCGGGATGCACTTCGGGCTTTTCGACCTCCACCTCCTCCGGGCGCTTCCCGAGCGGGTCTTCGGCATCATGGAGAACTACACGCTGCTGGCGGTGCCCTTCTTCATCTTCATGGGCACCATGCTGGAGCGCTCCGGACTCGCCGAGAACCTGCTCAAGACGATGGGGATCCTCTTCGGCCCCCTGCGCGGCGGGCTGGCCATCAGCGTGGTGGTGGTGGGCACCCTGCTGGCCGCCGCCACCGGCGTGGTCGGGGCCACGGTGGTGGCCATGGGCCTGATCAGCCTGCCGATCATGCTCAAGTACCACTACTCCAAGGAGCTCGCCACCGGGGTGATCGCCGCCTCGGGAACCCTGGGCCAGGTGATCCCGCCCTCGATCGTCCTGATCGTGCTCGCCGACCAGCTCGGGGTCTCGGTCGGCGACCTCTTCATCGGCTCGCTGCTGCCCGGCCTCACCCTCTCGGCGATGTACATCCTCTACGTGGTGCTGGTGGCGCTCTTCAAACCGGAGGCGGCGCCGGCGCTACCGCCGGAGGAGCGCACCCTGAAGGGCTGGGCGCTCTTCAAAGAGGTGATGCTGGTGATGGTGCCCCCGCTGGCGCTGATCCTGGTGGTGCTGGGGAGCATCTTCACCGGCTGGGCCACCCCCACCGAGGCCGGCGCCTTCGGCGCCCTGGGCTCGATGATCCTCGCCGTCTTCTACCGCAGCTTCACCCTCAAGGCGCTGGTGGGCTCGATGACCCACACCGCCCGACTGACCTCGATGGTGATGTTCATCCTGATCGGCTCCACCGCCTTCTCGCTGGTCTTCCGCGGGCTCTACGGCGACATCTGGGTCGAGGACCTGCTCAGTAACCTCCCCGGTGGCGAGATCGGGTTCCTGGTGGTGGTCAACCTGATCATCTTCATCCTGGGGTTCTTCATCGACTTCTTCGAGATCGCCTTCATCATCATCCCGCTGGTGGCGCCGGTGGCCGAGCGGCTCCTGCCGGCGATGTTCCCCGACGCCGCCGAGCCCGCCCGCATGGCGCTGGTCTGGTTCGGGGTGATGATCGGGATGAACCTGCAGACCTCGTTCCTCACCCCGCCCTTCGGCTTCTCGCTCTTCTACCTGCGGGGGGTCGCACCGCCGGAGGTCACCACCATGCACATCTACCGCGGGGCGGTACCCTTCATCATCATCCAGCTGATCGGGCTCACCCTGCTGGTGCTCTTCCCCGAGATCGCCACCTGGCTGATCCAGCTCTCGGGCGGGGTCTGAGCGCCCCTAAAAACGCCGGGGCCCCCGGAAACTCCGGGGGCCCCTCGCTTCGCTCGGCCTAGAGCTTGGCGAAGAGGTACTGGGCCATGGCCAGCTCGGTGGTGCCGAACCAGCGGTTGATGTCCTCGCGGAAGGACTTCCAGTCCTCGTAGACCTTCTTGTAGAAGGCGTCCTTGGCGGCCAGCTCGTCGTAGAGGTCGAAGGCCTCCCGCTCGGCGGCCTTGAGCACGTCCAGCGGGTACTTGCGGAGCTTGACGCCCTTGGCAAGAAGCCGCTTCAGGGCCGGCGGGTTCTTGTAGTCGTAGTCGACCATCATCTGCAGGTTGGCCTTGTACGCCGCCGTCTTCAGGATGTCCTGGTACTCCTTGGGGAGCTTCTTCCAGGCGTCGAGGTTGACGAAGAAGTGGAGCACCGGCCCCGGTTCCCACCAGCCGGGGTAGTAGTAGTACTTGGCCACCTTGTAGAAGCCGAGCTTCTCGTCGTCGTAGGGGCCGACCCACTCGGTGGCGTCGATGGCGCCGCGCTCGAGGGCGGGGAAGATGTCGCCGCCGGCGAGCACCTGCACGGTGACGCCGAGGCGGGCCATCACCTTGCCGCCAAGGCCGGGGATGCGCATCTTCAGGCCCTTGAGGTCCTCGACCGAGTTGATCGGCTTCCGGAACCAGCCGCCCATCTGGGCGCCGGTGTTGCCGGCGGGGAAGCCGATCATGTTGAAGTCGGCGAAGAGCTCGTTCAAGAGCTTGTTGCCGTTGCCGTCGTAGAGCCAGGCGTTCTGCTCGCGGTAGGTGAAGCCAAAGGGCACCGCGGTGGCGAAGGCGTAGGCCGGGTGCTTGCCGATGTAGTAGTAGGCGGCGGTGTGGCCGGCCTCGACCGTGCCCTGCTGCACCGCGTCCACGACCTTGAGGCCGGGGACGATCTCGCCACCGGCGTACACGCGAATGTCGAACTTGCCGCCGGTCATCTCCCGGACGGCCTCGGCCACCGTAATCGCGCCCCCGTAAATGGTGTCGAGGGACTTCGGCCAGCTGGTGGCCATGCGCCAGCGGATCCGCTTCTGGGTCTGGGCGTAGACCGGACCGAAGACGCTGGACGCCGCCACGCCGACCGCGGCCTTTTTAATAAACTCACGCCTCTTCATTCCTTTACCTCCTTTCCTGCGTACGTGCGTTTCGAGTATATCGGTCGCTAAGGGCGAATCGCAAGCGCTGCATATTCTTTCCCGGAGGGCTCAAAGCCGCTCCGGCAGGTCGATCTCCTTGGGCAAGAGCAGGTTGACCACGATGCCCACCAGCGCCGCCAGGCTCATGCCGGTGACCTTCAGGGGCACCTCGGCGCCAGCAATCTCCAGGGTGCCGAGGTCGGCGACGGCGCCGCCGAGGCCCAGCACCAGGATCAGCGAGACCACGATCAGGTTGCGCGAGTGGGTGAAGTCGATCTCGGCCTCGGCCAGGGTGCGGATGCCGATCGAGGCGATCATGCCGAAGAGCAGGATCGAGATCCCCCCGAGCACCCCCTGGGGCAGGGTCTGGAGCACCGCCGCCAGCTTGGGGGAGAGGCCGAAGAGGATGGCGAAGACCGCGCCGATCCGGAGCACCGAGGGGTCGTAGACCCGGGTCACCGCCAGGACGCCGGTGTTCTCCGAGTAGGTGGTGTTGGGGGGGCCGCCCAGGAAGCCGGCCAAGGCGGTGGCGGCGCCGTCGCCCAGCAGGGTGCGGTGCAGACCGGGGCGCTCGAAGAAGTCCTTGCCCACCACCCGGCCGTTGGTCAGGATGTCGCCGATGTGCTCCATCACCGTGACCAGCGCCACCGGGGCGATCAGGAGGATCGCCCCCCACTCGAAGGTGGGGGTGACGAAGGGGGGCAGGCCGAACCAGGCCGCCTGGTGAATCGGGGCGGTGTCCACCCGCCCGAGGAAGAGCGCCACCAGGTAGCCGATGGCCACCCCGGTGATCACCGGCAACATCTTGAAGAGCCCGTGGAAGAAGACCGCCGCCACGATCGCCGCGCCCAGCGTGACGCCGGCCAGGAGCCAGTCGTTCTTGGCCATGTCCACCGCTACCGGCGCCAGGGTGAGGCCGATCACCACGATCACCGGCCCGGTGACCACCGGCGGGAAGAGCTCCCGCACCCGCCGGCTGCCCACCGCCATGACCAGGAGGGCAAAGAGGGCGTAGACCAGCCCCGCCGCCACCACCCCCCCGCCCACCGCGGCGAGCGAGAAGCCCGCCTTCTGGGCCGCGATGATGGGGGCGATGAAGGCGAACGACGAGCCCAGGAAGACCGGCACCATGCCCCCGGTGATCAGGTGAAAGACCAGGGTGCCGAGGCCGGCAGTGATCAGCGCCACCGAGGGGTGGAGCCCGGTCAAGAGCGGCACCAACACCGTCGCCCCGAACATCGCCACCGCGTGCTGCAAGCCGAGGATCAACTTCTTCTCCCAGGTGAGTTCCATTGCCCTTCCTCCCCGGAGCGAGGCCTAAAAAAAGCGCCCCAAACACGGGGCGCTTGCCGTCTGAGTTCGCGCTTCCTTCGCCGCTGCCTCACTCCGGGACTTCATCCTACCCCAACCCCGCGCCGGGAAGTCAAGCGGAGGCAAAAACCCCCGCCCGCAAGGGGGCGGAGGCGGCTTCTGGTGCGCCCGGGAGGATTCGAACCTCCGACCTGGTGCTTAGGAGGCACCCGCTCTATCCTGCTGAGCTACGGGCGCGTACCCGGATACCTATGTTAGCAAACGGGCGCACCCCGATAAACTCAAGCCATGCGCCGGTACCTCGCGTTCCTCCTGCTGCTTTTCGGCCCAGCCCTGGCCTCGGGGAACCCGGACGGGGACGGCACCCTGGTGGTGATCAACCAGACCCACGTCTTTCACACGCCGATCCCGATGACCGAGATCGTGGGGTCGCTGGGGGTCCAGGGAATCGGCGGCATCGGCCTCGACCCGAGCGGCTACGCCGAGCTCGGTGGCTTCGTGGAGTATCGGGAGTGGCGGGGGCGGATGGCGGCCACCGGCTCCCTGGGCCGGGCCGGGGGAAAGCTTTGCTACACCGGTGCCGTCGACTGGCTCGGCTACACCTACGAGGCCCGGATCAGCTACCGCATCCGGCTGGGCGGGGGCGGGGGGCTCCGGGTCTGCCACCCGGTGGGGAAGACCGAGGAGCTGACGGTGCTGCCGCTTTTCGAGGGGGTGGCCAACCTGCAACTGCGGGTGGTGCCCAACGTGATCGCCGACGTCAGCCTGATGGCCGGCTTCCCCCACGGTCTCGGCGCCGCGGTGGGATTCGCCCTCGCCTACTAAGGGAGAGGTAGGTTAAGGCATGCGCATCGTGGACCTGTCCGCCCCCATCCGCCCGAGCCCCGAGGGCACCCCCGAGTTCTTCAAGACCGAGATCGTCTACCACGGCCACCAGGAGGGCGCGGCCCAGATCGAGGCGCTCTTCGGCGTCCCCCGGGAGCTTTTGAAAGACGGCGAGGGCTGGGCCACCGAGACGATCACCCGCCTCGGCACCCACGACGCCACCCACGTGGACGCCCCCTACCACTACAACTCGAGGATCCAGGGGGAACCGGCGGCGACCATCGACCGGCTTCCCCTCGAGTGGTTCTTCGCCGACGGCGTGGTGCTCGACTTCACCGGGCGCGAGCGGGGCCAGGCGATCCGCCCGGAGGAGATCGAGGCCGAGCTCGCTCGCATCGGCTACCGGCTGAAACCCCTGGACATCGTGCTCGTCCGCACCGGCATGGACGCCTTCTACGACGACCCCAACTACTTCCTCCTAGGCCCCGGGGTCACCCCGGAGGCCACCCGCTGGCTCTTCGAGCAGGGGGTGCGGGTGATGGGGATCGACGCCTGGAGCTGGGACGCGCCCCTCGACCTCGAGGCCGAGGCCGCCCTCAAGGAAAGGCGCCCGGGCATCTTCTGGGCCGCCCACCAGGTCGACCTCCCCTACGCCCAGATCGAGCGGCTCGTCCACCTGGACCGGCTCCCGCCCTACGGCTTCAAGGTCGCCGCCTTTCCGCTGAAGATCGAGGGCGCCAGCGCGGGGCCGGCCCGGGTGGTGGCGATCTTGGAGGAGTGATGCGCTTTCGCCGGGTACGGACCGAGGACCAAGAGGCGGCGGTGGCGGTCTGGTTCGAGGACCGGTGGTGGCCGCTTTCCCCGTTCGAACGGGAGCTGGGCAGGGCCGCCCGCGACCTCGTCGAGGTCCTGGCCGGGGGGCCGCCGCTCTTTGAGCGGATCGTCCGCCTGCTCGAAAACGCAGAGGGGCCCCGGGCCTTCGACCCGGCGCCGCTGCTGCCCTTTTCGCCGGTGAGCTTTCGCGACTTCATGCTTTTCGAGGCCCACGTGATCGGGGCCAGCAAGGGCTGGCTCAAGCGGTTTCAGCCCCGGGCCTACCGGCTCGCCCTCCTCTACGAGCGCCTCACCGGCAAGCCCCACCCCAAGCTCCGCCCCAAGCCGCTTTGGTACCGGCGGCCGATCCACTACGTGGGCAACCCCGGCACCTTCCTCACCGAGGGGGCGGAGGTCCCCTGGCCGAGCTACACCCGGGCGCTCGACTTCGAGCTCGAGCTGGGCTTCGTCGTGGTTCGGCCGCTCGGGCGCGACCCCAGCCTTGAAGAGGCCGCCCGGGCGATCGGGGGGTTTTTCGTGCTGAACGATTTCTCCGCCCGCGACCTGCAGGCCGCCGAGATGCAGTCGGGCTTCGGCCCGGTCAAGTCCAAGAACTTCGCCACCGGGGTCGGCCTCGAGGTGGTGAGCGCCGACGAGATCCTCCCCCGCTGGCAAGACCTCGCCGGCGAGGTCAAGCTGGGCGGCGAGCGGGTCTGCCGGGGGAAGGCCGCCGGGCCCCGCTTCGACCTGGCCGAGGCGGTGGCCTACGCCGCCCTGGGCGAGGGCCTGGTCCCCGGCGAGGCGATGGCCACCGGCACCTTCCCGGGCTGCTCCGGCCTCGAGGCCGACCGGCTCCTGGCCCCGGGGGACGAGGTCGAGGCCACCATCGAGGGCGTGGGGACGCTCAAAAACCGCGTGGGGCGCCCTAGTTGAGGGTGCGCCCGTCCCGGAGGAGCTCCTCGGCGCGCTCGGCGTAGAGGCGGAGCGTCCCCGCCCAGTCGTCGGCCGGGGGGGTGTGGCGCAAAGCCAAGCGGGCCCGCTCGAGGACCTCGGCGGGGTCGGGGTAGCCGAGCTGGGCCAGGATCTCGACCGCGGTCTGCTGGGCCACGAGCCACTCGCGGCTGCCCTCGGGGGCGAGCTCGGCCACCCGGCGGTAGTGGGCCAGGGCCTCCTCGAGCTGCATCCGGTCGTAGGCGACGTGGGCCAAGAAGAGCTCGCCGGCGGCCGCCTGCCCCAAGCGGATCGCCTCCCGGCCCCAGGCGCGGGCGGCCTCGAGGTCGGCGAGCCGGTAGTAGAGCTCGGCCAGGTCGGCCGCCACCGCCCCCCGGTGGGGGTAGGCGGGGTCGGCGAAGAGCGCCTTCAAGGTCCGTTCCGCCTCGTCGCTTTTGCCCGCCTCCAAAAGCGCCACCGCGAGCTCGTGGCGGAGGTAGTTCCGCTCCTCCTCGGGGGCCCGCGAGAGGGCCTCGGAAAAGGCCTCCTGGGCCTCGGCGAAGCGCCCGAGCTCCATCGCCGCCTGCCCCTTCAAAAGCGCCACCCCGTAGCTGGGCTCGCCGAGCTCGGCCTCCCGGCGCTCGGCCTCGGCCAGGAGGTCGAGGGCCCGGCGCGGGTTTCCCAGCGCCAGCTCGGCGCGGGCGGTGAGGTAGTGCCAGCTGGCCTCGGCGTCGGGGTCCGGCGGCGGCCCGCCGGCGGCGAGCAGGGCCTTCGCCTCCTCCGGGAGCCCCGCGTCCAGCGCCGCCGCCGCCGCGTCCAGGGCGAGGTAGGGCCGGTCCTCGGCGGGGGCCTTGAAGAACGCCTCCTGGTAGGCCTCGAACGCCTCCCGGCTCTTCCCCAGGTCCTCCAGCGACTTGGCCCGGAGGTCGGCGGCCCGCCAGGCCAGGAAGGCGGGAAGCGGCCGGGCCGCTTCCAAAAGCGCGATCGCCTGCTCCGGCTCGCCGGCAAAAAGCGCCGCCTGCGCCAGGTGGTAGGCGGCGCGGGGGTCTTCGGGGGCAAACGGCGTCGGGGGCTCGCCGCGGAAGGCGGCGGCCAGAGCCGAAAGGGCGCGGAAGAGCGGGTCCTCCCGGGAGCCCGGGTCCAGCTCCAGCACCTGCGCCAGGGCGGCCTCCAGGTTCTCGAGCTCGGCCTCGCCGTAAAGCGCGTAGAACTCGGCCAGCCGCAGCGCCGCCCGAGCGGCGTCCTTGGGAAGCGGCGCCTGCGCCCGGCGAACCAGCTCCCCAAAGGCTTCCTGATACCGCCCCTCCGCGAGAAAACGCTCGGCCCGGTCCATCGGCCCCGCTAGATTACCCAGCCCCACTAACGAACTTCAAGAAAGCCAGCGTGTACCATGAGCGCTGGAGGGAAGGCGTTGGCGAACCGAATCAACCCGTGGATCCCGGTCATCCTCTTCATTCTCGGCTACTGGCTCTTCTCCCAGCTCTCCCCGGGCGCGGCGCCCAAGATCCCCTACTCCCAGTTCAAGACCCTGGTGGCCGAGGGCAAGGTGGAGCGGGTGGTGATCTCCGACACCCGCATCACCGGCTACCTGAAAGAGCCGGAAAGGCTCCCCACCCCCACCGGCACCACCGTGGCCAAGCGCTTCGTGGTGGACCTGCCGCCGCCCTCGGTAAGCGACCGGGAACTCTTGAAATTCCTCGAGGACCACGGCGTCGTGGTCGAGACCCAAAGCCCCTCGATCTGGCCGCAGCTTCTGCTCTACCTGGGCCCGACCCTGCTCTTGATCGCCTTCTTCTGGTTCTTCTTCATGCGCAGCCAGGGGGGCATGGGCCAGGTCACCCAGTTCGGCCAGTCCCGGGCCCGGCTCTACGGCACCGAGCGGCGGGTGCAGACCACCTTCGCCGACGTCGCCGGCCACAAGGAGGCCAAGGCCGAGCTCAAGGAGGTCGTCGAGTTTCTGAAGAACCCCGAGAAGTACCGCAAGCTCGGGGCCGAGATCCCCAAGGGCGTCCTGCTGGTGGGCCCGCCGGGCACCGGCAAGACCCTGCTCGCCCGGGCGGTGGCCGGCGAGGCCGGGGTGCCGTTTTTCTCGGTGACCGCCAGCGAGTTCATGGAGATGTTCGTCGGCGTGGGGGCGAGCCGGGTGCGCACCCTCTTCGAGGACGCCCGCAGGCACGCGCCCTCGATCATCTTCATCGACGAGCTCGACTCCATCGGCCGAAAGCGCGGCGCCGGCATCGGCGGCGGCCACGACGAGCGGGAGCAGACCTTGAACCAGATCCTGGCCGAGATGGACGGCTTCGAGAAGGACACCAACGTGATCGTGCTCGCCGCCACCAACCGGCCCGACATCCTAGATCCCGCCCTCCTCCGCCCCGGCCGCTTCGACCGCCAGGTGGTGGTGGGGCTTCCCAGCCTGGAGGAGCGCAAGGAGATCCTCCAGGTCCACGTCAAGAACAAGCCCCTGGCCGAGGACGTGGACCTCGACGAGCTCGCCCGCGTCACCCCCGGCTTCTCCGGCGCCGACCTCAAGAACCTCGCCAACGAGGCGGCCCTGATCGCCGCCCGCGAGGGGGCGAGCCGGATCCGCCAGGAGCACTTCCTGAAGGCGCTGGACAAGATCACGCTGGGCCTCGAGCGGGGGGCCTTGAAGCTCTCCGACACCGAGCGCCGGGCGGTCGCCTACCACGAAGCCGGCCACGCGGTGGCCAGCGAGGTGCTGCCCCACGCCGACCCGGTGACCAAGGTCTCGATCGTGCCGCGGGGGATGGCCCTCGGGGTCACCGTGCCCCGGCCCGAGGAGCGGGTGCTGATCTCCCGGGAGCACCTGATGGACGAGCTCAGCGTCCTGATGGGCGGGCGGGCGGCCGAGGAGCTCTTCACCGGCACCGTCACCACCGGCGCCGAGAACGACTTCAAGCGGGCCACCGAGCTGGCCAAGAGGATGGTCCTCGACTGGGGCATGGGGGAGCACTTCAAGAACATCGCCTGGGGCTCCCACACCGGCCCGGTCTTTTTGGGCGAGGAGCTGGCCCGGCGCAAGGACTACTCCGAGGAGACCGCCCGGCTGGTCGACGAGGACGTGCGCCGCATCCTCGACGAGGCCTACCTGCGCACCAAGAAGGTGCTCGAGGAACACGCCGAGGCGATGCACAAGATCGCCGAGGAGCTCCTGGAGCACGAGACCATCCCCGGCGAGCGGGTGCGGGAGATCCTGAAGGGCGAGCGCGAGGAAGAAAAGGAAGAAGAGGCCTAGACGGGGTCGTCCCGGTGGGGCAGCCAGACGTAGCGGTAGAACTTCCGCTCGTCCTCCAAGACGTCCCGCGGGGTGGCCTCGATCAGGTCCTTGGCCCAGGCCTCGATGCGACGCGCGGTCTCCTCGCCGTAGCGCAAGAGCGCCCGCCGGTAGTCCTCGGCGGTGTAGGTGCGCCCGCCGACGAAGGGCCGGCCGTCCAGGGCGGCGAGCTGGAAGACGGCGTACTTCTCGTAGTCGAGCGGACGGCCCCTTCGGGCCCAGGAGGCCGCCTCCCGCTCCCTCCTCCGGCCGTAGACGTGGAGGTTTTTGAAGATCGCGTACTTGGTGGCCTGGGCGATCCCGATCGCCTCGGCCTCCTCCTCGGGGTACCCGAGCGCCAGGGCGCGGTACTTCTGCAGCGCCGCCATCTTGGGGAAACGGCCCACCTCCGCCATATCCCCATGCTATAGACTCGAGGCATGGTTCCCATCGACCTCTCGGGCAAGAAAGCGGTCATCTTCGGGGTAACCAACGAGCGCAGCCTCGGGTTCGCCATCGGCAAGAAGCTCAAGGAGGCCGGCGCCCAGGTGGCGATGACCTACCAGGGCGAGCGGGTCCGGCCGCTGGTGGAGAAGGCCACCCGGGGCATCGCCGACCGCCTCTTCGAGCTGGACGTCACCGACGAGGACCGGCTCCGGGAAGTGATCGGGACGATCGCGCGGGAGTGGGGCCCGGTGGACGCCGCCGTCCACGCCATCGCCTTCGCCCCCCGGCGGGCGATGGAGGGACGCTACCTGGACACCGCCAAGGAGGACTGGCTGAAGGCCCTCGAGGTCAGCGCCTACTCCCTGGTGGCGATCGCCCGGGAGCTCGAGCCCCACCTCAGCCCGGGGGCGGGGATCGTCGCGCTCTCGTACTACGCCGCCGAAAAGTACGTGCCCAAGTACAACGTCATGGCGATCGCCAAAAGCGCCCTCGAGGCCAGCGTCCGCTACCTCGCCGCCGAGCTCGGCCCCAAGGGGGTGCGGGTCAACGCGGTGAGCGCCGGCCCGGTGCGCACCGTCGCCGCCCGCAGCATCCCCGGCTTCACCCTGCTTTGGGACCACGTGGAGAAGGTCGCCCCCCTGCGCCGCAACGTCACCCAGGAGGAGGTCGGGAATCTGGGGCTCTTTCTGCTCTCGCCGCTCGCTTCCGGGATCACCGGCGAGGTGGTCTACGTCGACGCCGGCTACCACATCATCGGCATCCCCGACCCCGGCACGGTGGACGTCTAACCCCGGTTATCTCCCGTTAACCCCCTCCCGGGACAATTGTCCCGGGAGGGAAAACGATGAAAGGAAATCGCCGGACACGGCTCGGTTGGGGCGTCGCCGCGCTGCTTTTCCTATCCAGCCTCGTCTACGCCGCCCCCACGCCCTACCGCGTTCAGGGCCGCGTGGTCTACCAGGCCAAGAGCCCGATCGGCACGTTTAAGGGCAAGAACGAAGCCGTCCAGGGGGAGATCCTCTGGGACCCCGAGACCGGCACGCTCAGCGGTAAGGTCTGCCTGGACCTCAGCCGGTGGGAGTCGGGCGAACCGCTCCGCGACAAGCACACCCGGGCCATGTTCGAGGTCGACCGCTACCCCGAGGCCTGCTACGTCATCACCGGAATCGAGGGGGATCCGGCCCAGGGCCCGGTGACCCTGCTCGGCGAGCTCACCCTGCACGGCGTCACCCGCCCCCTCGCCATCCCCGGGACGGTGCGCTTTGAAGGGGAAACGATCCTCTTCGAGGGGCAGTTCGAAACCAAGATCACCGACTGGAAGATGAAGCGGCCCAGCCTCATGGGCATCAAGGTCCGGGACCCGGTCCGGGTCTGGGTCTACGGGGAGGCGATTCCGAAATGAAGCGGCTCGGGTGGATGCTCCTTTTGCTCCTGGGCGTGGTGGCCGCGAGCGGCCTCAGCCGCTACCTCTGGGTTCAGGTGGACCCGGAGAGCGGGGAGACGCGCCTTTCGAACGGCGATCCCCTTCCGCCGGAGCTCGCCGGCCGGGTCGTCCCCGGTCAGTACCTCGAGCTCGAGGACGGCAGGCTCGAACCCAAGCGCACCTGGCGCCCGCCGCTGGACCTCACCAAGACCTTCGAACCGGCCGACGCCTCCCGGGTCAGCTTCAGCCACGAGCGTCACTTCGCCGCCCTCGGCGCCAAGGCCACCACCTGCGAGACCTGCCATCGCACCCTGGACGAGCAGAAAACCTGGGAGAGCCTGGCCGAAGACCCCACGCGGGAACCCCACGGCGAGACCTCGCTGGGGCGTTTCTGCGCCAGCTGCCACGACGGCAAGACCGAGATCGCTGCCATCGAGGGCGCCGACCCGCCACGTAATGACGTCGTCTTCACCGCCTTCGGCCGCACCGGGGACCCAAGCTGCCACCGCTGCCACGCCCCCAAGGACCACCGGCAGGGCTTCACCGGTCGCCACGGCGACATCGTCGAGCGAAGCGGGCGGCAAAGCTGCGCCGACTGCCATCGCGGCGCGCTCGGCATCACCCCGAAGGAGATCGACCAGGCCCGAGCCTTCTACTACGCCCAGCTGCGGCTTTTGCAAAACCCCGAGGACGAGGCCGCCTTCAACGTCACCCTGCCCAACAACTTCTGCGCCTACTGCCACGGCACCGACCTCAAGGCCTGGTACGACGACTAGGAAAGGGGGAACCGAATGCGCGCGTGGATTCGAAACCACCTGCCAGAAATCGTCCTCCTCTGGAGCGCCTTGAGCTTTTTCGTGCTCTTCCTCGAGCTGGTGCTCACCGGGCACACCGAAGAGCTTCAGCTCGTCGGAACCCTGGCCGCCCTCCTTGGCGCGCTCGCGGCCCTGGCCGGGCTCGGCCCCGCGCCGCTTAGGAAACTCGCGATCCTGGCCCTGGCGCTGGTCGCCCTGGCGGGCGCCGTCGGCACCGCGGCGCACTGGAGCGAGGGCAAGGAAGAGGTTCGCCACTACGAATACGACGACGAGGACGAGGAGGAAGAGGAGGCCGCGCCCCCGCCTCTCGCCCCCCTCGGCCTCTCCGGCACCGCGCTGCTCGCGGTGCTGGCCATCCTCGCCCGGGACGAGTGAGTCCATCCCCTCCTCCGGGGCACCCCCTCTCGGGGTGCCCCTTTTGTTATCCCCGCGTTTACCCCTACCCCCTAAGGTCTAAGGCGGAGGTGATGGAAGATGTTGAAGAAAGGTTTGATGACCCTGTTCGTCGCCATGGCCGCCCTCGCCATGGCCGCCACCACCGAGCTCATGGTGACCGCCGAGGTAGTGCACCAGGAAAACGGCTACGCCCTCAAGATCGGCGAGGAACTGGTCCCGCTCAAGGCTTACGAGATGCCCCTCTGCCTGGTCAACGCCGAGGAGCCGGTGAAGCTCGTTCTGAAGCTCGAGGGTGACCCGCCCCAGGTGGTGGCGGTCGCCGTCGCCGAGGGCCCCTGCCCGGCCGGTACCGAGCTTCCGGCAACGGCGGAGGAGCGCATCGCCCAGCGGGTGCAGGAGGGCTACCTCAAGGCCAAGGGCGAGGTGATCCGCGAACAGAACCGCTGGATGCTCCGCATCGGCGACACCGAGGTCCCGATGGACCCCGAGACCCTTCCCCCCTGCCTGCGGAAAGACGGCGCCAAGGTTGACGTGGGCGCCATCGAAGGCGACGAAGAGGAGCTCCTCCTGATCAAGGGCGACTGCCTGGCCCGGATCGAGCTCAAGGCCCAGCTTCGGGAGCAGATTCGGGAAACCCTCCGGGCCGAGGCCCGGGAGCGGGAAGGCTCCGGCGCGATCGAGCACGAACACCCGGCGATGCCGCCCCACGAGGAAATGCACCAGCGGGCCGAAGAGGTGAAGGAGACGGTCAAGGAGAAGGCGAAAGAGGTCAAGGAGAAGGTCGAAGAGGTCAGGGAAAAGGTGGAGCACGCCGTTCCCACCCCCAAGGTCCCCGGCGACCACGCCCACTGAAGACGCCCCTCCTCCCGACCCCCGGGGATCCCCCGGGGGTTTTTACTTGGCGTTAACCCCGTGCAGGTACCCTGGTAGCGATGCGGATTCTCCTGGTCGAGGACGAAGACGGACTCCGCCGGCCCCTGGCGGCCATGCTCCGCCATCAGGGCTACGAGGTCCGCGAGGCCGCGAACCTCGAGGAAGCCTGGGACGCCTTCATCGAGGCCGAGCCCGATCTGGTCTCCCTCGACATCATGCTTCCCGAAGGTGAGGACGGCGGGTTCCGCTTCGCCGAGGAGATCCGGGAAGCCGGTTACCAGGGCCCCATCCTCTTCGTCACCGCCCGCGACGCGGTGGACGACCGGGTGCGGGGGCTCGACCTCGGTGGCGACGACTACCTGGTCAAACCCTTCAACCTCGAGGAATACGCCGCCCGGGTCCGGGCGCTCTTGCGGCGCGGGTCCCCGGTGAAAAAGAGCCGCCTGGAGCGGGGACCGCTGGTGGTCGACTTCGCCGCCCGGAGGGTGCTCTGGAACGGGCGGGAGGTCGAGCTCACCGGCCGGGAGTTTGCCCTCTTGGAACTCTTTGCCCTCAACCCGGACCGGGTCTACACCGCCGAGGAACTCTTGGAACGGCTCTTCCCTGGAACCGAGTCGGGGCTCAAGATCGTCCGGGTCTACATTCACCGGCTGCGCCAAAAGCTCGGTCCCGAGGTGATCGTCACCGTGCCCGGGGGGTACCGCTTGGGGGCGGCATGAGCCTGCGCTGGAAGCTAGCCCTGGGGACCGCGATGGTGGCGATCCTTGCCACCGGGCTGCACTTTTTCATCGCCTACCTGGGCTTCCGGCAGGCCATCGAGGACGAGATCCAAAGCGAGCTCGAGCGCTGGAGCGCCGCGGTGGCGCAGGTGGTGGTCATCGACGACCGGGGCCGCCCCCGGCTCCAGGGGGGCAACTGGCCGTGGCTAGGGTCGGGGTACACCCTGGGCTTCCGGGTCAAACGCAACGGGAGGATCTACCTCGAGGCCGGCATCCTGCCCCCGGCACCCACGCCGGACTGGGCCACCATCGAACGCCGGCTGCCGCAAGGGTTCACCCTCGAGCTCTACCTGAACGTCGGCGAGTACCGCCGGGCGCTGGCCCGCCAGCTGCAAAGCGGGCTGGTCACGCTCCCGCTGGCCGCCGTCCTCGCCGCCGTGCTGGGCCTTTTCATCGCCCAGCGCATGCTGGTCCCGCTGGATCGGCTGGCCCGGGGGGTGGAGAAGCTCTCCCACGTCGAGTTCCCCGAGCCCCTCCCCGAGCCCGGCGGCAACGACGAGCTCGCCGCCCTGACCCGGAGCTTCAACCGCATGGCCCGGGCGCTCAAGGAGGCCTTCGAGCGCGAGCGGGCGTTCACCCGCTACGCCTCCCACGAGCTGAGGAACCCATTGGCCACACTGCACGCCCAGCTCGACGCCCTCGAGTCCGGCGTGGTCCCCAAGGAGGAAGCGGTCGCCGAGGGCAAGCGGGCGCTGGACCGGATGCGCTCCACCCTCGACGGCCTCTTGCTGCTGGCCCGCGAACCCAAGGCCGAGCTCGAGCCCCTGCCGCTCGCCCCCCTCCTCGAGCGGGCGGTCCGGGCGCTGCCCGAACCGCAGCGCGCCCGGGTGGAGCTCACCCCCCCGCCGGAAGACCTCTGGATCGAGGCCGACGAACGGCTCTTCGCCCGAGCCCTGGAAAACCTCCTCAACAACGCCCTGAAACACACCGACGGTAGGGTCCACCTGGGGGCAGAGGCGGAGAACGGGCAGGTGCGTCTGATCGTCCGCGACGAAGGTCCCGGCGTCCCGCCGGAACTCCTCCCCAAGCTGACCCAGCCCTTCTTCCGCGGGGGTGCCCGCCCCGGCCTGGGGCTGGGCCTCGCCCTGGCCGCCCAAGCCATCAAGGCCATGGGGGGCGACCTGCGCTTTGAAAGCAGAAACCCGGGACTCGTCGCCAGCTTCACGCTCCCGCGTGCGGAGGTCGAAGATGTGGAAGCGTAGCCTGCCCCTCCTTCTCGCCCTGGCGCTTCTCGCCGCCCCCCTTCCCGCCTGGGCCAGCGACGGCCACCGGACGGAGAAGGAGAGCGACCGCTTCGAGAAGGTCATGCCCAAGCTCCCCGACGTCTTCAAAAACGACGATAACGACGAGAAGAAAGCGGAGGAAAAAGGGAGCGAGCGCGACCAGGAGGAAGAAGACCGGCACCGCCCGAAGGTGCCCATGCCTCCCCTTCCGCTCCCCAAGGAGCCCGGCGACTTCCTGCCCCCCCGACCCTCCCCGCCCCACAAGCACCCCGAGGAATCCCCGGAATACGACGACGACTTCGCCTACTACGGGCGGGTCCAGGCGGTGGATCCGGAGATCGTGGTGGGAAGCCGAACCCTGGTCGGCCACCTGGCGCTGCTCGACTTCCTGGCCCCGGGCATGCAGGTGGAGGTCGAGGGTCGGATCGTCGACGGGCGCCTGCAGGTCAAGGAGCTGCACGTCCTGGAACCCAAGCGCTGGGCGTACTTCGAAGGCCCCAGCCCCGAGCTCGGGTGGAGCCGGGTCTGGTACCTGGACGGCCGGGTCTGGAAGACGCAAACCGCGGATCCGGGGCCCCGGGTACGCCTCCTCGCCTGCTACCGAAACGGCTGGATCGGCCTCCCGCCCTCGCAGACCCCGCCCCTGACCCCGCCAGAACCGGGCCTCTGGCTGCTCGAGGGCCTCGCCTGGCACGGCGAGCTGCGCTGGACCCAGATCCGCAAGATCGGGACCTGCCAGGACTGAAGGACACCTGGCCCCCGCGACCCGTGATACCCTAAGGCCACCGTTAGGAGGTGGAAAAATGAAAAGGCAGGCAAGGGCGCTACTGGCCGCGGCCTTGGCGCTCGCATTGTTCTCTGCATGTTCCGGCAACGATACCGCCCCCAAGTACTCCAGCACTCAGGTGGACCGGGAAGTCACCACGCTGAGCGGCGACCTGCAGGCACTGCAACAGGAAACGCTCAGCGACCCCGCCGTCGCCTCGATCTTCTACATCCTGCAAAACCTGGGGTCCTCGCTTTCCCCCGGGAACCTCTCGCTGGGTCCGGCGACCCTGATCAAGGTCACCACCCTGGACGCCTCCCGGTTGGTCCCGCTCATCCAGCCGGTGGAACTGCTCCCCCGAGAGGGCATCAACATGGTGACCGACGGCAGCTTCACGCCGGCGCCGCCCACCGACTACGAGATCCTCTGGCAGGTCGACCCCACGACCTACGCCGACTTCCGGGTCGACTGGGACCGGGAACCCACCGTGGAGGTGATCACGCGCTCCAACACCCGGGCGGAACGCCCGGTATCCAGCGAAGCCGGCCTCTTCATCGGCACCGACGTGCAAAACAACCAGCTCCTGGAACCGGAACGGGTCGGAAGCGCCGAGCTTGAGGCCGACTGGTATTCCTGCAACGGCAACTACATCGACGAACCCACGATGCTCAAGCTCGGCGCCGAGGTGGGCGAGCGGAGCAAGCTGGGGCTGGAAGCGGAGTTCGCCGTCCGTGAAGGAGCCCACGACACCGTAAGCGGAAGCCTGGCATTTTCGGGCAAGACCGACCAAGGTAGCTTCGAGCAACGGCTCGAGCTCTCCGCCAGCGGCGACCTGGAGCGCGACGCCAACTGCTGGTTCACCGACTTCAACCCCACCCGCGCAACGGTCCGCTTCTACACCAAAGCCACCCGGGGCGGCTCGACGCGGTCGCTCGAGTTCTCCGCCACCTTCCAGAACTTTACCTACGACGACGACGGCGACCTCACCAGTCTGGACGTCAGCGGCGCGCTGAAGATCAACGGATCGGTGGCGGCGGCCTTCGACGGCCGCCTGGACGACCTCGAGGGCGACTGCCCCGGCGCGAACGTGAACGTTCGGTTCGCCGACCGCACGACCACCTTGCAGAGCTGGCTGACGGACAACGGCCTCTGCTCCTCCACCACCGCCAGCTTCTAAAAACCCGAGCACCGTACCAAAGGGGGCCCCGCCGGGCCCCCTGCTTTACGCCCCCACCCCGGCCGTCTTCTTCGAACGTCCGTAGGCCATGCGGAGTTTGAAGAGCGCCCGTTTGTGGAGCTTCCTGGCCGCCTCCTCGTCGAGGCCCAGCGCCCGGGCGGCCGCCGCCAGGTCCTGACCCTCTTCCTCCAGCAGGCGAGCGATCCTCGCCTCCTCCTCAGAAAGCCCCTCGAGGAAGGGCTTCAAGTCCTCCCAGGTGGCCTTCTTGCCGGTCTTGGCGGTGGCCTTCTTCTTCTGCTTGCCGCGCGTCTTCGCCTTCGATCCGGCCTTGCCGCGGTCCTTCAGGTTGGGGTAGGCGTAGTTGGGGCAGTCGGGGTTCGAGCACTTCAAGGTCCCGGCCTTGCCCTTCTTCACCATGACCCAGCCGCAGGTCGGGCACTTTTCCTCGGTGGGCGGGTCGAAGACCACGAAGTCGCAGCCGGACTCGCTGCAGCGCCAGTAGGTCCGGCCCCGGCGGCTCTTCTTGGCCACGATCTCGCCCACCCCGCACTTGGGGCAGGGGATGCCGGTGGAGGGGGCCTCGTCCCGGGTGTAGTCGCACTCGGGGTAGCGGCTGCAGGCGATGAAGGGGCCGTAGCGACCCCACTTGCGCACCAGCGGGGCCCCGCACTTGGGGCAGCTTTCTCCGATCGGCTCGGCCTCCCGGCGCTCTTCCAAAGGCTCGGTGTAGCTGCACTCGGGGTAGCCGGTGCAGCCCAGGAAGGCGCCGTAGCGCCCCACCCGGAGCTCCAGGGGCCGGCCGCAGACCGGGCAGGTCTTCCGCGGCACCTTCTCGAACTCCTCCATGAAGGGCTCGAAGAAGACCCGGACCGCCTCCGGCCAGGGCCGCTCGCCCTCCTCCACCCGGTCGAGCTCGGACTCCATCCGGGCGGTGAAGTCGTAGGCCAGGACCCGGGGAAAGTGCGTCTTCAAAAACCCCACCACCTCGCGGCCGAGGCCGGTCGGCTTGAGCGCGCGTCCCTCGCGCTCGACGTAGGCGCGCTTTTCCAGGGTCTCGATGGTGGGGGCGTAGGTCGAGGGCCGGCCGATGCCGAGCTCTTCCAGGGTCTTGACCAAGGTGGCGTCGGTGTAGCGGGGCGGAGGTTGGGTGAACTTCTGCTCCAGGAGTAGGTCGAGGAGCCTGGCCCGCGCCCCCTGCCGCAAAGGCGGCAGCTCCTTGCCCTCCTCCTCCCGGCCCCAGACTTTGAGGTAGCCGTCGAAGAGAAGCCGGGTGCCGCTGGCGCGGAAGGTGAGCCCGCCCCCTTCGAGCAACGCGGCGGTGTTCAGGTAGCGGGCGGGCCTCATCTGGCTGGCCACGAAGCGCCGCCAGATCAGCTCATAGAGCTTGGCCTCCTCGTCCGAGAGGTAGGGGCGGACCTTCTCCGGCGTCCTTTGGACGCTGGTCGGGCGGATCGCCTCGTGGGCGTCCTGGGCCCCCTTCCTGGCGCGGTAGGCGGGGGGACGCTCGGGCAGGTAGTCCTTGCCGAAGGTACCCTCGATGAAGGCCCGGGCCTCCCTCACCGCCTCCGGCGCCACCCGGGTGGAGTCGGTGCGCATGTAGGTGATCAGGCCGACCCGCTCGCCGCCGAGGTCGATGCCCTCGTAAAGCCTTTGCGCCACCCGCATGGTGCGGCCGGCGCTCCAACCCAGCCGACTGGAGGCCGCCTGCTGCAGCGTGCTGGTGGTGAAGGGGGGCGGCGCCTTCTTCTGCCGCTCCCGGGCCTCGACCGAGGCGACTTCAAAGGCGGGAACCGCCTTGGCCCGTTTCTCGATCCGCCGGGCCTCGGCCTCGGAGGTGATCAGGAAGGTCTCCTTGCCGCCCTTCTTCTCCCGCACCCGGCGGCCGTCCACCCGGTAGAGCTGGGCGGAGAAGTCCTTCCCCTCGCTTTCGAAGCGGCCCTCGACCTCCCAGTACTCCTGGGGCTTGAAGGCCTCGATCTCCTCCTCGCGCTCGACCACCAACCGGAGCGCCACCGACTGCACCCGGCCGGCGGAGAGCGCCCTCTTGCGGAACTTCTCGGAAAGAAGCGGCGAGAGGTTGTAGCCGACCAGCCGGTCCAGGACCCGCCTCGCCTGCTGGGCGTCCACCCTTTTCAGGTCGATCGGCCGGGGCCGGGCGATCGCCTCCTTGATCGCCCGTGGGGTGATCTCGTGGAACTCGGCCCGGATGGGGGCGGTGGGCTCGAGCTCCAAAAGGCTGGCCACGTGGTAGCCGATCGCCTCCCCCTCGCGGTCGGGGTCGGTGGCCACCAGCACCCGGCTCGCCCGCCGGGCGGCCCGCTTTAAGTCCTCGACGACCTTCTTCTTGCCCTTCTTGACCTGGTACTCGGGGGCGAAGTCGCGCTCGAGGTCCACCCCGAGCTTGCGCTCGGGGAGGTCCATCACGTGGCCTAGACTCGCCTTGACCTCGTAGCCCTTTCCCAGGATGCGCTCGAGGGTGCGTGCCTTGGCCGGGGATTCAACAACGATCAACGTACGCTCGGGCACGCCCATAAGTATAGGGGGGTAGCGGCGATCAGAACTCCTCGTCCCACTCCACGACCGCCGACCCCTGGGACTCCCCCTGTGCGTACTCCTCGAAGGTCTGGGTCACCGGCGACTGGCTGCGGCGCTCGGGCAGCAAGCCGAACTGCTGGGCGATGCCCCGGAGCCCCCAGCCGGCCAGCACCACCACGACGAAGATCAATAGGCCCCAGAGGAGCTGCATGACCACGCTCTGGAAGATCGAGAGGTTGGTCAGCACCAGCAGCTGGGGCAGGCCGCCGTAGTGGGCCAGGATGTCGCCCAGGTAGGAAAGCCCCTCGAAGATGGCGGGGATGAAAAGGAAGAAGAGCGCGTAGCCCAGAAGCCGCCAGTAGATATTGCGGCCCCCGAAGGTAAGCCAGACCAGGTAAACCGGGAAGAGCGCCAGCGCGCCGACGATCAGGAAGAGGATCGCCCGCGGCAGCCCGAAGGTGGCCTTCTCCACCTTGATCTGGGTGTCAAACCAGGTGTTGACCGGTTCCTCGAAAACCGCCCGGCGGACGCGCTCCAGCGCTACCGCCAGCACCGCCACGTCGGACGAACGCAACCCCAAACCGCGGGTCAGTTTTTGAAAAAAATTGTCGGTTTCCTTTGCCAGCGCGGGGTCGGCGGCCTCCACCAGCGGGTAGAGGCTGAAGAGGTAGCGGGCCCGCGCCTGTTCCAGATAGGTCTTCGCCTTTTTCGGCTGCCCGGTGCTGAGGTAGGCCTGGGCGGTGGCCACGTAGCCCTCGGTCACGTAGAGCTGGTCGCGCCACTGGTCCACGCTGTGCACCCCCGCCGAGATCAGCTCCTGGGCCACTTTTTCCGCCTTTTTTCGATTTTCGATAAGGAAGACCAGGTCTTCCACGAACTCTTCATAGGTGGGCTGGTCGCCGCGGCGGGCCGGCAGCTGGATCCTCGCCGGCTTGGTGGGGGCGGGCGGCTTCGCCGCCGGCGCCCGGGGGGCCGCCGGGGCGGCGGCGGCCGGCTTGGGCTTGGGTTTGGGAGCCGCCGGTGGCGCCGGGGCGGCGGCCGGGCGCGGCTTCGGGGGGGGAGCCGCCGCCACCGGCGCGACCCCCCCGTAGCCCTCGAGCACCTGGGCCAGCTTGTCCTTCAGCTCGGCCACCTTGGTCCGGTAGCCCTCGATGTCGCCCGAGGCCAGCGCGGATAGTGCCTCGACGAAGTCCTTCGGCCGCACGTCCCCGACCCGGGGCGAGTCCTGGACGATGAGGAACAGACCGTAAGCCTTGGAGACCAGGGCGTAGGAATGCACCCGATTCTCGCCGTCGCCGGCCAGATCGAGGCTCTTCACGATGGCCTCGAGGTAGGCCTTCTCGAACAGCCGGCGCAGGCCCTCGAGGTCGCCCTTCTCCGCCAGCGCCCAGGCCTTCGCCTTGAGCGCGGGGGAGCGGGCGCTGGCCTCGATGAGACGATCGAGCAGCGCCCGGGCGGCCTCCAGGTCTCCCCGGGCCACGGCGTCGAAAAAGGCGTCGTAAAGCGCCTTGGCGAACGCCCCGCGAACCACCCAGAGGCGGCCCTCGAGGTCGGCCTTGCTCTTGCGCGCCACCGATACCCGCGCGTCCTTCAGCGCCTGCTCGATGCCGGCGGCGATCACCGGTGGAAGCTGGTCCTTGCCACGGGCGAACGCGCGCTGCGCGTCCTCGACCAGGACCAGCGCCTGGGCCGGGTCCTTTTCCAGCACCCGCTTGGCCTCGATCACCCTCGGCACCACCTGGTCGTACAGACTCGCCGCCGGCGGCAACGCCGCAAAGGCCAGGGTCAGAAGCACCCCGGCCAGTACCGCCAGTCCCCTTTGCATCATTCCGACCCTCCTTCAGGCTGGAGCTCGGACAAGCGAGAAAGCACCCGCCCGAGGTTGGCCCCTCGCTTGGTCACCACCGCCACCACGTACTCCCCCAACGGGCGAAGAAACACCTGGCCCTCCTGAACCACAAGATACGCCACCCGGTACGGCCGGCGCCGGGCCACCAGCTGGTGGGCGGCGTAGAGCAGCCGCGGCAGGCTGGCGCTGGCCCCGGGAAAGCGCATCTCGGCCTTGCCGTTGCGGATCAGCGCCACCCCCACGGTCCCCTCTTCCCGGGCCAGCTCGGCGAGCAGGCGCTCGCGGACCTCCGGGCGACGCAGGTCCACCCGCCGCCCGGACGCCGGCTCCGGGGCCTCGGGAAGGGTGGGGACCGTCGCCCGGCCGCGGGCCCACTCCCGCAGCTTGGCCAGCGCCTCCTGGTAGTCCCCACCTCCCCGGAAGACCGGGATGATGGCCTGGATCTCCTCGATCAGGGGCCCCTCGGCGAGCCGCACCCAGTCCGCCGGACGGTCCCCCAGCCCGCTCTTCCGGCGGGCGCGCTGGATCAGGTTGCGGCTGGCCGCGGGCGGAATGCCGTAACGCGACAGCGCACTCACGATGAGCTCCTCGGCCTCCTGCATAGGCCCCCTTAGTCGCGCATTATACGCGGCTCAGCGATCGAGCCGAAGGTCAGGGTCCACCCCGCCCTCGACCCAGACCTCCCCGTCTCGCAATACCTCCTTCTTCCAGACCGGAAGGATCTGCTTCACCCGGTCGATGGCGTAGCGGGCGGCCTCGAAGGCCTCGGGGCGGTGGCGGCTGGAGACCACGATCAGGATCGAGGCCTCGGCGGGGTCCACCCGCCCCAACCGGTGGACGATCGCGATGGCGCCCAGGCCGTAGCGCTCGCGCATCTCGGCGGCGATCTTCGCGAGCACCCGGGCGGCCATCTCGGGGTAGGCCTCGTAGACCAGGTGGTCCACCTCCCGGCCCCGGTTGGGACTGCGGGTGGTGCCCAGGAAGACGACGCTGGCGCCGTACTCGGGCCGGACCGCCCAGGCGGTGAGCTCGGGGAGCAGCGGCTCCAGGGGCTCCTCGGTCAAGAAGAGGCGCTCCCCGCTCCCCCCCGAGACCGGCGGCAGGAAGGCGAGCTCGTCGCCTTCGCCGAGCCGGGTTTCGGCGTTTGCGAACTCGGCGTTGACCGCCGCCATGCCCTCGCCCAGCGAAAGCCCGGGGAAGCGGGCCTCTAGCGCCGCCCTGGCGTCGGCCACGGTGGCCCCCCGGGGGAGCTCGAGCTCGAGCGCCTCGGTCCCCGCCCGCTCACGATAGGCAGCGAAGAGGCGCACCCTAATCCGCACGCCGTCCCCCCAAGACCTCCCCCAGGGTATAGGCGACGCTGATGGCGTCGCGGTAGCGCATCCGGCCGGGGCCCAAAAGGGCCACCTCGCCCCGCCAGGCGGCCCGCTCGAAGCCCACCTGCACCACCGCGGTGCCGCCCTCGAGGCGCAGGTTCACCCCTCCGGGCGGGGCCAGCGGGCCCGCCGGCGGCTCCTCGGCCCAGGAGACCAGGCGGCGGAGAAAGCCGGGGTCGCTGGCCTCGGGCTCGGCGAAGAGCTCGCCCAGCCCCTCGAAGAAGCGCTCCGGCCGGGCGGTGCCGAGCGCCCCCGCCAGCGCCTGGAAGAGCGCGTCCATCTGGGGAGAGGTGCCCTTGAGCTCGGCGAGCTCCTCGGGCCGCCGGGGCCGGCGCAGGATCTCCTCGGCCTGCTCCAAGAGGGCCTCCGAAGGCTCGAAGGGGAGGGTGAGCGTGCCCTCGCGCAGCCGGCCGCCCTCGAGCACCGCCACCGCCAGCACCCGCCGCCCCGAAAGCGGCGAGAGGTAGACCCGCAGGATGCGGGGATCGCGTTCCGGGAGGAGCCGGAGCACCGCCGGGTAGCGGGCCAGCCGGGAGGCCATCTGGGCCGCGAGCCGGGGCCAGTCCTGGCCCACCCGTTCGAGGGCGTCGGCCAGCACCCGGGCGGTGGTCTCGGGCAGCGGCTTGGGCGGCAAGAGACCCAGCGCGTAGGTCCTAAGCCCCAGCTCGGTGGGCACCCGGCCGGCGGAGGCGTGGGGCTTTTCCACCAGGCCGAGGGCCTCGAGGTCGGCCAGGTCGTAGCGCACGGTGGCCGGGCTGACCCCCAGGTCCTGGGCCAGGACCGCCGAGGGGATCGGCCGCTTGGCCTCCACGTAGCGCTCGACCAGCCTGCCCAGTAGCCGCCGCTGCCGTCCGGTCATCGTCTCATTGTACGGTCCCGGCCGCGCCCTCGCGCTGCGTCACCCCAAACCTGTCTGGTCGTCCAGGTGTCGCTAAACGTCGTGCTCAATTTTTCGAATCTGCACGTTTCGTGTACCGGGGAATGCCGCCACTTGTGCATGAACATGTTGACACTTCGCATATTTTACCGGTACCGTGTCCCCCGGGGAGGTGAGGGATTGAAACGCATCGGCGCAGTCATCCTTCCGGGCGCGCTGCCCGCGCTCGCCGCCGGGGTCGAACCCGGCACCACCGCGTGGATGCTGGTTTCCACCGCGCTGGTGCTCTTGATGACCCCGGCGCTGGCGTTCTTCTACGGCGGCCTGGTGGGACAGAAGAACGTGCTCAACACGATGGCGATGAGCTTTGCCGCCGCCGCCGCGGGCGGCGTGGCCTGGGCGCTGCTTGGCTATAGCCTCGCCTATGGCGACGGCAGCGCCTGGGTCGGCGGGCTCGACTATGCCTTTCTGAACGGGTTTTTGAACCAAGGCAAGCTGGCGGTCAGCGACGGCATGCCGGCCCTTTTGGACCTCGCCTTCCAGGGCACCTTCGCCATCATCACCGCGGCGCTGGTCTCGGGCTCGGTGGTGGGCCGGATGCGGTTTTCCGCCTGGCTTCTCTTCAGCACCCTCTGGATCCTCTTCGTCTACGCCCCGCTGGCCCACTGGGTCTGGGGCGACGGCCTGCTTTCCGGAGCGCTCGACTTCGCCGGCGGCACCGTGGTCCACATCAACGCCGCCGTCGCCGGGGTGGTGGCCGCGCTCGTCCTTGGCCCCCGGCGAAACTTCGGCCGGGTCGCCTTCCTGCCCCACAACATTCCCTTCGTGCTGCTCGGCGCCGGACTGCTTTGGTTCGGCTGGTTCGGCTTCAACGCCGGCAGCGCCTACGGCGCCAACGAGACCGCCGCCCTGGCCTTCGTCAATACCTTCCTGGCGCCGGCGGCGGCGGCGTTGGTCTGGATCTTCCTGGACTACGGGAGCAGCGGCAAGGCCACCGCCGTGGGCGTCGCCACCGGCATCGTGGTCGGCCTGGTGGCGATTACCCCGGCGGCGGGCTACGTGGGACCCTTGGGGGCGCTTTGGATCGGAGCCCTGACCGCCCCCCTCAGCCACCTCTTCATCCGCTACCGCCCCCGGCTCGGCCTCGACGACGCCCTCGACGTCTTCGGCGCCCACGGCCTCGGGGGCATCGCCGGCGCCCTGCTCACCGGGGTCTTCGCCTCCGCCGCCTGGGGCGGGACGCCCGGCCTCCTCGAGGGCCACGCGGCCCAGCTTTGGACCCAGCTCAAGGCGGTGCTCTACGCCCTCCTCTACAGCGCCCTGGGCACCGCTCTCCTGCTCTTCTTCACCCGGCTCTTCCTGCCCCTCAGGGTGGGGAAAAACGACGAGCTCGTCGGCCTCGACGCCGTGCTCCACGGCGAGGAGGCCTACCCGGTCACCGAGGGGGCGATCCTGGTGGCCGAGGAAGGAGGCCGGCGGTGAAGCTGATCGTGGCCATCGTCCGACCGGAAAAGCTGAACGACGTGCTCGAGGCCCTCTTCAAGGCCGAGGTCCGCGGCCTCACCATCAGCCGGGTCCTGGGTCACGGCGGCGGCACCGAGCGGGTCGAGACCTACCGCGGCACCACCGTGAAGATGGGGCTCTACGAGAAGGTCAAGCTGGAGATCGGCGTCTCCGACGCCTTCGTCGAGCCCACCATCCGGGCCATCCTGGAGTCCGCCCGCACCGGCGAGGTGGGCGACGGCAAGATCTTCGTCCTGCCGGTGGAAAAGGTCGTCCGCATCCGCACCGGCGAGGAGGACGAGGCGGCGGTCACCCCGGTGCCCTCCGAGCCGGGCTAGCCCCTGGCCCTTGGTCATCGCATAAACATTGACCGAGACCGGTAAAAGGTGAAATAATCGCCTACGGAAAGGGGGTACGAAAACGATGAAAAAGGTATTGCTGGCGCTTTTCGCCCTGCTCGCATTGGGACTCGCCGGCGCCGAACGCTGGGATATGCACGTCGCCTGGCCGCCGGCCAACTTCCACACCAAGGGGGTCATGCGGTTTGCCGACCTGGTCAAGGCCAAGACCGGCGGCAAGCTGGAGATCGTGGTCCACCCCGGCGGCGCGCTCGGCTTCAAGGGCGCCGAGATCCTGCGGGTGGTGCGCGACGGCACCCTGCCCATTGCCGAGGTATTGATGGGCAACGTCCAGGGCGACGAGCCCATCTTCGGCCTGACCTCGCTGCCGCTCTTGGCCTCGAGCTATGACGACGCCTGGCGGCTCTACGAGATCGCGAGGCCCTACTACGAAAAGGCCCTCGAGCGGAACAACGCCATGCTGCTCTACGCCGTCCCCTGGCCGCCCTCGGGGATCTACGCCAAGAAGCTCCTGAAGAGCACCGCCGACTTCAAGGGGCTCAAAGTCCGCACCTACGACGCCAACTCGGCCGAGTTCGTGCGCCTGCTCGGCGCCGAGGGCATCGCCATTCCCTTCTCCGAGCTCTACACCGCGCTCTCCACCGGGCTGGTGAACGCGGTGCTCACCTCCACCGTCACCGGCGTCGACGCCAAGCTCTGGGAGGTGACCAACTACTTCCACCGCATCAACTACGCCTACCCCTTGAACATGGTCATCGTGAACAAGGCCATGTTCGAGCGGCTGCCCAAGGACGTGCAGGAGGCGGTGCTGGCGGCGGCCAAGCAGGTGGAAGAGGAGCAGTGGAACAACTCCAAAAAGGCCGACCTCGCCTCCGAGCTCGCGCTCAAGAACCACGGCATGACCGTGGTCAAGAAGATCGAGCCCGGGCTGCAGAAGGCGATGAAGGAAGCCGCCAAGAAGCTCTGGGATAAGTGGCTCGCCCTCGCCGGCGAGGAGGGCAAGGCCATCTTCAAGGCCTACTTCGGCGAATGAAGCAACTCGTTCGCCTGGCCAAGGCCCTGGCGACCCTGTCCGGTTGGGTCGCCGGGGCCTTTCTCATCGTCACCACCGCGCTGATCTTCACCGAGATCACCCTCCGGCTCCTGGCCGGGCGCTCCACCCTGGTGGCCCAGGAGTACTCCGGCTACCTCCTCGCCGCCATGATCTACGGCGCGGCCGGCTACACCCTCTTGAAGGGCGAGCACATCCGGGTGGGGCTCGTCTACGAGCGCCTTTCCGACCGGGGCAAACTCTGGCTCGACCGCATCGCCCTCGCCCTGGGGCTCTTCTTCTCCACCCTCCTGGTGCTCGCCTTCTACAACCTCTTCGCCGACTCGCTCCACTACCACACCAAGAGCTTCACCCCTGCCCGCACCCCGATGGTCTACCCCCACGGGGCGGTGCTGGCCGGCTCGGTGACGCTCTGGCTCGCCTTCTTCGCACTCTTGATCGAGTCCTTCCTCGACCCCAGGCCGCTGGGGTCGGCCTCGGAGTAGACCATGCACGCGGACGTGCTCACCGCTTCCGTCGCCATCCTGGGGGTTTTGTTCCTCTTGCTCGGGCTTTCGGTCTGGGTGGCGATCTCGCTCTTTTTGACCGCGCTCTTCGCCCTCCACTTCTTCGCCAACCCCCCCGCCATCAAGGTGCTCTCCAACATCGCCTGGAACGCCACCGACTCCTGGGCGCTGGTGGCGCTGCCGCTCTTCATCTACATGGGCGAGATCCTGCTCAGGACCCGGATCTCGGAGAAGATGTTCGACGGCCTCGCCCCCTGGCTGGGGCGGCTGCCGGGAGGACTCCTTCACGTCAACGTGGTGGCGAGCACGCTCTTTGCCGCCATTTCCGGCTCCTCGGCGGCCACCGCCGCCACCATCGGCAAGATCAACATCCCGGAACTACGAAAGCGCGGCTACGACGACCGGCTGGTGCTGGGGTCGCTGGCCGGCGCCGGCACGCTCGGCTTTCTGATTCCGCCTTCCCTGGTCATGATCATCTACGGCGTCCTTGCCGACGTCTCGATCGGGCGGCTCTTCATCGCCGGCATCGTGCCCGGGCTCTTGCTCGCCAGCGGCTTCATGGGCTACCTGGTGCTGATCGGGCTCTTACGCCCCGACCTGGCCCCGCCGGCGAAGGAACAGTACACCTGGAAGGACCGCTTCAAGGGCCTCGTCGACCTGCTCCCGGTGACCCTCCTGATCCTGGCCGTGCTCGGGAGCATCTACCGCGGCCTGGCCACCCCCACCGAGTCGGCGGCGATCGGCGTGGTGGGAGCGCTGCTCCTCGCCCTCCTCTACCGCACGCTCTCCTGGAAGAGCTTCCTCGAGGCCACCCTGGGGGCGGTGCGCACCACCAGCATGATCGGCCTGATCGTGGCCGGCGCCAGCGTGCTCACCACCGCCATGGGCTACGTCGGCATCCCCCGGGCGGTGGCCGAGTGGATCGCCGGCATGGGGCTTTCCCCTTACATGCTGATCTTCGTGCTGGCGGTCTTCTACATCATCCTGGGCTTCTTCCTGGACGGCATCTCGATGATCGTGGTGACATTGCCGATCGTGCTACCGCTGATCAAGGCGGCGGGCTTTTCGCCGCTTTGGTTCGGCATCTTCCTGGTGCTGATGGTGGAGGCGGCCCAGATCACCCCGCCGGTGGGCTTCAACCTCTTCGTCATCCAGGGCATCAGCGGCCGCGGCATCGGGTTCGTGGCCCGGGCGGCGATCCCCTTCTTCCTGATCCTGATGGGCCTGGCGGCCCTGATCACCGCCTTCCCCGAGATCGTCCTCTTCCTGCCCCAGCGGATGATGGGAGGCTAGGGGCCAAAAACCCCGTTCGGGACGCGAAAACCGCGTTTGACAGAAGGAAAACTCCCGCGTATAATCGTTCGGGGCCTTCGGGCCGTTAGCTCAGTTGGTAGAGCAGCCGACTTTTAATCGGCTGGTCGGGGGTTCGATTCCCTCACGGCCCACCACCCCGCGGCCCCATCGTCTAGCGGTCAGGACACCGCCCTCTCAAGGCGGAGGCGGGGGTTCAATTCCCCCTGGGGTCACCAAGCGGCCGGGCAGAAAGCCCGGCCTTTTTTATTGGCCTATACTGAGCGTTGGTGAACTACCGCGAACGAATCGTCGCCGACCCCGAGATCCTGGGCGGGCGGGCCCGCATCAAGGGCACCCGCATTCCGGTGGCCACCGTCTTGCTCATGCTCGCCCGGCACTCGCCCGAAGAAGTGCTCACGCACTACCCCGAGCTCACCGAAGAAGACCTAAAGGCCGCGTTGGCCTACGCAGCCGAGCTGGCCGAGGAGCGGGTTCTTTCGCTTTGAAGCTCTTAGTGGACATGAACCTCAGCCCAGCCTGGGTCGCGTTTTTAGAGGCCCATGGGCATAAAGCGGTCCGCTGGTCGGAGGTGGGGCCGCCGGAAGCGCCGGACCACGCGCTGATCAACTGGGCTCGCGCCCATGACCACGTCGTGCTTACCCACGACCACGACTTCGGCGCCATCCTCACCCAGGGCGGGGAAAGGAAACCGAGCGTGATCACCCTGCGCACCCGCGAGCTCTTACCCGAGGCCGTCGGGGAGCGCATCTTGGAAGTTCTAAAAACTCTAGAAAGCGAACTCAGACAGGGCGCCTTGGTTATCATCGAGCCCGAGCGCGTCCGATTGCGCCCGCTCTCCTCTAAGCCATGACCGAGCGTAGACGCACCCCTACCGTATACGTCGGCCCCGTGCCCCTGGGCGGCGGCCACCCGGTGGTGGTCCAGGCGATGACCAACACCGACACCGCCGACGCCGAGGCCACCGCGAGGCAAATCAAAGAGCTTGCCGAGGCCGGGGCCGAGCTCGTCCGGGTCACGGTGAACACCGAGGCCGCCGCCCGGGCGGTGCCAGAAATCAAGGAAAGGCTTAAGGACCTTGGGACCCCGGTCCCCCTCGTCGGCGACTTCCACTTCTCCGGCCACATCCTGCTAAGGAAATACCCGCAAACAGCCGAGGCCCTCGACAAGTACCGCATCAACCCGGGGACCCTCGGCAAAAAGCGCAAGGACGAGGCCTTCGCCGAGATGATCGCGATCGCCCGGGAGCTCGGAAAACCGGTCCGGATCGGGGGCAACTGGGGCTCCTTGGACATGGAGGTCCTCGCCGAGCTGATGGACGAAAACGCCCGCCGCCCCGAGCCCCGGCCGGGCGAGGAGGTGGTCCTCGACGCCCTGGTTGAGAGCGTCGTCCGCTCGGCGGAGGCGGCGGTGGAACAGGGCCTGCCCGAGGACAAGATCGTGCTCTCGGCCAAGGTCTCGCGGGTGCCCGAGCTGATCCGGGTCTACCGCGAGCTCGCCCGCCGTACGAACCTCCCCCTCCACCTCGGCCTCACCGAGGCGGGCATGGGCACGAAGGGCATCGTCGCCTCGACGGCGGCGCTCGCGCCGCTACTCCTTGAAGGCATCGGCGAGACCATCCGGGTCTCGCTCACCCCCCGCCCCGGCGAGCCCCGCACCCGCGAGGTCGAGGTGGCCTGGGAGATCCTGCAGGCGCTCGGGCTCCGCCGCCGGGCCCCCGAGGTCTCGGCCTGCCCCGGCTGCGGCCGCACCTCCTCCGACCGCTTCCAGCGCCTTGCTGAGCGTGTCGAGGCTTACATGAAGGCGCGGCTCCCCGAGTGGAAGAGGAAGTACCCGGGGGTCGAAAACCTCAAGGTGGCGGTAATGGGCTGCGTGGTGAACGGCCCCGGCGAGTCCAAGCACGCCGACATCGGCATCAGCCTGCCGGGCGCCGGCGAGGACCCCCGGGCCCCGGTCTACGCCGACGGCCAGCACGTGCTCACCCTCGAGGGCGCGGACCTGGAGGCGCGGTTTCTGGAGATCCTCGAGGACTACGTCGCCAAAAAGTACGGGTCCTAGCGCCTATTTCGTATTTCGTTGACAACCGAAATACGCCTTGCTAAGCTCAAGGCGTGGGGCTCAACAAACTCTTCAAAGCGCTCGCCGACCCGACGCGCCGGGAGGTGCTCAAAGCCTTGAAAGAGGGGCCTTTGAGCGCCGGCGAGCTCGCCGAGCGCTTTCCCCTCGCCCGCTCGACGCTCTCCCAGCACCTGGCGGTGCTCCGCGACGCCGGCCTGGTGGAAACCTGGGCCGAGGGCAACCGGCGGATCTACCGGCTCTCGGCCTCGGTCCTCGAGGAAGCCCTTTGGTACCTCGCCGAGCTCCGCGAGAAAGGAGAGCACGATGACGAAAAACCAAGCCGCACTGCTCGCGCTTCTTCTTAGCTGGGTCGCCACCCTGGCGGCGCTTTTCTTCCTGCCCGAACGCGTGCCCCTCCACTGGAACGCAGTCGGCGAAGTCGACCGCTTCGGCTCGAAATACGCGCTCTTGCTCCTGCCCCTTTTGCAGCTTCTCCTGGTCGGCTTTCTTTCCTACTGGCCGAAGCTCGATCCCGCCCGCCGCGGCGAGTGGAAAAGCTGGCCGGTGCTGGTGGCGGTTGTCGCCTGGGTGCTCACCCTGACCCAGCTCGCCGTCCTCTACCTGGTCGAGACCACCCTGGCCTCGGGCGGCCTGCGCTCGCCCGCGGCCGGGCTCCGGGCGCTCCTTTTCGCCCTGGGCCTTACCCTGATCGTGCTCGGGAACTACCTCCCCAAGGCGCCGCAGAACTGGGTCTTCGGTATCCGCACCCCCTGGACGCTCGCGAGCCCCCGGGTCTGGCACCGGGTGCACCGGGTCGGGGGCTGGCTTTTTCTGCTCCTCGGGGCGCTGGCCGTCCTTCTCGCGATCCTCTTGCCCCCTACTCAGGCGCTCTTTCTGCTCCTCGTCTTGCTCCTCCTCGCCACCTTTTACCTCGTCCTCCTTTCCTACCTCCTTTGGCGGTCGGAAGGGGCCCAGGCGTGAAGCGGGCCGCCCCCTTCCTGCTCGCGCTTTTTCTCTTCGCGCTCGCCGGGTCCGCCGAGGTCGAGCGCGTGCGGGCGCTTTTTACCGAACCCATCCAGGCCGAGTGGTTTTCCAAGGAGTTCTTGGCCCAGGTCTCGGTGGAGCAGGTGGCGGCGATCGTCCGCCAGCTCACCGCCCGGCTGGGCCGGTTCGAGGGGGTCCGCCCCGAGGGCGACCGCTTTATTGCCATCTTCGAAAAGGGTGAGGTGCCGGTGGTGATCCGGCTTGACGCCGAGGGACGGATCGCGGGGCTTTTCTTCAAACCCCCGCGGGCCAGGCTCGGCTCGCTGGAGGCGGCTCAAAAGGCCCTTTCCGAGCTTCCGGGGGAGGTCAGCCTTCTGGTCCTGGCCGAAGACGCGCCCCGGGCCGAGCTCAACGCCAACGCCCGCCTGGCGGTGGGCTCGGCCTTCAAGCTCTCGGTGCTGGCGGCACTGCTCGCGAGCGATCGCCCTCTTAATGAAGCCGTGCTCCTGCGCGAGGCCTGGAAGAGCCTCCCCAGCGGCACGCTTCAGGACTGGCCCGCCGGCACCCCGCTCACCCTCGCCGGCCTGGCCGGGCGGATGATGGCGGAAAGCGACAACACCGCCGCCGACCACCTGATCCACGTCCTCGGGAGGAAAGCGGTCGAGCGCTTCGCCTACCAAAACCGCCCCCTCCTCACCACCCGCGCCCTCTTCGTCCTCCGCACCGACCCCGAGCTCAAAGCCCGCTGGCTTAAGGGCGACGAGGCCGAGCGGCGGGCGGTGATCGAGGAGGCCGAGGCCCGGCCGCTCCCGAGCCCGGAAAAACTGCTCGCGGCCGGGGCCGACCTAGCGCTAGAGTGGCACTACACCGCCCGCGAACTCTGCGCCCTCGCCTACCAGGCGCTCAAATCCCCGCTTTCCGGCATCAACCCCGGGCTCGCCCGGCGAGAGGCCTGGAAAAAGATCGCCTTCAAAGGCGGAAGCGACCTCGGGGTGCTGAACCTCACCACCGCTTTGGTGGCCGAGGACGGCCGCCGCTACTGCGTCGCCGCCACCTGGAACAACCCCGAGGGCGTCGAGGCAAACCGCCTTTTCGCGATCTACGGCGGGATCCTCGACCTCTTGGCACGGGAGGCGGGCCGATGAGCCGGGGGGCCTTGGTCTTCGGGGTCGTGCTTCCCCTTTTACTCCTTTGGAGCGGGACCCTGCTCGCCCTTTCCTTTTTGCCCGAGACCATCCCCGCCCACTTCGGCCCCGGGGGCGTGGACCGGCTCGGGTCCAAGTACGAGCTCCTTGACCTGCCCGTGCTCGCGACCCTGGCCGCCCTCCTTGCCTTTTTCAAAGACCCCGCCCTGCGCCTCGCCGCCGCCCTTGCCGTTTGGATCTTCGCCTTTGCCCAGGGGCTCGTCCTCGCCCTCGTCTTTACCCACCTGGGCACGGCGCCCCGGCCCCCGACGCCGGAAGAAGCCGAGCTGGGCGAGCGCGTGGTCAAGGGCATCCTCGTCGTAGGCGGACTGGTCACCGCCGGCCTCGGTTTTGCGCTTTGGAAAAGTCCCCCTCCGCCCAATCCTTACTACGGCTTTCGCATCCGGGAGACCCTGGAGGATCCCGAGATCTGGTACCCGGCGAACCGCTTCGCCGGGGCGGCGATGGCGGCAGCGGGCCTGGCCGCGGCGGTTGCCGCCTTCTTTCTACCCGGCCTTTACGCCGCCGGGGTGCTCGCCCTGGCGGTGCTTTTAGCCACGCTCGCAAGCTACGTTTACGCCAAGCGGCTCGCCAAAGAAAAACGCTAGAGGCGCTTAAACTCCTCTACGCTGAGCCCTGCCTGGCGCAGGATGCTCCGCAAGGTCCCTACAGCGATCTCTCGATGAAGCGGAACAATCACCACCCGAACCTCATCCCCTTGCCGGCGCACGAACTTTGCGTGACTACCTCGCTGGGTATAGAACACAAAACCCGCCGCCTCCAGCTCGGTAAGGCAGGGGCCTAAGCGGTGCCAAGCTCGACCTCGACCCGGGCGATCCTCGGGGGTTCGGTGGCGGTGGGTGGCTCAAAGTAAAGGGCCAGCGCTTCCCTCAATCTTCCGTGCGCCCCTGGGTGGCCACATCGACCTCGAGGCATTGGGCCACGTACCAATCTCCCTCACGCCAAACGCTGGCGGTGAATGTGCGCTTCACGCCCTCACTTTAACTTCTCCGGGGTCCGGTAGGCTTTTTCTATGCGCACCTGGCTCTTCGTCCCCGGCCACGACGAGCGAAAGCTAAGAAAAGCCCTTTTGGGCGAGGCCGACGTGGTCATCATCGACTGGGAGGACGCCGTTCCCGAGGAGAAAAAGCCCGAGGCTAGGGCCACCACCTCCCGGGTGCTGGAAGGAATCGAGCCAAAGCCCCGGGTCACGCTCCGGGTCAACCACCCGGAAACGCCCTTTTTTGAAGACGACCTCGAGGCCCTCCCCAAAACCCGCCTCTCCGCCCTGGTGCTCCCCAAGATCGAGGCCCCGGGCGAGCTTGAGCGGGCGGAGCGCGCGGGGCTTCCCCTCGTCGCCATGATCGAAAGCGCCCTCGCGGTGCTCTCCCTCGCCGCGATCGCCCGCGCCCGGCCCGAGCGCTTCATCTTCGGCGCCCTGGATTACTTAAAGGACATCGGCGCCCGCCATACCAAAGAGGCGCTCCTTTTTGCCCGCAGCCTGCTCGTCAACGAAAGCCGCGCCGCCGAGCTCGAGCCCCCGATCGCCGGGGTCTGGCCCTACCTCGAGGACGAGGCGGGACTCTTCGAGGAAGCCCGCCACGAGCGCGAACTCGGCTTCGCCGGCAAGACCCTGCTTCACCCCAAACAGATTCCCCCGGTGAAAAAGGCCTTCGCCCCCAGCGAGGCCGAGATCGAGGAGGCCCGGGCCATTCTCGCCGCCTGGGAGCGCGCCCGGGCCGAGGGCCGGGCGGTGGCCAAACTCCCGGACGGCCGCTTCCTCGACCCGCCGGTCGTCGCCTGGGCCGAGCGCATCCTCTCCGCCGCCGATTAGGCGGAGAGAAAGCCCCCGTCCACCGGGAGCACCGCGCCGTTTACGTAGCTGGCCAGGTCGCTTGCAAGGAAGAGCACCGCCCGGGCCACCTCGTCGGGCCGACCGAAGCGGCCCATCGGCAGCCGGGCCTGGAAGCTGGCGGCGATGCGGACCTTCTTGAGGTCCAGCCCCCAGATCGCCCGTCGCACCTCTTCCCGCACCCCCTCGGTGCGGACGCCGCCGGGGACCACCACGTTGGCCCGCACCCGGGGAGCGTACTCCCGGGCGATCGCCCGGGTGAGCGCCACCACCCCGAGCTTGGCGGCGTCGTAGACGGCGAGGCCGGGTGCGAAGGGCAAGAAGGCCTCGATGCTGGAAACGTTCACGATCGCCGAGCCCCGAGGCGCCTGGCGCAAAAACCCCTGGCTCATCCAGAAGACCGCGTCCAGGTTCACCGCCATCATCCGGCGGTAGTAGTCCTCGTCAACGGCGAGGGTACTTCGAAAGGCGTACACGCCGGCGTTGTTCACCAGAAGGTGCACCGGGACCTCCAGACCGGACCAAAAGCGCTGGATGGCCTCCCGGTCGGCGAGGTCGAGCCGGTGAAAGGCGACGCCCTCCAGGGCCTCGAGCGCACCCGGCTCCCGGTCCAGCGCCAGCACCTCGGCCCCGGCCTCGAGAAAGCGGGCCACCACCGCCCGTCCGATCCCCCGGGCGGCCCCGGTCACCACCGCCCGTTTCCCCTCGAGCAAGACCAGATCGGAAAGCTTTGGCTTCACGTCCCCGTTATACCCACCGCTCGCCCGCGGACTCAAAAACCCCGCGTTCGGGGCATCCTCCACCGGCGGGGGAAGCGGGGTTCTTCACGGCTGCATCGGCTCGCCGAGCTCGACCAGGTTCCCCTGGGGGTCCCTGAGGATGAAGGTGCGGTAGCCGAAGTCGCGGTCTTCCGGGGGGTCGGCGTCGAGACCTTTCTCTTTTAGCTCCCGGTAGAGCGCGTCCACGTCGGCGACCTCGAGGAAGACCCCCGCGCCCCGGGTGGCCTCCGCCTCCCCGGACTCGTGGAGGGCGAGGGTGGCGGGGCCGGTCTCGAACTCGACCCAGGTGCCGTAGTCGGCGTGGACCTTGAGGCCGAGCCCCTGGTAAAACGCCCGCATCCCCGGCACGTCGGGGGTATGGAGGACCAAAAATCCAAGCCGCATCCTTAGGCCCCAATCTACCAAACCGCCCTTCACCAAACCTTCAACGCCCCTTCCCACCGCCTTCAGCCAAAAGGCCCCAAACTTGAGCCAGCGCCGGAAGGGCGCAAAGGAGGAAGGAAGATGAAGAAGAACCGGATCATTCTCACCATCGTTGCCGTGCTCGGCGCCTTCGGCATGGCGCTCGCCCAGCGCGGCCCGGCGGCCAGCGCGCCGCTTTCGGAAGAGGCCAAGCAGGCGATCCTCGAGGCCCTCACCGGTCCCGAAGGAGAGTACGCCGCCTACGCAATGTACGACGCGGTGATCGCGAAGTTCGGCGAGGTCGAGCCCTACGTCTCGATCCGCGAGGCCGAGGCCCGGCACATCGAGGCCCTAAAGCGCCTCCTCGACCGCTACGGCGTCGCCTACCCCGAGAACCCCTATCTCGGCCAGGTGCCGGCGCCGGAGAGCCTCGAGGCCGCCGCCAAGGCCTGGGCCGAGGGCGAGATCAAGAACGTCGCCATGTACGACCGCTTGCTCGCCGCCGTCGCCGACTACCCGGACGCGGTGCGGGTCTTCGAGAACCTGCGGCGGGCTTCCCAGGAAAAGCACCTGCCCGCCTTCCAGGCGGCGGCGGAGTCGGGCGGCACGCTGACCAAGGCCCAGATGCAGGCCCTCGGGGGTAACCACGGCGGAGGTCCCGGCCACGGCCCCGGCGGAGGTCACCGGCGCGGACGCGGTCACTGAGGAAGGCGGGGCCAAGGCCCCGCCTTCTCAAAGGGTTCGGGTCACCTTCTTCAAGTTTCGCGGCCGGTCGGGGTCCAAGCCCCGGGCCCGCGCGAGCCGGGCGGCGTTCGGGTAGAAGGCCTGGATCAGGACGATCGGCGCGGCGTAAGGGTGGGGCGCTGGGGGCACCGGAAGTCCCTCGCCCGGCCCCGGCTCGGCTCCGGCCCAAAGGAGCGCTGCACCTTTTTCGGAAAGCCCCCTCGCCACCTCCCGCACCACCTCGAGGGCGGCGTCCTCCGGCGCCAGCACCAAGACCGGAAACCCGGGTTCCAAAAGCGCCACCGGCCCGTGCAGGAACTCGGCGGCGGAAAAGCCCTCGGCGAAGATGCCGGAGGTCTCCTTGAGCTTGAGCGCCGCCTCCAAGGCGGCGGCGTAGGCGGGGCCGCGGGAGAGCACGAAGGCGTGCTCGGCGTCCTCGAAGACCTCGAGAAAGCGGGGCCACAGGGCAGCGGCGGCGACTGCGAGCGTCTCGGGCAGCCGCTCGAGGGCCTCGAGCAGCGCCCGGTCCTCCCGCCAGTAGGCGACGAGCTGCAAAAAGGCGGCGAGCTCGGCGATGAAGGTCTTGGTGGCGGCCACCGCCTCCTCCCGGCCGGCGTGCAGGGGGAAGACCACCTCGGCGGCCTGGGCCAGCGGCGCGTCGGGATCATTGGTAAAGGCCACCACCAACGCCCCCCGGGCCCGGGTGCGGCGTGCCGCCTCGGTGAGGTCGGGGCTTTTGCCCGACTGGCTGAAAAAGAGCCCCAGCGCGCCGGAAAGCCGAAGGTCCGCCCGGTAGATGCCGAGCAGGCTCGGGGGCAGCGAGCCGGTGAAGACGCCGGCGGCGATTCCAGCGAGGTACTGGGCGTAGCTGGCGGCGTGGTCCGAGCTGCCCCGGGCCACGGTGAAGGCGAACCCGGGCGATTTGCGGGCGAGAAAGCGCCCCAGGTCCCGGGCCTCGGGGGCGTTCTCCTTGAAAAGCCGCTCGACCACCTGGGGGGCCTCGAGCGCCTCACGCAGCATCTTGGGGGTCGATGCGTTCTCCCTCGACATAAACCTCCTCGATTTCGAGATCCTGGCTGAGCACCACCAGGTCGGCGAACTTGCCGGGGGCGATCGCCCCCCGGTCGGTAAGCCCCAGGTAGGCGGCCGGAAGCTTGGAGAGCCTGGCCGAGGCCTCCTCCAAGGAATCGCCCCAGGAGACCAGGTTCAAAAGCGCCCGGTCCATGGTGAGGGTGCTGCCGGCCAGGGTGCCGTCCTCCAGATAGACGCCGTCGGCGCGCTTTTCCACCCGGTAGCGGCCGAGCGGGTAGCGGCCGTCGGGCATCCCCGCCGCCGCCACCGCGTCGGTGACCACGTAGCTGCCGGGCACGTTTTTGAAAAGCAGCCTCGCCGCCTCGGGAGCGACGTGGAGCCCGTCGGCGATCAGCTCGGCGAAGCGGGCGAGGAGAAGCCCCGCCCCCACCACCCCGGGGGCGCGGTGGTGAAGCCCGGTCATCGCGTTATAGAAGTGGGTGAAGCCGGTGGCGCCGGCCTCGAGGGCGGCCCGGGCGTCCTCGAAGCCGCCGGCGGTGTGGCCGATCTGGGGCCGCACGTCGCGGGAGGCGAGCAGGCGCACCAGGTCGAGCGCCCCCTCGAGCTCGGGGGCGAGGGTGACCACCCGCACCCGGGCGGCCTCGAGCAGGCACTCCACCTCGCCCTGCTCCGGCGGCCGGGCGTAGGGCGGCTGGGCCCCGAGCCGGTCGGGGCTGATCCAGGGGCCCTCGAGGTGCGCCCCCAAGACCCGCGCCTCCCCCGGCGCCCGGTCGAGCCGCACCGCCTCGATGCCGATGAGCGCCTTCTTCAAATCGTCGTGGGGGGCGGTGACGGTGGTGGCAAGCAGCGCGGTGGTGCCGTGGCGGGCGTGAAAGCGCGCGAGCCGCCGCACCGCCGCCTCCCCCTCCATGGCGTCGGCCCCCGCCCCGCCGTGCACGTGCAGATCGATGAACCCGGGCAGAACGAAGCGCTCCGGCGCCTTCCCCGGCGTGAACCCCTCGATCCGCGAGTCAAAGACCAGCTTCCCCGAGCGAAGGCCCTCGGGCGTGAGCACCTGTCCCCAAAGCTCCACCGCTACACCCCCTCCTCGCTGGGCAGGAGCACCTT
>Ga0256835_1000240_pt1 | contig 44211 bp, 32 predicted proteins | sample PIR30metaG_FD_185972 | JGI IMG/M metagenome (GOLD analysis project Ga0256835, IMG submission 185972) | Hydrothermal vent microbial communities from East Pacific Rise, Pacific Ocean - PIR-30 | ecosystem: Environmental > Aquatic > Marine > Hydrothermal vents | place: Pacific Ocean: East Pacific...
GAAGTCCACCTGCTCGAAGTAGCCGTGTACCACCTCCAGCCCGTGCTGGTGGCGCGCCCGCACCGCGAAGCTCTGGTCGTGGTCGATGCCCAGCACCCGCCAGCCGGCGTCGGCCAGCTCGCGCAGGTCGTGGCCAAAGGCGCAGCCCACGCTCAGGGCGCTGGGCGGCGAGGAGAGCCGGGCGTCGGCCAGGTAGTCCAGCAACCAGCGGGCGTGGCTGCGGCCATAGGTCCACAGCTTGTTGGAGCGCAGGTCCGCGGCAAAACCACCTCTCTGGCGGGCGCTGTCCAGGGCGTCCACCGGGTAGGGGGCCACCGCCACCGTGTTGTCGATGAACACGCAGCCGCAGCCGCCGCAGCGGTAGTAGGTGTTGCCCAGGGGGTTGCGGTAATACTCCCGGCCTTCGGCGCGGTCGCACACCGGGCACTGGTTGGGAGCCGGGCGAGACTCCTCAGCCTGGTTGGGCTTGGGCATCGCGGTCCTCCTTTTGCTGGAGCTCACCGGGGCTCATTGCCGCAGGCCTGGCCGGCGGCTCTCGAAGCTCGGCGGAGTAACCACCCGGATATCACCAGCGGCTCGGCTGGAGCCGAAGCATTGCCGGATGATCGCCAGGCGGGTGCGAATTTCCTGTTCGGTGGCGTTCTGCTCATAGGGGTCCCAGTTGGTGCGCCGCCCGGGGACAAACCTATCGCCGGGCATCCTGAACGGCCGGGTCACCCGGCCGCGCAGTAGGGCATCGACGTGCTCCGCCGCTCGCTTGGTGGCCTTACCGTCGATGGGTCCGTAAAATTCCTTCTCCAAGACCGCGATCATCTCCCGGTCGGCGTTGCTCCGGCCCAATTGAATCCCGGCTATGGCCTGCGCCAACTGCTCCGTAGTGTCCACGGCCGGGGCTACCCGGGCGATGGGGGTCCACGCCGGATCGGGGTTCAAATAGCTCACCGAGGGTATCCCCAGAGAATGAGCCTCCAGGGCGGTATTGGAGCCGGCGTGGACGAGCAGATCAATTTGCGGCAATATCTCGACCATGTAGCCATCGAGTATCACCGGAATGTTCAGGCCGTTTTTCGCGAAGAACTCAAGATAGGCTTCGGCCTTTTCGCCGGGGTGCACCTTGACGATAAAATTCCACTGGTCGCCTATACCTTGATATAGTTCGTGGATCGCCCTCAACCAGCCCAAACGACATTTGATGTCCTGCTCCACGCGGCGTTTGATCTCTGGGATAGCCTGGCCCGACTTGTTTTTGCCAAACAAAGCCTCGGGCACCGCACCTTCGGGATCGCGGTCCGCCTTGGTCCAACGGGTGGCCCATAGCATGTTCTTTTTGGCCGGATCAATCCCATGGTTTCCGCAGAACTCCTCCCGGCGGGGTAGTTTCTCCCGCAGGTTGGGGATGAAATAAGGGTCCATGAGCATGCAGCCCACCGCCCGGGCCCGGGACTTTGGCAGATGACCCCGCTCCAAGGTGAAAGACAAACACTCCTGGTTGGAGAAAAACTCCAGGTCCACCACCGGGCTATAGTCCCATCCGCCTATCCACCAACGTTTCTCGGTCTCGGAGCGCATCTCCCATTTCTCACGGGAATAGCCGGTCTCCTCTCGCCGGGCGACAGATATAATGTTCCTCTCCTTGGCGAACCTGGCCAGCCCCATGGCGTACTCGGTGGTGCGCGATCCCCAGATCACGACATCGGGCAGCAACTCCAAGATAGAATTTTCCGGCGAATCCAAAAGAGGACGGAAAAATACCTCGTACCCTTTTTCCTCCAGCCAATATCCCAGCAGCAAGTCGATATACAGATCGCGCTGCTTACGGGGGATGAAGACCAGGATGCGTTTGCCTTGGCCCGAGGTGGCATGGGGTGGCAGACAGTGTCGGCGCAGTTGTTTAAGTTGGACCCGCAGGGGATGGTCGTCCCCCAGGTGCTTCTCCAGGATCAGGAGGGAAGCGAACCATAAGCGGTCCTGGGACAGGTAGTGGTTTAACTGCTCGGGAAATTGGCCTCCCCGGACCAGGGCCGGCAGATGACGTCTCAGTACGGCCGGGCCGAAGAAAGGGTCAATCTCCAACAGCCGCTCGGCCAACAACCGGCTTGGGCGGTCTTCCGGGGGGGGCCAGGCCAGTTGTTCAAAGTATTGGCTCGGTGGCTGATCCGTCACCTCCCCGCCCAACCTCTTGTGAATCAGCCAGAGAATGTCGGCGACCGCATGGCTGGACAGGGAGTCCCCGGCCATGTAATCACCGCAGACCAGGACCTCTCCCGGATAAACGCTGTCTTCACCGCCAGGCAATTGCCGCTCTTCACGCACCACGGTCCATAGACCCCATCCGGCCGCCAGGGACCGGGCGGTGCGCTCGCTCTGGTCCCGGAGCACCAAGGAGCCACGGGCCAAGTCCAGGATACCCTTGGCGCTGTAGGGCGCCAGGTCAAATCCTTTAAAGCAATCCAGCTCCGCCAGGCTGTCGACAACCACATAAACCAGATCGCATTCGTCCATGGTCGCGGGGGAAACGTCCACTCCCCCGCTGAAGTGCTTCAGTTGCTCCTGGCGCCAATCCTGACCCGGCATGCGGCCTAAGAGACAGCTATGTCCCCGTTCGGCCAATTGAACCGCCAGAGAACACAGGGGATGGTCCAAGGTGTTGGTTACGATTAATATCTTCACGGTGTTTACTCCAGTGTTTTCCCTCGCGCTAGAAACACTCTCCGGCCGGCTCGGTATCAGCCGGACATATCCATTCGTTGCACACGCCGCCGGTAACCCCATTCCCCCCTGTTGCGTTTAGCCGACCACCGCCCGGTTATTCCGGTGATCCGGCCCAGTAGCCGGTGTCGGTCACGGGCAGAAAGTTTTGTCCGTCGCGCACCAGCAGCGCGGTGTCGGAGAACCCGGCCGGGTCGTTGGCCCCGATGCCGATGAACTTGATCATGCCCGGGTGGCGCAGGTGGTAGGCCCAGCGGGTCTGGCCCAGGCGCACGAAGTTCTGGTGGAAGAAGCGGTAGTCGTCGGTCATCAGGGCCAGGAAAGGCTCGCTGCCAAAGACCGGCCGTGAGCTCTCGGCCTTCACCTGGCCGTCCTGGTACCACAGCCTGAGCTGCAAGCCGCCATCTGGTTGGCGCCCCAACACCGCCCGGGCCGCCGCCACCGCGGTGGCGTTTTGCCAGCGCACCCCGGGGAACTCGGCGGCCACCTTTTTTACCAGGCGGTGGTAGCCCTCGGCCTCCGGGGCCAGGCGACGGAAGTCGTGGCTAAAGGCCGAGAGCACGGTGGGCCGGCCGGAGTCGGCCCGGACAAAGGCCTGGCGCACGTCTTCCTCGGTGAGGGTGTAGAGCCGGGTCTTGTAGCACAGGCTGCGGAACATGGTGCGGCGCAGGTTGCCCGGCCGCTCCAGGTCGTGGCCGTCGGGATGGTAGTGCGACCAGTCGTTGGGGGCCCGCAGCCAGAAGTCCACCTCGTCGCGCACCCGCTGGTCTTGGTCATAGTCGAACGACGGGGCGTGGTTGCTGAAGTCAAAGGGCAGCCAATTCTCCAGCCACAGGTTGGCGTCCCAGCGCTCCAGGCAATAGCCGGCCCGGTAGGCGGCCGGGAAGTGGCGATGCTCGATGATGTAGCGGCACAGTATCTGGTTGTACTCGTCGCAGGCGTGGAAGTTGGTCTCCTTGATGAAGGGATGGTCGTCCTTGCGGATCTGGTGGTAGTGCCAGTAGAAGCCGTCGAGCTCGAGGCTGTCGCGGTTGGTGAAGGCCTCGCGCAGGTTCACGTAGACCTGGCCGTAGCCAAAGAGACGCCGCCGCGGGTTGATCAGGGTGCCCACGTTGTCGAGCACGAACCAGCTCCAGCGGTAGGGCCCGCCCTGGGGATCGGCGTGCTGGTGGCGGAAGTCCTGGCTGGTGGCCTCCTGCACCGCCGCGGCGTAGGCCGCCTTGTCCGAGAGAAACTCGGTGGTGCTGAGGAAGTGGGCGATCTCGTCCTCGCGGCCGCCGGCCGGGGTCTGGCCGCGGGCGTAGGCCGCGATGACCCGCCCCAGGGCGCGGTAGTCGGCCGAGGTGTCGATGCCCAGGTCGTAGAGTTCATTGAGCCGCAGGGCGGTGGCCTTGGGCGATTGGTACAGGGGCCCCTCGGTGTCCACCGCGTGCACCACGTATAGCTGCTTGTCGTTATCGCTCACGTCGATCACCTTCTCGGGTTGGGGTGGCGCCGGGGCCGCGGCCCTCGGCGGTTTCCAGCAAAGCCTTAAATACCTCCCGGGTCAAAAAGGCCCGCTCGATCAGCGGTCCCAGCCGGTCAAGCTCCAGACCCCGGCCGCGGTCCAGCAGGTCGTAGCGCAGCCGCTCCCGGGCCAGGGCCTCGGCGGTGTAGGCGGCCGAACAATCCATGGTGCGGGTTATCCAGCCGGCCAGTTCGTCGGCGGGCACCGCCGGCGGGTCCAGGATCAAATCCGCACCGGCCGCCGGCGGCCAGTCGCCGGTCAACTCGTAGTCCCACAGGAGCATCTCCGGGGCGCAGAGGAACTCGATGAGCTCGATCTCGCGCCGGGCCAGGGCCCCGCGCCAGCGCCGGCAGGTGGCCGGGTCAAAGCCGGCCGCGCCGCGTGCCTGGTAGGCGGTGTTCTGGCGCCAGGGCCGGCCCCGGCCATTGACAAAGCCGGCCGGGTCCACCATGGCCGGGTGCCAGTCCAGCTCCAGGAAGCGGCAGATGTCCTCGGTGGCGCCCACCGGGTCGGTGATGAGGTCTTCAAAGCGCAGGGCCAGGGTGCGCGCCCGCGCCGGCGAGGCCCCCCGGCCGTAGAGCCAGCCCAGGGCGGCCAGCTTGCGCCACTGGCGGCCCATGAACAGCCAGGGGTATTTTTCGGCCCGGTGCTTCTTGGAGGCGGCCACCCCGCGGGGGTCGCGGGTGAGGTAGATCACCTTGAGCTGGTCGTCGCTACGCAGCAGAGCCGGCACGAACTCGCCGGTCCAGACCTCCTTGATCCCGGCCACCGCGGTGTCCGGGCCGCCGTAGGCCCGGACCACCAGGGGCCACAGGCCGGCCAGCACCTGGCCGTAGGTCTCGCCGCCGAGCTGGTCCAGGTGGGGGGCCAGCCAGGGCGCGTACTGGTCGTTGTCCGTGCACCAGCGCTGCATCAGGGCGCGCAGGCGCGCCAGTTCCTCGGCGTCGATGGCCACCTCCAGGTCGGCTTCCTGGATGCCGGTGAAGAGACGGCGGCGATCAAAATAATAGTCGTGCAGGGGCTCGTCAAAGTCGAAGCTGTGGCCCAGGCCCAGCTTGGCGGCCAGGGCGTTGCGCAGGAACTTGAAGAAGGGGAAGGCCCCGTCGCCGGCCAGGGCCACGGCCGGGTGGGCGTGCAGCATCCGCCCCAAAAGGGTAGTGCCCGACCTGAACATGCCTGTTACCAATACTCGTTTCACCGGTCTTGACGCCTCCCGCTCGCCAACGCCCACCCTACATGTTGGCGCAGGCCCACTCGTAATTGTCCATGGTGCCCACGTCCAGCCAGAATTCGGTTATGGGAAAACAGGCCACCGCGCCGGGGTGGGCCTGGTTGATGCGGTCCAGGAAGTCGGGCATGTCGCAGTATCGCCCGCGCTCCATCAACTCCAGGGCGCCGGGGTCGAAGACATAGATGCCGCAGTTGACCAGGAACTTCATCTCCGGCTTTTCCTCGATGGTCTCGTAGGCCGCCTTGTTCACCTTCACCACGCCGTAGGGAATCTTCACCACCTGGTTGCGCACGCACACGGTGGCCAGGTTGTTGCCGGTGGTGTGGTAGTTCATCAGGTGGTTGAAGTTGAGCTTGGTGAGCAGGTCTCCGTTGGTGACCATGAAGGGCCGGTCCAGGTCGCCGGGCAGCAGGGACAAGGGACCGGCGGTGCCCAAGGGCTGGTCCTCTTCCAGGTAATGTATCTCCACCCCCAGCTGGCTGCCGTCGCCGAAGTATTCCTTGATCACCGAGGCCAGGTAGTTGACCGAGAGGAACAGCCGCCGGAAGTTGTGGTCGATGAGCTTCTTGACGATTATCTCCAGCATGGGGATGCCGCCCACCGGCAGCATGGGCTTGGGCTTCTCCAGGGTGAGGGGGCGCAGGCGGGTGCCCATGCCCCCGGCCAGGATGACCACCGAATCGGTGTAGCGCTGGGCCTGGCCCACGATGTCCTTGGTGTAATACAGGGCGGTAACCACCCCGTTTTCATCCAGCACCGGCATCCAGGAATGGAAGCGCCGCTTGGCCTTGTCCAGGATGTCCTGGAAGACGCAGTCCTCGCTGACAAAGGTGGGACAGGGGTTCATGACCTTTTGCAGGGGCTGGTCCACCCCCGCCCCCATGATGATGGCCTTGCGGATGTCGGAGTCCACCACGGTGCCCAACAGCCGCCTCTGGCCGTCCACCACCAACACCAGGCTGTTGCTCTTGTCGATGATCTTCATCGCCTCCAGCATGCTGGCGGTGGGCGGTTGCAGCAGCTCGGGATATTTACGCAGGTAGTTGAGCATTTGATTCCTTGTCCCTGGCTGGGCTCTCGCCGGCCGCTATCCGCCGGGCGGGCGAGGCCGTTTCCCTAGTCGTCAAAGGGCTGGTGCAGGTGCCGATTGGCCCGGCAGAGCCCCTGTTGGTCGCAAAAGTCGATGACCTCACGGTTGTCGAAGCGGTACCCCTTGATGGGCAAAAAGTGTTCGATCACCCGGCGCACCACCGCGAAGTCCTCAGGGTAGTCCACCGTTAAGAAGATATCGTCACGCGCCTGGCCCGGCGGGGGAGTGATCTTGGCGGTGGCGAAGCGCTCCGGCTCCATGGGCACGAAGCCGGCGGTGAGCCGGGACGGATCGGCCGTGGCCCAGTGGTCGTGGGCCGCTTGCAGGGCCTCGCGCTCGATCACCACCACCGAGGTGCCCATCACCCAGCCGCGGCGGTGGGCCCCGGTGGTCACCTGCCACCGGCCGTCGCGGTGCACCTGCATGGCCAAGGCGACGCCGGCCGGGTCCACCAGGGGATCGTCGCCCTGCAGGCGGATGATGGTATCGACCCCGTAGTGCCGGGCCGCGCCCAAGAAGCGGGCCGCGATATCCTCGACCTCCCCGCGGTAGCAAGCCACCCCGGCGGCCTCGGCCAGGTCGGCGATGGGCTGGTCGTCCTCCCGGGTGGTGGTGGCGATGATCAGCCGGTAGCGCTCCAGCAGCCCGTGGGCCCGCAGCCGCTCTACCTGGTGGCGCAGCATGGGCCGGCCGGCCATGGGCGCGCAGACCTTGCCCGGCAGGCGGGTGGAGCCCATGCGGGCCTGGATGATCATGGCGGCGGTCTCCGACGGCATCACGGTCGTCTCCCCATGGCTCAAACCACCTCCCAGGTCACCGGCTGGTGCTTGGCCACCGGCCGGCGCAGGCGCCGGCCCAGCACCAGGTCCAGGTGCACCACCGAAATCCCCCGGTTGGGCTTGGCCAGGATCACCGCGTCGCTGTCGAGAACCTCGCCGGCGGCCAGGTCCCGGGCGGCGTAGACGCCCCGGCGCCCGATGAAGCGCGGCAGGCTCATCTCCTCCACCTCGGTGCGGCGGCCCGAACCCAGGGAGCGCTCCAGGGCCCGCACCCGGGTCATGAACTCGCCCAGTTCGCCCTCGAGCAGCGAAAAGACGTGCTCCGGCCCGGCGATGGTGCGGTCGCGGGTCACCGGCTTTTCGATCACCTCGGCCCCCAGGGCCAGGGCGGCCATGATCACGTCGCAGCCCGGGGTGTGGCACGACAGCCCCACCGGCGCGTCGAAGACCTGGCGCAGGGTGGTGATCATGCGCAGGTCGGTCTTCTCCGGCGGGGCGGGATAGCCGCTGGGGTTGTGCATGATGATCACCTGGTCCAGGCCGGCCTGGTTCAGGTTTATCACCGCCTGCTCCACCTCGTGGATGAAGCTGCCGCCGGTGTCCAGGAACACCGGCCGGCCCAGGGAGGCCAGGTGGCGCTGCAGGGGATAGTTGGTCACGTCCGGGCTGGCCAGCTTGAAGGCGCAGACATCCAGCCGGTCGAAGAAGTCCGCCGCCCGGTTGGTGGCCACGGTGGGAAAAAACAAAATGCCGCAACGGTCGGCCTTGCGCTTGAGCCGGGCGTGGTCCTCCAGGCTCAGCTCCAGGCGCTTGAGCAGGTCGTAGTAGTTCTCCCGCACTTGGCCGGCGGCGGTGCCGTAGGTGTGCATCACCGTGCGGTCCACCACCAACTCGTCGGCCTGGAAAGACTCCACCTTCACCGCGTCGGCCTCGGCTTCGGCCGCCCGTTCGATGAAACGCTCGGCCAGCTCTACGTTTTGCTCGTGGCACACCCCCAGCTCCACCACCACGAAGGCCTGGTGGCCACCGCCGATGGGCCGGCCGCCCACTGTCACCGTCTTGCTCATAGACCTACCCGCCAAAATACTCGATGGTCCGGGCCAGGGCCTCCACCTTGGGCTGGGCCTCCCGGGCGTCGCGGTAGTTGTTTACAAACTGCATCAGCTTGCCTTGCAGCTCCTCGGCCGTGGGGCAGAGCCCCGGCTTATACTGAACCGGCGGCCCCTGGTAGAGGGGGCAGCGGTGGGGGCAGCCCTTGCCGTAGAAGCGGTAGTTGCGCATCACGTCTTCCAGGTAGACCACCTGCCAGGCGGCGTAGATGCCGTCGCCGCCAAACTCCACGTACTTTTTCCGGAAGTCGCGCCAGGCGATACCGCGGGCCTCTCCCTCGAAGCGCACTCCAAAGGTGTAGTAGGTGTTGACGCAATCATCGGGCGTCTTCTGGGGCACCAGGTAGGAACAGCCGCTGTCCTGGATCACCCGGCGGTACATCCGCGCGATCTCGATGCGGGTGGCCACGTAGCGGTCCAGCTTGGCCAACTGGCCCATGCCCACCGCGGCGGCCACCTCGGGCATGCGGTAGTTCCAGCCAAAGGAGTCGTGGCGGATGTAGTCCGGGTCCTGCAGCTCGTCCTTGGCGATCTTGCGCACCCGGCCGTCGCCGGCCTGCAGGGCGGCGTAGCCCAGGCTGGCGAACTTGCGCACCGCCACCGCGTACTCCCGGCGGTTGGTGGTAACGATGCCGCCGTCGCCGGTGGTCATGTGCTTGGAGTTTTCAAAGCTGAAGCTGGCCATGTGCCCGATGGTCCCCACCGTGCGCCCCCGGTACCGGGCCAGGTGGGCCTGGGCGTCGTCCTCGATCACCACCAGGTCGTGCTCGGCGGCCATCTCCATCAGGGGATCGAAGTCCGCCGGCAGGCCGTAGAGCGAGACCGGTATGATGGCCTTGGTGCGTTCGGTGATCTTGCGGCGCACGTCCTCGGGATCGATATTGAAAGTCTCGGGGTCCACGTCGGCGAATATGGGCACCGCGTTTTGATGCAGCACCACGCTGGCGGTGCTGATCACCGTGAGCGCCGGCACGATCACCTCGTCGCCGGGGCCCACCCCGGCGGCGGCCAGGCAGGCGTGCATGGTGGAGGTGCCCGAGTTGAAGGTCACCGCGAACTCGGCCCCCACCTTGGCGGCAAAGGCCTGCTCGAAGCGCTGGTTCATGTTGCCGGAGGTGGAGGAGATGAAGTCCGAGGCCAGCACTTCCTTGATGAACTCCAGCTCCGTGTCGTCGAATCGCCAGGTGTTTTTCATCGCTTTTCTCGCAAGGCTGCGGCGCCCGCTCACACGGCGGTGAGCCCGCCGTCGATGGGCAAAACCGCGCCGGTGATATAGGAGGCCGCGTCCGAGGCCAAGAACACCACGGGGTGGCCGATCTCCTCGGCTCCGGCCATGCGCCCCAGCAGGGTCCGGCGGTTGTACTGGGACAAAAAGGGTTCCTGCTGGCCCGAGGCCACCGCCCCGGGACAGACCACGTTTACCCGCACTCCGCGGGGACCGAAGTAGCTGGCCAGCCAGCGGGAGTAGGCCACGATGCCGCCCTTGACCGCGGCGTAGGCCCCGGGCATGGATTTATCGGTGCCCTGGTACACCCCGAAGTCCGGGGCCACCAGGCCGTAGATGGATGCCAAGTTGACGATGGACCCCGACCCGCGCCGGGCCATGCGCCGGGCCACCGCCCGCGAGCTGAGGCAGTAGGAGTTTAGCTGCATATCCAGGTTGGCCCGCCAGTCGGCCGGGGTCTCCCGCTCCAGAGGCAGCCCCCAGCGGTTGGTGCGGGGATAGGCGCTGTTGATCCAGATATCGATGGGCCCCAGCTCCCGCTCCAGCTCGCTGATGTTTTGCTCCAGGCGCTCCAGGTCGGTGAGGTCCAGGCGGCGGCAGTGCACCGCGGCCGGGTCCACCAGGCCGGCCACCACCTCGTCGGCCGCCGAGAGGTCCACGTCCAGCAGTACCGTCTCGGCCCCGGCCAGGGCCAGGGCCCGGGCGATGCCCCGGCCCACCCGGCCCATGGCGCCGGTGAGGGCCGCCCGGCGTCCGGCCAGGGAAAAGGGGCTGTGCTCGTCGGCGGGGTTCACGACAGGTCCTCCCAGTGGATCAGCTCGTCGGCGGCGATGTCTTTTTTCAGCCGGCGGTCCAGCACCAGGTCCAAGGCGTCGGGACCGATGCCGGTGCCGGGGCGCTTGAAGTCCACCATCTCCCGGGTCAGCCGCTGGCCCCGGGCCAGGTCGGCCGCGGCCACGACGCTGCGCCGGTAGGCCGGCCGCCGCTGGTAGTCCTGGTCGCTGAGCACCCGGCGGGTGGAGCCCAGGGCGGCGTGGATGCGGCCGATGCCCTCGGCGATCTCGGCCAGCTCGCGCCGGTCGGCGCTCACCTGGTGGTCCCAGCCGAACATCTCCTTGTCCAGGGTGAAGTGCTTCTCCAGCATGGCCGCCCCCTTGGCCGCCGCGGCCAGGGGTATGGCGGTGCCCAGGGAATGGTCGGAAAAACCGATGGGGTAGTCCGGGAACACGGCGCGCAGCATGTCCAGGTTGTTGAGGTGCACGTTGTGGTCCTGGGGGGGATAGTGGGACACGCAGTGCAGGATCACCAGTTGCCGGTTGCCGCGGGACTCGATAACCTGCACCGCCCGCACCACCTCGTCCAAGGTTGACAGCCCGGTGGAGAGCACCAGGGGCACCATCTGGTCGGCCACGTAGGCCAAAAAGGGCAGGTTGGTGATGTCCATGGAGGCGATCTTGACAAAGGGAGCCCCCAGCTCACACACCAGGAAGTCGGTCTCCCGCGGGCTGAAGACCGAGCTGGAGAAGTCGACGCCCAACTGGTCGCAGTAGCGCTTCAGCTCGGCCAACTCGTCCCGTCCCAGGCTGAACTCCTCCACGATCTGTTCCAGGCTGTAGTCCTGGCGCTGGCGGTAGTCGTCGCCCAGGAAATAATTGTCGCGGTAGACCTGGGCCGAGAAGATCGACTCCTTGGTCCAGGACTGGAACTTCACGCAGTGGGCCCCGGCCTCGGCCGATGCCTGCACCAGCTTCTTGGCCAGCTCCAGGTCGCCGTTGTGGTTGGCCCCGATCTCGCTGATGAGATAGGGCTGGCCGAAGTTGTCTATCACCCGGCCGTTTATCTCTACCGGCATGGTTTTAGTTCCTCGCTGGCCACCGCGCACTCCCACCAAAAGCCGTCGGGATCGGCCTGGCGGCGCACTTGGGCCAGGTAGCGTTGTTGAAAGCTATCGTCTTGCCGCAGCCTCTGCCGCAGCCCGCCGAAGCAAGCGGCCAGGTTAACGTAGTCCCGGCCCAGGGTGGCCAGGTAATCGTAGGTGGCCGCCTTCACCTCCACCGCCTTGATCACCGCGGCCGGCTCCAGCCCGGCCCGGCCCACCAGGTTGCCGGGGTGCTGGCGATAGCCGGTGGCGCACTGGTCGGTGAAGACCGCCCGGGCCCCGCCGGCCAGCAGGGCGCTGAACCACGGCCAGTCAAAGGCCGGCAGGTGGGGCGGGATGTCCTCGTGCTCGCCGTCCAGGGCCGCGGCGCGCACCGCGCAGTTACTCAGCCCCAGCATGTTGCCGTGGGTGATGTCGGCCAGGGTTATCTCCCGGCCGTCGCCCAGGCGGGGCCCCAGCCAGGGGCGCGGCGCGCGGTTCCCCGGGCCAAAGACCTGGAGCTCGTTGGCCACGATGTCGTAGCCCCGCCCCAGCCAGCGGCGCGCCACCGCCACCCGGTCGGGGTCGAAGGTGTCGTCGCAGTCACCCAGGATGATGATCTCGAAGCCCTGCTCCAGGCACCAGCCGATGCCCCAGGAGCGCAGGGCCGCCGGGGTGCCCGAGCTCCGGCCCACCCGCACCGAGAGCCCGCGGCCGGCCAGGTGCCGGTCCAGGTCGTCCACCCCGTCGTTGACCAGGCACAGGGTGAAATCGCTCTCGCCCTGGGCGCTCCAGGAGTCCAGGAAGTCGTCCAAAAACTCCATCGCCCCGGGATAGACCACCCCCAGTACGGCCGTGGTCCGGCTCATCGCACCACCTCCAGCCTGGCCGGCATATCGCGGCGCACCAGGCAGCCGCCGGGGACCAGTCGCCCTTCGCCCACCACCACGCCCTGGCACACCGCGGCGTTGGTGCCCACCAGCACGCCGGCGCCGATGCGCGCCCCGCCGTTGACCACCGCGGCGGTGGCCAGGTGGCAGTGGTCGCCGATCACCGCGTCGTGCTCCACCAGGGCCTTGCTGTTGATGATGCAGTTGCGCCCCACCCGGGCCCCGGTGTTCACCAGGCCGTGGTGCATCACCACGGTGCCCGGGCCCAGGCGGGCCCGGGACGAGACCCAGGCCAGGGGCGAGACCACCGTGGCCAGGCGGCCGCCCAGGGCCGTGACCCGCTCAAACAGGCGGCGCCGCGGCTCCGGGGTCTTGACCTGCCCCACGGTGATTAGGAACCAGGGGTACTCCCGCGCCAGGCGCTCCAGGTCGTCGTCGGTGGCGAAGACCTCGCAGCCGTCCACCCGCTGGTGCAGCTTGGCCGGCCGGTCCACGATGCCGGCCACCCGGTAGCGGCCCTGGGCCCGGATCACCTCCAGGCAGGACCGGCAATGGCCGCCGCCGCCTATGAGCACCAGGGGCTCCATCACAGGCTCACTCCGCTGGGGATGTTCACCAGGCGCTCCTCCAGCCAGCGGGAGTCGGCCAGGGAATCGGTGACACAGTCGGCGTACATCGGCGCCCGGTGCAGCAGGCCCCACAGGGGACGGGTGGTCACCCCGCGGGCGTTGCTGTGGGCCAAGAAGGCGTCGCGCTGCTCACGGTCGGCCATCAGCACCGCGCCCAGCCAGTAGTTGGAGCGGCAGCCGTCCGGCTCCTGGACCCAGCCCAGGCCCCGGGCGTCAAAGAAATCCCGGTAGGCCGCCGCCCGGGCGCGCTTCTTGGCCAGCAGTGGCTCCAGCACCTCCATCTGGGCCAGGCCCAGGGCGGCGTTGATGGCCGGCAGGCGGTAGTTGAAGCCCAGGCGGTCGTGGTGGTACTGCCAGCGGTGCTCCCGCTTGGCGGTGGTGGTGAGGTGCCGGGCCTCGGCGGCCAGTTCGGCGTCGTTGGTGAGGATCATGCCCCCGCCGCCGGTGGTAATGGTCTTATTGCCGTTAAACGAAAGCACCCCCAGCCGCCCCACGGTGCCGGCGTGGCGCCGGCCGTAGAAGCTGCCCAGGGCCTCGGCCGCGTCTTCCACCAGCGCGATGCCGTGGGGCTCGCACAGGGTCTGCAGGCCGTGGAGGTCCTGGGGGTGGCCAAAGGTGTGCATGGGCAGGCAGACGGCGACGCGCCGGCCGCTGGCGCGGTGATAAGCGCGGCCGTCGTCGCCCAAGCGGCAGTGCTCGCCCAAAAACTCCTCCAGGGCCGCGGGGCTCAGCCCCAGGCGCCGGCGGTCGCTGTCCAGGAAGATGGGCCGGGCCCCGCAGTAGGCGATGGCGTTGGCCGTGGCCACGAAGCTCACCGCCTGGGTTATCACCGCGTCGCCGGGGCGCACCCCGGCCACCAGCAGGGCCACGTGCAGGGCGGCGGTGCCGTTGACCGTGGCCACGGCGTGGGCCGCGCCGGTGTAGTCGGCCACGGCGCGCTCGAATCTCTCCACCGCCGGCCCCACGCTGGAGACAAAGCCATCGTCGATGCAGGCGGTCAAATATTCCTTTTCGCGGCCGGAAAAGGTGGGCGCGTGCAGGGGTATGCTGCCATTTTTTTGGCGGCAAGTGTCGCGAATAAAGGAAATAATCTCGTCAAACATAGACCTGCGCCCCGTCCTTAGGTGCGGCTCGTCCCATTTCTGCGGTGCTTTGGCCGGCGGGCGGGCCACCGGGTCCGCCGTCAAAGCTATGACGATCCGAGCCGTGATCGCCGGTTACGGCCCCAAGGATTGCAAATTACATACCAAATAGCCGAAAGCCCCGGGACGCCGGGGCCGCGCGCAGGCTGGCGGTGAAACCAGGAGGGTGATCAGATGTTGTAGAGCTGGGGCTTGTAGCGGCCCAGGTTGGCCGGGTCTTGCAACCACTGCACGGTGCGCTCAAGCCCCCGGGTAAGGCCCTCGATGCCGCCGTGGCTCGGCTGCCAACCGGTGAGCTCCCGGGCCAGGCGGTTGTCGGCCCACAGGCGCTCCACCTCGCTGCCGGCCGGCCGCACCCGCTGCTGGTCCTGCTCCAGCTCGACGCTCGTCCCCATCACCGCGGCGATGAGCTCGGCCAGCTCGCCGATGGCTATCTCGAACCCGGAGCCCAGGTTCACCACCCGGCCCACCGTCTGGTCCGAGGCGGCCACCGCGGCAAAGCCGGCGGCCAGGTCGCCCACGTAGGTGAAGTCTCGGGTGGGGTGCAGCGAGCCCAGCCTGACGCGGCGGGCCCCGCCGGCTATCTGGGTAATGATGGTGGGGATCACCGCCCGGGCCGACTGCCGGGGGCCGTAGGCGTTGAAGGGACGGGCCACGCTCACCGGCAGACCGAAGGAACGGTGGAACGACAGGGCCATCTGGTCGGCTCCGATCTTGCTCGCGGCGTAGGGCGACTGGGCCTGCAACGGGTGGTCCTCGCCGATGGGCACCGTCTGGGCCGTGCCGTAGACCTCGCTGGTGGAGGTGTGCACCACCCGGGCCACTCCCGCCCGCCGCGCCGCCTGCAACAGGTTGAGGGTGCCGGTGACGTTGGTCTGCACAAAGCTGTCGGGTGCGTGGTAGGAGTAGGGGATGGCGATGAGCGCCGCCAGGTGAAAGATCACCTGGCAACCCTCCACCACCCGCTCCAGGTGGTGGGGGTCGCGGATGTCCCCGACCATCACCTCAATGCTATCGCGCACCGCCGGCGGGCTCTGCTCCAGCCAGCCCCAGGAACCGCCGGAGTTGTAGCGCACCAGGGCCCGCACCCGGCAGCCCTGGGCCACCAGGTGCTCCACCAGGTGGGACCCGATGAAACCGCCGGCGCCGGTTACCAATACGCTTTGACCGCTTAGTTGGACCACGCTCACTCCCTCGGCGGCCGCCGTCGCGGCCGGTGACAGGCGTTAATCATTCCACCGCGACGCCATTATAGGCCCGACCCGCCGGCGCGGGCAAGGCCGGCGGCCCCGCCGGCGCGGCGCGGCTTCGCGGCGCCCCTTGACCATGCCGTAACCATGGTCCACCTCTTGGTCATAATTTTTGAGCATTGACTTGAGCAGTGCGTCCACGGCATTGCCGGCCATCAGAACCGTGTGCGTCTGCGTCGCCTTAAGCTCGCTCCCGTGCCGGGGTCTTTTGCCCTAGGCGCTGGCGCGCTGCTCCAACGACTCCGGCGGGCCGGGGTGGGCCAGCCGCCCGGGCGCCGCGGCCTGGTCCAGGGCGGCCAGTGTTTGGCCAAAGGGCCGGCTGCGGTGAATCACCGCCCGCGGCGCGGTCGCCGGGGTCGCCGCGGCCCGGGGACTCACCGCCTGGGTCGCGGCCGCCGGGTCGATCACCTGGTAGTAAAACTCCTCCAGGGCCGGCACCTGGCTTTCGTGGGTGAAGACCTGTTGGCCAAAGTCGATCTCGGCGGCCATTTGCCGCAGGCGATCCAGGTTGGCCAGGATATCCTCGGCGCTCTCAAAGGTCATGCCCACCGGGTTGGCGGCAAAGTACTCCACGTAGGATTTGAGCGGCGAGGCCAACACCGGCAGGCCGGCGGCCAGGTATTCGAAGAGCTTGTTGGCGATGGTGGTGTCCAGGAAGCGCCGGTTGCCCAGCTCCAGGTTGAAGGGAATAATGCCAAAGTCGAAACGGGTCATCTCTTCCATGATCCGGCTCGGCGAGAGCGGCTGGTTGTAGAAGATGTTTTCCGTTGACTCAAACACAGCGGCCACCTGCTGGTTGTAGGAGGCGGGATAGATATGCACCCGCACCCCGGCGGCGGCCAACTCATTGAATAGCCGGGTGAAATCACGGTGCCCCCCCAGGCCGACACCCCCTTCGTAAACGATGTGCACCGCCCCGTCGGACCCCGAGTCCTTGGGCAGGCGGCGCTGGGGCAGGTCACCGGCCGACACGTAGTTGTAGTGTACGTGGCAGGGGCCCCGCACCCCGTAGAGCTCCCGGGCCTCGGCCAACTGGTAGGGCGTGGTGTACACCCGGCCGGCCGCGCCGCGGTTGGCCACCCCCTCGAAAAAGGCCAGGCTGGCCTCACCGTCGGCCCGCAGGGAGATGAGGTCGTGGGTGTCGTGCACCACCGGGGCCTGGCCGGCCAGGGCGGCCACGGTGAGCACGTCCGGCTCGTTGTGGCAGTGGACCAGGTCGTAGTCCGCGCTGAGGTCCCAGAGGTGGCGGTGGTCCCGGAGCTGGACGCACTGGTGGTACACCTCGTCGCTGAGCCCCGGGTACATCTGGCTAAGCCTGGCCTGGGTATAGGCCAGGCTCACCCGGTGGCCGCGCCGGCCCAGGGCGGCGGCCAGCTTGTAGTTGCGGATGCAGGGGGCCTCCTGCACAAAGAGGATGTTCAGGGGACGCGCGGTGGGCTCCAGGGGAGCCGGCCGCGGCACCGGCTGGGCATCGGCCGGGGCGGGCGGGTCGGCCGCTTGCGCCGGTTGCGGCGGGGCCAACACCTCCGGCGGCGGAGTGAGCACGTCCTCCGGGGTGAGGTCCCGCGGGAGGATGGGGTTGTCGGTGGCCAGTTGGCGGCACTGGCTCAGGGCCTCCTGGTACTTCCAGCGCTCCTCGGCCGGCGCGGCGTCCAGGGCCCGCTCCAGGTAGGCGGCCGCCAGGTGCCAGCCGGCGTCCATCATGTAGAGCTTGCCGAGATTGGCTAGATACAGCGGATTGTCCGGGGCCAGGTCCACCGCCCGCTTCATCACCCGCAGGGCCTCCTGGCGGCGTCCGGCCATGGTCAGGGCGGTGCCCAGGCCGTTGAGCGCCGAGATATCCTCGGGATGTTCTTGGACCAGCCGGCCATAGGCCTCGGCGGCCGGGTTGTAGTCGCGCCGGATCATGTGCAGCCGGCCCAAGGCCCGCCAGGCCTCGGCGTCGTCCGGGTTTTTTGCCAGCACACGCTTAAGGAGATCGATGGCCTCGGCCCCGCGGCCCTTGGCGGCAAGTTCTTCCACCTGGGTAATTATGTTGGTCTCCGGCCGGGGGAGCGCCGTGGTCTTGGCGCGCGTCCGGGAGCGGCCGTTTTTCTTTTTGCGCTTCTTTTTTTTGGCCATGGGGCTCCTTTCACCTGCAATTCCAACCACCTGAACCAGCCCCCCCACGAGGGACCCGCCAGGACCGGACGGCGGCGCGCTCGGGCTACCGAGTCGCCGGCCAGTTATGGAGCAAGATACATGCCAGGGCCGCGGGGCCAAAAGGAAGCCCCGGCCCATGCGGGCCGGGGCGGTTGTGGTGGTGCAAGGGCGGGGCCCGGGAGGGCCGCCGCCCTAGTGGTTGAGGTTAACCGCCAAGCAGGCTCAGGGCCAGGCTGGGCAGGCTGTTGGCCTGGGCCAGCATGGACACGGCCGCCTGGGCCAAGATGTTGTTGCGGGTGAACTCGGTCATCTCCAGAGCCACGTCCACGTCGCTGATACGACTCTCGGAGGCCTGCAGGTTCTCGGCCTGGATGCTGAGGTTGGTAATGGTGTTTTCCAGGCGGTTCTGCAAGGCGCCGAGAGCGGCACGGGCCTTGTCCTTGGTGGTGATGGCGCTGTCGATGGCTCCCAAGGCCAACTGGGCGGCCGACTGGGTGTTGATGCGCTGACCGTCCCAAGTGGCGGTCACCGTGGTCCAGTCGTCGGACGCGTCGGAACCGGAGAACTGCGAGATCACCGCGGAGCCGGCGGAGTTGGTGACCGCGCCGCTGCCCCAAGGCGCGCTGGGCGAACCGGCGTTGCCGTCCAGGACGGTGCCGCCGCTGGTGGTGGCGGTGAAGACCCGCAGGCGATAGCCGGTCTCGCCGTCGATGCGCAGTTCCCACTCACCGGAGCCGGTGCTCGTCTCGACCGCCGAGGCGTCGAGCACGCCCACCGCGCCGTTGGCAAAGGCGGTCTCGGTGAACAGGCTGGCGCTGCTGTGAGCCAGGGTGGCGCTGTTGCCGGCCACGCCGCCGGTGTAAGACGAGAGCTCCAGGGTGTCGGTGCCGCTGACCGCGCCGTAGAAGCCGGTGGAGGCGGCGTTGTTGTTGAGGAAGGCCGCCACCGAGTTGAGGATGGTGGTCATGGCCTGGCCACTGCCGCCGATACCGATGATCGAGGTGGTGGCGCCCACCGAGAAGCTGTTGGCCGTGGCGGTGGTGAACTGGAAGACCTCGCTGCCGATGGTGAAGGTAGCGCCGGTGGCGTTGGCCGAGGTGAAGGCCACGTCGAACTGCAGGGTGCCGTTGGCGTGACGGCCGGCGTCGATCTCGCTCACCAGGCTGTCGATGCTGTCACCGCTGTTGACGTCCACGAAGCCGTAGAAGGACCAGGTGCTGCCCTGGTCGGAGCTGACCTCGATGCCGAAGTAGCCGGTGGCGCCCAGGTCGACCGAGGAGGAGGTGGCGTCCAAGTTCACGGATTGCCAGTAGTTTTCACCCTCGCCCACCCGCAGGCCATCAGAGGTGCTGGCACGCAGGTCGCCGATGGTCATGAAGTAGTAGTCCTCGGCTGCGTCGTTGCCGGTGCCGAAGTGAATCTTCAGACCGCTGCCGTCGTGGGCGTTGAGCAGGCTGCCGTCGAGCAGCTTGACGCCGTTAAAGTCGGTGGCGTTGGCGATACGGTCGATCTCCGCCGCCATGGCCTGGTACTCCGAGTTCATGATCTCGCGCTGGGCCGTGGTGTAGGTGCCGGTGGCCGCCTGTTCGGCCAGCTCCTTCATACGGATCAGCTTCTCGTCGATGACGCTCATGGCGCCCTCAGCCGTCTGGATCATGCTCACCGCGTCGGCCGCGTTGCGTACGCCCTGGTTAAGCACCGCAATGTCGGCTCGCATCTGCTCGCGAATGGCCAGACCGGCGGCGTCGTCGGCGGCCGAGTTGACGCGCAGGCCCGATGACAAACGCTGCACCGACTTGGACAACCGCCCATAAATCTGGGTCAGGTTCCTGGCCGCGTTCATGGCCATCATGTTGTGGTTGACAATAAGGCTCATCTTGTCCCCTCCTTGGTTGCCTCGCGCCTGTTCCCTCGGGCGCCGGCCGATGAAAAGATAGGTTTGGGTTGTAGGTTTGTGGGTTCCCTGAGCTCCTGCCTAAACATGAGGGTCGTCACCCTCAAGGAGCGCTCAATTACTTGATCGGCGCGCCCCGGCGCTTTCTTAAATGCCGCCGGCAAAAAAAACGGGCGGTGGCAAACCGCCCGGGGCGCCTCGGGCCGGGCGCCGCTAAAAAAAGTAGAGGCCCCCGCCGCCGGCGGGAGCCCCTGTTTGGGGTTTTGGCCTAGGAGCCGCTTGCCTAGCCGCCCAGGAGTGAGAGGGCCAGGGAAGGTAGGCTGTTGGCCTGGGCCAGCATGGCCACGGCGGCCTGGGCCATTATGTTGTTGCGGGTGAACTCGGTCATCTCCAGGGCCACGTCTACGTCGCTGATGCGACTTTCGGCCGCCTGGAGGTTTTCCGCTTGGATTCGCTGGTTGGTTATGGTGTTTTCCAGCCGGTTGGCGAAGGCGCCCAGGTTGGCGCGGGCGATATCCTTGCGCACGATGGCGTCATCCACCGCGGCCAAGGCCAACTGGGCGGCCGACTGGGTATTGATGTTCTGGCCGTCCCAATCGGCGTTGACCTGGGTCCAGTCGTTGACGGCGTCGGAACCGCTGAAGGCGGCCAGCACCGCGCTGCCGGAGGAGTTGGTAACCGGCAGGCCCCAGGGCGAGGTGGGAGCGCCGCCGGTGGCGTCCAGGATGGCCCCGCCGGCGCTGCTTTGGCTAAATACCCGCACCATGTTGTCGCCGTAGGCGCTGATGCGCAGTTCCCACTCACCGTTGAGGTTGGTCTCGGCCTCGGCGCTCACCACCCCGGCGCCGCCGTTGGCAAAGGCGGTCTCGGTGAACAGGCTGGCGCTGCTGTGGGCCAGGGTGGAGGTGTTGGCCGCGCTGCCGCCCTCGTAGGCCATGAGGTTGAGGGTGTCGCCGCCGCTGACCGCGGCGTAGAAGCCGGTGGAGACGGCGTTGTTGTTAAAGAAGGCCGCCACCGAGTTGAGGATGGTGGTCATGGACTGGCCGGCGCCGCCGATGCCGATGAGCGACGTGGTGGCGCCCACCGTGAAGGTATTGGTGGAGCTGGCGCTGGTGAACTGGAAAACCTCGCTGCCGATGGTAAAGGTCGCGCCGTTGGCGTTGGCCGAAGTAAAGGCCACGTCGAACTGCAGGGCGCCGGTGGCGTGACGTCCCGCGTCGATCTCGCTGGCTATCTGGTCGATACTGTCGCCGCTGTTGACGTCGACGTAACCATAGATATCCCAGGTCTGGCCGCCGTCGGTGGAAAACTCGATGCCGAAGTAGCCGGTGGCCCCCAGGTCGGCCTCGCCGCTGGTGGCGTCGAGGTTCTGGCTCTGCCAGTAGTTCTCGCCGGCCCCGATGCGCAGCCCGGTGGCGGTGGAGGCCCGCATGTCGCTCATCTGCACGAAGTAGTAGTCCTCGGCCCGGTCGTTACCGGTGCCGAAGTGAATCTTCATGCCGTTGCCGCCATGCATGTAGTTGAAACTGCCGTCGAGCAGCTTCACCCCGTTGAAGTCGGTGGCGTTGGCGATACGGTCGATCTCCGCCGCCATGGCCTGGTACTCCGAGTTCATGATCTCGCGCTGGGCCGTGGTGTAGGTGCCGGTGGCCGCCTGTTCGGCCAGCTCCTTCATGCGGGTGAGCTTCTCGTCGATGACGCTCATGGCGCCCTCGGCGGTTTGAATCATGCTGATGCCGTCGGCCGCGTTGCGCACGCCTTGGTTGAGCACCGCGATATCAGCCCGCATGAGCTCCCGGATGGCCAGACCGGCGGCGTCGTCGGCGGCCGAGTTGACCCTCAGCCCCGAAGACAACCTCTGAACCGACTTGGACAACCGCCCATAAATCTGGGTCAGGTTCCTGGCCGCGTTCATGGCCATCATGTTGTGGTTGACAACTAGACTCATTTTGTCCCTCCTTGGTCCTTGCGCGCCAACATCCATATTGGCGCCGGTACGGAAGTGCTGTCCTGGTGGTCTGAGGCGCTTCCCCTTTCTTGGCCCCGATAATGCCCGGTGCCAAAGCAGTGAGGTTTCAAGGTTCTTATCGGCACCCCGAAATTTGAGTTTAGGCTTTTTTGATATTTTTTTGGCCCGTCGCCCAACGATCCTGTATTTGACCTCCACCGGCCCGGCCGCTAGGATACCCTTGATCGTGGTGGTCGCGGCCGGCTGGGGCGCTGCCACCAAGCACCCGCCTCCGGGGCCGACCGGCGGCCGCCGGGGCGGGGCCGGCAAGCCTCCGACCAAAGTCACAAACCAGGAAACCCGCCGCGGCCCGGCCCGGGAAAACAATCCATGAACGTGCTATTGGTCAACCCGCCCTTTCCCGAATCGTTCTGGAGCTTGTCCCAGGCGGCCCGGGCCCAGATGCGCCGCTGTTGCTTCCCGCCGTTGGGGCTCGTCACCATGGCCGCCCTGCTGCCCGGGCATTGGCGGCTTCGGCTGGTGGACCAGAACGCCCGGACCATCAAGGAAGCCGACTGGCGGTGGTCCGATCTGGTGCTCAGCGGGGGCATGGCGGCCCAGCGCGACGGCCTGGTGGACCTGGCCGCCCAGGCCCGCCGGCGCCAAGTGCCCATGGCCGCCGGCGGGCCTTCGGCCCACTACTTTACCGGCCAGTTGCTGGACGCCGGCTGCACCTACGTGGTGCGCGGCGAAGGCGAGGCCGTGGTGCCGCGGCTGCTCCAGGCCCTGGACCAGGGCCACGGCGGCGGCCTCATCGAGTCTGCCCAGCGCCCCGACCTGGCCGAATCGCCCCTGCCCCGCTTCGACCTGCTGCGCCTGGGCGACTACACCACCATGAGCGTGCAGACCTCGCGCGGCTGCCCCCACCGCTGCGACTTCTGCGATGTGACCAACCTCTTCGGACGCCGCCAGCGCATCAAGCCGGCCCCACAGGTCATAGGCGAGCTCGAGGCCCTGTTCAACCTGGGATGGCGGGGACCGGTCTTTATCTGCGACGACAACTTCACGGCCAACCGCTCCCGCACCCTGGAGCTGCTCCAGCTGCTCAATCAATGGATGATCGAGCGCGGCAAGCCCTTTTCCTACGGCACCCAGGCCTCGGTGGAGCTGGGCTCGGACCAGGAGCTCATCGACGAGATGACCCAGGCCCAGTTCGTCAACGTGGTGGTGGGGGTGGAGACCCCGGACCCCGAGGTGCTGGCCGCCTGCAACAAGCGCCAAAACCTGCGGCACCCGGTGCTGGAGGCCCTGGTGAACCTGCGCGACAACGGCCTGAGCGTCATCGGCACCTTTATCATCGGCTTTGACGGTGAAAAGCCCGGGGCCGGCGGGCGGATCGTGGATTTCGTGAACCGTACCTCGGTGCCCCTGGTGCAACTGGGGGTGCTCAACGCGCCCCTCGGCACCCCCCTGTACCAGCGCCTGGAAGACCAGGGCCGCATCATCCCCGAGACCAGGAGCAGCGACGCCTTTTACGGCGAGACCAACTTCATCCCCCAGCGACCCTACCAGGAGATCGCCGATGAATTCGTGGAGGCCTGGCGGCGGCTCTACGACCGCAAGGCCTTTATCGAGCGCTGCGAGGCCTTCTACCTGGCCATGCGCCCCACCCGCCAGGCCCTGGCCCTGAGCCAAGGCCGGCAGCCGCCGCCCGAGGTTATCCCGGCCAAGATGCCCCTATCGACCAAGGCGCGCAACCTGGTGAGCATCCTGCACTTCTTGTGGTGGTATACCGTACGGACCAGGCCGGCGGCCCGCCGACGCCTGGTGAAGGCCATCTGGCGGATCAAGAAGCGCAACCCATCGCGCCTGACCAGCTTTGTCAACGCCTTGTTCATGGCCGAAAGCATGTTCATGCACCGCCGGCGGCTGCTGCGGGCCGCCGCCCGCGGCGAGCTGAAAGGCCCCCGGCCCGACCAGGCGCCACAGCGCCACTCCCCCGGCCCGGCCACCCCCACCGGTTGACGGGCGGCGGCGGCCGGGGCTACACTCGATCATGACGGGCGAGCTAACCGCGCCCGCCCCCATGGAGCCGCTATGACCCCCAAGACGTCCCCCGCCGCCGACCAACCACGCCTCTACCAACGAGCGCCGGACGAGCCCACCCTCAGCCTGTGCATGATGGTCAAAAACGAGGAAAAGCTCCTGCCCACCGCCCTGGCCAGCGCCGCCGGCTGGGTGGACGAGATAATCGTGGTGGATACCGGCAGCACCGACCGCACGGTCCAGATCGCCGAGTCCTTTGGGGCCAAGGTCTACCATCACCCGTGGGAAAACGACTTTGCCAAGCACCGCAACCAGACCCTCTCCTACGCCACCGGCGACTGGATACTCATCCTCGACGCCGACGAGGAACTGGACCAAAAAACCGCCCCCATCATCCGCCAGGCCATAAAAGACCCCCGGTTCGACGCCTACCTGGTGGAACTGATCAACCAAGTGGCCAGCGGGGCCACCACCTTTCTCCTGCACGCCCGCATCTTCCGCAACCACAAGGGTTTCCACTACGAAGGCAAGGTGCACAACCGCCCCGTCGTCAACGGCCCCTCCACCCAGATACCGGTGAAGCTCTACCACTACGGCTACGCCCTGGATGAAGCGACCATGGAGGCCAAGCACCAGCGCCGCCTGGAGATGATCCGCCAGTGGGTCCAGAGCGAGCCGGACAACTACCTGTCGCACTCCTACCTGGCCCAGACCCTGGCCGCCAGCAAGGAGACCGAGGTGGAGGCGGTGGACGAGGGGCTCATAGCGGTGGACTTGATTCGCCGGGGTGGCGTGGGCGCCGAACAATTGCCCCGGGCCTACTACCCGGTGCTCATGTGCCTGGCCAACCTGGGCCGCGACGACGAGGTGATCAAGCATGCCCGGGACTGCCTGGAGGCGGTGCCCTACTACCCCGATCCCCACTTCTTCCTCACCTGGGCCTACTACCGCCAAAACCGTTGGCAAGACGTCTTACAAGAGGTGCGGCGGTTTATCGAGGCCCAGGAGTACGCGGCCCAGCACCCGGAAAAATTCATCTACATCGAAAACATGACCCTGGAGCAGACCAAGTGGGTCTACATGCGCTGGGTCATGAGCGCCGTGCACCTGCAAAAGAACGACGAGGCGTCCGAGGCCTTTGAGCGGCTGCTGGCCGAGGACGACTGCGAGGTGGTGGTGAAGATGGTGCTGCAAGACCTGCTGTCCCAGGGCTTCTTGGCCCAGGCCCGGACCATGGCCGAGCTGGCCCGGCGGGACCGGCCGCAGTGGGACTGGCACGAGCGCTACTCCGCCGCCCTGGCGGCGGCCGAGAGCCAAAGCACCTCCGGCGACCTGCGCCGCCAGGCCGGCGAGGCCCTGCAGGCCGGCGACCTGGCCACCGCGGCCGACAAGTTCCGGCAAGGAGTCCAGGCCGCGCCCACCGACGTGGAGACCCTCTTGGGCCTGGCCCGCTCCCTGGACGGCCAGGGCCGCACCGACGAGGCGGTGGATTGCTACATGCAGGCCCTGTGCGGCGGCTCAGGACACGACTGGGCCTGGCGGCGGCTGGTGGAGATATACCAGCAGGCCGGCAACCTGGCCGGGGCCGAGGCCCTGCAGGCCCGGGTGGCGGCCATGGTCAATAACGACCCCCAGGCCGCCGCCACCCTGGCCGAGATGCGCCGGCGCCTGGCCCAGGACCCGCCCGGTCCCTGCGTGGCCCAGCGCCCGCCCCGGCTGGTGGTCTTTTTGGTGCCGGGGCTCTCGCCGGACATGGTCCGGGTGGCCGCGCCCCACCTGCTGATGCACACCGCCTGGGGCGAGCTGATCCAGCCGCCGGAGGTGGGGGCCGCCTCGGCCCCGGCCTGGGCCACCATCTATACCGGCCAGACCCCGCCGGCCCATGGCATCACCCAGGACCCGCCCCCCGGCCAACCCCTGGGACTTAACCAGCTCAAGACGCCCTCGGTGTGGGAGATAATGGCCCAGGACCTGCGGGTGGGGCTCATGTCCATACCCCTGGGCTGCCCGCCGCCGAGCCTCAACGGCTGGGCCGTGGCCGGCTATCCCGGCGGCCTGCTGCGCCCCGGGCTGGTCCACCCGGCCGAGCTGGCCCCCCGGGTCCTGGCCGGCGGCTTTCGCCCCGACTACCTGGCCGGGCCGCAAGAGGAGTTTTCCTACTGCCGTGGCATGGAGCGCGACTACTCCCAGGAGGCCGGGCTCTACCAGATCGAGCGCAACCGCATAACCACCGCCATGGCCCTGCCGGCGGTGGACGTGCTGGCCATCGGCCTGTGGACGGTGGAGCGGGTGCAAAACTGCTTTGGCCTGGACCCCTCCAACTTCCGCACCGGGGCCTACCAGCAGGTCTACTCCTGCCTGGAGGCCCTGGTGGCCGCCCTGCGGCCGGCCAACTACGCCGTGCTGAGCCAGCGCGGCTGCGGCTCCGGACCGGCCGAGCATCGCCCCGGCGGCTTCTACTGCCTCAGTTGGCTGCGGGGCGAGGGCGGTAAGGCCCGCGCCACCGACATCGCCGAGCAACTGCTCCAGTGCCTCGGCTCCCAAACCGCGCCTTAAACCACCCTACCCGGCCCGCCCGGGCGCCCGCGTTTTGTCACCGCAGCCTTCTTGAACAACCGCATCGCCTTGAAAACCACCGGCCGCCCCGGCGGGCCCGCCGGGTGACGGCTTTTCCATTATGGGTTCAAGTAGTGGGCCCAAGCGTCCGAATAGATTAATTAGAACCCCGGGCCAATTACGTCCGGGTGCGCGGGCCCGCCGGGCAATTGTTGCCCAGGAGACGATGACCCGGCGGCGGTCCGGCGAGAGGCGGCAGAGAGTTTAGCTTAAATAACAGTTGGTTGGCAGCCAACCAGCGAAACCGGCCATGGCGGCATGCTAGTTGCATCATCTGAGGTGCGGATCGTAGCGGGAACTTTATTAACCCTTTGGCAAGGCGACTAAAGTGGCGGCTTCCATATCCGGGTACGACGCTTTTAACTTCTCGACCATCAGTGGAGATATCAGCTTCACCGGTCTGGGCAGCGGGACCGATTTCACCAAGATCATCGACGCCCTGATGAAAGTGGAGTCGATCCAGAAGACCCGCATGGAGCTGTGGCGCAAGGACTGGGAGGCCAAAATCGCCTCCATTACCTCGCTGAAACAGCGGCTCACGGCCATCGAGGAAGCCGCCAGGAGCATGGACACCACCGGTGAGTTCCTGGTCCGCCAGGCCACCAGCAGCGACAGCGACGTGGTCACGGCCACCGCCTCCAGCGAAGCCTCCAACGGCGCCTACAACGTTACGGTGGCCACCAACAGCCAGCATATCCTCGGCACCTCCGGGGTGGCCGCCTCCTCTACCGCCATCACCCGGCACACTTCCGGCAGCCAAAACCTTATCATCAGCGTGGGCGGCACCCAGCACACCATCGCCATCGCCGCCGGCCGTACCATCACCCAGGTAGCCCAGGATATCACTAATTACTTCTCATCCACCACGGCCCCGGTCCACAGCGACGAGGTGGTCGCCTCGGTGGAGAACGACGGCACCTCCAACAACCCCTATCGCCTGGTGCTGCAAAGCAATATCGGCGGGGCCTCCGGCGAGATCGAGGTGCTGCAAAACCCCCTGACCCTGTCGTTTAGCTCCACCGACGCGGCGCTCTACCAGGACTGGACCAGCGGCTCGGGCCCGGACATCACCGTGGGCGGCCAGTTCAACGGCTCCAGCGATGACCTGCCCGCCGGCCAAAGCTACTTCTCCTACCGCATCTACAACACCGAGGCCACCGCCCGCACCGTGGGCACCGATACCATCACCCTGGGCTACCAGGTCAACACCGCCTCCGGCGTGGTGAGCGGCACGGTCACCGTCCCCTCCTCCTACAAGGACGGCGACTCCATCGAGATTCACAACGGTATCCTCTTGCAACTGGAAGAAGGCAAGACGGTGGGGGCCAGCGACGACTTTTACCTCACCGCCTATTGCAACGACTTCGACACGCCCGAGACCGGCTCCAACTGGACCGGCACCGCCTCCGTGAGCGCGGCCGGCAACTACATGGGTACGGTGAACAAGACCTACTCCTTCACCGTGGTGAGCGACGACGGCACCCTGGCCGCCTCCGACCCCTCCGACGCACTCACCCTGCGCTGGACCGACTCCACCGGCGATACCGGTACGGTGGAAGTGGCCTACTCCGGCACCAACTACGAGATCGAGCAGGGAGTCTACCTCAACCTGGGGGCCGGAACCTTTGTCAACGGCGACACCTTCACCCTCGACGTATCCGCCCCCGAGCGCCAGGCGGCCCAGGCCGAGGGCCTGGCCCAGGTCTGCAAGGTGGTGCACGACGGCTTCCCCGATAGCCTCAGCACCCCGGTGACCAGCACCGCCGGCGGCGATAAGACCTTCACCTATGTCTACGCCGGCGAGGAGATCAACGTCACCGTGGCCGGCGGCACTACCCTGAGCCAACTGGTCAGCCTAATCAACAACGACTCCAACAACCCCGGGGTGCACGCCTCGGTAACCAACGACGGCCTGGGCCTGCCCAATAGCTACAAGCTGGTGCTCACCGGCGAGCACAGCGGGGCCGAATACCAGATAACCCGCGTCAGCCACGACTTTGCCGGCGGCACCTTCGAGTCGGCCGCCGGTGACGTGGGCGGAGGATTCTCCCTCAACCAAAAGGCCACCAACTCCCTGATCCGGGTCGACGGCTTCCCCTCCAGCCCCATGTTCCTGCAGAGGGAAGACAACACCGTCAGCGACGTCATCACCGGCGTGACCCTGGACCTGCACGACGCCGGCAACGCCAAGATCACCGTGTCCACCGATGTCAACGCGGTGGGGGCCAAGATCGAAAAGTTCATCAACGCGGTCAACTACGCCCAGGACTTCATCCGCCAGGAAACCAAGTTCGACCAGAATCATCCCGAGAACAACGGCGTGCTCATCGGTAACTACGGTTACCAGATCATCAAGTCGCGCATCGACACCATCTTGAACTCCAGCATCACCGGACTCACCGACGGGGTGGACCCCTACACCCACCTGTCCCAGATCGGCATCAAAACCGACCCGGACAACAACGGCCGCTGGACCATCGACAATACCGCCCTGCGCAACGCCCTCAACGCCAACGCCGACGCGGTGGCCAACCTGTTCATCGACAACAGCGACAAAAACACCGAGGGCGTGGCCAAGCGCATGTATGACGAGATGTATGTCCAGACCAATACCGGCGGCATGCTCCCCACCCTCAAGGATAACTACGAAGAGATCATCAGCAACATCGACAAACGCATCGAAAGGGAGGACCGACGGCTCAAGCTGGTACGTGACCGCTACAAGGAACGCTTCGCCCGCCTGGAAGCAACCTTGGCCAAGCTCAACACCCAGTCCGAATCACTCAAGAGCCAAATAGCCAAACTGCCGAAGATTGGCAAGGCCTCAGGCTAGCGAAGCCGGCGCCTAAAATAGATACCGACAACCACAAGGAAGAGGTTGTGACATGATGAGCTATGGACAGCAACAATACCGCAAGACCCAGGTGGCCACCGTCGACCGGGGCAGACTGATCGTGCTGCTCTACGAGGGGGCCATCAGCTTCCTCACCAAGGCCCGCGCCGCCCAAAGCGACGGCGACGTGCCCAAGGCCTGTAACTTGATCAACCGGGCCCAGGACATCATCGACGAACTCAACGCCTCACTCAACCTGGAGGAAGGCGGCGACATCGCGACCAACCTGCGCCGCCTCTATCTCTTCATGGGAGACCAGTTGGTCCAGGCCAAGGTTGAGGGCCGCGGCGAGCCGGTGGACGGGGTTATCAAGATGCTCACCACCTTAAATGACGCCTGGCGCGAGGCGGTGGCCAAGCCCGAGGCCCAGGAGGTCTTGTCCCGGCGGGGCGCCGCCAACTCCACCCAGACCCGCGATACGGTGAGCGTCTAGACCCGGCGGCCAAGCCCCCCGGGGCCACTGAACCGGCAGCCTCCCCGGCCGCCCGGCATCCCCCGCCGGCGGGAGGCGCCCCTGCGCCCGGAGTCGCGGCGTGATCATCGAGGAAATACCGCACCACCTGCGCAACACGGTGACCCACGTGGATTGCCCCATCTACCTGGGGCTCGACGGCGACGTCTGCCGGCCACCGGCACCCCTGGCCCTGGGCGATACCCTCATGCTCCTGGGCCTGCTGCGTAACCACGGGCGGCCGGTGCGCCTCCACCTGGACCCCGGCCCCCTGGCCGGCCTGGTGCAGGGCCATCCCATGGTGGCCGAGCTGGCCCCACCGGACACCGCGGCCCCGGCGGCGGTGCGCCAGGTGGCGGTGCGGCGCTTCGGCCGCGACGTGTCCTGGTACTCGGAGGTGGTGCAGCGGGTTAAGTTCGGCGTGGCCCCGGTGGACCATATCCGGCTCAACCCCATCGTGGGCCACTCCCTGCACCACAAGCTGGGCTCGCTAAACGACCGCCCTGGCATCTTCCTGGACCCGGCCCGGCCGGCCGGGCTGCAACACCTGCTGTCGCGGCAAAAGCCCACCGTGGTGGTCTACCCCATCAACCCCAGCCGCAGCGATCCCTTTTGGGCGGACCATAAGTGGTGGGCGGCGCTGCTCGCCAACCTGCGGCCCAGCTTCGCCCTGGTGGCCCTGGGCGCGCCCGACTACGGCGAGATCACCGACCTGGTCGACTGCGCCGTGCCCTCCGACGCCCCGGACTCGCGCCTGGAAGACCTGGCCGCCCTGATCAAGTCGGCCGCCGGCTTCGTGGGGGTCGACGGCGGACTGAGCCACCTGGCCGCCGCGGTGAATACCAACCTGGTCACCGTGTGGGACGCCATGACCAGCTTCCGCCACTGGGCCGGCGGCATCGGACACCACATCGTCATGTCCAACCCCCACGGCTTCCGCTATCCCCAAAGCCGCCGCCTGGACCTAGACGACCTTAAAAAGCACTTCCGCCGCGTGAAGATTCCCGACGGCCGCGGCGGACACCGCCTGGTGGAGCTGCCGCAGGAGGGCTTCAAAGACGCCTGCCGGGAGATTTTCGGCTCGGTGGCCCAGTACGCCATGAGCGTGCAGGCCCTGCGCGAGGTGCGCGAGGAGCGCGGTTGCGTGGCCGCCTGGATGAACAACCCGGCCCAAAAAGAGCTCTTCTACTCCCAGAGCCTCGGCCTGGCCTACAAGGCCCTGGCTGGCCAGGCCCCCCGCGGAGCCAACTGGGTAGCCCCCGTAACCCCCTAACCGCGAGCCGCGGCTCCCATATAGGTCCGGTGGCGAATCGTTCCAGGCTCGTCCACCCTTCTGCTCTGCTCGCGGCCGACTTTTATGCCGTGTCGTTTTGGCTTGGAACGCGAATGATTGAATGATGCCGGCGGACCTGGCCCCAAGCGCCCCGGCCCATGCACCCGTGACAACCTAAAACGGGCGTCCGCCTGGTTCAGCGGACGCCCGTTCATACCACCGGGAACTAACCGCCCGGCCGGCCTATTCCTCCGGCCCGGGCAGGGCCAACATCTCGTCAGTGGGCTCCTCGGCCTCGGCACGCTTTTTGCGCCGGAACCAGCGGCGCCGTGGCTTTTGGCTTTTGCCTTGGCGGGAGGGCTGGTCGGTGCCTTCGATCACCTGGATGAGGTCGCCGGTCACCTGGCGTAGTATCTTGGCCTGCTTACCCATCTGCTTGGCCGCGTCCGAAGCGTCAGAGGCCTCGGCCGCGTTACGCTGGGTCACCTCGTCCATCTGAATGACCGCCTGGGATATCTGGTTGAGGCCGTTGCGCTGCTCGTTGGAGGCCTCGGCGATCTCGTAGACCAGGGCGGTGCTCTTGGAGGTGGCCTCGACCACCTCCTTGAACTGGCCGTCGGTCTGCTCCACCAGGCCCACCCCGCGGCGGACCTGGGTTATGGCCTCCTCGATGAGTACCTGGATGTCTTTGGCCGATTCGGCCGCCCGCATGGCCAGAGAGCGCACCTCGTCGGCCACCACCGCGAAACCAGCCCCTTGCTCGCCGGCCCGGGCGGCCTCCACCGCCGCGTTCAAAGCCAGCAAGTTGGTCTGGAAGGCGATCTCGTCGATAGTCTTGATGATCTTGCTGATCTCCTCGCTGGAGGTGGAAATATCACCCATGGCCTTGTTCACGTCAACCATGGAGCCGGTGGCCTTTTGCACCAGCTCCTCGGCGCCGGTCATGGCCGAACGCATCTCGTCGGCGTTTTCGGCGTTCTGGTTGGTCATGGAGGTTATCTCCTCCAACGAGGCGGAGGTCTCCTCCAGGCTGGCCGCCTGCTCGGCCGCCCGCTCGGCCATCTTTTGAGACAGGGTCAAGGTGGCTGCGGAAGAAGTTTCCACCTGGTTGACCACCTCGCCCAGGGAACCCACCACCTGGCGCAAGGGGCGGAAGGTGCTGCGGATGATGTAAAAACCCCAGATGAGGATCATGGCCGCGGCGGCCGCGGCCACCGACAGGCCCACCAGGGTGCTGAGATGACCGGTATTGCCCACCTCCGCCTGCATGGCTTCCTTGAGGCGGCTGGCGTCGGCGCAAAGCGACTTGGCCGACTTGTCCAGCGCGTTCATGAGCTGGCGGTTTTGCTTCCACAGCTTGTAGAGCTTCACGTCCAGCGCGGCCATGCGCTGGTGTAACGACAAAATTTCATCCAGCGCAGACGCAAGCTTGGGCGTGCCCAAGGTGCTCGCCAGGTTGCGGGCGTTGCCCTCGTAGAGCTTACGCAGCTTGTTTATCCGGGCCAACTCCTTGAGGTAGGACTTTTCGTCCTGGTTGAGAAAAAGCCCTTGACCGGCGATCAGCAGGCTGTCCATCAAGGCCACCGCGGACCTCACCTCGGCGGCGAAGTTGCTGAACTTGGTGGGCAGAGGCTCACCCCGTTCCAGCATGTACTCACCCTCCATCTGGGTGATCACTTCCAACACCTTGCTGTTGGCCAAGTGGACTATTTGCCGCTCCAGGCCCATCTGTTGGGCCCGCAACTTCATCACCATCTGGACGTTTTCTTTAACCTGGCTAAAGAGCTTGTGGTAAGAGCCTATCTCGTGGCTCAGGCTGGCCAGTCTCTTGGCCAACTCCTCGTCGCCAGAGGCCTTGTCCAACAAGCGGTTGAGTATCTCACGAGCCTTACTCAGTCCCTTTTCAGCCGCCGCGGCCAGCTCGGGACGACCTTCGCGCAAAAAGTCCCGCTCGGCCACCCGCGCCGTCTGCAGCGTCTCTACCGACTGGAGCACCCCCTGGGCCAGGGCCCCGGATTCCCGCACGCGCTCTTGATAATAATAATTGGCCGCGGCGACCAAGGCGGAGGCCGCAATAGCCAAAACCAGTAAGAGAATTACCTTTGCCTTTAAGCTCATCTCCGCCCCCTTGCCACCAGCGTCAAAAGCCTGCCCCCATCACGCGGGCCCATTCCAGCAGCCATCGGTGGTACACGAGGAAAAGCCACGTCGCGGATCGCGGCCCTGTGTATGGCGGCGGGTCCGACGGAGACGGATGATACCCGGCCCCGGCGAACCCGCCGATAAATTACTTGTAAATCCCACAGCCGAAATAGGTGTCGCCCCCGGGTACGCCCTCGATGTAGGAGGACTTGAGCACCGGGGTCTTGCTGCCGGGCTTGGGCCAGTAATAATCCACCCAGCCTGAACCGCCGTTCTTGGCGACATTGCAGAACTCGATGAAGAACAACTTGCCCTTGATATCCTTCATGCCCGACAGGTCCTTACCCACCAGGTGCGGCTTGTAGGGATGCGCGACTAGTTGCACCTTGCTGATGGAACCGGCAAAGACATAAAGATCGCCCTTGATAAACGGACCCTTGGGATCACCCACCGCCTTTAAGGTCGCTTCAACCCCCTTGGCCTTGGCCATGGCGATGGCCTGTTTGACCAGGGCCTTGGCCTCATCGGCCGAACCAGCCAGGGCGGCCGTAGCCCAGCACAAAGCCAGCATTAGAACCAATGAGACCAGTAACACCTTCTTCATAAAAGACCTCCCTTAATGGTTGAACCAAATCCAAACTCAGCCAAGGCCGCATGCCCTTGCATGTGGCCTCGCATGGTGAGAGCCATGGGTAATTTGTATTAGCTACCAGGGGCCGGGATACACTTGCCCCTTACGCACAGCAGCCGTTTTCCATCCCCACAACCAGCTAAACGTGTATATTAAACCAGTTTTTTACGAAATACCGCCACCGTTCCCACACGTAGTAAATGATATTTTATCGCATTTGTTCCGGCAATAGCAAGGCCTGCCATAAAAAAGTATGAGGCGAGCCAAACCAAATTTTGTCCGGATGCCAGATAATAATCATTTGTGATAACCAGAATCCAAACGCATAGATTATTAAGGACATCTCCGCCCAAGTTTGGGGTTTTATTAGTTAACCATGATAGCTAAATGTCCTAACCAGCCGTCCGTCGCACTATTTCACGTATCGTTATTATAAATATTTTATATTTTTATCAACTAGTTATACAGAACCACCACTACTGGCCGCCGCAAAAAATTCGGCAAGCAAAAGACCGGGGTATGGCTTTTGGACGCTGGACCGCAGAGCCTATTCACGGTCGGATTATCCATGGCCGCCCCAAGTCCCTGTGTATGTAAATGGCATTACCAGCGAATAATTCCAGGCAAATAAAAGCCACCGCCGGCAAATTAGCCGTGCAATGAACACAACTTGGTCGGGCCTACTACAGTGGGACCATATATAATAAGTGGATTGAATCTACGAGCAACCGGGGTTATTCAGACTACAGGTGGGTTCCGGCCGCCCCAGAAATACCGGCGGATTTAGATTATCAGCAGGGGATTTACCCGCCGGGGCGTCCCTGGCCGGCCCCTGGGAACGGGCAAGCGCGTCGGGGAGGCGTGCCAGCGGGTGAAAACGGCGCGGTGGTGGGATAATCAGTAATGAATCGGGGACCCGGCCCTGGGCGGGCCGGAACCACGGTTGCGGCCAACGGCTAGCTGCCGCCGGCGACCTTGGCCTTTAGCCGGCGCAGCCGGAGCAAGCGCTCTCCCGCGCCCTGGGGGTCGAGCTGGTCGGCCTTTTGCAGGTCGGCCAGGGCCTTGGCCCAGAGCCCCTGCTTTTCATACAGCAGGCTACGCTCCACGTAGACGCCGGCCCACTTGGGATTGAGCTTTATGGCCTGGTCAAAGTCTTGGAGCGCCCGCGTAAAGTCGCCTTTATCACGATAGGCCGCCCCCCGAATGGTGTGGGCCCCTACCAGGAAGCGGACGCGGTCCTGGGGCTGGATGTTGCCGGCATGCAAAAGCTGGGTGCTCAGCTCGATGGCCCGGTCCCATTGCCCCTGGCGCAGGGCGTCGGTGGCCAGGTAGAGCTTCTGGTCGGCGGCCATTTCGCAACCCAGGGCCAGGAAGATCACGACAATGCTTAGGGCCAGGGCGTATACGCGAGCCATGTATTTTCCCCCTCCGTGCGCGGTTGGCCCTACTATGCCACGAAAACGGCCCCAGGGGCAAATACGGGCTGGGAGCCGGCCACGGGGGCCCCGGCCGCCGCGGTCCGCAGTAGAAAAGGGTTGACGCCCCTGGGGGGGCGCGGTATGTAATTTATTGTACTAAAAGGGGTTTTCCGGCCAAGAAATGGGTTCAATCAGCCGGGCGGTCCCACGACCGTACCCCTGGTTTTGCGTTGGTCCGGATGAAGCGTCCGGGCAAACGCGTGTTTGGAGTGATGGGAGATTATGGGAAAGAGCATTTATGTCGGCAATCTGCCCTTTGTAACCACCCCCGAAGAGTTGCGTGAGCTCTTCGAGTCGTACGGTGAGGTCATCTCGGCCAAGGTGATCACCGACCGCGACACCGGCCGTTCGCGCGGTTTCGGTTTCGTTGAGATGGAAAGCGACTCCGACGCCAACGCGGCGATTGCCGAACTAAACGGCAGCCAGCTACAGGGACGCGCCCTGCGGGTTAACGAGGCCCTGCCGCGTGATCCGAGGCCGCCGCGCCGCTACTAGCCCAATCCAACTTCCCCAGGTATCAAAAGGCCCCGCCCGTTTTAGGGTGGGGCTTTTTATGGCCCCGCCGGGGTACGGGGCGCGCGGCGGTCCTCAGCGTCGGGTCAGTTGGCTGACGCTAAACTCGGCGTAGACAAAGGGACCCTCCGGCGGCCGCCAGGCGGCGCTGATACGGGTGGGCAAGCGCCAGCCGGCGAAGTCCTGGTAATGGCGGTAGGTGAGGGTCCAGCTTTGGCGCACCCGCCGGCCCTGGCCCAGGTCGCGGGTGCGCTGGCGGGTGACAAAGAGACTGGGGTATCCCTGGCGGTTGAAATAAAAGACGCCGCAGGCCCGCATACCTTGGTAGGTCAGGACCGCCCGGGCCGCGCCGCGCCCCAGGGCCTCCCAGACCAGGTGGGGGCCGGGCACCAGGGCGGAGGGGAACAGGGGGGCCTCGGCCAGGTAGCGCAGCAGCAGGCGCTGTTTGGCCGGCCGTCCCTCCTGACCCAGGACGGACACCAGGCCCAGGGCCTTACCCCGCAGGTAGGCGCCGGTGCCGATGTAGCTGTCGATCATGCCCAGCCAGAATAGGGGCAGCAGGCGCAGCTTGGCCGACCACACCAGCCCGGGCGCGTCGACGCGCCAGTCCTGGCGGGCCTCCAGCTCCAGCCGGGGCCAGGACGGCGAGGGGCGAAACCACCCGGTCTGCCGCAGGCTCACCACCCGCGCCCGGGGCGCGCCGGCGGGGATGGCCCGGCGCAAATAGGCCCGCACCAGCGGCGGGGCCAGTTCCAGGCGCCGGGGCGACCGGGGGCCGGTGCTCTTGGGCGGCTGCCAGGCGGCCAGGTGCGCAAAGCCCTGCCGGGACTGGTCGGCAAAGTCCCCCCGGCCCAGCCAGTTGCCCAGGCCCAGCCCCAGCCCCAAGGCCACCAGCCCGATGGCCAGCCATTTCAAAACCGCGCGCATGCCGCCTCGCTCTCCCGCCGGTCCCTTGCCCGGCCTCCCTGCAGAACCTAGCAGCCCGGGCCGCGCTTGGCAAGACCGGCCGCCGCCCCCTGCTCCAGTGACTAATTTAGATGTTACATGCCCGCCGCCAAGGGTATAGTGGCGTTACCGCCGCTGGGGCCGCTGGCCGGTGCGCGGCTGTTGGCCGGCTTTTTGTTAAACTATTTACTCTAATACGTGGCGATGGGATCACGACATGCTACTGGATGAGTTCATGCCCCGCTGGGACTTTTGCGAGCGCCACCAGGGCTTGGCCCGGGCCGCCCCGCGCGACGCCTTTGAAGCGGCCTGGGAGCTGGACATGGCGCGCTCGCCGGTGACCCGGGCCTTGCTGCGCCTGCGGGAGCTGCCCTATCGTTTGTTAAAACGCGACGTTGACTCCAAGGGCTTCGGCGGCACCATGACCGATATGTTCGAGCTGGGGTTCATCCTCCTGGCCCGGCAGGAGCCCCACGAGTTCGTATTTGGCTTGGTGGGCCGGTTCTGGTCGCTGGACTTTTGCATGGAGAAATTGACCCCGCAGCAGTTCAAGACCTTTGCCGAGCCGGGCAACGCCATGGTGGCGGCCAACCTGCGTTTCGAGCCCCGGGGCGAGGGGCTCACCAGGTTGTACACCGAGACCCGGGTGCGCTGCCTGGGGCCGCGGGCCAAGCGGGGCTTCCGGCGATACTGGACCGTTATTCGTCCCTTTTCCGGCCTTATCCGCCGCGAGTGGCTGCGGGTGATCCGAAACGAGGCCGAGGCCCGCGCCCGGGAGCGTCTCATCAACGGGGCGTAGTTAAACCAATTGCTCGAAAGAACCTTCATCCACTTGCCGGCGGTAGGGGCCAAGCGAGAGCTGGCCATCTGGCGCGCCGGCATACGCGACTGGCGCGACTTCCTGGCCCGGGGCGAAGAGCGCCTGGCGCCGATGATCTATCGCCTGGGCCGGCCGGTGGTCCAGCGCTCGCTGGAGGCGCTGGGCCGTCCCGACGCGGCCGCGGTCTTGGCCCAGATGATCCCCGCAGCCGAGCACTGGCGCATGTGGCCGCGCTTTGGGCGGGTGGTGTTTTTAGACATCGAGACCGGCGGGGACCCTGCGGAGTGGGGCGGGGTAACGGTGGTGGGGCTCTACGACGGCCAGCGGGTGGCGCAGTTGGTGGCCGACCACAACATGTGGTTAATAAATGATTGCATGAAAGGCTATGATGTAGTCGTGACCTTCTCGGGCGCCTCCTTTGATATACCGGTGCTAAAACAAAACTTCCCCCTGGCATATATCCCGCCTATACATATCGACCTGCGATGGTGCCTGAAACGACTGGGATACCAAGGCGGCCTCAAACGAATCGAAAAACAACTCGGCATCAACCGCCCCGACCATTTGAAAAACCTCGACGGCTACCAGGCCATCAAACTATGGCAGGCCCACCAAGCCGGCGACCCCCAGGCCCTGTCAACCCTGCTGGCCTATAACGCCGAGGACATTATCAACTTAAAGCCTTTACTCGAATTGTCCGCCGCCCAACTCGGCTCCCGCCTGCGTAACCAGGCCCGGGACTAATCCTTCACCGGGCGGCAACCCTTTTGACCACCAGCCGACAGGTGACCGCGCCCCCGGTTCATGCTAGGCTAATGGTGCGTTGTCAACCCCCACCGGGAGCAGAAGCGTGGAGCTGATCCAGGGCGTCAAGGTAAAAGAACTCAAGGTAATACCCGATCAACGCGGACGGCTGATGGAGATGCTGCGGTCCGACGACGAGATATTTGCCGGCTTTGGCCAAGTATACCTCACCACCACCCTGCCCGGCGTGGTCAAGGCCTGGCACCTGCATAAAAAACAGACCGACAACATCGTCTGCGTCGCCGGCATGATCCGCCTCGGCGTCTACGACGACCGCCCCGACTCCCCCACCAGCGGCCAGGCCAACCAGTTCTTCCTCGGGGTGCACGCCCCCCTGCTGGTGCAGATCGCCCCCGGACTCTACCACGGTTGGAAGTGCATCAGCCCGGACGAGGCCCTGATCGTCAACACCGTTTCCCGGCCCTACAACCCCGACCAGCCGGATGAATACCGCCTTCCACCCCACGACAGCCACATCCCATGGGACTGGTCTACCACCGACTCCTAATCCCGGCCCAGTGCCTGGGTTCCCGTAGTGGGTACGGTGGCGAAACGTTCGCAGGCTCGTCCCTCGCCATCCTTCGCCAAACCGACTTTTAGGCCGGGTCGGTTTGGCTTTAGAAAAAATCGTCTTTGCGAGGAGCCGGCAGGCGACGCGGCAATCTTCCATTTCCCTCTCTTGGCTGGCCTTGAAAAATAACCTTGAATTACCAGCCTTCTCACTACCGGTGGCAATTGAATGATGACGGCGGCCCCAGCCTCCAACGTCCCGGCCCATATGGCTGCGGCGGCACGCCGCCCCAATGCTTGGGCTCCCGTAGTGGGTCCAAGTCCACACGCTACAGGCTCGTCCCTCCACCTGCTCCGCTCAAACGTTCTTTTAGGCCGTGTCGGTTTGGCTTGATCGGCGGCAATTGAATGATAGCGGTGGTCCTTGCCTCCAACGTCCCGGCCCATATGGCTGCGGCGGCACGCCGCGGGTGCGGCGGCACGCCGCGTGGTAGACTAATGCGCGCGAGGGATGTAGCAAATGACCGACGGCAAGATCATCAGCTACCACCCGGCCCTGGAGGCCGACACCAACCTGCTGCTGGTTTCCCAGCGGCCCCTGGGGCCGCACGATGAGCGCGCGGTGGCCGCGGCCGCGGCGGTGCTGCTGCCCCAGTCCCCCCGGCCCGACCTTCACGCCCTGGTCAAGGCCCACGCCAAGCCGCACTTCCCCCGCGCCGAGGTACAGCTAAACGACGACGGCAAGGTGGGCAACCACCGCCTGTTCACCCGTCTGGGCCTGGACCAGCCCGAGACCGTGGAGTTCGGCGACCTGGCCGCGGCGGTGCGAGCCTGGCGCCAGGGCCGGGTGCCCGGCGGCGGCGGGGCGCCCCTGGTGGCCAAGGGAGCCGGCGGCGGCGAGGGGCGAAACGTCTTCCTGGTGCGCGGCCCCGACGAGTTGCACGCGCTCGGCCCGCGGCTGGAGACCCGCTGCGCCCGGGGTCCCGACGGCCTGGTGTTGCAGGAGTACATCGACACCGGCGGCCGCGACCTACGGGTGATCTTTATCGGTCCCTGGGAAGACGCCTTCTGGCGGGTGGCCGACGGGGACGACTTCCGCACCAACCTGAGCCAGGCCGGGCGCATCGTGCGCGGGGGAGAGGGGCCGGAGATGGCGCGCGCCGTGGAGATGGCGCGGCGGCTACGCCAAGCGGCCGAGTTGGACGTGGCCGCGGTGGACATGGTGGTCACCCCGGACGGGCGGCCGCTGCTGTTGGAGATCAACTTCGCCTTTGGCCGCCGGGCCCTCGGCGGCACCGGGCCGTTTTTAAAACGGTACCTGGAGGCGGTGCGCTACTGGCTCCAGGGCCTGGGGCTCGATCCCGTCCGGGTGCGCCTGGCCGTGTGATCTAACCAGCCGTACGGCTACCGGTTATCCCAGCACAACCGACCCGACTTAAAAGTCGGCCCCGCGCCAAGCCGGCCGCAAGACGAGCCGGGAGCGCTGCGGACTTGGGCCCACCATGGGATCCCAGGCGTTGGGCCTTAGTCGGCCAGGTCTTTGAGCCCCTTTTTGTAGATTTTGCCCGAGCCGGTCTTGGGGATGGCCTCGATGAACTCCACGCTCTTGGGGGCCTTGTAGCGGGCCAGGCGCTCCTTGACAAAATCGATGAGCTCGGCCTCGCCGGCCTGATGCCCTTCGCGCAGCACCACGAAGGCCTTCACCGCCTCGCCCCACTTGGGGTCGGGCACCCCGATGACCGCGCACTCCAGCACCGCCGGGTGCTCGTAGAGCACGTATTCCACCTCGGTGGAATACACGTTCTCGCCGCCGGTGACGATCATGTCCTTTTTGCGGTCCACGATGTTCACGTAGCCCTCGGCGTCGATCACCGCCAGGTCGCCGGTGTGCAGCCAGCCGTCCACGATGGCCTCGGCCGTGGCCTCGGGGCGGTTCCAGTAGCCGGGGGTGACGATGGGGCCGCGCACGATGATCTCACCCACCTCCTGGTCGTTGGGCTCCACTTCGCCGCCGTCTTCGCGCACCACCTTCAGCTCCACCCCGATGGAGGCCCGGCCGGTGCGCGAGATAACCTGCAACAGCTCGTCTTGGGGCAGGTCCTGCATGTGGGCCTTGGGCAGCGAGAAGGTGAGGTAGGGACTGGTCTCGGTCATGCCGTAGGTCTGGATGTACTGGCAGCCAAAGGTCTCGATGATGCGGCGCACCGTCTGGGGCGCGATGGGCGCGCCGCCGGAGGCGATGAAGCGCAGGCTGGAGTAGTCGAAGTCGCCCACCCGGGGATGGCTCACCATGAGGGTGAGCATGGTGGGGATGAGGTTGGAGCAAGTCACCGCCTCGTCCTGGATCAGGCGCAGCACCTCGCCGGCGTCAAAGTAGGGGATAAAGACATGGCGGCCGCCCACCCAGGTGAGGGCGAAGCTGGCCCAGGCGTCGGCCAGGTGGAACAGGGGGGCCACGTGGAACCAGGTGTCGCGGTCCGAAAGCTGCAGCTCGGCCACCGCGGTGAGGGCGTGGGTGGCCACGTTGCCGTGGGTGAGCATGACTCCCTTGGGCTGGCCGGTGGTGCCGGAGGTGTAGTAGAGCTGGGCCAGGTCGTCGGCCCCCAACTCGGGGGGCTCCGGCGGCGGCCCGGCGGCGGCTAGGGCCTCTTCGTAGCCCACCGCCGGCGGCCCCTCGCTTGCCGGCGGACTCTCACCGATCCAGATGATCTGCTTGAGCTTTGGACACTGGGCCACGGCGGCGGCCACCTCGGTTGCGAAATCGCTGTGGGCCAGCAGCACCATGGCCGCGCTGTCGTTTAGGATAAAAGCCATCTCGCGCGGCGAGAGCCTGAAGTTCACCGGGTTGAGCACCACTCCCAGGCGGGCGCAGGCGTAGTAGGTCTCCACGAACTGGTGCACGTTGGGGGCCACGATGGCCGCCACCCGGCCGCGCTCCAGGCCGGCTTCGGCCAGGGCCCCGGCCAGGCGCTCGATGCGCCGGCCCATCTCGGCATAGGTGTAGCGCACCGGTCCGTCGATGATGGCCTGGCGCCGGGGCCAGAGGGTCAGGGCCTTGTTCAGCGATAGCAGCAGGTTCATACTCTGGTTCCTGTTCAGGACGTCTGGGCCGCCGTAGCCGGCTGATACCCGTTTGGGGTGTAGAATTTATGCATCACAAATACCGCCGCCAACAGGGGCAGGCCCACCACGTCGCCCCACCACGCCGGCCAGAACATGCAGCCGGCCGAGGCGGCCAGCATGGCCGTCTCCAGCCAGGTGGCCCGGCGCAGCAGGAAGCGCTCCAGGGCGGCGGCAAAGGCCACCAGCCCGCCGGCGGTGGACAACCAGGTGAGGATCACCGGCCAGTGCATCAGGCTGTAGTCCTTGCCCATGCCCAGCATGGGCTCGTAGGCCATGATGATGGGGATGATGTAGAGCCCCTTGGCCAGCTTCCAGGAGGTGAAGGCGGTCTGCATGGGGTTGGCCCCGGCCACCCCGGCCCCGGCAAAGGAGGCCAGGCTCACCGGCGGGGTGACGTTGGCGTCCTGGGAATACCAGAACACCACCATGTGGGTGACCATCAGGGGCACGCCCAGGTCCAGCAGGGCCGGGCCGGCCAGGGAGGCCAGCACGATGTAGCTGGCGGTCACCGGCAGGCCCATGCCCAAAATGAGGCTGGCCGCCCCCACCAGGAGGATGACGAAGACCTTGATCTGGGTGAGCCCCAGCACCAGGGAGGAGAACTTGAGCCCCATGCCGGTGAGGCTGACGATGCCCACGATGATGCCGGCGGCGGCGCAGGCCACCGATACCATGATGGCGTTGCGCGCGCCCTTTTCCAGGGCCTTAAGGACATCGGCGCCCTCTTTCTGGAAGAAGCGCAGCATGGGCACCCGCTGGGCCGAGCCCGCCTCCAGGCGCTGGTTGCCGTAGACGGTCTTGACGAAGTTGGCCACCAGGGAGGCGGCCACGGTGGAGAGCACGGCCACGAAGCCGGCCATCATGGGCGAGTAGTTGGCCACCAGCACGTAGATGAGGATGCCCACCGGCACGATGAAGTGCAGCCCGTCCTTGATCACCTTGAGGGCCTTGGGCAGGTTCTCCTTGGGCTGGCCCATGAGGCCGTGCTTTTGGGCCTCGAAGTGCACGAAGAGCAGCACGGTCATGTAGTAGAGGATGGCCGGCACCAGGGCCACCTTGATGATGGTGAGGTAGCTGGTGTTGGTGTACTCGGCCATGAGGAAGGCCCCGGCCCCCATGATCGGCGGCATGAGCTGGCCGCCGGTGGAGGCGGCCGCCTCGATGGCCCCGGCCACGTGCGGCCGGTAGCCCACCTTTTTCATCATGGGGATGGTGAAGGAGCCGGTGGCCACCACGTTGCCCACCGCCGAGCCCGAGACCGAGCCCATGAAGCCGCTGGCGATGACGCTGGTCTTGGCCGGCCCGCCGGAAAAGCGGCCGGTGAGGGCGTAGGCCAGGTCGATGAAGAACTGGCCGCCGCCGGTGACCTCCAAAAAGGCCCCGAAGAGCACAAAGACGAAGACAAAGGTGGCCGCCACCCCCAGGGGTATGCCGAAGACGCCCTCGGTGGTGAACCACATGGTGGTGGCGATGCGCTCGATGCTGTAGCCCTTGTGGATGATTATCTCGGGCATGGAGCGGCCGAAGTAGGCGTAGAGCAGCATCACCAGGCAGATGCCGGTCATCACCGAGCCGATGACCCGGCGGCAGCCCTCCAGCACCAGGACCACCCCGATGACCCCCACCACTATGTCCAGGTCGGTCCAGGCCCCCTGGTGCTCCTCGATGACGTCAAGAATCCAGGCTATGTAGGCGCAGACGAATATGGTCAGGGCGATGAGCAACAGGTCGATGACCAGCCAGATGGTGAACTTGTCCTTGCGCGCGCCCTTAAACGGCGGGTGCAGCAGCCAGGTGAGCGAGAGGATGGCCCCCAGGTGCACCGCCCGTTGCAGGTGGGCGGTGAGGGCGGTGAGCCCGGCGGTGTAGAGCTGGAACAGGCTCAGGCACACGGCCAGCACCGAGACCACCGTGGCGGTGACCACCACGATCTTGTGGTTGGCGTCGGGCCGCTCCCCGGTGGGGACCCTGGTAACTTCCACTTCGCGGTCCGGGCCGCTTGGGGTCTCTTGCTGGTTCATGACATGTCGCTCCCGGGTGTACGCCGGTGGGGCAGCAGCCGCCGCCACCACCGGTAAAGCAAGCTCCTGGGGACGGCCTGGATAAGCACCGCCCGCCCGGCGGCCAGGGCCGTGAGATTGGTGGCCAGCCCCCGCCAGATAATGGTGTGGTCCACGCCCCGGCCGCCTACCCGCAGCACCATGGTGCCCACCGGCCGGTGCAGGTTTTCGATCACTTGGTAGCCGCCGCGCGCCGTATGCCGCCCCTGGCCGGGCAGGTGACCCATGCCGGCGTTGAAGCTGACAAAGCGTTCGGTCTCCACGAAGATGCGCCCCTGGGCGTCGGCGACGTGCTCTTCCCAGATGGGCAGGTGGTTAACCGAGTGGAAGTAGCGCAGGGTGAAGCGCTCCCCCGGCTCCAGCGGGGCCACCAACAGCGGCTCCCCGCCTCCCCCAAAGTAGGTGACCCGCAACTCCAGCCCGCCCGGTAGCAAAGCGGCCACTACCAGCGTAAGCCCCAACCCGGCCAGCGCCACCAGCGCCAGCCGGGCCGGGAAGTTTAG